>Ga0302320_10005539_pt1 | contig 28281 bp, 35 predicted proteins | sample Bog_T0_3_FD_202130 | JGI IMG/M metagenome (GOLD analysis project Ga0302320, IMG submission 202130) | Peat permafrost microbial communities from Stordalen Mire near Abisko, Sweden - Bog_T0_3 | ecosystem: Environmental > Terrestrial > Soil > Wetlands > Peat | place: Sweden: Abisko, Stordalen Mire...
CGGGTCCGTTTTCGGTCTTCACTCAGCCGCCGGCTGTTCGACGTAATCGACGACGACGGTATCGACCACACCCTGGGCCGGTTCGAGTTTCAGGCCCAGTTGCTGAACGGCCTGGAAGATATCGGGGCCGCTGCCGGGCGGAGCTTGCCGGCTCGCCCACTCCAGGTCGAAGTTGTATCTGCCCGTTAGTCCGGTTTTGTCGATTACCGGTCGATTCATAATGGCGTGCTGCATCAGGTTGGCCAGCTCGGCCATGGTGGCGTTGCGGCCGGGAACGGCGCGGGCCGTGGGCGGACCCTGGACAAAAAGAGCGAATCTTTGCTGGGTCCGGTCTTCAGCGCTGGGCTTGATCTTCAGTTCTCCGTCGCCGACAGACAGATTGTAGACCGGCATCAGTTTTTGCTCGCGGTGAGTCTGGAGCTTGAAGCGATCCGCCAGGAACGCCTGAAGGCTGGGCAGCAGCGGTTCGATGGCTGCGGTTTGCACCGGCGTCTCAACGACCAAATCGTACCTGGTAGAGCCGACCCAGGCTGGCCCCCCCGAAAACCGACGCTGCAGGCAATCCATAGGCGAAGGCGATGGTTTCCCTGAGTGTTTCGTTATCCACGACGAGATGACTGGGCGGCTCCCGGTGGACACGCGAGCCGCTGGCAAAGGGGCTGCTGATTCGGATCATCGATCCTGCGGACGCAGAGGATGGGGTGGACTGAGCGACAATCCGTGACGTCGACGTCGAAAAAAAGATAAGCACTGCAAGGGCAGTTGGCGGCCTCATAAACCCTCCAGACTTTTGCCGTTTTTGCTTCTCATAAAAGGTTACATCAAAATCCGCCACTCCCTTACGGTCGCGGTTCTGTAGCGGCGGAACATATCACCGGTCGAATGTTTTTTCCACGGTATCCACAGGCGCGACTTCGAGTATTTCTTTTAGCTCGGTAAATGGGCCACTTACACTGATTGGCTGTTGATAATCCGTGGATAAACCAGTATGCGCAATCTTTGTGAATTGACAGTTACAGGCGAATAGTTCAGGCTTTTCAAGATGGCTGATCTTGCGGAGCATTCGATTGCGCCGGTGGTTATCGAAATACGCGGCGGCGGCAGGGGAACCGAACATCGCCGTGAGGGTACGTGGCGCGACTCTGGCTCTCTCTGTTGTCTGGCGGATGACGAGCGGCATCTGGGCCATATTGTCAAAGCCGGGAGCTATTGGCTGGCATTCGATGCCACGCGTAGCAACGAGAGTGGCACGTGGTTTCGATTCCTCGGAGTCTGCGAGGGCATCAGCGCAGCTAAGCGCGTCGTGGAACTGGGGCGCCCCATGGGCCGCGAATACGCGTCGACGCTGCAATAGCTTGTGCTAACATTGGTGTTTATGGCAAGAGTTTGCGACATCTGCGGCAGAGGGCCGCAATTCGGGCACAAGGTGAGCCACGCTCACAACATTACGCACCGGCGCTGGAATATCAATCTGCAGACGGTTCGGGCTTTGATTAATGGGGCCGGCAAGCGTGTGCGGGCCTGCACTTCGTGCATCCGCAACGGCAAGATTCAGAAAGCCGCCTGAAAAGGCAAGAGCCAGAAAGGGCAGATCGGAAATCTGCCCCACATCAGATGAACATTTCTTCGTCTTGCGTGATCTGTTCGACGCTGGGCCTGCGGGCTTGGCCGTAGGTTGTTACCGCCGCTTTAATTCCCGCGAAAACCCCCTCGGCTTCCCGCACGGGCCTTAGCACCGCCGCTTTGACATTTTCCCCGGCGTGGTGGACCTGATCCACCGTGTCATCCACAGCCGCGTCTACCCGCGCTACCTGCACTTTGGCTCGATCCGCGATGTCACGGCCGACTTCGGCGAAACGATGGGCCTGGTCCTTTGCAACCTCGGAAATATCTCTGGCGTTGGCGGCGATGTCACGAGCCCGGCTGGCAATCTCGGTAACCTTGGGCGCGTTGACCTCGGCCAGGCGCCGCACCGTTTCGAGAATCGGTTCGACACGCGTCGTCAGGCCTTCTATTTTCGTCTCGACTTTCGAAAACACCCGGTAGAGCGCGATCGAAACCATGGCCATGATGAAGATACAGAGGGTTGCGATGCCAACGGCGCCCGCGATCACCCAACGAAATGTGTCGTCCGACATAACTGTCTGGCTAAGCTACGCCGCCCTCTACCTTTTCGCGGTAAGCCTGTTTGCCGGCCTCAATGGCTTCATTCAGATTGTCCTTCTGGCGGCCGATCACCTCATTCAGGTTATCCTTCTGCCGGCTGACCACATCGCGGCCCTTGTCGACCAGATCGCTGGCGTTTTCGCGCAGCACAGTGGTTTGCTTCTTGAGATATTCTTTGCCTTCATCGGCCTTATTCAGCAACAGGTCGCGGGTTTCTTCGCCCGACTTCGGAGCGAACAACATCCCGATTCCCACGCCGATTCCCAGGCCCAGGAAAAAATTTGCCATTCCGTCTTTGTCCATGATTGTTTACCCGTCCCCTTTTTGAAGTATACTTCGCTCGCGGTAGTGCAACGTGCACATTGAATACCACCAGCGGTTCGCTAAACTGCGTAACATCTGTGCAGCCGCGTAAAACAGTACGGAAACTCGCAGCGGAAGAGTTGTTTCAGTACGCCGTACGGTATCTGGGACTGCGGGCGTGCTCGAGCGACGAATTGAAGACGCGACTGCGAGCCCGGGCGGCGCTGGGGTCGGATGTAGAGGCTACTATCGCGCGCCTGAAGGATATCGGGTATTTGAACGACAAGCGGTTTGCCGAAAGTTATGCCGCCGCGCGCCTCGAAAACGACGGCTTCGGGCGAATTCGGGTGCTGAACGATCTGCGCTCCCGGCGTGTACCCGCCAACCTGGCCGAGAAAGCGGTGGAACAGGTTTTCGAAGACAAGAGCGAGAGTGAATTGATCGATGCGTTTATTGAGCGCCGGCTGCCGTCCCTGGTGGGCGCCGGGCAGATTGAAGACGAACGCATTCTGGCGCGCGCGTATCGCCGATTGCGCCGGGCGGGTTTCAGCTCGGGGGGAACTCTGACCGCGCTGAAGCGCATGGCGGCGCGGCCCGAGTCGATCGAAGAGCCTCCGCCGGAAGATTTGGATGAAGAATAAGTCTCCGGGGATGAACGCCTCGGTTGGGGGCGCTTCCGACCGGAATGCAGCGGTCGCCGCGGGTTTTCTGGGGTGGACGCTCGATGCCTTCGACTACTTTCTGGTGGTGTATTGCCTGACGGCGATCGCGAAGGAGTTCCATCGCAGCGATGCCGAGATGGCGCTCTCCATCACCATCACGCTGGCGTTCCGTCCGGTGGGCGCGTTCCTGTTCGGGCTGCTGGCGGATCGGTACGGGCGGCGCCTGCCGCTGATGCTGGATCTGATTTTTTATTCCGTGATTGAAGTGGCCACCGGCTTCGCCACCAGCTACAAGGCGTTTATGATTCTGCGGGCGCTGTTTGGCATCGGCATGGGCGGCGAATGGGGCGTGGGGGCATCGCTGGCAATGGAAAAGGTTCCGCCACGTCTGCGCGGCATCCTCTCCGGCCTGCTGCAGGAGGGTTATGCGGCGGGCAATCTGCTGGCCGCGCTGTGCTATTTTCTTCTGTTCAATCGTTGGGGGTGGCGCCCTATGTTCTTCCTCGGCGGTCTGCCGGCGCTGGTGGCGGTGTTTGTGCGCATGCGCGTGAGAGAATCCGAAGTCTGGGAACGTTCGCGGCATACGGAGTGGAAGCACCTGGGCCGGGCGATCCTTTCCAACTGGAAAATTTTTCTCTACATGGTGCTGCTGATGACGTTCATGAATTTCAGCTCACACGGTACGCAGGATATGTACCCGACTTTCCTGCAGCGCTTCTGGCATTTCGACCCGCAGAAGCGCTCACTGATCTCGGCGATTTCCATGCTGGGCGCGATCGGCGGAGGCATCGCTTTCGGGCATTATTCGGATCTGCGGGGGCGGCGGCGCGCCATTGTCACGGCGATGTGTCTGGGGATTCTGGCCATTCCGCTGTGGGCGCTTTCACCCACCACCAGTCTGCTGATTGTGGGGGCGTTTGCGATGCAGTTTATGGTGCAGGGCGGCTGGGGCGTAATTCCGGCGCATCTGTCGGAGCTGGCTCCCGATGCGGTGCGCGGCTTCCTGCCTGGGTTCGCATATCAGTGCGGCGTGTTGATGTCGGCGTCGATCGTGTACGTGCAGGCTTTGTTCGCCGAACATATGTCGTATGCGACGACGATGGCCGTGACCGCCGGTACTGTTTTCGCAGGCGCGGCTATCGTAGCGGCGCTGGGTAAGGAACGCCACGGCCAGGTGTTTGCCGGGCAGAGCAAAACTGAATAACCATGCCGATACCAGTCAAACTCGAATACGCGGGGCAGCGCCCGATTCGCGAACGCAATAAGAAGATGTACCGGTTGGCGCATTGGCCGATCTGGATCTGGGTGTTCTTTCTGGCGCCGGGGCCGTTGACGTTCGATCTTTTTGCGCGCGGTCCGGACGTGCGCAACATGGCGTGGTTGCTGGCGGTGATGGCGGCTACGGGTATTGCGGGATTGCGCGGCCAGTTGCCGGGCGTGGAGCCGCGGCCTTATATTCTGCGCTTCACGGAGGACCGGCCGAATCCGCTTTATCGCAAGATCTGCTATACGTTTGCGTGGAGCGATGCCATTACTTTCGCCACGCTGAATCTGGTGGGGCTGGCGGTGGCGGCGGTCACCGGGACCTGGTACCTGAAGCAGATTTACGCGGCGGCTTATTTTCCGCTGTATGCGTTGGTGCTGTTGCTGGGGGCATGCGGGATATTGCCGCGCGTGCGGCGATCAACTAAAGGCGAAGGGACGGAGCGGCGGTATTTCTATGGCACGGTTTGGGCGGTGACGCTGGCGCAGACGCTGCTGATGATTTTGTGGAAGCTGCTGCCGCGCACGCATGCGGCGGATGTCGCAAAGTTAGTGGCGTATTTGGCGGCGCTTATTATGCTGGGCATCTGCGCGACGCTGGGCTTGCTGCCAAGGACGCGGCCGATTGTGCCGGGCGAGCTGATGGTAGCGGATTGAGGCGGGTCTAATCCCCGAGGGTGGCCCCCGCGATTGGCACCCCTTTAGTTCGGGGCATAACTCCGACTCCGTAGATGTTATTTTGTTTTGTCCAGTTTTGTGGGTGCATTTTCCCTGAAAAACTCTTCCAGATGCGGATCATTGAATACGACGACGGTCCCGTCGCATTTCAGCGCGAAGTAATAGGCTCCCGGATTAACGAGGTATGCCTTTCCGCAAACAGGGGCGGGAGGCGTCAACTTGTTGATCCAGTCTTTAGGCGGCACCCCGTAGGTGACCACGCCGCTTATATTGCCGGCCGTAATCGGGTTTTTCGGCTCTGCATCCCATACGAGATTGTTATCGTGCATGTTGTCCCAGCGATAAACGGAAATCGAGGTGAGGGATACGCCGCCGGCCTGCGGGCATTCGTCTCCGTTCGACAGGCAAAGCTCGACTGTGCCACCCTTTTTGCTGGCCTGAAGATGCAAGGAGGAACTCTGGCAACTCGCCAAAGGAAGGGTCAGGCAACACGTCAGCAATAATGAAAAGGCGAGGTAAGCGTTTTTGGCCTGCATGAAGTCAGCGTTTACTTACGGGTGCGGCCCGGAAAGATCTTACCTGGGCAAATAGCCCTCGATAACAGGGTAGGCCGCGGTTACGAAATCCCTTCCGACGGCGTCGGAAAGCGCATGACTTGAAGAGTTGGTGGGAACCACCACACGCACAAGCGCCGTGTCGCTGCGGTGGGACCGGATGGAGCCGGCAATCAGATGAAACTTGGCCGCGAACTCGTCCGCAATGACGCGGCCCTGCGACTGATACCAATAGAGAACAATGCTCTCATTCTCACCCTTCGATACGAGATAGCGGTTGATGCGGATGGTGTTGCCGCCGACCGGAACGTCGATGGCGCCCTCTTCCACTTGCTGCCAGCCCGAGCCAGGCAGACAGTTCTTGGGAGAATGCGGCGACTGTCCGTAGCGCTGGGTCTTGAAATACGCGATGAAAAGACTGGCGACCTGGCGATTGGGCCGTGCGTAGGTCCGGGTCAGGATGTCGTCCGCCTTGAGAACATCCTGCGTTTCCTGATCGACTACGCCTTCCTGGACCAACCGCCAGTCCCCGAAACCGGCGGGAAAGGCGGAGAGCGGAGCGTTGAGGGGGGTGCTGTCCCCATGCGACGCGGTGTAGAAAAGAACCGCCTGCGCAACCAGCACAAGCGTGGCGATGCGAAGGTACTTATTGCTTCCGAAGCTGGCGCTGGTTGGCGACTTGCTATCCGTGTCCATATTTTCCCTGAATAAAAGTACCAGTGCGGACAATGGCCTGGTGGGCGACCACCATGAGCACAACAGCGACTGTGAAGATGACGAAGCCTTCCGCTTCATGGAAGAGCCCTTCCGCAAGCTCGGGCTTAAACTGCGCCACAATTCCGGTAAGAGTCACGCGGCCGGCGTTGGCAATAATGGCGATGGGGATGGTGGCGAAAAACAGAACGATGCGGACCCAGGTGCGTTTCTCGCAGAAATAACCGTACACAAGAGAGAAAAACGTGAGTGTCAGCAAGGAACGGATGCCGCTGCAGGCTTCCACGACGTTAAGTTTCTGGTTGGCCAGTTCGAGTACGTTACCTTCCCGAATGATGGGTATCCCCAGGGCGTCGATGCTGGCGGCGGCCACCTGGCTGGCGAGCAATTGCAAGGGAAAGGTGATCTGGTTATAGATGATTGCCGGGATCGGCACCATAAAGAACAATACCAGGAGAGGGAAGCGGAATATCCGAAAATATTCGGTGCCGCCGAGGAACAGGACCGCGCCGACAATGGAAATCACCAGGCTGGTGCGAGACAGAAAAAGCTCCGCGCCGAGGGTTCCGATATATAACTGGAGGGCGCCCCACACCATGATCGCCAGTCCCCACCAGTTCGGCCGGGGCATTTTTCCGGCGATCTGTCCGCTTTTTTTCCAAACCAGATAGCCTGCGAAGATGGGCACGAAAAAGCCGTGTCCCATATCGGCATCCTGATACCACTGCTTCACCAGGGCCAGCAAGACAGGGGCGTAAGCGATCAACAGGAGGGCTGAAACCCAGGAGACGGTCACCCACGAGAATGGCGCCGGCGTCTTGCTGGATTCCGAAGACGCGGTGATAGTGGGCGTCATTGAATATACACTTCAGAATACCATTTGTGGACGGCGCGCCTGCGGACCTGAAAGAACCGGACTGCCGTCGCGCGTCCCGCGGACGTTAGTACTTCAATTCCGTGGCGATGGCCTCGAACGGCCGGTCGCTCAGGTTCTCTTCGCTGTGTTTGGCCCAACTGCCCTGCACAATCTCGCCCGACCGGTGGGTGGTTGTCTCTACTTTTCCATCGGCGCTGGTGACGCGCACCGTAACGTCGCTCAGATAGACCATGACCCGATTTAACTGGTGCTCGTGCATGGGGGTCGATTCATGCGGTCCGATTTTGACACGAAAAACCCGCACCTGATCGTTTTCGAACTCGAGCTTGTAGTGCTTCGGATCCACCTTAAGGGGATCGAACGCGGTGGTGACAGCCTTCCCCGCCCCGGGTTTCTTCAATTCGATTTCGACAATATTCACGGGCTGCTCGCCGGTCACTTCGGCGATGTGTTTGCCTGCGGCGGGGCTCCACTTCACCTCATTGTCCTTAAAGGTAAGCACAGTGTGGCGGCCATCCTCGAAATCGAAATTCTGCGCACCGGCCGAGCGGTAGATCATCACCCGGTTGACCTTGTGTTCATGCAGGCTGGTCTTCTCGTGCGGTTGAACGATGACGTCGAGCACACGGACATTATCGTTATCGATGGGCGTCTTTACCGTTTCCGCGGGGAACAGGAGCGCGGCGACAGACAGGGACAGCAGGGTGTATTTTCGCATCCGTATGGGCGCAATTCTATAACAGGGGCGGCTCTTCAGTGACAGTCCGCGGAAGAATTCCCAGCTCGATATAGATCGGCCGCACGACGCGGCGGATAGCGGGCAGCCGGGCGGCGAACAGAGCGCTTCCCAGCAGGAGCGCGACGCCGCTGACGATTATGGTGGCGGGCGCACCCACACGCGCAGCCATGCCGCCCGCCAGCAGACTGCCAAACGGGGCCATCCCCTGCAGCGACATGTTGTAAAGGGCCATCACGCGGCCGCGCTTTTCGTCGTGAACGATGGTCTGGAGGATGGTATTGCTCGACGCCATTTGCTGCATCATGCCGAAGCCCGCGAGCGGCAGCACCAGCAGGGAGAGCCACAGCCAGTGAGAAAGCGCGAAGACAATCAGAGCTGCGCCGAACAGGCCGGTGGTGAAAACGATCTGCCTGCCGAGCCCCAGGACGCTTTTGCGCAGAGCCAGCAGCAGCGCGCCAGCCAATGCCCCTACCCCGGTCGACGCCATCAGAAAGCCCAGTGTGTGCGGGCCGCCGTGCAGAATTTTCGAAGCGAAGATGGGCATCAGCACGGTATACGGCATGCCGAACGAGCCGACGATGGCGAGATTCACCAGAATGGACCGGATCGGCACCGACCCCACCGCGTAGCGCCAGCCTTCCATCAGCTCGTGCGCGATGTGGCGCTGCGGTTGCCGAACCTGAGGCACCGTGATGCGCATCATGAGCAAGGAGATAATCACGGCGATGTAGCTGATGCCGTCGATGAGGAAGCAGTAGCCCTCGCCAACGGCCGCCACCACCACGCCTGCGATGGCGGGACCCAGCAGCCGCGCAGCGTTCACCATAGATGAATTGAGCGCTATGGCGTTGGCCACGTCGGCGCGCTGCTCCACCATCTGGATTACGAAGGCCTGCCGGGCGGGCATATCGAAAGCATTGATTATGCCCTGCATCAGCGCCAGAGCGATCAGTTCCCAGACCGTGACGATGTGGGCCAATGTCAGCGCCGCGAGGGCGAACGACTGTATCATGGCAAGGATTTGGGTGATCACGATGGTGCGATGCCGGTCCCAACGGTCCACCCATACTCCTGCTATCGGGCCCAGCACAAACACGGGGATCTGGCTGGCGAAGCCGACCACACCAAGCAGGACGGCCGATCCGGTGAGCCGGTAGACGAGCCAGCTCATGGCGATCCGGGTCATCCAGGTGCCGATGAGCGAAATGCTTTGACCGGTGAAGAAGAGTTTGTAATTGCGGGCGCGCAGAGCGCGGGTAGCGAAGGACAGGTTCACGCGAACTCCGCCCATGCGTGGAGAAGAACAGAGAGGGCAGATCGGAAATCTGCCCCACCAGGCACCAACCTGGTCAGTGGCGAACGGTGGGAAGAATCACCACTGTGCCGCCTTCGACGCCCAGCACGGGCGGCAGGGCCTGGCGGTGTTCCCAGCGCTGGGGGCGCAGCACCCTTAATACCGCGATCTCGTCGCAGGAGTGAAACTTCGCGCAGCGCAGGCAATCCCTCCATGCCTTCAGCGGGAGTTCGCCGCGCTCCACTTCGTTGAAGCCGACCCGTCCGAAAAAACCCGGCACATACGTGAAAGCGAAAACCGCGTCGAGCCCATACATCTTAGCTTCGTACACGAGGGCTTCCACGATCAGACGGCCGATGCCGTGCGTCTTGTGGCTCTCCGCCACAGCCAGCGAGCGGATCTCCCCGATGCCGGGCGAATAAAAGTGCAGCGCGCCGCAGCCCGCCAGCCGGTTGCCGTCGCAGGCGACGGAGAAATCGCGCATGTTCTCCGAGAGTTCGAATTCGGTGCGCGGCAGCATGATGCCCTTCGCCGCGTAGCCATTGATGAGATCGAGCAGCGGCGGAATATCCAGCATCGAGGCCTTACGGACTTCGATGGATTTGTTGGATGTAGTTTGCAGCGAGACGGCGTCGAGGGTCAGTCCGGAAATCATTGGGAAACGACCCGCGTGCCAATTTGTTCACCGGCAAACACTCGCGTCACGATATCGGCATCCGATCCTTTGACGATGCGAACTTCTTCGACGCCATGGGCCACTGCGTCCATGGCCGCATTCAGCTTGGCTTGCATGCCGCCGCTGGCTACGCCGGAATCGATGAGTTCGCGGCAGCCCGCGATAGTCAGCTGCGGAATAATCGACTTCGACGAATCGAGCACGCCCGCCACGTCGGTGAGAAACACGAGGCGGTCGACAATCCAGTTGGATGCGACGGCAACCGCCATGGAGTCGCCGTTCACGTTGTAGATTTCCCCTCCCGCGCCGCCGGCCACACACGCGACTACAGGCACATAGCCCGCGCCCGTGAGGGTGTCGAGGAGCCGAGCATCGGAACTGACGACGCGGCCCACGAAACCGAGTTCGGGATCGAGTTGCTCGCCGACGGCCAGACCCGCATCGACGCCTGTCAAGCCGACGGCCCGCGTTCCCGCCATACCCAGTGCCGCCACCAACTGCGTGTTGACAGTACCGGCGAGGACCTTGAGTACGGCGTCGAGCGTCTGGTCCGTGGTGACGCGAAGACCACGCACGAAATTGCTTTCAATGCCGCGCTCGGAGAGAAATCGCGTCATCTGCTTTCCGCCGCCGTGGACGACTGTAATGGCGACGCCGGATTTGATGATCGACGCGATCTGGCGCGCGATGTCGTGGCGCGATGCGGCGGCGTCGAGCAGACTGCCGCCGATCTTGATGAGGGCCTTCAAAGCAATCCCGCCGTTTCGTCGAGACACAGGGCGAGGTTCAGATTCTGAATTGCCTGGCCGGCCGCGCCTTTGACCAGGTTATCGATGGCGCTGACCACCACGCAGCGTCCCGAGCCCGGGTCCGCCACCACGCCGATGCCGCAGTGATTGTTGCGCCGGACCGAATGCAGATCGGGCACGTGGCCGGACGCGTACAGTCGAATGAACGGCTCATCGGCATACTGGCGCTCGAAAATCTGCATGATTTCCACGCCGGAAAGGGGTTGCGCGAGGCGGAAGTAAATGGTTTCGAGGATGCCGCGATCGATGGGAATCAGCTGCGCGGTAAAGCTGAACTCCGCTTCGTCGAGGCCGCTGGTCAACAGGACTTCCGGGACGTGCCGGTGGCGAAGGATCGAATAGGCCGAGAAATTTTCCGTGACCTCGCAGAAGCTGGTCTTGAGGGTGGCCTTGCGGCCGGCGCCGCTGACGCCGCTCTTGGCGTCGCAAACGATGCCTGATTTGCGGTCGATAATTCCCGCGGCGACCAGGGGGCGGATGGCCAGATTAGCGGCTGTGGGGTAGCAGCCGGGATTGGAGATAAAACGCGCCCCGCGGATCTGCGCCCGGTTGAACTCGGGGAGCCCGTAGACTGCATCGGCGAGCAGGGCGGGGGCGGTGTGCTGTTCCTTATACCACTCAAGGTAACGTTCGGCGGTGCGGAGGCGGAAGGCGCCGCTGAGATCGATTACGATGGCGCCGGCGTCGAGAAATTTGGGCACGAGGTCCATGGAAACCTCAGGCGGCGTGGCGAGGAGGACGGCCTTAAGAGCCTGTTCCTGAATGGCTTCGGGGGTGGCTGGAGCGCGGCGTCGGGTGGATTTGCGGAGCAGTTTTGCGTGGTCGCCGCCGTCGCTGCGGTGTTCAAGCAGGACCGGTTCGCATTGGGGGTGGTGGGAGAGGATGTGGACGGCTTCAGCACCGCTGTAGCCGCTGAATCCGACAATTCCTACGGGGATTGGCATGGCTGGATATTTATTCAGTCGACTGCATAATTATACCAGCTGGCTAGTTCGGTGGTGCCCTGAGGTTGCGTCGGCTAAGTATTCAGCCATTGATTTCACTGGATTTATTTGCGATATGCTTGTTGTACCATCATAAATGGCGACAACGAAGCCTGCCAAATCCAGACAACTGCCGAAAGAGGCAAAAGCCCATCCATCCACATTTCGCTGGTTCATGGGCCACATATTCAGCCTGTTCCGCCGTCATGGAAATTTCGTCTGCGGGTGCGTCCTCATCGGGTTTTGTGTCCACGAACTGGCCGAAGCGTCGAGATCCTTCGCAGGCCGACAGTCGGGCGTGGAACTTAACTTCTGGATGAATCTAATGGCGAATGTAAAGACCGAGTTCGTTGTTAGCATAACCGTTTCAGGATTGTCAATAGGTCTATACTTAAAGGAGAGAGCGAAACATCGGGAAACGAGAGAACGCCTCACCAAGAGGGTGACCGCCTTGGAACTGCGGGTCGATCCCGATAGGACATCAAGCCATTTAACGTCTAAAGGATTGACGAGAAAGGACGATGAGTAAAGCAAAATGGACATCAAAACACTCGCTACCATGCTGCAAACCACTATCGGCCTAGTGATGCTATGCATCATTGTCTTTTGGTTGTGGCCCTGTGTGCGGCTGGATGCGTTTCGGCAAAATCTGTTCGCGCTTCGCGATGAACTTTTCGATTATGCCGCCACCGGGCGGATATCTTTTGACCATCCCGCGTATCGGCTGCTTCGGCAATCTATGAACGGGTTTATTCGTTACGCGCATAGAATCAGTGTCTTTCAAGTCACAATGACGCTGTTCATGTGGAAAGCAATCAGGCCCGTCGAGCCGAAATACGATTGGACGACAAAGTGGGAACAGGCTCTCGCCTCGATTCAAGACAATGAGGTTAGGGACAAACTGAAAGAGTTTCACGCTCAGGTCGGTCTGATGGTGGCAGAAAGGATTGTTCTCGGTTCCCCTATCCTGATCGCATTTCTCATTGTCTGTCTAGTTGCCGATTTATGTCGGCAAGGGTGGAAGTCTGCACAGGCGGCCTTCAGTCAGGCGGTAGTCGAGGCCGCATCGCGGGCTGTCGATCCGCGTGTCCTGGAAGAGGAAGCTATGCGGGCTGCGGCTTAAGAGGTTACCAGATCTGCCATCTCCCGCACCCGATAAGTCGATGCAGCCGCCATCGCCAACATCGGCGTTTTGCGTTAGGATTAGACCTAAGGCGGGAAAGCAGTACAGGTATCGACGCAACGAGCGGGGCGTGGAATCTCTTTCGTGGTTTAACTCGCCGAATAAGCGATAGACGATTTGCATATTGCATGAGTGACGGATGCGAGTACACGCTCCTTGAAGCTGACATGTTCGCCGAAAATGATCCCGGCTCCACCCGCTATCCGCCAACTGTAGAGGTTCAGAAAATTTCAAAAGATTGACCGACGCAGCCTCAGGACTACCGGCCCGGAACGATCTGGGACGTTCTTGCGTTAGCCTTAGGTTGTGGGTTCCCCTTTTCCTTACAACAAAAAGGAACGCACGCGCTGGCGGAGGTCCGCCCGTGTTTTCGATGTTCACGCTGAGCAACTGGAAGCTACAAATCCAGAGGTCGCAGCCTCCGTCAGAAAGCATAGCCAGGATCGTCACCAGAATCGCCGGTGGGAAACGGAAGAAACGCCATAAGCAACACGATCTGAACACGCTACCAGAACGGAACCCGACGCAATCCGGTCCGCTAAGCGTCTAGAATTGAAGAGAGAAGATGATCAACCGGTCTATGATTCTGGATGCATTCCGCCCTACATGGGGGTGGAAGGCCAGGCTGCGTGCCGCCGATCCTGCCGACCGTTGGAAGATCCACCTGCTGCGCACCGGAGCGGGCGTACTCGTGGCGGTTCTCCTTTCTCTGGCTGGCGTGCGTAATCTGCAACTTCGGTAAACAGCTCACAGCGGAGCGTCGGGATTGGCGATCGTCCGCCACATGTGCGCGACGGGGCTGTTATCGTTGCCCAGACCTTCCGTTGGCTGTTTGAAGTGCCGGCCCACGATGTCAGTCAACTTCGCCACGTCCACCAAATGGTTCGGGTCGAATGAATAAAGGTCGTTGATCGTGACCAGCCGCGCCGCCATGTACCATTTGTGCCGGCGGCAGTATCGATGAGCGGCTTCGATGTGGGGCGGAGGGGTGTAATCGGTTCCGAAGATGAGGTTGTAGAGCTTTGGATATTCGTAACCGACCGAAGGATCCGGATAGAAGCGCAGCGCCTGATGGTAGCGGATGGCGAACGTCACCTGCTCCGGGACATAGGGCTCGAACAGCTGAGCGCCCCACCAGCCGTGATCCGCCTTCATCAGGACCTGGGCCACATCGTGCAGCAGACAGGCCAGCACGATTTCTTCGGGAAACCCGGCACTAAGAGCTTTGTCGGCGCTCTGCAGAACATGGTTGGCGGGCGCGAAACGAAGCCTGAAAAAGTCGAGCAAAGTGGGTTGCGCGGGCATGGGCGCCAGGCGCGGCACGTTCAAGGGCTCGGACGGCACGCGATTGCCAAAGGGGCTGGCGCCACCCGACGCGAACAGCGTTCCGATGCCGCGGCGGATGGGCCGCCGTTCGATTTGGTCGTCAAGTTCAGCGCTGGTCAGCGGCGCCGATGGCGCTCCCATGCTCGCGAATACCGAAAGGTCCAGTTGGGTGGACAGGTATTCTTCGAGCGCTTCCGCCTTCGCCTCGGGGTCCATGCCCTGCAGGACGGCCGGTCCGCCCAACGCAGAAATTACAGTGTGGCGGTTGAACTCCACTCCTTCATTATCCCGCAACCGGCGCTATCATAATCAGAGATCGCCGATGGACCGCTCCCGCCTTATCGTGCTGCAGGCTGCATCGCGGATTCTCAATGAGAAGCGTCCGGATCGGCGAAGTGCTGAGATTCTGACGGAATACGCCGCGACCAATATTCCCGACAAAGCGGATCTTCCGCTCGATGAACTGGCCACCGTGGTGGCGTTGAAATTGATGGATATCGCGGGCGATCCGAGCGAAGAGAATTCGGTTTAAACTCCGAACAGGCCGATTACCAATCGGCCGCAGGTTGACAACCTGCCCCACCTTACTGGGCGGCTTCCTTTTTATGCAGTTCGTCAAGCTTCTTCTTCAGATACTCCTGGTACTCCGCGCGTAACGCAGGGTCCCGCGGACTGCCGTAAACGTCGCTCGATTTATACTTGCTCGTCTCGTGCAGAAATTTATCCTGAGTCCACTCGTCGTGGATGTGAGTGGTGTCGGCGGTGGTCAGGACTTTTTCGACCAAATGCGGAGGAACGAAATAAACGCCCTCCCGATCGCCAAAGACGACGTCGCCGGGCAGCACGGTGGCCTGCCCGATGCGCACCGGCACATTGATCCCGGTGATCATCGTTTCCGGGGAAATCGGCGTGGGATGAACGCCCCGGTAGTAGGCGCCCATATCGATGGGGAAGATGCCGTCGAGATCGCGAATGGCTCCGTCAATCACCATGCCGCGGTGGGTGACGGCGTAAATATAGGTGGCCAGGTTATCGCCGACAAAGGTGCCGCCTTCGATCTTGCCGAAGATGTCGGCCACCAGCACGTCGCCATCCTGAAGCATGTCGATGACGCGCTGATTGCTGTTGTCGCGCAATCCCTTCGCTTTGGCGTCGGCTTCGTTGGGGCCTTTGACGTCGGGCCGGGTGGGCATGAACTGCACGGTGACGGCGCGCCCGATCAGCTTCTTTTCGGGATGCAGCACCTGGAAGTTGCCTTCATACTGATTGTTGTAGCCCTCGTGCGGAAGCACGGCCCAGATCTCCTCGGCCGACAACCCATCCATCTTCTTCAGAAGCTTGTCGTCGACTTTGGGACGGCCGTCGGCGAAGCGGGCACCCTGCCACTTCTCGGTGTACTTGACTAACTGGTCGCGTGTCAGCGTTGCCACCTGTGCGGACGCCGACGCACAGGCCGAGAGCAGGAGAGCAGCCGCAATGTTTCTGTTCATGCGCAATACTCTATCGCATAGCGCATTCAATTCATACGGGCTGTCTACCGATCGTTGAGCGCGGCCACGCCGGGCAGTTCGATGCCGGATAAAAATTCGAGCGAAGCGCCGCCGCCGGTGGAGACGTGGCTGATCTTGCTGGTGACGCCCGCGCTCTTGATGGCCTTCTCGGAATCGCCGCCGCCGACTATCGAAACAGCTCCGGAATTCGCCACCGCTTTGGCCAGCGCAACCGTTCCGTGGTCGAAGGGCGGCATTTCAAAAACTCCCATGGGACCGTTCCAGATGATGGTCTTCGCGCCCTTGATAATGCCCTCATATTCAGCAATGGTTTTCTCGCCGATGTCGAGAGCCATCTTGCCGTCGGGAATTTCGGCGACTGTCTCGTGTTCCGCGCCCGCTTTGAACTCGGTGGCCACTACGTGGTCGACCGGCAGCACCAGCTTCGATCCATATTCGGCCAACAGCTTATTGGCCAGATCGAGCTTGTCGTCTTCCACCAGAGACTTGCCTGTGGGGTGGCCCTGCGCCTTCAGGAATGTGTAGGCCATAGCGCCGCCGATGAGCACGCGGTCCACCACCTTCGCCATGTTTTCGATGACTTCGATCTTGTCGGAAACTTTGGCGCCGCCGAGGATGGCCACGCAGGGACGATCGGGATTGGTTGTCGCCATGCCCAAATACTTCAATTCCTGATCCATCAGCAGCCCGGCGGCGGCCTGGCTGACGTACTTGATCATGCCCACTGTGGAGGCGTGCGCGCGGTGCGCCGAGCCGAACGCATCGTTCACGTAGACGTCGCACAACTTCGCCAGCTTCTCCGAAAACGCCGGATCGTTCTCTTCTTCTTCCTTGTGAAAGCGCAGGTTCTCGAGCAGCAGCACCTCGCCCGGCCTGGGCAGCATGGCCTCCACTGCAGGGCCAATGCAATCGGGAGCGAGCTTCACCGGCTGCCCCAGCAGTTCCTGCAGTTTGGCGGCTACCGGCTTCATGCTCATCTCGGCATTGGGCTTGCCCTTGGGACGCCCGAGGTGCGACGCGAGGATCACGCCCGCACCATGTTCCAGCGCATATTTAATGGTCGGCAGCGAGGCGCGAATACGCTTGTCGCTGGTTATTTCCTGCCCGCCGTTGGCAAGAGGAACGTTGAAGTCCACGCGAATGAAGACACGCTTCCCGCTGAGATCGAGGTCTTTAATCGATAGTTTGGCCATGGCTGAAATTCGAGGGTAGCAGGTGGCCGTCCGCGCGCCTACTTGTGAACGGTTAACGGCACCGACGCGATGTGATTTTCCCACTCCAGCTGCAGCTTGCCCTTACCGTCGCCGAGGTCGGAAATGGTGTATTTCAAGGTTTCGATGGGAGAAGCCGGCTTGCTCATGGTCATTTTCACGCGGCCCAGATCCTGCGTTTGATCGTAGGTGAGGCCCCACTGGCCGGTTTGCTTGTTGACGATGAACTCCCAATGTTCCGGGTCCTTGATGTTGACGTAGAGGGTGTAATCGCCTTTGGGGACATTGAGGCCGCCGATGTTGAGATCGGCATCGGTGTGAAATGCGGTAGCGGAATTAGCGCCCGCGCGCCACACGGGATAGTTCGGATCCTGGGAAATGCGGCCGCCGTCGCCGAAGATTTTGCGGCCGTGTACGGAAGGCGCGCAGTAATCGATGGTGATCTTTTTCCCACCGATGGTGGCGCTGGCGGTTGCAGGGGGGCTCACTTGACCGAGCGCCAGACCGGCGAAAATCGTACACGCGAGGGCTGCACGATTCAAGGCAAGTCTCATAGGTCCATGCTCATAAGATCTTTGCTCAAAGATCGTTGCTCAAAGATCTTCGCTCAAAGATCTTTGTTAGCCGGTTTCACCTCTGGGGCCGGGGGCGCCGCCGCTTTTCGCAGGGCTCCGTTGGTGATGCGCCGAGCCAGCTTTAATTTGCGCAATCTTCCTTCGCGCGCTTTATCTCCGTTTCGAAACGACATTTCTGTTACCGCCTTTCGCAAATCGAACCGCATATTGAGAGTATCAGGTCGTTGGCAACGGGCTGTTCAGATGAACAGGCTGACCGGAACCATGAAATACTCTGCCAGCCGTTTGGCATGTTGTTTACTGATTTCCCGTTTTCCGTTGAGCACATCGCTTGCGACACTCGACGATCCAAACACCGGGATCACCAGATCGCGCTGCCGTACGCCGCGATCTTCCATCAGATACTTCAGTGCTTCCAGTGGTTCCGCGGGCCCGAGATCGTATCGCCGCTCATATTCTTCTACCAGCACGGCAATCAACTCCGACAAAGCTTTCTGGGCCGGGGTCGGGTGCGGGAGCGAGTCGATCCGCTCCATCCTCGCGATCAGCCGTTCGTTCTCGCGGTCGGACTGAATCACGCGCGGAAGAGTCTCCGCAAGCAGTTCGCCATAGGCAGCGTTGTCGATTACAGCCATTTCTTCCACCTCTCCTTGCCGTACTCGGCGTGCGTCAGGAATTCCTTCACATAGATTTTGCGCGTTCGAAAAACCATGCGCACGATCAATCGATAAGAGTTCCCCTTGACATTGAAGACAGCCAGAGGGCCTACCATGTCCGCTGCCGGGAACTGACGCTGAATGTCTTCAAGACATTTCCAGTCCGCTTCCTTCACTGTCGCCAGCCAGACCTGAAGCGCAGTCCTTGCATCGGGGTAACGGTAGGCTTTGTCGAAGAGAACTTTCCGGCTGATTACCCTCAACACTCATACTAGCATAATGCTAGTATGAGAAAGTCCCTGCGGCGCTGTCCTTCTTTGCCCAGTTTTCTTTAATCGTCCGGCGGGCGCGGCCGAATGCCAATGCGTTCTCGGGCACCGGCTGCGTGATCACCCTTCCCGTCGCGGGAGATCTCGATGGGCGGCACCAGCTTCGAGTTACTGCCGACGAACACACCATCCCCGATGTGCGTCTGGTGTTTTCTTTTTCCCATCGTAATTACTGGTAATGGTGCTGGCCCCGACATTGACCTTCGCTCCGATGGTGGAATCGCCCAGATAGGCGATGTGCATGGATTCGAGCCAGCCCCAAGCCTGGTATTCTTCAGTTCCACGAAGTTTCCCACGTGCGCGTTCTCCGCCAGATACTGTCGCCTTTGCGTTTCTCACAGCATGTGGTTTCGGTCCTCCGGACACACAGGAGGATCGAAATCGTTAATCGCGACGGCTATTTCTTCGGTGCCAAGAACGTAACCCCACATCTGACGGCTTCATGGTATTGACCAACGGCGGTCTTATCCAACGTTGGCAGGTAGTTTATGACGAGAAGGGTGAAACCAAATTCAAACTGCTTTACGGCTTTAATCCCTCCTCCGAGATGCACAGACGCGCACAGGAGACCCTAAAGGCGCGTTCCGGCGGGGGTGCAATTCCACACCCCTGTGGGCTGTCCCCCTTGCCTTCGGCGTAAAAGAGGAATAAAGTTCTCTCCATGAAACCTGTCCTCCTCTGCGCGCTGGTATGCGCTTGCGCATCCCTGTCAGCCGAAGATCACCCCAATTTCACGGGTAACTGGCAGCTCGATAACACCAAAAGTGAAATCCATTCAAGAACCCCCGCCGCCTGGGATATCAAACAGACCGACGATTCCATCTCCATCAACGAAGACCTGGCAGGCAAAACCGAGTCCATGACCTGCGAGATCAGCATTAAGACCTGCAAGACCAAGGTGGATGGCGAAGCGGCCGACGTCACCTTCTACTTCAACGGCAACATGCTGGTCGAAACAGACCTGCTGGGACGCGGCAAAGACCACGTCGTGAAGAAGCGTCTGAAGCTGGCCGACGACGGCAAAACGCTCGAGGTTGAAGTCATGCATATCGCCCCCGTCGCCCCGGCCGAAAAATGGGTATTTGAAAAGCGCTAATTCGAAGTCGCCTTCAAATGGCGCGTCTGGATCTCGTTTACCACCTGCTGGGTGTTCGGCACGCCCTGCGCGATGGTTGCCAACTGCGCGCGTTGGCTTTCTGAATCCACCGTCCCGCTGAGGGTCACCACGCCGTTCTTTACAGAGTGCCGTATGCCGTTACATGGTTTTGGTGGCCCCTGCGTCATTCGGGGGCAAGACCGCCGGTTGGTTCGCGATCACCTGATCGGTGGCCATCGATTGCGCAATCTGGCCCGCGCGGGCCTTGACTGCGTCGTTAGAAACATAGCCGCCCAGGGTTACCACGCCCTTGTCGCGATCCTGTGTTACGGAAATGTCTTTCAGACCGGCTTGCTCGAGCGACGTTCTGATATTCCCCGCCACCGGAGCAGCCTTGGGTGCGCTGGAACAACCGGTGAATAATCCGATTGAGAGTAGAAGACAGACCGGGGAAATCGGGCATCAGGCCAAACGCGGCTGTCGCCGCGTGTCCTGGCTACACGGAGGACTGTCGATGACATTGAAACAGACCCCCCGCCGGGATACCATAAGGCGGGAAAACAAGCCGTCTATATGAAGTTGATCACTCTTCTTCTGGTTCCGCTTGCGCTGGTCGGCCAGAATTACGACGTCCTCATCCGCAACGGCCACATCGTCGACGGCACCGGCTCGCCCTGGTACGCCGCCGACATCGCCATTCGCGACGGCCACATCGCCGCTATCGGCCATCTCGACGCCGCCACGGCGAAACAGACCATCGACGCCGCGGGTATGGTGGTAGCTCCGGGATTTATCGACATGCTCGGCCAATCGGAGATGTCGATCCTCGTCAATCCACATCTCCCGTCGAAAATCTATCAGGGCATCACTACCGAGATCACCGGCGAAGGCGGGTCGGCCGCGCCCCTTACCGACGCCATTCGCAGCGCCGACCACGGCGATTACGCCCACTACAAGATCGACCCCACGTGGAATACCTTCCGCGAATTTTTCGCGCGTCTCGAAAAACAAGGCATGGGCATCAACCTCGCCAGCTACGTCGGCGCCACCCAGGTTCGCCGCGCGGTTATCGGCGATGGCGACCGCGCCCCCACTCCCGCCGAACTCGAACGCATGAAAGCGCTGGTCCGCGATGCCATGCATGACGGCACGGTGGGCGTCTCCAGTTCTCTGCAATACGCCCCCGCCCCCTACGCCACAACAGAAGAGCTGATCGCTCTGGCGAGTGAGGGCGCCAAACTCGGCGGCGTCTACGCCACACACATGCGCAATGAAGGCGATGCCATAATCGCCGCGCTCGATGAGGCCATCCGGATCGGTCTCGAAGCGCATGTGCCCGTCGAGATCTGGCATTTGAAAGCGGCGGGCCGCACCAACTGGGGACGCATGCCGGAGATCGTCGCCCATATCGATGCCGCGCGCCGTTTCGGCGTCGAAATCGGAGCCGATACCTACGCGTATCCCGCCTGGTTCAATTCCTTCTCAGCCTTCATTCCGCCCTGGGCGCACGATGGCGGCGACGCGAAACTCATCGAGCGCCTCAAGGATCCCGCCACGCGTGCGCGCATCAGGAAAGATATGCTGACGCCCAGCGCTGCCTGGGACAACGAATGGCTGGAAGTTCCCGGGCCTGAGGGAATTCTGCTCGGCGTTGTTCACAACCCCCAACTGCTGCCACTGCAGGGTAAAACCATTGCTGAAATTGCCAAGATGCGCAACAAGGATCCCATCGACACCATCTTCGACATCCTGGTTGAAGACAACGCTGGAAGCGAAGTCGCCATCTTCGGGATGTCGGAAGCGGACGTGCGGATCGCCCTGCAGCAGCCGTGGACCAGCATATGTAATGATTCGCACGGTACGGCACTCGACGGCCTGCTTGGCCAGGAGCACCCGCATCCCCGCGCCTTCGGGACGTTTCCCCGCATCCTGCGCAAGTATGTCCGCGAGGACGGCGCCCTCACGCTGCCGGATGCCATCCGCAAATTCAGCGCGTTGCCGGCCGCACGTCTGCGCCTCGCCGACCGCGGCGTTATCAAAACCGGTATGTGGGCCGACGTCGTGGTCTTCAATCCCGACACTATCGGGGACCTTGCAACGTTCGAACGGCCCAATCAGCTCTCCGAAGGTATGGAATACGTGCTCGTAAACGGCGTGCCGGTTATCGCACGAGGGAGCATGACCAACGCGCTGCCGGGTAAGGTTATTCGGGGACCGGCGTGGGTACCATGACTCCTATAAGTATTGGCGAATAAAGGGATCTGGGCACGCGAGTTTCCCACGATGCCACCAATTCAAAAAATGAATTGGACCCAGTGATGAAGCGAATCCTACACTACGGTTTTACCGGGGAAACGGGGAATCGATAAAAATGGTAGCTATGGGGGAAAGTACGGGCAGCCAAGTCGCATTGCTGCATCGCATCAGCAGCATTGTGAGTTCCGATCAGGATCTGGAAGAGATTCTGAGAGAACTCGTAAGTCTCGCGATGAATGTAACTCATTCAGACGCATGTCTCGTTTACCTGATCGACCACGGCACGAACGAAATTGTTCTGCGTGCGTCGCAACTTCCGCATGATGCGGAAATCGGCAAAGTGCGCCTCAAAATGGGTGAGGGCATCACGGGCTGGGTAGCCGTGCATAATTCGGTCGTGGCGCTGGGTAAGCACGCCTCCCAGGACTCGCGCTTCAAGCGCTTCAGTTCCCTGCAGGAAGATACCTACGAAGCGTTTCTTTCGGTTCCGCTCGTCAACAGCGGCGAACTCACGGGAGTCATTAACGTGCACCACCGCGAGCAGCATCAGCACTCGTCGGACGAAGTGGCGCTGGTCACGTTTATCGGCGAGCAGATGGGCGGCGTGATTGGCCGCGCGCGCCTGGCCGAGCAATCGCTCAGTTCCGTCCGCCGGCTCGAAACGCTGGCGGCCGTCGCCCAGACTATCTCGGCCGAAAGCTACCTGGACCGCATTCTCCAGGCGATCTCGGAAATGGTGGCGGAGACGCTCGATTCCGCGGTGTGCTCCATCCTGCTCGTCGACGAAGAGAAGAAGGAATTGACGGTCAGCGCCGCCCGCTGTTCTTCGCCGGACTACATGCACCGCATGCCCATCCGCATGGAAGGCTCGCTCATCGAGCGCGTGATTCGCGAGGCGCAGCCGGTGATTATTCCGAATATCCACGACGAGAAGCAGTACCGCTATCCCGAGCTCACACGCAAGTCCGGGCTCACTTCGGTGCTGGCCGCGCCGCTGCTTTCGCAGGGAAAGGTCATCGGGTCCATCAACATCTACACCCGCGACGCGCGCACGTTTATCGACGAGGAAGTGGGGTTCCTGAAGATCGTGGCCGGCCAGGCCGCCATCGCCATTCAGAACGCCCGCCTGATGTCCGAGACGCTCGACATGAAGCGCACTCTCGAAGCGCGCAAACTCGTCGAGCGGGCCAAGGGCATCCTGCAGTACAAACACAGCCTGACGGAGGAAGAAGCTTACCTTCGTTTGCGCAATGAGAGCCGGCGCCTGCGGCGATCCATGCGGGATCTGGCGGAAGCCGTGATCCTCGCCGACGACCTGAATCGCAAAGAGGGGGGCTCCAAAGTCCCCGTTCGCGAAGACAGCGAAATCATGTAATCGCTGCCACCAGGCTGCCGTGGTAAGGTGTCGGTTTCATGATCCGATCCGTTACCTTGGCTTCTGTCCTGGCTTTTGCCCTTTCCACTCTGGCGCTGTCTCAGAGCTCGGTGCCGCCCATGCCCGCCGATTGCAGGAACACCGGTGAGCGTCCCTGGACGAATGCGGCGCAGTCTCCAACCTGCCGTGCGCTCGAAGTTCTGGCGCGGATGACCTATGAAGAAAAGCTGAATTTTCGTGGGGCGCTGCCTCGCCTCGGCCTGATTTCGGGGCAGGGAGGGCGCGGGGGCTTGACGGCTCCGCCAGCCACTTCCGGGATCACGGCGTTTCCTCATGGACATCTGGTTGCCTCGTCATGGGACAAGAGCCTGGCGGCGCGCGTCGGGGCGGCCCGGGGCGAGGAGTACGCGGGGCTCGCCACCTACTTCCCGCTGATCAATATCAACCGCACTTGGCATTGGGGACGCTCGGCCGATACCTATGGGGAAGATCCCTATCTGACCGGAGAGATGACGGTGAGCGAGGTCAAGGCGCTGCAGGCGCATCATGTGGTGACGGTCCTCAGGCATTACCTCGCGAACAATCAGGAGATCGACCGGCAAACGGTGCTGGAACAGATCCCCGAGCGGGCATTGCATGAGATCTACCTTTATCCCTGGCAGCAGGCGGTGGAGCGGGCGCAGGTGGCCGGGGTGTGGTGCGCGTACAACGGGGTGAATACGGCGCTTTCGTGTCTGAACAAAGATTTGCTCGATACTTTGCGGGGCTTTGGCTTCGACGGGCTGGTGCTGCCGGAGCCGGTGAAAGATCCGGTGTCGGCGATCAAGGCGGGGACGGATATCCTGGCGCCGAATGTGATCGATGCCAATGTGAAGAGCGGCAAGCTGGATGCGAGCGTGGTGGACCTGATTGCGTACCATATCCTGGTGCCCTTTTTCAGGGTGGGGGTGTTCGATAATCCGGTGGCGCCGCTGGGGGTGAAGGTGAGCACGCCGGAGCATCGGAAGCTGGCCGAAGAAGTGGCGGAGCAAGGGGCGGTGCTGCTGAAGAATAAGGGCTCCGTGCTGCCCTTGGCGCGGGTGCATTCGCTGGCGATTATCGGGGACGACGCGGGGAAGAATGCGACGCTGGCGATGACGAGCGCGCGGGTGCCGATCGAGAATCCGAGTCTGCCGGTGGATGCGATTACGGCGCGGGCGGGAAGTGCGGTGAAGGTGACTTATGTGCCGGGGAATCCGGGGCTGGGTCCGCTGCCTCCGATGGCCGGGGAGTTTGCGACTTCGTCTTACGCTAACACGTTCACCCCCGCGACGGCTGGCCGGTACCGGTTCTCGGTGACTGCGTCGGGCACGGCTCGGCTGTTTGTGAATGGGAAGGTGATCGCGTCGATCGTCAAAGCTGATATTGCGATCACGGCGATCGGCGGGGTGGACCTGGAAGCGGGCCGTCCGGTCGAGGTGAAGGTGGAGTATCTGACCGAAGGCTGGCCGTCGAATCTGCGGCTGGGGATGATGGCGCCCGATGCGGAGGAGATGGCGAAGGTGCAGAAGGCAGCCAGGGAGTCGGACGTGGCGGTGGTGTTTGCCGGGGAGCGGGATGGGGAGTATTACGACCGGACAACGCTGACTTTGCAGGGCGATATGGACAGCGTGATCGAGGCGGTGGCGGGGGCGAATCCGCGCACGGTGGTGGTGCTGAATACGGCGGGGGCGGTAGCAATGCCGTGGATCGACAAAGTGGCCGGGGTGATTTGGGCGGGGCATGCGGCGGCATTCGACGGGTCGGCCATTGCGGCGCTGCTGTTCGGGGATGCGAATCCGTCGGGGCGGCTGGTGATGACGTTTCCGGTGAACGAGCAGCAGGGGCCGGCGATTCGGCCGGACGAATATCCGGGCGATGGGAAGACGGTGAACTTCAGCGAGAGGCTGCTGGTGGGGTACCGGTGGTACGACGCGAAGAAGCAGACGCCGCTGTTTCCGTTCGGGTTCGGGTTGTCCTACACGACGTTCAAATATGCGGATTTGAAGATTTCGGGCGAGGTTGGCGGGAAGCGCGAGGTGAGCGTGCGGGTGACGAATACGGGGACGCGCGAGGGGGCGGAAGTGGTGCAGCTTTATCTGGGGGCTCCGGCTGCGGCGGGAGAGCCGCCGCGCCAGTTGAAGGGATTCGAGAAGGTGTGGTTGAAGCCTGGGGAGAGCAAGATGGTGAGCATGACGCTCGACCGGGGCAGCGTGTCGCATTGGGACGACGAGGAGGGGCGCGGGTGGAAGGTTGCTCCGGGGGTGTACGGGGTTGATGTGGGGGCTTCTTCGCGGGATATTCGATTGAAAGGCAGGTTCACGGTTCGTTGAAAAAATGTGGCTTACGGATCGCTGTTTGGGAATTCCCATTCCCGGCGGTTTAGTTCTTGCCGTTCCCGATGTGGACGGCCTCTTCCTTCTTAACCCCCTCGATCTGGGCGGAGCTTCGTCTGGGCTCGGATGCGGATTCGATTGCGCGGCGGTTGGTCGAGGCGTTTGGGAGGCAACGCTTCGGCATTGGGAGAAAACCTTTAAGAATCGACAGGCGGAAGCGCCTATCGCACATTTAGCGCCTATCGCACATTCAGAGTGCTTCGTGTGTTTGAATGGGGTTCGGTTGCGGATTGAGATTGGGGTCGGCGGAGGTTCTTCCTCGTTGGGCTCATCTCGTGAGAGAAGACAGTTCTTTTAATTCTAGTTTATGGAGGATGCGCTGAGCGATGGACACTCTGTTGGCAGTGGATGAGCTGATGGCTGCGCTGCGGGAGTTTCGTGCGCTGGCGGGTTCGGTGGATCAGACCGGTGAGGTGCTGTTGGGGGCGTTACGGGCGGGGAAGAAGATTCTGGCTTGCGGGAATGGGGGGAGCGCGGCGGCAGCTACGCATCTGGCGGAAGAGCTGATGGGGCGGTACAAGGGGGATCGGCGGTCGCTCGGGGCGGTGTCGCTGGCGGCGGATGCGGCGCTAATGACTTGTATTGCTAACGATTTTGGATTTGAATACGTGTTCTCACGGCAGGTGGAGGGGTTGGGGGCGGCCGGGGATGTGGTGGTGTTGTTTTCTACCAGTGGGAATTCGGCGAATTTAGTGAGAGCGGTGGAAGCGGCGCGGGCGGCTGGGTGTGTTTCGGTTGCGTTGTTGGGCAAGGGCGGCGGGCGTATGGGTGGGATGGCGGATTATGAGGTTGTAGTGGGGTCGGACTCGACGGCGCGGATTCAGGAGGTGCATACTTTGATCCTGCATTGCTGGCTGGAGCGGATTGAGGGGGGATTCAGAAGTTAGATGGTGATTACGACCTTGCCTATCTGCTGGTTGCTTTCGAGGTACTGGTAGGCTGCGACGGTCTGGTCGAAGGGGAAGATGCGGGCGATCTTCGGCTTAAAGGATCCATCCGCCAGGCGGTCGTAGATGTACTTCTTCATGGTTTCCCACTCCGGGGTGCCTCGCAGCTCGCCGAAGGTGTAGCCGAACATGGCGATCCGGCGGCCAAAGGCAGGGAGGGGAAAGGGCGTGGGCTTGCCGGAGAGCGTGCCATATAAAAAGATGGTTCCGCCGTTGGCGGTAGCCTGCGCGAGCGTATTGATGTAGTCGCCGCCCACCGGATCGAAGACGATACGAGCTCCCTTGCCGCCGGTGATCGATTGAACGCGGGCTGCCAGGTCCTCTTCGTCGGTTACGATGACGTGGTCGGCTCCGAGGGCGAGAAGTTCATCTTTCTTGGCGACGCCGCGGGTGGTGGCGATGGAGATACCGCCCTGGGCCCTGACGATCTGGATGGCCGCGAGTCCTACGGAGGAGCTGGCAGCGGTGATGATGACGAAGTCGCCGGCAGCCACTTTGCCGAAGGGCACGAGCGCGCCGTAGGCGGTGCAGTATTGCATCCAGACAGCGGCGCCCTCCACGGCGGATAAGGAGCCGGGAACGGCTGCGAGGACGCCCGCAGGAACGACAGCTTCTTCCGCAAGCACCGGGTATTGGTTCATCGAAAAGCCCGGAATGGTGCCGAAGTGCTTCCCGATTAGCGTGTTGTCGACGCCCGGACCGACCGCTACGACCTTTCCGACTGCCTCATAGCCGAGACCCGAGGGCACGTTCGTCTTTTCCAGGTAGGAGCCGTGAAAGTACAAGCTTTCGGCCCGGTTGAGGCCCACTGCCTCCACTTTGAGCAGAACTTCACCGGGACCGGGGTCGCGTTTCGGCTGTTCTTCGATGTGAAGGACTTCGGGACCACCGAGCTGGTTGAAGCGGATTGCTTTCGGCATGCTTTGAAGATGCGGATTGGCTGCGACACGTCGCAAACAAGAAGGGACAGATCGGAAATCTGTCCCCACCGTCAGGGGTGGCCGTTGGTTAAGCCCTGGAAGGCAGGGGCTTCGACGAATTCCCAATCTCCACCTTGGTTCCAAGGGGCGCGGACGTCGGTTTCGCCCTGATCGCCGGTGCCGGTCGAGTCGTTGAAATACTGATCGACGAGGCCGGGGGTGGGTGGAAGTTTTCCTATCGACAGGAAAGGTTTACCCATGGTTTCGAGGGCAATGCTGAAGGCCTTCATGTGGGTGATTTCGCGGGTCATGAGGAACTGCAGGGTGTCGATGGTGCCTGGGTCGTCAGTCAATTTGATGAGGCGTTCGTAGACGATTTTGGCGCGGGCTTCGGCGGCGATGTTGCTGCGCAGGTCGACGTCGAGCTCGCCGGTGATCTTGAGGTAATCGGCGGTCCATGCGTTGCCCATGGAATTGTTCAGGCTGACGCCTCCGCCTCCGGCTACGGCGATGAGGGGATCGGCAAGGGCGTCGTTGCGATCCCATTTGGTGGACCGGAGGTGCATGCGGGCGAGGGTGCCGACGACTTCGAGATGGCTGAGTTCCTCGGTGCCGATGTCCATGAGCAGGTCTTTGCGGTCGGGGTCGTCGCAGTTCAGACCCTGGATGGTGTACTGCATGGCGGCGGCGAGTTCGCCGTTGGCGCCGCCGAATTGTTCGAGCAGCATGTTGCCGAAGCGGGGGTCGGGGCGGTCGACCCTTAC
>Ga0302320_10005540_pt1 | contig 28281 bp, 24 predicted proteins | sample Bog_T0_3_FD_202130 | JGI IMG/M metagenome (GOLD analysis project Ga0302320, IMG submission 202130) | Peat permafrost microbial communities from Stordalen Mire near Abisko, Sweden - Bog_T0_3 | ecosystem: Environmental > Terrestrial > Soil > Wetlands > Peat | place: Sweden: Abisko, Stordalen Mire...
TTAAGGATAACGGACTGGTCTGCGACGTCGAGCGCTAACTGCAGATTTTGTTCAACCAGCACAATGGATTGTCCCTCTTTTTTTAATCGCCTTATAGTGCGGCCGACCTCCGCTACGATTAGCGGCGCGAGGCCTTCCGATGGCTCGTCGAGCAGGAGCACGCGTGGATTGCCCATCAGCGCGCGTCCGATGGCCAGCATCTGCAGTTCGCCTCCGGAGAGCGTCCCCGCGAATTGAGCGTGGCGCTCCCGCAGCCGAGGAAACATCTCGTAAATTCGCTCGATATTCCATGGTTTTCCGGTGGTGCCACGGCGCTGTCCCGCAACGATGAGGTTTTCCCGAACCGTGAGAGACGGAAAGATGCGGCGCCCTTGTGGGACAAGACCTATCCCTAGGTGTGAGATGCGCTCAGGGCTGAGCCCGCCGATCGGCTCCCCAAACAGTCGGATCTCGCCGTCCCGTGGTTTCAGAAAACCGATGATGGTCGAAATGCAGGTTGTTTTTCCCGCCCCATTGCGCCCCAGCAGCGCCAGCACGCCTCCCGGTTGCAAGGAAAAGCTGACGCCGTGCAATATATGGCTTTCGCCATAAAAAGCATGCACATTTGTCAAGTCGAGTGCGTCAGGCGCCAAGATATACCTCACGCGTTCGCTCGTCTGCGATCACGGCATCGCGTTCGCCATCGACGATTACGCGACCGTAGTTGAGCAGCGTCACAGTTTCCGCAAGATCGAGCGCGGTGTCCATGTCGTGTTCGATCATGACCACCGTTGTTTCTCGCGGTATCGAAGCGATCAGCGACTTCACCTGGGATCGCTCGGTGTTGGAAAGGCCCGCCAGCGGCTCGTCCAGCAGCAGCACGCGCGGCTTTTGTGCCAGCGCCATGGCGAACTCAACCCGACGTTTTTCACCATAAGCAATGTCGGACACCGGGTGTGCGGCCAGATGCAAAAGTCCGACGGCATCAAGGGTCCGGCGTGCTTCGGTTGCGAGGCCCCTGTAATAGGATAGCGGGCGCCACATTTGCCAACGCGATGGCTGCAAGCCGAGCAGGCCAAGTGTGACGTTGTGCTCGAGTGTGTCACCGGAAAAGAGCGTGATGATCTGATAGGTTCGCGACAACCCAAGATGCGCGCGTCTGTAGGGTGGGAACTGTGTCACGTCGGTACCGAACAGCTTGATTTGCCCTGAGTTCGGTCGCATGTCACCACTGATCTGGTTGAACAAGGTGGTCTTCCCGGCGCCGTTCGGACCAATGATCAGGCGGCGCTCCCCCGGCCTTATCGCAAGAGAGACGTTCTGGGTAACGACAAGCCCGCCGAACGCCTTCTTCAGGTCGATAACCTCAAGCGCGTGGTTTGATGTTGGCGGGATCATCGTGATCCCCTACGTAATCCTGTCATTAGCTTGGTAAAACCGGGAACGATTCCCGTTGGCAGTACCAGCACGATGAACAGGAAAACCAGGCCGAGCAGCATGTTCCATCGTTCGATATAGGCCGAAGCGTAATTCTTCAACAGCAGCACAAGTGCGGCGCCGACGACTGGACCGCCAAGCGTTCCTGAACCACCAGCAATCACTCCGAGCAAGGCTTCAGCAGAACTCGTGGTAGAAAGCGACGTCGGATGAATATATTTGTTGTAGTAGACGTATAGCAATCCGGATACGCCACCCCAAAAACCGGCATAGATGAACGTTATCCATCGTATCATCCAGGGATTGAAGCCGAGGGCCGCCATCCGGCGTGGCTGGTCGCGTACACCTTTTAGTGACGACCCGAAGGACGATGAAACGAAAATCGCCATCATCACGAAGGCGATGGACGTCACGACCAGCGCGAACCAGTAAAACGATGCGGGGCTGTCCAGCGAAATGCCAAACGGCATTGGCCGGGTCAGGCCGGCCATCCCATTGTCGCCGTTGGTCACAGCAGACATCCGATAGGCTAGTCCCCACAGTACCTGCGATAACGCCAGCGTAATCATGAGGAAGCCCAAGCCCGTGGCGCGGAGCGCGATGATGCCGAAGCATGCCGCCATGGCGGTTGTGCCTGTAATCGTAATAATGGCGGCCGGACCATGTCCAAGTCCGTATCTGCTTGTCAGGAGCGCCGATAGATAGGCGGCGACGCCGAGATAAGACGCATGTCCAAGCGACGTCATTCCGCCATAGCCGACCAGAAGATTGAGGCTGAGTGCGAAAATCGCGGCGATAAAGATCTGGCTTGCGAGATTGACATAGAAATCGCCCGCGAAGGACGGCAGCAGGAGTAGCAATGCGGCAAGCGGGGTCGCGGCGGCAATCCATTTCATGCGGCAACGCGCCCAAACAGGCCCTGCGGCCGAAATGCGATGACAAAAATCATGGGCAGGAACAGGATGATATAGGCCAGTTCCGGAAACAGCGCCGTACCGAATGTATAAATGAAACCGATGATGAAGCTGCCGATAAACGAACCGAGCAGGCTGCCGATACCTCCCAAGATAACGACGATTAGCGCCAGTGGAAGCATGTCGCCGTCAAGACCCGGATAGGCAGACAAAATCGGTCCACCCAGTACGCCGCCGGCGCCGGCGATCCCGGAGCCCAGGCAAAACACGATCGTGAATAAATTGGAGACGGGAATTCCAACCGCACGGGCCATCTGGCTGTCGTCGACACCGGCGCGAATCATTGCCCCCAGACGCGTGCGCTCCAGCAAGAAATACAGCGCGATCGCGGCGGCGAGGGCGCATCCCACCAGCACAAGCCGATAGGTCGGAAATACAAATCCAAAGACCCGCGTCGGCGCCTGCAAGTTCTGCGGCGTCGGCACCGGTATCGAATCACCTCCCCAGAGCAGCAGACACGCATCCGAGATGATAAAGGACATCCCGAGGGTAACCAGCACCTGCCCTAGTGGATTGGTCTTCAGCCGAGTCAGTACCAGCCGCTCGAAAAGGCCGCCGATCGCCGCGACAGCGATTCCGGCGCCGAGCGCCGTTACCCAAATATTCAAACCGCTGTAGGAGCGGAGCGCGGTCGCCCCGAAATAGGTACCCAGCATGAAGAAGGCTCCATGCGTCAGGTTTGCCAATCGCATCAGGCCAAAGATCAGCGAGAATCCGGACGAGAGCAGAAACAACAGACCACCGAGCGACAGGCTATTGAGACCCTGGATGATCCAAAACTGCATCGCCTGCCGATCTTGTGCGCGGTGTTGCGTGGTTGGCGGCTCGGAACGGAAGCAGATCTACTGCTCCAGGTTTTTTGCCGGCGGATAGTCGCGCGAATAGACCGGATTCTTCAGGAATGCCGTCTTGTCATAGGTCCAGAACTGCGTGACATCCGGATAAGTCTTGATGACGGAATTGACCAGGCGCCCGTCGCTTTTTGTAACCTTGCGGATGTAAGCGTTGCCGATCACATTGCCGAGTTCGTCGAATTTCACGACGCCACGTATCGTTTCGGCGTTGCTGCCGCGAATCGCCCCCATCAGCGCTTTCTTGTCTTCAACATTGCCTTTGGTTGTTTTCAGGGCGGCTTCCAGAACTTCGCCGGCGAGATAGGTGCTACCCGCGTAATATCCCGGATCGTATTTGAATTGCTTGCGGAATGCTGGCGCGAAGACCTTGTTGAGTGGGTTATCCAGCTCTGCGGAATACCAGCTCGTCGTTAGAATCCCCAACGCCTCGTCGCCCATATTGCGCAGCACGGATTCATCGAGTGCCGTCATGCCGCCGATCACGGCCATCTTGTCTTTCATGCCGTATTCGATGAACTGACGCAGGAACCGGAATCCGTTCGAGCCGGCGGTGCCGAGGAATATCGCATCCGCGCTCTTCACCTGCGCGACGTAACTGCCGTAGTCAGGTGTCGCCAGAGGCGTGAAGATCTTCTGGATGACCTTGCCGCCGTTGTCCTCGAACACGCGCTGGAAGCCAGCGCACATTTCATGCCCGTAGGCGAAGTCGTCGGCGATGGTCACGACCTTTTTGTACTTCAATTCCTTGGCGGAATAGTCGGCAAGCGCGTAGGCGCATTGCGCCGAGGTCGATGTCAGGCGAACAAACCAGGGGCTCGGGTGCCGCTGCGTCATGTCCTCCGCCGCGGCGACACCGAGGGTCGGCACTTCCTTTTCCGTGAGATAGTCGGCGATGGCGAGCGCCTCGAAGGCGGCGAGCGGGCCGATAATGCAGTGAACATTGTTCTTTTCGATCAGCTCCTGCGCCTTTGTGCGTGCGGTGGCAGGCACGCCAGCCGTGTCCGCCACGAGTAATTCGACCTTGCGGCCGGCAAGCATGTTGTCGTGTTCCTTCAGAAACATCGCCAGGGCCAGTTCCATATCGATGCCGCCTGAGGCCAGCGGTCCGGTCTTGGCGGCCAGCAAACCGATCCGGATCGGTTCACTGTTCTCGGCAAAGACGAGATTGGGAGCGGCCAGGCTTGCGATGCCCGCTCCGGCAACGCTTGAGACAAATCGTCTTCGCGATATCGTCATTCGATCCTCCCCTTGAAACTGTGCAACTGTGTTGCCGATCTTGCTCTTATTGATTTAAGCGATTTATCGGACGTAAGTCATAAATGATCAAGTGATAACCACGCCGCCGGCCTCGGCTTGCCTGACATTTTTTCGAAGCTCCCAGCGGGAAGGTGGCTTGAACCTCGCGATTGCCTTGATGCGGTGCGGTATCGAAACTTCGCGTCCGCATTATCTACGTTATGATCCGGCGGCACTAAACGCCGGATGTAGGGCTGCTTTCCCCGGTTCTAGCCCCCGGGCTTGGGGTCGGTGACAATGGTCTTCCTCAACACTTCGAACACCGCCGCCGTATCCTTGTCGCCCAATCCCATCGTCATCGCTTCGGTGTAGACCGCCTGGGTCAGCGTAAACAATGGGGTCCCGCAGCCAACGTCATCAGCGAATTCGGCAATGATCGCCATGTCCTTTTTCCAGGTCGATACTTTCATGGTCGCGGGCTCATAGATACCTTCGACCATCATCGGCGCGCGCATCTGAAACATCCGCGAGCCGCCGGCACCCGGGCCGACCATGTCGACCACCATTTTCGGGTCAAGCCCGGCACGTTCCGCCAGAATCATCGCCTCGGCAGTGGCGACGTTGTGGATGGCCACCAGATGATTGGCGATGAATTTCATCCGGCTGCCATTGCCGAACGCACCTAGATCGGCGCTTTGCTTGGCGAAATCGGCGAACAGTCCTGCACACCTGGCGATGGCGTCGCTGTCGCCACTGGCATAGACGATCAGATCTCTGTTCCTGGCCTGGGCGCCGGTTCCGCTCAGCGGGCAGTCCAGCGCGATATGTCCGGCTTTTCCCAGGATACTTTCGAAGCGAAGCTTGTCGCTCAGGGCGAGCGTAGAAAGCTCGACCACAATCCGCGGCGGCTGACCGGACTGGGCTATTGCCTGCGCGACATCCTCGGCCGCTGCGGGATTCGGGAGGCTGGTCAGGATGATGGGTGCATCGCGCGCGACCTGCCCGGTGTGTTCGGCGATTGTGACACCGGCCAAGGCAAGCTCGGTTCGCCGCGCAACGTCGGTATCGAAACCGATCACTTGCCATCCGCGCTCGATGAGATTGCGGGCAATCGCGCCTCCCATGATCCCAAGCCCAACGATTCCAACGGTCTTGTCCATGAGAGTTGGCTCCCTTCCCATTGAATTCGATTGACGGCTAACGCCGCTCGCCCTTAATAGTTAGTGATCAGGCGATAAACAATCACTAAGCTATCGCGCCTGGTCAAGCAGCTTTCGTGCGACGTGTTCCGAGGGGAGGGGGCAGTGAAGGTTACCAGCTTCAACCACCTGTCGACCGGAACCATGGATCTCGGGAAGCTTGTGAAATTCGACGAGACCATATTGGGCATGCAGACCAGCAACAATTTCGGATCTAAAGCGAAATATCTTCGCTGCGGTCGAACAATGCGCGGAGGGGCTTGCTGTCTTCCTGTATCTGGATCGACGGCATCCCAAGTCAGCGCATCCGGCTAAGCAACGAGGAATTGCAAGATGGCAGGTGGTGGTCAGCCAAAGCCAGGTTTGATGGGATCGGATGCTGCTGCCAGCGCTTACGCGGCCATGATAGAACGCGCCAAAGCGCTGATTCCGCGCTTGCGCGATCGCGCTTCCCGGACCGAGGAGTTGCGGCGCCTGCCACCGGAAACCGAACGCGATTTGCATGACGCCGGTCTGTTCAGGATCGTGCAACCGAAGCGCGTAGGTGGCTCCGAATTCGACTACGTCGCGCTGGTCGATTGTGCCGATGTGCTTGGGCAGGCCGACGCATCGGTGGCCTGGAATTTTGCCAACCTTGCGAGCCACCACTGGATGCTGGGCATGTTCGACAAACGCGCGCAGGATCTGGTCTGGAACAAGGATGTTAATGCCCTGATAGCATCCTCTTTCATTTTTCCCGCCGGTCGCGCCAGGAAGGTCGACGGGGGATACGTGTTGCGCGGCAGCTGGCCGTTCTCGTCGGGGGTGGATTCCAGTGAATGGAACATGCTCGCCAGTGTTGTTTCGTCCGATGATGAAGCGGACGGGATCGAGTATCGAATCTTTCTCGTCAACAAGAGCGACTACAAAATCAAGGACACGTGGAACGCGACCGGGTTGCGCGGAACAGGATCGAACGACGTCGAAGTCGACGATGCCTTTGTCGCGGAGGCGATGACGCTGGCCGTGAGCGATCTCGACGGCGGTCCAACTCCCGGAAGCGTCGCCAACCCGAACACGCTATATGCACTGCCGGTCTTCTCGTTGTTTCCTTATGTGCTTTCGGGCGTCGCGTTGGGCAACGCGCAGGCGTGCTTGGACGACTATGTCGACGTCGCGCGGCACCGTGCCTCGACCTACAACCGCGCCAAGCTCGGCGACCTCCAGAGCACGCAGATCAAGATCGCCGAGGCTTCTGCGAAGATCGATGCCGCGCGCCTTACCATGCGTTCGGCATGTATCGCAGCGATGGTGGACGCGAGACGCGGCTACGTGCCGGATATCGCCGCGAAGACCAAATTGCGCCGCGATGGGGCCTACTCCGTGAATCTATGCACGGAAGCTGTGTCACTGTTGTTCGCCGCCAGCGGCGCGCGTGGATTGTCCATGTCGGGTGTATTGCAGCGGCAGTTTCGTGACGCCCACGCGATCAATTCTCATATCGCGTTCAATTTCGATGCGGCTGGTACCAATTATGGTCGCGTTGCACTGGGGCTACCGTCCGAAAACCTGACGCTTTGAGGCCGCGGGATGACCGACGCGCCAAAGCACCCGAACAATCCAGATCCAGCCAACGAGCTGGCAAGCGATCAATCGCCGATCGATCCCAAGGACTTTCGTAACGCGCTGGGCACATTTGCAACGGGCGTCACTATCATAACCGCCGTCGCGGCTGACGGAAAGCCTGTCGGACTGACCTGCAATTCGTTTGCGTCGGTGTCGCTGAACCCGCCTCTCGTGCTTTGGAGCTTGGGGATGTTTTCGCAGGCGCTGACCGTATTCCAGAATGCCAGCCATTTCGCAGTGAACGTTCTCGGCGCATCACAGCTGGAACTCGCGGCCAAATTTGCGAGGTCTTCGGAAGACAAATTCGCCGGCGTTGAGTGGAGCCCAGGCCTCGGCAACGCACCGCTTCTTGCAGACAGCGTGGCCAACTTTCAATGCCGTGCCGCCAATCGATATTACGGCGGCGACCACGTCATCTTCCTCGGAGCGGTCGAGGCCTATACGTACAATCGGAAGGAGCCGCTACTGTTCGCCCGTGGTGGCTACGGCCAATTTCTTCCCGGCGACGGCGATCCAGCGGCCCGCAAGCCATGAGCAGAAAAACCTCGCCCAAGCGCCTGCGCGCCAAGCAGAAGCGATTGTCTCCGGACGATCGGCGCAGAGAGTTCGTCGCCAAGGCGACCGAATTTTTTTCTGAAGAGGGTTTTGGCGGCGGCACCCGCGATCTGGCGCGCAGGCTCGGCGTCACTCAGCCGCTGCTGTATCGCTACTTTCCAAGCAAGGATGATCTGATCAAGGAGGTCTATCGCACGGTTTATCTTGAGCCGTTCGACACCGGCTGGGAGAAACTCCTTGCCGACCGTTCGCGGCCGATCCGCTGTCGGCTGCAGGAATTCTATAATGCGTATACGAAGGTGATCTTTACCCGCAAATGGCTTCGGATCTATCTCTACTCCGGGTTGAAGGGGCTCGACATCAACCGTTGGTATGTGGGGGTAGTACGAGACAAAATTCTGTCGCGAATTATCAGAGAGTGCCGGCATGAAGTCGGGCTTCCGGCGCAAAGCAAGCCAACTGCGTCTGAGATCGAGATGGCGTGGGTGTTTCACAGCGGGATTTTCTACTACGGGGTCCGCAAGTACATCTACGAATCTCCCGTGCTCGAGGACAAGGAAAAGATGATCAGCGATGCCCTGGATGCTTTTTTGGCGGGCTTTGAGCGGGTTTTCGGAACCGCCGTTGGCGCGCAACGGGCGCCGGTGAAAGCGGTTGGGTGAACGCTTCAAATGACTTCGATTGTTCCGCTTTTTACGGATCGCTGAATCGCCTCGAAACTTCGGACGTTCGACAGCATTTCCTCCAGCGCCACTGGGTACGGCGCCTGGCCAAGCGCGGCACGAGCAAAGGCCTCCAGGTTGTCACGCACCGCCGGATGCGGTGGATAAAAGGCAGTCACCGGCGCTTCGTCCCGATGCACGCTGGTAACATCCCATCCCGTCGAATTTTCCGGATGGCTGCGATCACGAATTTCCATCCAGCCCTTCGAACCCAGCAGCGCGAGACGCCCCATGAACGGCGTCGCCAGTACGGCGCCCAGCATGGCGGTGGCGCCGCTTGCAAAGCCGATCGTCATCGACAGCGTATCGCCGTTCTCAAAATCGCTGCCCAATTGTGCTAACCGCGCCCAGACACTGGTGGGACGGCCGAGTAGAGCGATTGAGAGATCCACCATGTGAATGCCGGTGGCGGAGAGCGGGCCGGCTGGATTTGCCGCCTTCGATAGCCGCCAGTTATCATGGGGCAGTTTGAGAAACTTGTCCTGGCTGAAGTTGCCCTCCAGCAGCAGCGGATCTCCGAATTCGGCCGAAGCAAATCGTTTGCGCATTTCGATCACCGCCGGCTCGAATCGTCGTTCGTGCCCGATCCCCAGCTGGACACTTGCCTTCTTCACGGCCGCAATGGCGGCCTCCGCATCTGCAGCCGTCGTGCATAAGGGCTTTTCACAGAACACGTGACGGCCCGACCGTGCCGCCGCGATGATCTGCTCCGCGTGATGCTCCTGCGGCGTACAGAGGATGACGGCATCAACCCCGGAATTCGCCAGCGCGTCCTCAAATCGAGGCGTCGTCGCGAGACCGAGTGCGGATGCATTGGCCCGCGCCTGATCCAGTGGGTCGACGGCCAGCACCGGGGTAATAACCTTGCTGTTCAATAGGTTTTTGAGGATGGTCTGTCCCCACCATCCCAGACCAATAACCGCGGCCTTGATCATGCGCAGTTTCCGCTTCCGGTTATGATTTCGACATTTCGGCTCGATACCAATCGCCGATCTCGCTTGCGGTCATCAGGGCAACGCCCTCATGGCCGAGGACGTAATCGAGCAGGTCTTCAAGATATTTGATGCGATGCGGAACGCCGGTGATGTACGGGTGGATCGAGATGGCCATGATCCGTGCATTACTTGAACCCTCAAGATACAGCCGGTCGAACTGATCCGTGCAGCGCTTCAGGAACTGCTCGGAGGGCAGGTGCTGCAGCGCGTGGATGACAATATCGTTGGTCTCCACCGAATATGGAATTGTCGTGATGGTGCCGTGAGGCGTCGAGATATCCTGGGGAAGGTCGTCGATCACCCAGTCCGCCACATACTCGATACCGTTGAGGCGCAGCAGGTCGAGGGTTTCGTCGGTTTCGGTTAGGCCCGGGCTTTCCCACGATCTCGGCGGTTTACCGGCAAATTTGGCGATGGTGTCGACGGCGCGCTTGATCGCATCGGCCTGGTTGTCCAGTTTGTGCATGGGGCCCTGAAGGAATCCGTGGCCCATGAATTCAAAGCCGGCCTCGAGCGCCGCCGAAGCGACACGAGGGTAAGAGCTGCAGACATTTGCATTCAACGCCAGTGTCACCGGCATGTTTCGGTCGGTCAGCGCCTTGAATTGGCGCCAGAAGCCGGCGCGCATGCCGTATTCATGCCAGGACCAGTTCGGCACGTCCGGGAGCAGAGGCTGGCCCATCGGCGGACTTAGCACGGTTCGCGGCATCGCGTTCTCGATCCGCCACTCCTCGACATTGAGGATCACCCATACCGCAAGCTTCTTGCCGCCCGGAAGCCGCAGGGTCGGCCGGTCGATCTGTGCCTGAAAGGGGATGCGATCGGTTAAAGCCACGGCGAGTCCCATTCGAGTTTGCCGCGGCTATTCCGCGGCGCTGGACTGTTTCGAGGTGCTCGCATTGACACGCGGCATTACCTTTTCAGCCATCAGAACCATGGACTGGCGCCCGAGCTCGCGATCCTTCCAGTCCTTACCTGCGTACAATAGCGTGCCGAACTGCCCCACTTCTTCCTGGAAAGCCAGCAGTTGGTCTGCAACGCTCTCCGGCGTGCCGTAGATAATCAGCTTGTCGCAGATCATTTCCAGCGTCACTTCTTCGTCAGGCTGGTCGCGGCGGGTCTTGAATAGCTCGATGCGGCCGTTCTTCTTCAATTTAGTGAAAAGCGAGCGATAGTAATAAACGTAAGGTCCGTCCGGATCGGTCGCGTAGGCTTTTGCGGTGGCGGCGTCTTTCGCGACAAACACGCTTTTTGCGACGCGCCAATTTCCGGGGTCGGCGGCACGGCCGCCGCGCTCGCAGCCCTCGACATATTTCGGCCAGTGGCTCTTCACCCAGGCCGGAATCAGGAAATTGGCTGAAATCGGATCCCAGCCACGTGCGGCAGCCTCGGTGACCCCCTTTGAGAACGGCGCGACCGCGGTCACGACGATGGGTGGGTGGGGCCGCTGCAGCGGCCGGGCAATAAACCCCTGACCGATATCGCTGATCAGGGTCCTTTGCGTCGAGATGTTCCAGTATTTTCCCTGGAAATTGTAAGGCGGCTCGCCGGCCCAGATATCCAGGACCTGATTGATCGATTCAAGAAACATCTCATTGCGATTGGCGTCGAGATTGCCGAACAATTCTGCATCCGAAAGAAGTCCGCCCGGACTGATTCCGAAAATCAAACGTCCGTCAAGCATGTGGTCGAGCATTGCGATATTGGCCGCGACAGTGGCGGGATGGGTGTTTGGCATATTGATCGTGCCGGTGCCCAGCCTGATCTGTTTGGTGGCCGCTGCGATCCACGCGATAAAAGCTATGCAAGAGGTGATGTTCTCGGCCTTGTCAGTGACGTGTTCACCGACAAAGGCCTCGGTAAACCCGAGTTCGTCGGCCAAAAGGAAGGCTTCCCGATCTTCCCTTAGCGACCGCTGCCAATCCTTGCCGAGCGGATGGATCGGCATCGTAAAGAAACCCAGATTCATTGCGTGCTCCTCCCTGGGGCCGATTTGGTACGAGCCAGACCGTGCGTCGTTCAGGAAGATATCACAAGTCCGGATGCCGAATCTTCCGAAATAATCGTTCGATAAACAAACTTGACCTTTGCGGGTCGTCGCCGTCTAATCCAGCCCAAAATACGCCAAGATACGTCCGGGGAGATCACGCTCATGAAAGCCTCGGCTTTCGCTTATGCACGTGCAACCAGCGTTGGCAATGCGTTGGATCTGCTCGCCGCTCACGGCGACAAAGCCAAGGTGCTATCCGGCGGCCAGAGCCTGATGCCCGCGATGAATTTGCGTTTGGTCTCGCCGGAATTGATCGTCGACATCGGTGCCATCGACGAACTGCGTGGCATTGTGGTGACGGGCGATGTCGTCAGGATCGGGGCTCTGACGCGCCATGTCGATCTGGCAAGATCACCCGAAATCGCCGCGCATGCGCCGCTGCTCACGGAAGCGATTGCCCATGTTGCTCATCCTGCGATCCGCAACAGGGGAACCCTTGGTGGAAGCCTTGCCCATGCCGACCCGGCCGCCGAGCTGCCGGCCTGTATGGTCGCCCTCAATGCGACCATCGTCATTAGCGGTCAGAACGGCGAACGACGGGTTGCGGCTGCGGATTTCGTCACGGGGATTTACGAGACTGTTTTGTCGGCGCAGGAATTACTCACCGCCGTCGAGCTGCCGATCGCGCGAATGAATTCTGCGCACTTCTTCTGCGAATTCGCCCGGCGGCACGGCGATTACGCGATTGCCGGATTGGCGGCGCAAGCGATCCTGCAGCGCGATATCTTCGCTGATCTTGAACTGGTTTTCTTTGCCGTCGGCGATCGGCCTGTAAGGGCCAAGGCCGCGAAGAGGCTGGTCAACGTCCCCCTTACGCCTGCGATATTGTCCGAGGCAGCAGCGGCCGTCAGCGAAGAGCTTGACCCGCATGACGATCAGCAGGGATCCGCCAACATGCGCCGGCATCTTGCAAAGGTGTCGCTGGCGCGTTGCATTCCCGCGCTTCTTGGCCATTCCGATCGTAACGGCGGGGTATCTACATGACTGCCCCCACGTTGATCTCGCTTGATGTCAATGGCGAGCGCGTCGATGCGCAGGTTTTGCCACGTCTCAACCTGGCAGACTTCCTGCGGGATCATCTTGCGCTGACCGGGACCCATGTCGGTTGCGAACATGGGGTTTGTGGCGCGTGCACGGTGCGCGTGAACGGGGATATCGTTCGCTCCTGTCTCATGCTGGCGGTACAGACGCACGGCGCGTCTGTCGAGACCATTGAGGGATTGTCGGACAGTGGCGAGATTGCCGACCTGCAGGCTGCCTTTCGCGATCGCAACGCGCTACAATGCGGCTTTTGCACGCCGGGAATGCTTATTGCCGCGCAGGATCTGTTGGAGCGGCAGGCCGCGCCGGATCGGACGCTGATACGCGAGCATCTCTCCGGCAATTACTGCCGCTGCACTGGCTATCATGCCATTATCGATGCGGTGGAGGCTACGGCGCGGGCGCGCACGGGGCGCAAGTCATGACTCTCGGCCCGGCAAATCCGGAAACTCTCTCGGTGCTCGATCGGCCAAATTCGTATATCGGCAAGGTGGTCCCCCGGCCGAACCTCGACAGGTTGATGCAGGGACGCGGACTTTATGTCAGCGACATGGAATTGCCACGCATGGGACATGTCGTGTTCCTGCGTTCGCCCCACGCGCATGCAAAGATCGCAAGTATCGACGTGGCCGCGGCGCGGCGCGTGACGGGGGTCATCGCGATTGTGACCGGCGAAGAGCTCGCGCCCGTGATCACGCCCTGGGTCGGCATCCTGTCGCATTTGAAGGGGCTCAAGTCGGCGCCTCAGCGTGCAATCGCGATCGATCGCGTCTGCTGGCAGGGCGAGGCCATCGCCGCTATTGTGGCGACCAGTCGGGCCGTTGCCGAGGATGCGGCAGAACTCATATCGGTCGAATATGAGGAGCTGGACCCGGTGACGGACATGCGCACCGCGCTCGATCCGCAGACGCCAGTGATTCATCCTTCGCTTGGTGATAACCTCGCTTTCGAGCGCAACCTCGACGCCGGTGCGGTCGACGCAGCATTTGCTGGCTCCGACGAGGTGGTGGAAGCGGAGTTTGTATTCGGCCGGCATACCGGCGTGACCCTGGAGCCTCGTTCGGTCGTCGCCGACTGGAATGCCGCCGAGGCGCGGCTGACCATCTATCAGGGCACACAGGCACCGCACATGGTGCAGAACATTGCGGCACTCCATCTCGGTCTTGAAGACTCGCAGGTTCGCGTGATCTGCAAGGACGTCGGCGGTTCGTTCGGCATCAAGGTCCACATCTACGCCGACGAAATGGCAACCTATGCGTTGTCAAAACTCTTGCGAAGGCCGATTAAATTCGTCGCCGATCGGGTCGAAAGCTTCAATACCGATATTCACGCCCGCGACCATCGCTGCAAGGGACGGATCGGCGTTAAACGCGACGGCACCATCATGGCATTCGAGATCGACGATCTCACCGGCATCGGGCCTTACTCGATGTATCCGCGCACCAGCGCGATCGAAGCCAACCAGGTCGTCAATCTCGTTGGCGGCCCCTATGTGACGAAGAATTATCGGGCGCGGGCCCGTGTCGTGTTTCAGAACAAGAACGTGATGTGCCAGTACCGGGCCGTCGGCCATCCCATCGCATGCTCGGTGACGGAAGGCCTGGTTGATCTCGCTGCGTCAAGAATTGGAATGGACCCGGTGGAAATCCGCCGCCGAAATCTCATTGCCGATGATGCCTATCCCTGCGCGTCGCCCTCGGGCCTGAGGTTTGAGAAGTTGTCGCACCATGCGGCCATGAACAAACTGGTGGCGATGATGGACTACGAGGTGCTGCGCGCCGAGCAGGCGGCGTTGCGCAAGAAGAACATTCATCGCGGTATCGGGATTGCCAGTTTCATCGAGGTCACCAATCCGAGTGCTGCATTCTACGGGGTCGGCGGCGCCCGCATCTCCTCCCAGGACGGCGTTGCCGTGCGGCTTGACGCCACCGGATCGGTGACCTGCCAAACCAGCATCACCGAGCAGGGGCAAGGCTCGGAATCCCTCACGGCCCAGATCGTCGGCAGCGTGCTGGGGGTCTCGATGGCGCGCGTCCGCGTCATTTTGGGCGATACCGACAATACCCCCTATGGCGGCGGTACCTGGGCCTCGCGCGGCGCCGGAATCGGTGGCGAGGCAGCGCTTCAGGCAGCCAAGATTTTGCGCAAGAACGTATTGGATGTCGCGGCGGCCATCCTTCAGGCCTCGCCGGCCGAACTGGATATTGTCAACGACGTGGTCGTGAACGCGGACGACGGATCGCCGCGCATCGAGCTGCGCGAACTTGCCAGGATCGTCTACTTCCGGCCGGATACACTGCCTCCCGGTATTCAGCCGGAGTTGATGGCAACGCGCCATTTCGTGCCCCGCGAATATCCGTTCGCCTTCACCAATGGCGTTCAGGCCTCGTGGCTCGAGGTCGACACCGATACCGGGTTCGTCAAGTTGCTAAGGCACTGGGTAGTCGAAGATTGCGGAACGATCATCAACCCGCAGCTGGTCGACGAGCAAATCCGGGGCGGCGTGGTGCAGGGTCTTGGCGCGGCGCTGTTCGAGAAGTGCATCTACGATGAGCGCGGCCAACTCACCAACGCCAATATGGCTGACTACCTGGTTCCCATGTCCGGCGAGATGCCCGATATAGATGTGGGACATGTGGTGTCGCCGACGGCAGAGACGGAATTGGGTGCAAAGGGGGCAGGCGAAGCCGGCACGGCGGGAGCCGCGGCGGCTGTGACCAATGCCGTGAATGATGCGCTGAGACCGTTCGGCGCAATCATCACCGAGATTCCGTTAACGCCTCAGGTGATCCTGGCGGCGCTTAAGCGAATTTGAAGCGAGGTCGACGCCGGCAACCCCGACCAAGTTGAGCTCATTTGGAGGACAGCTGGTTGCTGACGACAAGATCAGCTCCTGCTCCGCGTGGGCACGGCTACGTATTCGTGAGGCCAAATCCGCCGATAAAGCTTGGCCGCTGCCCGCTTTGGATCGTATTATGCAGCCGGGAAGCTTGATCCTGATCAACGTTGTTTGCCTCTGGGGGCGACGACCTGAATCTAACAATATTTGGGGGAAATGCTTTGAGCGTAACTGACCGCACGAGCGCTCGCTCGACGCCGTCCGATCCGCCGCGCGGACTGGCACTTTTGCGCGATCCGCTGCTCAACAAGGGGACTGCCTTCACGGAAGCGGAGCGCGACGCACTTGGATTGCGCGGCTTCTTGCCGGCGGGCGTGTTTACGATGGAGGCGCAAGTCGAGCGCGTGCTCGCCAACCTGCGCGCCATGCCTACTGACTTGGCAAAATACGTCGCCCTTAACGAATTGCACGACCGCAATGAAGCGCTATTCTTCCGCGTCGTCTGCGATAATATCGATGAGATCCAGCCGCTGATCTACACCCCGACGGTAGGTCTCGCCTGCCAGAGGTTCGGCTACATCTTTCAGCGGCCACGCGGCCTGTTCATTGGGGCCAATGATCGCGGGCGTATCGCCGAATTGCTGGGCAACTGGCCTTATGCCGCAAAGCTCATCGTGGTGACGGATGGCGAGCGTATCCTCGGGCTCGGCGATCTCGGTGCAAACGGCATGGGTATTCCGGTCGGGAAGCTGTCGCTTTATTCCGCATGCGCCGGCTTGTACCCGGAGCTCTGCTTGCCGGTAATGCTTGACGTCGGCACCAACACCGAAGCCTTGCTGAACGACCCCTATTATATTGGCCTGCGCCAGAAAAGGCTGAGCGGTGAAGCCTATGAGGAATTCGTCGATGAATTCGTCATCGCAGCACGTGCGACGTTCCCTGGCGTGCTGATCCAGTTCGAGGATTTCGCCAACCATTCGGCATTTCGTCTTCTGCACAAATATCGCGACACAATTCCCGTGTTCAACGATGATATCCAGGGAACGGCTGCCGTCGCGCTCGCGGGGCTGTTCTCGGCGCTGCGTGTCACCGGCGGCAAACTCAACGAGCAAAGGCTGCTTTTCCTCGGTGCGGGTGAGGCCGCGACCGGCATCGCCGACCTGGTGGTCTCGGCCATGATGGCAGAGGGGGCAACCGAAGCCGAGGCTCTCAGGCGCAACTGGCTCGTGGACTCGCGCGGTCTGGTGGTTGCGAACAGGCCGGGGCTGACCGAGCACAAACTTCGGTACGCGCATGATCAGGTACCGATCGGCGACTTCCTGACGGCGATCGACACGCTCAAGCCGACCGCGATCATTGGCGTTGCGGCCGTCGGAGGAGCCTTCACGCCGGAGGTGCTTGAGGCCGTCGCTCGAGTCAACGATCGGCCGATCGTGTTTGCGCTCTCCAATCCGACCTCGAAGGCGGAATGTTCTGCCGAGGAAGCCTATCGCCATACCGGCGGTCGTGCGCTGTTTGCCTGCGGCAGCCCGTACGATCCGGTGAAGTTCGGCGGCAAGACGTTCGTGCCGCGCCAGGGCAACAATTCCTACATCTTCCCCGGCGTTGGTCTTGGTGCGATCGCGAGCGGATCAAGACTGGTGACGGACGAGATGTTCATGGCCGCAGCCCATACGTTGGCATATCTGGTGGACGAAGCCGACATTGAGCAGGGAAGCCTCTATCCGGCGTTACCACGAATCCGCGAGGTCTCGACTCATATTGCGGCGGCTGTTGCCGAGGTCGCCTACCAGCGCGGTCTTGCGACCGGCCCGGTGCCCAACGATCTCATCGCCTATATCGAGTCGCAGATGTACGATCCGCACTATTGAAGTGCATCGGCCTTACGTGGGGACACTACCGCAAGATGCGCAGGCGGGTTCGCGCTTTCTATTCTGCCGCCGCCTTGGCAGCCATGTCCGGTCGCCGGGTGGTGACAACCACCTTGATGGCGTCTTCGACGCGATCTCGTGCGTAGCGCAGTGCGGCAGGCAGTTCGGCGAGCGCAAACGTATGGGTATGGATTTTCGTCGCGTCGAACCGCTTTTCCGCCATCAGTGCCATCGCGCGGCGCGTGGCGCTGCGACCTTCGCCGCGGATGCCATAGACATAGATATTATTCTTGACGAGGTGGGCGATATCGGCCGTCACGGGCTCGTGCGGGAACGCAGCGAGGCAGATCTTGCCGCCGCGATTGGCCATGTGAATAGCTTGATTGACTGTGGCCTCGGTACCTGCGCACTCCATGACATAATCCACACCGATCCCGCCGGTGAGCTGCTTTACGACATTGACCGCATTCTCCTCGGTGATGTTGATGACGCGGTCGGCACCGAGCTCCCTGCCGATGGCGAGGCGACTGTCGCGCGTTCCCGTCAGGATTACCGGGCTTGCGCCCAATGCTTTGGCGACGGCCACCGCGAGCAGCCCGATCGGTCCCGGGCCGATCACGACTACGCTTTCTCCAGCGACGAGCCCGCCCAATTCGGTCAGGCCGTACATGGCGGTCCCAGCGGTAACGACAAGCGTGGCTTCAGCATCGCCCATGGTGTCGGGGACCCTTGCCAGCGTGTTGATATGATTGACGGCGTATTCGGCAAAGCCGCCATCAGTCGTGAAACCGTTGGCACGGTGACCCTTGTCGGGCTTACCGTAGTTGAGGCAGGAGGTGTACATGCCCTGCCGACATCGTTTGCACTGTCCGCAACCGGCATGGATTTCCACGCTGACGCGTTCGCCGATTTCGAATTCGTCAACCTCGGGTCCGAGGGCTGCAACCGTCCCCATATATTCATGGCCGGGCGTAAAGTTCTTGTTGAAGGGCAAACCGCCGAGAATGCTCGCCGGCGATCCGCTGTGGATGACCTCAAGATCGGTGGCGCAGATGGCAACGGCATCGATGCGGACCAGAACCTCCGCGCGCGCTGGAACAGGCGTGGGTTTGTCGCCGAGAAAAAGTTGGTCGGGATCCCCCAAAACCCAGGCTTTCATCTGCTTAGAGACAGGAAATTCGGGTAATGTCTTGACGCCGGCAGGGTGGTACATCGGAACAGATCCTTGTGTGCCCCATACCTTACCGGAAATTACTCACCGGTGAAATTCCCGTCCTATCAAGTCATGTGGGAAGCCGACAGTTTGTATATCTCGAGCGCGTCGGCATCCGCGCCGCGCGCCGATTTGGCCAGCCTGAACAATTGCGCTGCCAGCGCCGACATCGGCACCGGGCTGGACGTGTCGCGGGCGACGTCGACCACCGTGTCCAGGTCTTTGAGCATCGTGGCGATGTGGCCGAGGGGCGGTGAATGAATACCCTGCACCATCCGCGGCACAAACAATTGTAGCGGTATCGAGTCGGCAAAGCCTCCGGCCAGCGCCTCGGGCAACCGTTTGGCGTCGATCCCGGCGTTAACCGCAAGCCGCGTTGCTTCCGCCAGCACCGCCATGGCGCAGCCGACAATCACCTGATTGCAGAGTTTTGTGGTCTGGCCCGCGCCGACCGGGCCCATATGCGTCAGTCTCCGCGCCATGGCCAGGACATAGGGCCGCACTCTTTCGACATCCTTGGCGTCGCCGCCGGCCATCACGGCCAGCGTACCTTGTTCGGCGCCCATGGAGCCGCCGGAGACCGGCGCATCGATCCATCCCATGCCGTTGGCTGATTTCAGTCGTGCTGCGATCGAGCGTGCCGCATCCGGGTGGATCGACGAGAAGTCGACGACGAGTTTTCCGGAACCGCTCACCGTGGCCAGCCCGTCGCGGCCGAACACGACGTCCTCCACGGCAGCGGCATCGGTAAGACACATGAAGATGACGTCGGAGGCGGCAGCGACCTCGCGCGGAGACCCGGCGGGCTTCGCGCCGGCTTCGACCAGCGCCGCGGCCTTGCCGGCAGACCGGTTCCAGACCGCGACGTCGTAGCCGGCGCTTACAAGACGCCGCGCCATGGGAAATCCCATCATTCCGAGCCCGAGATAGCCGAGCTTTTGTGCATTCGGCCCGTCCGCCCCGCCAACCCCTGCCATTTCAATTCTCCCTGACTTACCGCCCCTTGTCCGGGCGGCTTTACCACACATCTCGGCCTTGCCGGGCGATTACCGGCAGCGCCGGTGGCTTGCCTGATTGTTTGAACCATGAAAGGCTTGCCGCATGTAAATTTTACGCTGACGGCTGTCGGCGTTGGGAAAGCGGAGCGTGATGATGCAGATACCTTCGAAATGGGTTTGGGCGGCCGGAGCTTTGGCGGCTGTGTTGGCGAGCGCGAGTTCATCGCACGCACAACAGACCATCCGGGTCGGCTGGACCATTCCGGCCGAAGAATCCAAATACTGGATGATGCGCCGGCCGGCGGAATTTCCCGCCCTGGGCAAGACCTACAATATCGAGTGGACGCAATTCCAGGGCACGGCGCCGATGACGCAGGCGTTGGCTGCCGGTGCGCTCGACTGCGCGACGCAGGCGCCGTTGTCGCTGGCGAACGGCGTGGTTGGCGGAAACCTGAAGGCCTACATTGTGGCACAGCACGTCTTCGAAAAGCCCGGCGGATTTTCGGTCTATTGGGCGGTCAAGGATGATTCCCCGATCAAGACCATTGCCGACCTCAAGGGCAAGACCGTGGGCATCTCGGTGATCGGCGGCGGAACCTACGGTCCGTTCGCTATGCTGCTGCAGAAGAACGGCGTGGATCCGAAGAAGGACATCAAGCTGGTCGAGGTTGGTTTCGCCGTCGCCGAGGACGCCCTGCGTCAGGGCCGCGTCGATGCGGTGAACATGAATCAGCCCTTCGCGGCGCGCGCCGAGGCCAAGGGCGGCACACGCAAGCTGTTTTCGCTGTCCGAGGAAATGCCCAATATCGTTCACATTCTGGAAGCCTGCCGCGCCGACTTCGTCGACAAGAATCCGGAACTGGTAAAAGCCTATGTCCGCGACATCACCTCGGGCATGAAAAAAGCGCTCGCCGACCGCGACGAAACGCTCAAGGTCGTATCCGAAGTGTTGAAAGCACCGATACCGGTGCTGGATACCTATCTGCTCAAGGACAATGATTTCGGCCGCGATCCCGGTGCCGCGCCAAATTTCCCTGCGATTCAGAAGATGCTCGATATCTACACCGAGGCGAGAATGCTGCCGAAGATGGATGTTGCGCAGTTCAAGCACCCGACGATCGTGGCGCCGTTGCAGTAGGCGAGGGCGCGTCAACGAGTTATCGTTCAGGCGAAATGGTGCCCATGAAGAAGTGGCGATCACGCGTGACGACCGATGGTCTCGATCGTGCGCCCCACCGCGCCTTCATGCGGGCGATGGGGCTGGACGACGAGGCGCTAGCCAAACCGATGATCGGGGTCGTGAGCATGAAGGGCGAGCAGACGCCCTGCAACATGACCCACGACTTTCAGGTCGAAGCGGCGAAAGCCGGGATTGCCGAGGGCGGCGGTACGCCGCGGGAGTTCACCACCATTTCGGTCTCCGACGGCATCAGCATGAACCACGAGGGCATGAAATTCTCGCTGCTCTCGCGCGAGCTGATTGCCGATTCGATCGAAGCCGTGATGCACGGATTGGCTTATGATGCCTTGATCGGCTTCGGCGGCTGCGACAAGACGCTTCCCGGCGTGATGATGGGCATGATCCGTTGCAACGTGCCGTCGATCTTCATCTATGGCGGCAGTGCGTTGCCCGGGCGGTTCGAGGGAAAAACCATCACCGTGCTTGATTCCTATGAGGCCGTCGGCGGTTTCATGACCGGCGAAATCGACCAGGCGACGCTGGAAGGCATCGAGCGGTCCTGCCTGCCGACCATCGGCGCCTGTGCCGGTCAGTTCACCGCCAACACCATGGGCATGGTTTCCGAGGCGATGGGGCTGACGATGCCCAATGTGTCGATGATCCCAGGCGTCTATGCCGAGCGGGCGCAAGTTGCACGCCGGGCGGGGCGACTGGTGATGCAGATGCTGCAGCGAGGCGGACCGTTACCGCGCGAAATCGTCACGCGAAAATCGCTTGAAAACGGCGCGGCCATCGTGGCGGCGACCGGCGGGTCGACCAATGCGGCGCTGCATTTACCGGCGCTCGCCAATGAAGCCGGCATATTGTTTTCAATCGACGATGTCGGCGAGGTCTTTGCGCGCACACCCCTGATCGGCAATTTGCGCCCGGGCGGAAAATACACCGCCAAAGACGTCTACGACATCGGCGGCACCGCCGTCGTCATCCGTGCGCTGATCGAAAGTGGCCATATCGACGGTTCTTGCCTGACGATCACAGGCAAGACCGTTTCAGATGAGTACGGTGAAGCCAATGCGCCCGACGGCGAGATCATCTTCAGCACGCGCACGCCGATCATGCCGGACGGTGGTGTTGCCGTTTTGAAGGGCAATCTTTGCCCTGACGGAGCCGTCATCAAGGTCGCCGGTCTCAAAAGCCTGGTGTTCGAGGGTAGCGCGCGGGTGTTCGAAGACGAGGAGCACTGCGTCGATGCCGTACGCCATCGCAAATACGTCGCCGGTGACGTTCTCGTCATCCGCAACGAAGGCCCGGTGGGCGGCCCCGGCATGCGCGAAATGCTCGGCGTCACCGCGCTGATCTACGGGCAGGGCATGGGCGAGAAGGTTGCCCTGATTACCGATGGACGGTTTTCCGGAGCCACGCGCGGCATGTGCATCGGCTATGTATCGCCGGAATCCTTTATCGGCGGTCCTTTGGCGCTGGTGCGCGAAGGTGACCGCATCAGAATCGATGCCGGGGCGCGTCGCATGGATCTGCTGATTGATGCCGATGAATTCGCGCGGCGGCAGACGGACTGGAAACCGCGGCCGCCGCGACATCGGGCAGGCGCGCTCGCCAAATATGCACGTCTGGTCGGCCAGGCGCCCGGCGGCGCCGTTACCCATGACGGTGCGGCGGAATGGCCTTGGTTCGATGGGAAGTCGTGAACTTGCCCTTCCCGAAACAGCATCGCCAAGTCCCGTCCCCTTCCGCTATGCTTCGGTCGCTAACCAAACAGAAGCGAGAATCCATCTGTGGCTGAGGGACCTGTGCCGGCAAGAGAAGTAGGGATGAGGGTGGTGCCATCGCAGCCGGACCTTGGGGCTGACGCGGCAGCGCGCAAGCAGGCCTCCGCCATGATCGAGATCGACCGGGTCTCGCAGGTTTTTCGCACCTCCGGACGGCAAGACCATCTGGCATTGTCGGAGATCTCGCTGACAATCGAGGATGGTGCCTTCGTCTCCATTCTCGGCCCCTCCGGCTGCGGCAAGTCGACATTGCTCTACATCGTCGGCGGTTTTGTCAGCCCGACCAGCGGCGCAGCCAAGATGAGGGGCAAGGTGATTACAGGCCCTGGCCCTGATCGCGGGCCGGTGTTCCAGGAGTTCGCGCTGTTTCCCTGGAAGAGCGTGCTTGGCAATGTGATGTATGGTCCGCGACAGCAGGGCGTCAGGCATGCCGAAGCCGAAGCCCAAAGCCGCGCGCTGATCGAGATGGTCGGCCTCAAGGGCTTCGAGAATTTCTATCCCAAGGAACTGTCCGGCGGCATGAAGCAGCGCGTCGCGCTGGCCCGCACGCTGGCTTATCACCCGGCGGTACTGCTGATGGACGAGCCGTTCGGCGCGCTGGATGCGCATACCCGCACCCGGCTGCAGAACGATCTGCTCAATATCTGGGAACGCGACCGCAAGACGGTTTTGTTCGTGACCCACTCGGTGGAGGAGGCGGTATATCTCTCTGACAAGGTCGTGGTGATGACGCGCTCGCCCGGCCGCATCAAGGAGATCGTCGACATCGATCTTCCGCGTCCGCGCCGTCGCGCCGAGCTCCTGCTCGACCCGCATTACCAGAAATATGTCGTCGATATCGAGGGCATGATCGACGACACCAGCGAAGACGAGTTGCGGCCATGATCTCAATGCGCATGCTCGTCTCCCGTCTGGCACCGCTGCTCGCCTGTCTCGGCCTGCTCGGGGTCTGGCAGCTGGGCGCGTTGATCCTGGACACCGACAGCTTTCCGACCGCGATCGATGCGATCCGTGCCGTCCCCTCGATCCTCGGCGACAAGGAATCCCTGATCAATATCCTGGCCTCGCTCCGTCGCATGGCCGTTGGATACAGCCTCGCCGTCGCCGTCTCGATTCCGCTTGGGTTGATGATGGGCCGCAGCCGCGGCGTGGCGTCGTTTTTCAATCCGCTCTTGATGGTGATTTATCCGGTGCCGAAGGCGGCGCTGATGCCGATCATCATGCTCTGGCTCGGCGTCGGCGATGTCGCGAAGACGCTGGTGATTTTTCTGGGCGTCAGCCTTCCCGTGATCTATCACAGCTTCCAGGGCGCCAAGGCGGTCGAGGAAAAGATGCTGTGGTCGGGCGCCGCGATGGGCCTGTCCGCGGCGCAGCGCATGATCCGGATCGTACTTCCGGCGGCCCTGCCGGAAATTCTCACGGGCTGCCGCACTGGGCTGGTATTGGCGCTGATCACCATGGTCACCAGCGAAATGATCGCGCGGCAGTCCGGCGCCGGCAACATCCTGTTCAACGCGCTCGATATGGGCCAGTACGACACCGTTTACGCGATGATCATCATCATCGGCGCCATGGGCATCGGTCTCGATGCCGCATTCGAAAGGCTGCGCAGCCGGCTCGTCAAATGGTCCGAACCGCGCTTCGAAATTCCATTGAGCTTCGCATGAATTCACGCGTCGTCACGTCGGACGTCTTGCTGGGGATCGTGCCGATCGCGCTGTCGATTGCGCTTTGGCAGGCGATTGTTTCGTTCGGTTACGCACCGGTGACGCTGCTGCCGCCGCCGGGCATGGTATTTTTGCGCCTGGCGCAGCAGCTCACCACGACTGCGTTTCAGCAGGAGGTCGCGGCCACGCTGTTTCGGCTGTTCGTCGGGTTCTCGATCGCGGTCATTCTTGGCGTGGGGATTGGTCTGGCAGCGGCGGCCAGTCCGGCTGTCAACGCCGTGGTGCGGCCGATCGTGCGGGTGCTGGCGCCGCTGCCCAAGGTCGCGCTGTATCCGGCATTATTGCTGTTGCTCGGCTTCGGTCATGAATCCAAGATCATGCTGGTGGTTGCCGACGCATTGTTTCCGATTCTGCTTTCGACCTATTACGGCGCTTCGATGGTCGAGCAGAAGCTGATATGGTCGGCGATGGCGGCAGGCACCCCGCGGCATCAGATCCTGTTCAAGGTGGTGCTGCCGGCCGCGGTGCCGTCGATCCTGACCGGCTGCCGTATCGGGCTTGTGATCTCGTGCATCGTGGTGTTTCTCGCCGAGATGATCACCTCGACCGATGGCCTCGGTCATCTCCTGGTGACGGCGGCGCGGACCTTTCAGGCCGTCGACATGTTCGTGCCGCTGATCACGATTTCGCTGCTGGGCCTGATTTTGAATGGATTGTTGGAAGGGCTGCGGACCTATCTGCTGCGCGGTTTTCCGGAAGTGTGAATTCGGCACCACCGTCATTGCGAGGCGCGAAGCGACGAAGCAATCCATAGCTCCAAAGAAAGTATGGATTGCTTCGCGTCGCTCGCAATGACGAAAAGGGACAGGGAGAAACAACATGCTTTCAGACCGCATCGAGGCAAAATGGATCGACGCGTTCTGCGAGATTTTTGAGCGCTGCGCGGTCAAATCCGGTGACACCGCAGCGATCCTTTCGGAGACCCAGTCTCGCGCGCTCAACGTCCACCTCGCCGAACTGGCGCTGCTGCGGATGGGCGCGAAGCCGTTTCACATCATCGTGCCGACGCCACGCAACAAGCAGATCGTGCCGGTCCGTTCCACCGGCGCCAGCGAGGCGATCCAGCGGCTTGGGCCGGTGGTCACGGCGCTGCAACAGGCCGGTTTCGTGGTCGATTGCACCATCGAAGGCTTGATGCATGCGGTGGAGACGCCCGAGATACTGAAAGCAGGCGCCCGCATTCTGGTCATTTCCAACGAACACCCCGAAGCGCTGGAGCGCATGAGGCCCGACACGGCGCTGGAAAGGCGCGTGCGGTCCGCGGCAAAAATGTTGCGTGGGACGAAGCGGATGCGCGTCACTTCCAGAGCTGGGACCGATCTCGACGTCGATATGATCGGTGCTTCCAGCGTCGGCGTCTGGGGCTGGACGGACAAGCCCGGCACGCTGGCGCATTGGCCCGGCGGCATCGTCGTCAGCTTTCCCAAAAGCAACACCGTCAATGGTACGCTGGTCATGGCGGCCGGCGATATCAATCTGACTTTCAAGCGGTACCTGACCTCACCTGTCCGCATGACGCTGAAGGACGATTACGTCACCGGCCTCGAAGGCGAGGGCGCCGACGCCATGATGATGCGCGCCTATCTCGCGGCATGGGGTGACCGCGAGGCCTATGCGGTGTCGCATGTCGGGTTCGGCATGAACCCTGCCGCGCGCTACGAGGCGCTGGCGATGTACGACCAGCGCGATACCAACGGCACCGAGTTGCGCGCGGTCGCCGGCAATTTCCTGTTTTCCACCGGCGCCAACGAATTCGCCGGCCGCTATACCGCCGGGCATTTTGACTTGCCGATGATGGGAACGACCATCGAATTGGATGGCGTCGCGGTGGTCCGGGACGGCGTGCTGCAGGATGTCTTCGGTTAGCCGTGCTTGACGGCGGGCCAAACGCCGTGCATCGCGCCGAATTGATCTGGGCTATCCAGCCGAACAGATGAACGGATAATCCTTGTTGTCGATGATGGGTACGATCCCGAAAAAATCGTTCAGCACGGATTCGGCGGTACAGTAGGCGCCCTCTACCCAGGCCTGATCGTTCGAATAGGCCTCGCCCACGATGAAAATATCGGCGTCGGCGCCCTCGATCAGTTGCGAAGGTTTGCGGATTTTCTGCTGCACCTCGCAAACATTGTAGTGCGCGGCATAGGCGTGGTAGCCGGCATTGAAGGGCGGCAACGACCAGTCCATGTAGCGGGTTTCCAGCGGCTCGGGTACGGCGGTGTAGTCCGATTGCGGCCCGAAATGGACCGCGGCCAGTTGCGCGCGCAGCATTTTCACCATGATGTCCGGGGCCTTGCGCGGGCCCTCCAGCGGCTGCGTATCCTCCGAAATCGGGATTTTCCGTCCGGTGTCCGGTCCCAATTCGAGATCCTGCCAGAAGCCGGTGTACATCTCGTCGTCGTAACTGGCGAGCAGGCCGTACACCGCGTTGCCGTTCTGATCGCGGGCGTTATTGCCGAAATAGACCACCTGGCGGATCGGCGTGTCGGTTACGCTCGGCCCAATGGTATTGCGTGCCGCTGCGGCCAGCAGTTGCTCCTCTTGCTTGACAGTCAGGCGCTCCTGGACGCTGTGCTCCACGGCCCCGATGAAGCTCGACGTCGACGCATACGGCGTTTCGATGATCGCGGCGTCGTTCTTCATGGCGGCGATGTATTTTGGTGGGAACCCTTCCTTGCCCAATTGATCCAGCACGTTCTGCGTGACTTCGAAGCTGGTAATCGGCGCCGGATATTGCAGCGCCGGATTGGTCGTATCGGTCCACCACTGCCGGTCGAAGAACATGCCCACCTTGTAGGAAGGCTGCAGGATGGCCGATTCGAGGTAGAGCTGCACTTTTTGATGATTCAAGACGTCGAGGCCATTGTGATCCTGATATTGGGTGGCCTGAGCCACCAGATCGAGAGCGTAACGCGGCATCGCCAGCCAGGCGGCGTCCGTCGTTTTTGAAGCCGACTTCTTGTCGGGATTTTTGCGGGTAGCGATCGAATAATGGATCTTGTTCTCGATCTTCAGGATGGAATGCAGCCGGGTGTCGGGATGGTATTCGAAACTCACCCCCTTGGCTTTTGCCAATTTCACGATCGCCTCGAACAGGGCGTTGAACATGCTGGAATAGCCTGTCGTCAGCGTCTTGTATTCGGTGCCGGGGGTAAATTCGTTATTGGCCTGCAGGGCTACGGCTGAATTCCAGTTGATGACGTTGGAGGTGTAGCCGTTGCCGTCCGACGTGTAGCCATAGCCTTCCGACCCTAACTGGTCGAACATCAGGTTCCAATAGCCGATATCCTTGAACAGCTGGCCTTTCCTGTAAACCGACGACTCCGGCAACTCGACCGCGATGCGGCCGTGCTGATAAAAGTCACACCATGCGGCGCGGGTCTGCGGCAGGTTCTTTTCGGTCCCGGCCAGGTTCTCGACGACGTTAAAGCCGGTGTCGGGCGAATCGTCGGCGCCGTAATGGTCGACATGATAGGGCGCGGGGTTGCTGGAAGTGATGTTGGCCAGATACATGTTCTTGGTACGCAAATAGAACAGCGGATTGGTCGACTCGTTGAACGGCACCGAATATTTATCGAGGCCAAGCTGCTTGATGACCGTCGTGACCAGGCGGTGCCCTCCCGCCGTGGCGTTGTTATCCCCGTTCCAGTCCGAATAGCGCATCCCGCCCAATTCAAGGTAGGATTTGGTCGGGTCGTTCTGGTAGTGCCAGGTGCAGACGCGGGCGCCGGCGGCCCGAGTTCCTGGATTCTCTTTCGAGAAGTCGTATTTGCCCCAGTCGTATAATTCCAGCGTATCGCCTTCGACAAGTTGCTTCGACCTGCCCTTTTCGCCAGCTACCTTGCCGTCAAGTAACCGCCATGCGGTATAAAGTCCGGCCGCGCCGGCGCCGAAGATGGAATAGGTCTTTTGTGCCATGCCGAGTTACTCCTCTACGAGCCGGAGCATCTGCCGGGGTAAGTCCTTTTGGGGGATGACGACTTCGACCAGCGAAGGCTGGCTGGTCGGTTTCTTGAGTT
>Ga0302320_10005543_pt1 | contig 28266 bp, 19 predicted proteins | sample Bog_T0_3_FD_202130 | JGI IMG/M metagenome (GOLD analysis project Ga0302320, IMG submission 202130) | Peat permafrost microbial communities from Stordalen Mire near Abisko, Sweden - Bog_T0_3 | ecosystem: Environmental > Terrestrial > Soil > Wetlands > Peat | place: Sweden: Abisko, Stordalen Mire...
TACCCGGATACTCCGAGACACCCACGGCCAGTACATACAGACTGGGCAATTCAAGCTTCGGCGTGACGTCCTGCCCCGCTGCATCTTCCCGCGCCACGCCACGGCCGAAGACCACTTGGACCGGCGCGGAGAGGGCCCGGCTAACGCTGCTTTCCGCCTGCACCGCCAAGGTATGGGGGCCGGGATCCAGCTTGAAGGTCCATGATTCGCCCATTTCGCCGGTCCGCGGCGGATTATAGGTCTTATAGAACTCGCTGCCTGGGTACGGTCGGCCGTCCACAAACAGCCGGACAGTGGTGATGGGCGCATTGCCTTCCGACTTGGCGACAAAGCTGATCTCCACCGTCGGCTCGGTGATTTCCAGTCGCGAGCTATTGGGCGATGTGATTCGGACATGGGGCGGCAGCACATCGCCGACTGCGATGTGCTGGCTGGCCTTGCCCCGCGCTCGGTCGGCAATCTCCAGCGCTTTCTCCAGGCTGCCGGCGTCCAGCAGGCGTTGGATCACATCCGGCCGGTAGAGCGACTTGTGGAACTGCGCGGCCGAATAGAAGGTGCCCATCTGGTTCGGGCCGTTGTTGACCCGCCAGCCCATGAGGTTCTCACCACCAGGCGAGGCGGCATAGTAGCCCTCCGGGGTCCAGGCGATCCACTCGTCGCCGGCGACGAACAGCGATACGAGCGGCTCCTCCCGATCGGGATCCCAGATCCGCACGGTTTGATCCTCTCCTGCGGAAGCCAGATAGCGTCCGTCCGCGGAAGGGGCTACGGCGAAGACGTTCCCCGTGTGACCCTGAAAGTGACGAACACTTTCACCGGTTCGGGCGTTGAAGAGGTACAGGCCAAAAGAGGTTCCCAGGGCAACCCGATCTCGTGGCAGCATGGTAAAACAACAACAGTCGGGTTGCCGGCATACCGCAATCTGCTGTCCACCATCCTCCACGGCCAAATTCGTGAGGTTAAGTTGCCTCAGCGTCAACGTGCCAAGTTCGGTCTGGGCCCTGCCGCAACGCTCCGACGGCACCGGCACGAGTTCCAGGGTGTCGAATTGAAAAGCCCTTTGCAGCTCCCGCCCTTCATTCGACTGGTCGGGATGGTAGCCATACCAGCCTTCGTTTCCCCAAGCAATTGCCTTCCCGTCCGGGCGCCATGCAGTTGCCCAAACGGTCTTGCCCTCCCCGCCAAGTCGATGAACCCGCTGGCCCGTCACAGTATTCCAGACAAACAGTTCATCGCCGAAATGACCGGCCGTCGCGGCCAAGGTGCCATCGGGAGATAAGGCTCCGTGCCAGGTCCTGCCCGTGTGCTCCGTGAAAACGGTGGTCTTCGTTCCCGTCTGCAAGTCGACCAAGCAAACGTCATATTGCCTGATGCTGTTATAGTTGGTGCAAAGCACCTGCTTCCCATCGGGTGTGAAGGCAACCGCCTTGAGGCCACTGCCGAGTTGGTTCCACGTCTGCAGCAGTTCTCCGTTTGGCTTGAGGACACGGAGAACACCTCCTTGGCTGGTGCAGAGTTGCTTGCCGTCGGGGCTACAGATCACCTTGGCGAGCCACCCCCTCCCGTGACCCGACAGTGTCGAAACCGGTATCCCGGTAGCCACATCCCAAACATACGCGCCGCCATTGGCAGCCACGCTTGCCAGGTCAGCGCCATTCTCTGCAAAACAAAGCGCGTTAACTTTGGCACGATGTTTAAGCAGTTTGTGTACCAAATTGCCGCTGGCCACATCCCACACTATGATAGCGCCATTGTCGCTACCGGACGCCACCAGCTTGCCGTCAGGTGAGAATGCAAGGGAGAAAACAGGGGCTAAGTGTCCCTTGAGCACATCGCGAATACGACCTTCCGGGAGAGAAATCAAGTAGACCGGATTATCTCCGTCGGTAGGTCCTACGCCCGCAACGGCCAATGTCTTGCCGTCTTGGGTCAACGTCAGGGCGTGAATTACGCCATGAGCCCCATTTCCAGCGGGCAAGTACAGGGTCTGCACCAGTTGGCCCGTCGCCAGGTCCCAGAACCGCACGGTTTTGTCTTTGGCGGATGAGATCACTTGTTTGCCGTCGGCCGTGAAGCCCACTCCCTGGATCATGTCGGTGTGACCACCGACATTCAACTCCAGCATCGGCCTGTCCGTGAGTTCCTCTGCCATGGTAGGGCTCAGTGCGCCGCAGCTCAGAGCCAGCAGCGTGATCCAGACAGATGGCGAAGCATTCATCGTTCGAATTCCTTAGAGTGAAGTATTGGAGTTGATGTGAACACTCCCAACAGCCTGTGAATCCATTCCGGGGGGACGAAGGCCAGCAACAGCGTGAGCATCATCAGACTGAACATGGTGAGCCCCATCAAAACAGCAATTCCCGCGTGCATCATCGCGGCCATCGCCAGCATCGTTCCACGCAATGATCGCCTCCAGACGAGGAAGGGGAAGCCAATCTCCACAGCCAGCGTGAGGGCCACTCCACCGTTCATAACCAGTTCCCAGAGCAGCCGATGTTTGCACAAGAACTGCAGAAAGGCATAGAACAGATGAGAGCGGATCGGTGAATACTCCGGATTGGCCAGCGTCAGCCAGATGGCAGTTCCGTTCCACCAGGCATTTCCTTGGAGCTTCGAGAGGCCAGATACCAGGTAAATTGTGCAGAGATGGACTTGCAGCAGTCGCAGGGCAAGATTCGCTGCCACCCGCGGTGCCGACGGCGCGTATTTCCGGGCGGCCCGGCCTGTCCGGCTCGCCTGCCGTCTGGCCCAGTAGCGTGCGATCAGCCGATCCAGCGACAGTGCGGCGCCGCTGGGGCCGATCATCAGATACAGCATGACCAGATTCACCATCGTATCCATACCGTCGGCCGTTGTCGGCGCCCGTTGCGCGTAGCTCACGGTTGCCAGCCATGCCAGCACGGAAGTAACGGGCGTACAGAAGCCGATCATAAAAAGGAACAGGATCACCAGGACCAAGGCGTGAGTTGCCAGCATCCACTGCGGATCCGTGACGTGGTACCAGATCGACCACCCCACATTCCCTTTCCCCCGCACCAGTCCCGGATCGGATACCCCAAACTTCTGCATCATCCGGGCTTCCTCAGGAGTTGGTGGCAGGCGGTCGGACCCTCCCGCAGCGGACTCCGACTCCGACCAGTCGGTAGGCAGTGCCGTGAACGGCATCTCGTAACGATAATCGTGCATCGCTTGCACATCGACCCAGGCATGCGGGCCGAGAAGCTCCGACAGATCCACGGTATAGGCGAGATGCACGTAGAACACGAACAGCCCGGCACAAATGCGAATAAACCCAAGCAGCGTTGGGTCGGCGGGCGTGAACCAGAACTGGCTCCACGGGCGACTCCAGCCGCCCACGGCGCGGACGGCTGGCACGGCGATGGCGGGGCACTTGGTCGTCACGGCAACTCTCCTCGATCGGCTACGCCCGCGTGGCGGTACACGTAGTTCTTGATCCGTCCGCTTTCCGCGCCCTGCACTTGCCGATCCGCGGGGCCGATCGATTCGCGGACGATCGGGATCAACCAATAGAGCAAGGGGTCGGGGCGTGGCCTAGTTGCGCCAGCGTCCGTGTAGGGCTTCAGCGTGCCGCCCTTGTCGTACTCACCCAGGTAATAAGGGTAGTACATGGTTGGATCGTCAGGGTTCATGCCCAGGGCAACCTGTTGCGGCTCGAGTGTGCTGTGAATCACCGCATAGACCTTGATTCCCATCACCTGCTGCTGGGGCTTCGTTGCATGCGGGTAAGTGTATGCTAAGTGTCGCACGCAAGAGCTGAGCCACACGTTGACTTGCTCCATCGCCTCTGGTGGCCGGAACTGCTCCTCCGTCGTCATGTCGGGATGCATCGGAATATGTCGGGTGCGAACGGCTTGTAGCCGCCGGCGCTCCATGGCCAGATCGGGAGGCGCGTCACCGAGTGAACCGACATTCTCCGCCAGCGACGTCCGCCGGACGTACTCCAGGTTGGGCCAGAGCCGGCTGCCATCCGGACGAATTGGACGCCCCCGCTCGTCAAAGGCCGGCACCTTGACCCAACGCCATTTCTTCGCCCCGGCATTGGGTTGATACTCAATACAGAACCATAACAACGTCGTGGGCCCAGGCTCTGGCGCGTAGAAGTGGTAGTTATTGTTCAAGTACATGAATTGCAGATATGGCCGATAGAAGTACGTCCACAACTGGCTTGTCAGCCAGGGGGTTGGCGGCGTAGTGGTGACCGCAGTAAAAATGCCGCCGAAATGCAGAACGATCAAGATGCTTACGAAGGCGCGCTGTACCCGGCGTGGCCAGCACTCTACCACTGCCGCCACGCCGGCCGCCACCGCCAAGATCCGCAACAGCAGGACCGCCGAATCCCACTCGATCCGAACAAAGCCGAAACTCATCGCCAGGACCGCAACGCCGGCCAACCCCAGCACAGTTGGGCAGCGCGGAGCGATTGCCACGGCTCCGCCTGCCGACAAAGAGCCCAGCACAAGCGGTCCCACCATGATTCCGCTCAAAACGCTCCCCGGCGCGGCCGGCATGCTCACGCCCACCACCGCGGCTATCAAGGACGCCAGCAAGAACGGTCGAGGATTCGTCAAGGGGCTCGCGCTAGCGAGGTCCTGATCGCGTTCACGACTTTCCATCTGGATCCCCTTTTACAGCCTGCGGTCGGGTTCGCTCTGGCATACTAAAACTGTGAAGAGGCATGCGGGCCGAGTAGTTTGGGGTGGCGTACCGGACCACCCCGCAGCTATCCTGCAATCTGTCCAAATCCGCAAGATAGAACGTGCTGCGGGAGCAAAACGGACACGAATTCCGCATCGATTTGCGACCCGACCCCAGATCCCCGCTGACAGCCACAGGTGTGCACCCCGTCGCGGGGAAAGATCATCGGAGGTGGCGTGCCGATCACACGGCCGAGTCGTGCAGCCGCAGACGCCGCCGGGCGCGGGTGAATCGTTTTCTACACTTCGTTCTTGCCGATGCGGAGCACGAGCGCTATCAACTGCTCCGGACTCCGCGATTCGTACTTGCCGGCAAAGAATCCGACGAAGAACCGGCCCAGAAGCGATTGGCAGATGTCGACCGAATCCACCAATCTTCGCAATCGGGAGTCGGTCAGCCGGACCCGCACGTAGCGACGCAACTCAGGCTCGTAACGCCGAACTAATTCGGTCGCGGCGCCGGTGTCACCTGATCGTGCATGCCCCAAAAGGTCTGAAAACTCTTCGTCCACTGGATTGGCTGCAACGGTGCTGTCCTGTATGTGGTCTTGATCCCTGCTCCCGGCGGGTTATGGATCGCCAGAAAAGCTGATTACACGGCTAGATTATAAACATCCCCCTCCCCAACAGACACGACACCCTGCCGGGGGTATGCAGAGGTTAAAATCCTATATTTGCAAGGAGTTACGTCGATAATGTCCTCCATGGGTGACGATCTTGGACATTTTAGACAGGCCACATGGGTACAAAAAACAAGCACGCCTCCATTAAGATGCCAGCCCCAAGTACGCACATCCCATAGTACCTCCGCATACGTGATAATGAATTAGGCAGAAATCTTTGTCCGGATTAGCGACGATATGCGTTTACATAATTGTTTCGTGGCTTTGGTTGCCGCATAAGGCTTCGCGGTGCAAAGGTCGCAGCCTGATGGAAAAATGGTGGGCCGGGCAACCCCCGGAGGCCGTTGGCTAGGCTGGGGGTAACGTGGCTGAATGCATGGAAAGGAAGAGTAAGGATTACACATGGTCTCGTCGCCGAACAATCACGGACAGCAGATCCCCGACGACGCGGCGCAAGCGGATTTCGAGGCCGTCTGGAGCGATATGCAACGTCGTTGGCGAACGGGCGACCGAGTTCCTGCCGAGTCGTACCTGTCCGGTACGGAATCGGTACATAGTGACAGTCAAATCGTTGACTTGATTTACGGCGAGTTCTGCCTCCGCGAGCAGTTAGGAGAAAGGCCTGCCACCGAGGAGTATGAGAACCGTTTTCCCCGTTTTGCCAGGGAAATACGACGCCAGATCGCGGTGCATCGTGCGCTCTCCGACACCAGCGTCGTCCGTTCGACGTCGGAAACCGACCATGGCCCGTCGGACGACGAAGCTCCGATGCCCCTATCCATCGGGAAATACCGTCTTGTGCAAAAGCTCGGGGCCGGAGGGCAGGCATGGGTATATCGCGCGATCCACCCGACCCTGGGGAGAGACGTCGTCATCAAATTGAGCCGTCGAAAGCTCGACGACGATGCGAATGGGCTGAACCGACTACTCGACGAGGGCCGAGCCTTGGCTGAGCTTGACCACCCCTATCTAGCTCGCGTTTACGATCTGGACGTGTATAACCGCAGTATTTACTTGGTCATGGAGTACATTCCCGGGAAGAACCTTGAGCAGTATGCGACAGACCGCCACCTGACGCTTAACGAGTCGCTGACGATTGTGCTGAAAACCGCGCAAGCCGTCGCTGCAGCACACCGTCGCGGTGTAACTCACTGCGACATCAAGCCGCAAAACATCGTGATCGATGAGCAGGGGCAACCGCGGCTATTGGACTTCGGGCTGTCGCGATTGGAAAACGTCTGGTGTTCCCCTGCTGATCCTGGCCAAGGGATCACTGGCACACCACAGTTTATGGCACCGGAACAGACCTGGTGGGACGCTACCATCGGACCACGGACGGATGTGTTCGCTTTGGGTGGAGTTCTTTACTACCTGCTGTCCGGTCATCCGCCGTTTCAAGGGGACAATTTGGAGACAGTACTCCGCGCGGCTGCGGGATGCGATTTCGATCGGAGTATCTTTGAGCAGCGACGGGTACCGATGCGTGTGAAAGCGATATGCCTCCGCGCCATGTCTCCGCGGCCGGGGGATCGCTATCCGAACGCCGACGAGCTGGTAGGCGATCTCGAACCGCTCGCACATCAACGACTGCGGAGGCGGCTTGTGATCGCTTTGGCGTTGTCTCTGCTGGCGTTGGCTCTCGGTATTGCCATATGGTCAGGAAAGCGTGCTCTTTCTCCGGAACCTTCGCCGCGAGCCAGCATTACGTCGACCGCCTCGGTTCCTGCCGATTCTGCGCGGCCCATGCTCTCATTGCAGATTTTCAGACGCGATCGCTTCATCGACATTGCCGACGCGGCGCCCTTGATGACTGGCGACAAGCTCCGCATCCGGCTCGCAACGCCTGCCGGTTTATTTGTCTCGTTGTTCCTAATCGACGGGCAAGGGCAATTGCACGACTTGGTTGTGCCAACTTCAAGGTCTCAGGCTCAAGAGATCGCTTACCCGCCATCGCCAGGACAGGTGGTGCCGTTGACCGGTTCGGCCGGCACGGAAGTCTTGTTGGCCTGCGCAGCGCGAGACCGGCCGGTTACACGCGAGGCCATACTGTCGTTTGTCGATTCTCAGACACCGTGGCCCAAGCTTCCCGCATTGGCGATTCTGAAGCTGGAGAACGATAAAGTCATTACCACGCAAACCGCGCGCGGCTTCGGTGATCCAATCGACATGACAGATCCGGAAGCCGAGGTTCGTGGTCGCCTCGAACGTCTGGGAAGACAGCTCTCAGGTTGCAACACGCGACTAGGCATCGCGTTCAGTCACCGCGACGCACGTCCGTGATCGGGGCTTCATTGCTGTTTCGGCGGTATCCCATTGCTGGCCGAATCGCCGAGCGATTGTGCCGCTGGGTCGCTGGTGCTCTCCATGAAATTGCAACAGTCTGCTGGGTCGTGGGGCGGCCGCCACTTAACCAGCGGTCAGAAAATGGTTGAGCGTGCGCGGAATCTATTTCCAATCACCGCTTAGCACGAATGCGGCCCAGTAACGGGGTGAAAGGCGAACATCTCCCGAGGGATCGTCCTCGACGACCCGCACCACACCGCGTTGCTTACCCGCCTTGCCTTCGCAGTGCAGCATGGCCAATTGGGCCTCCCGCAGGGAAGCCAGCGCACCCTGCTTCCGCCGCCAGAGGTTCGTGTAAAACTTCTCCATGAGCATGCGGGTCTCGTCGTCCGGCACGCTCCATAGGCTCGCCACTACGGTGCGGGCACCGGCCGATTGGAAGGCCCGTTGCAGGCCCAATAGGCCTTCCCCGGCGGCCACCTTGCCCAAGCCCGTCTTACAGGCCGAAAGCACCACAAGCTGCACGCCGTCCAGATTCTGCGTGCCGATCTCCTCGGCAGTAAGAATGCCGTCGTCGCTGTCGCCGCCGGCCAACGGCTCGCCGGCCTCGGCCTGCCCGGCACGGTTGGCACCGGCCAGGGCCAGGCCGGAAAGCAGTCCGGCCTGCACCTCACCCGTCTGCGGCCCACGCAGCATTTCGCCAAAACGATCCGCCCCACGTTGTCCCAGCATAGCGGGCGTGGGCAACTTCTCACGGTCGATGACATTGTGCTTTGGGCCTTCCTTTTGCGAAAACCAATCGTTCCAAGCCTTGATCTCTTCGGCGGACGAACCCATCTGGAATTCCCCAGGCGGGATCAACACCATTTTCATGCCAATGGTATTGGTGAATGTGGACGGCTCGGCCCGGGCGGTTGTCGCGATTAAGACGGCAGTCGTGGCCGCGAAGGCGAGGTTCCTTGAACGACAAACGTGTCGCTGTAACATGGTCGACTTCTCCTTGACTGTTGTTAGGAACGATAAGAGACAACCCATGTCGCTTCAGTAAAGCAAAACGGAAACTTTGGCGAGAGTGGATAACGGGATTCTCTCAAGCCGCTGGACTAGCTGATCATCATCAGGTCGTAACAGAATCGCGCGCCATCGGTGCTTGGCATGCCGGGCAAGTGCCATCGGTTTTTGAAACCACGCGAGTCTGGCAAGCACTGCACACTTTCCTGACCAGGGCAGGCTTCGGTTCCGTGCTGCTTCCGGATGATGAAACCGCGATTTCTTTCCTCACCGTGGTAGATTTCGGGGACGTTCCGGCTTCCGTTCGTGGCGCTGAGATTTGTGGGTCATTACGAAGCGTCAGAAACGCTTCTTTGGCCACCGCGCGCCGTCGGCCACGCTCCTTCCGAATCGCGACAGACTCATTGTTCGGGTCATTCTTGCGCGAAAGACCGTACTTTAGCGGCGGTAGGCCCGGAACACATAGGAATGCCGCAATGGCTGCGCAGCAAAGCACCGCGGCCGTTCCCGCATCGTGGTTTGGAGAAGTCGTTGCCGTGGCGCATACAAGAAGGATGGAACCAATCGGGAGGAAGAAGATCCCGGCACGCTTCAGCCACGAGAAGCGAAGTTCTCGGGCTTTGACGACCATTTCCGGTTGAATGTATCCACAGGACGGACAGGGAACGACATCCGTTTCACGTTCGAGGTATCGTCGTGCCGATTGTTCCGCTTGCCACAACGCCCGATCGCTTGCTCCTTGATTGTCGAGGAATAGAAGACTTGTCCCGTTCCCCGTCACCATAGCTTGTAGCAGATAAGCGTACTCAAAACCACACTGTCCGCACTTCACGCCCTTCGGAAGTTTCCGACGGACAGTCGCCCGATACGTTCTGGCATACGGAAGGAAAAACACGGCCGACACTCCTTTCAGTACAGAGGAAGGTCTTGAAAAGTGGCGTCTACTCGATGCGATGCACTTCGAACAATGCCGTGAAAAATGCAAACTACCTCAATGGTTTCGATTGCCGGTCGCTGATCTCAACCGCCTGCCGCGTCAGCAGTGCGGCCCGCGTCTGATCACCCTGAGCCTTGTACAGGGCGGCCAGATTGTTGAGGCTTTGAACGTAATCGGGGTGGTTCTCCCCCAGGGCCTTCTTCCGGATTTCCAGGGCCTGACGGCAAAGGGGTTCGGCCCGTGCGTAGTCGCGTTGGGAATAGTACAAAAAACTCAGATAGTTGAGGCTGGTGGCGTAGTCGGGGTGGTTCTCCCCCAGGGCCTTCTTCCGGATTTCCAAGGCCTGACGGAAGAGCGGCTCGGCCCACGCGTAGTGGCCTTGCGCACAGTACAGCATGCCCAGATTACTGAGGCTTTGGGCATAGTGGGGGTGGCTCTCCCCAAGAACCTTCTTGCGGATTTCAGATGCCTGGCGCAGCAGTGGCTCGGCTCGCCCGTATTCGCGTTGGTTATAGTACAGCATGCCCAGATTGTTGAGGCTCGTGGCGTAATCGGGATGACTTTCGCCCCACAGGAGCTTCGTACTCTCTACGGCCTGCCGCAACAGCGTTTCTGCCCGCACGTAGTCGCCCTGCTTGGCGTACCCGATGGCCTGGTCGTTCAATTTTCTGAAGTGCGCCCTGATCGTTTTTTGAGCGTCTACCGCGACCAATAGGCACAGCACCAAGCCGCAATTAAGCACGATTCCAATCAGCGACAAGGTAACCGTGCCGGATGCGCCTCTGTTAAAACCCCGCCAGAGTCCGATGAAACCGAGGACGGCCCCGGCAACGGTAGGTATGAGAAACGCGCCGAGGCCGGTGATTGCCATCGCGAATTTCACGTTCGCGTTCACTCGAGCAGAAGCCGGATCGACTTGTGTAGGCGGTGCGTTGAAAACGTAGGCCAGGAGAATGGCCACCAGCGGCGCGAGCAACGAGATCTTCGCCGCCCGACTGGCAAACGAAGGCCGCTCCGCTGCGGGTGATGCCAACGGCACATACCGCAACGCTGCCGCCGGAAGTGGGGGCGGCGAATCTGGCTCCGGTGGCTGCACCGTGCGATTCGCACCAGGGCCAAGAGACGGTGCGACGACCGTTGCGATCACCGCGGCGTCACACGCCTTCTTACGACAACTGGGACACGTTCCATCCGCGCTCGGAAATATGCGAGTGCCACAGTGAGGACAAAGTATCATTCCCATAACTCTCTCCAATCCTGACTAGCGGAGCGACATTTTTAACATGGCGTAAAGTTGCCCAGTTTGCCCTGTAGGCGAGGGCCGCGATGCCTAAGGCTCGAAGCGGTCATGAAACTAAACGCATTCCGCCAGCTCGGCGGACGAAAAACTGAGGCGCCCGAAGCTGATCCTGCGGCCTTGTACCCCGCGGTGATGGGGCCGGGCTGTCGCCAGAAAAGAAGCCGAAAGCGGCGGCTGCCGCCGTTTGGTGGGTCTCCAGCACTGCCAAGAGTTTGATAGTGGGGTATGCAATACCCACCACCGCTTGAAATCATTACCAGATGTTTCATGCCTCGTCCTCGGGGAGGCGGGAGACGGAAGAAGGGCCCCGAAGGGCTGGTCGAGACTAACCGCGCGCACGGTCAGCCTTAATTGACGCGTGAGCATGCTGTACGCAAGCATGGCCAGGTACATGCGCCGGGCCCGGCCTCGGCCATCATGAATCTGACAGTCTCCGTATGCCACGGTGCTGCTTTCGTCTGGTCAATTGCCGTGCAAAACGCCACTTGTGGCATCTTCTCAAGTTCCACCGCTTCATCGATGAAGACGATGGTCCGGTTTTACTTGACCGAGATCGAAAAGCGGCAAGAGAAGGGCAGTTGCAAAAGTGTCCCATACCCCGCTGTCGGTGTGGCAGTCAAAGTAGAGTCGGCTAAAGAGGTGCAAGTCGGTGAGAGCCACAACGGTCGCAGGATACGTAAGCGTCGGCACCAATGTAAAACGTGCCTGATATGGAAGTTAGCACAATTCACGTGGCGCCCGACCCTGGGATCATATTCGGGAAGCAGGATTATGCACGGTGACCGCGAAGGCAAAAGCGGGCGCCCAAGAGTGAAACTTCAATTCCCCCCGGGCTATTAACATTATGACGATTGGAACACCGGCGGGCACAATATGCGGCCGTGCGGCGTATATGACAGTTTGCCGCTCAGCGAGCCCAAGAGATGGCAGAATAGTGGGCACGGAACGTAGCCGCTCGCGACCGCGAAGTGTCACCCCGTCCGCTCCGTTCTGATTTGGGCACAGTTTTACTTCCCGTTCGGATCGACGGAATGAGATTTCCAGATTTCGAGACCCAGCCTGGATTTACCGTGCCTGCGTGGGTCCGCGCCGGCTTGCTTCTCTTCTCGCTGCTAGCAATTGCCGCTTTACAGATCGGGGCGGCAATGCTTGAGGGCCCACACCTTCCCTTTGCTGCGGCACTGGCGTTTTCTACGGACGGTCGACGGTTAGGCGTTGGCGGCGATGGGGCGGTTTGGGTTTGGGATCTTAAGCAACGACGTGTCGAAAATATTTTTTCGTGCCGCCCGGACGGGGTGTCATCGCTGGCGTTTGGTGATTACGGCCAGCGACTTGTGGTCGAACACAGTGCACCGGCACCACATCCCTCAAACTCGAGACTCTATAGCATTGGGTTGTGGGACCTCGATAGCGGCCGGGGACTGTCGTCCTTGAATCTTGGGCGAGATGACTTTGGTACCTTACTGTTATTCGATCACGATACGCGGTTGGCGCATGGAAGTTATAAGGGCGTCCGCGTTTGGCGAATGCCGGACGGGCAACAGTTGCGGAGCTACGGCATTCCCGGCTTTCCGCGCGGGAATATGATCGTGGACCGCCGTCAGCATCTGCTACTTCTCCTTAAACCAACGCGGGGGACGCTCTTGGTGGCCTGGGATTTCCAGGACGCGCAAGAGAAACGTCGACTGCATACGCCGCATGACTTTGACTGCACGTTACGCTGGTCGGACGACGGCCGGTGGATTGCGGTTATTGGCATCTCCGGGGACAAGCTAGGCAAAGCCTGGCTGTGGGACGCCGTGACCGACCGGGAAGTCGCGCACTGGGACCGTAGCGGTGCGATCGAGAAGATGGCTGCCGCCATTTTCACGCGGGATAGCAAACGTCTATGCCTGGCCGACAGCCAAGGCAGTCTGCAAATCTGGGAGCTATCGGCAAAGCCACATTTGCTCTCACGGCGGGAAACGAAGCGATTTCCGCGTAATGCTTCATTTTCTGCCGATGGTCAGCTTTGCGCGCTAGCCAATGATGAGGCGTTGGAACTTTGGACCACGGTCGGAAACCAACCGCCCATCGTCTTAGTTTCCAAGGCTCAACAGCACGCGTGGGAACGGCGGCGCAATCAGGTCGTGGGCTACGCGACTCTGGGCTTGGCTTTGGTGGTGATTATCACCGCCGGCCAGCTTTGGGAACAAGCGATCGACGGGACTGGAAGACGGGTGGCGTCGAAGCTGGGCCTTTCCTACGCTGCCAGGATCGTTCCGCAACCATTCTTCCAAGCCGCCAAAACGGCGTCCATGCCCGCTGGATACCTGCACCAGGTGCGACGCGTAATGTGGGGGAACTACCACGGTTGTGATTTGCTGCTGGCCGACCTGGTCTACAAAGTGGGACGTGGGCGAGCCACGGCGCGCGTCGTGCTCATTCCGGAGTCAACACCGTCACTTCCTGACTTTCAAGTTACCCGCCGAGATTATTTGATCACCAAGCTGGAGCATCTCTTCGGCGGCGTGGATATCGAATACCAGGACACTGAGACCGGCCGCCGCTTTTCCGGCAAGTATCAACTCAAGGCAACAAACCCGGAGGCGGTGCGACGGCTTTTTGCTGACGAGTTGCTCCAGCAAGTGTTATTCGCACATTGTCGTTTATACGTCGGCAGTTGCAAGAACTGTCTGGCAGTACGAACGCGTTGGTACGCGTTCGGCGCCCCCTTGCACACCGAGACCGCTACCCGCAAGTTATTGGACATCGCCACCGAAGTGCACTCGGCGCTGCAACGGTCGGCCGCAAGTGCCGAACTTAATGAGTCCGGATTAGTGTGATGATTATGCCTCAGTTTATAAGCTGCTCAACACAATGAAGCGGCGGAAGGGAGTTTACGATGGGCATGGACGTAGTTCCGAGACGTTCGCCTGTAACTTCAGTCTCGCAGAAATCACGATTGCTACAGCAACGCACTTTCCTCAAGAACTCGGTCCGCCACACGACCGAATATGCCGAGACCGATGAGCATCGAGGCGTACCACCACCACCAGTGCAAAAGCCTTTCACAGAGGATGTCCGGCGTGTCCATCTGGTGGCACCCAAAAGATGGAAGATTCGTGGTGCAGATTTGGAGCAAGCGATTTACCATCGACGAAGTCACCGCAGTTTCTCCGCCGAGCCACTCTCGCTCGATGAGTTGTCGTTCCTGGTGTGGGCTACCCAAGGGTTCCGAAAACGGTCGGATCAGGTCGCAGAGTTGCGCACTGTCCCATCGGCCGGTGTTCGCCATGCGCTGGAAACCTATCTGGCCGTACTTAACGTCACCGGCATGGAGCCGGGCTTATACCGCTATCTGCCCTTGGAGCATCAGCTGTCTCTCGAATTCCATGAGGAGAAGATGCCGTCGTGGATCGGTGAGGTGACGTTAGGGCAGGCTTTCATTGGCACTGCTGCGGTCGTCGTTTTCTGGACCGCCATCCCGTATCGTATGGAATGGCGCTACGGTTTGGCGGCCCATAAGGCCATCGCTATGGACGCAGGACATGTATGCCAGAATCTGTACTTGGCCTGCGAAGCAATAGGAGCAGGCACGTGCGCCGTTGCTGCATACGACCAGGAGCGGCTTGATGAACTGCTGGGAGTGGATGGAGAAGAAGAGTTTGCGATCTATTTGGCCCCGGTGGGTAAAGTGCATAGCGGCGAGGAACCCGAATCTGGCTGAGTCGGCTCATTAACTTTGTCGTTTTGTGTGGCGCGTGCGCATGACGATCGCTGGGACGACTACCTATAACATGGCGTCATTCCGGTCCAATATCCATCTGCAATTTGCCTACATCGCCTTGAAACACGCAGGAGTTTTGGGATAGGCCCTAAATCTGGACCTGCCATTGGATTTAGGTGTAGGGTGTGTTGTGGTTTAGTTCTAATCTGGGAGAGCGTTTTGTTCTGCCTGTTTAGGTCGACGACATGAGTTTATAGCCTTCAAGCTCCAGGTCACGTTTTTTCAGCTGCAAGTATTCCATGCTGCATTCGGAGCCTGAATAAAAGATATCCTTTAGAAGCTGGGAAAGGGTTGGCGTGTACCTCCGCTTTGTCGCATCCTCCCCTCCATGTGACGCGCAAGCCTGGCACCATCCGGGATCTTCGTCCGAATTGTCTCGACTTCTTTCTTCGTATCATCGTCCAAGAGTTCCCCCAGTCGGTCAAAAAGGCTCCGCGGTTGGTCTATGAAAACTCAGATTCCCCCCCGTGGTGATGGCCAAAAGCCAGCGGGCGTCGGCCGCGTTTTGATCGGTGATCGAGTCCCTCCACTTGTTCCTTACGGCGGCCAAGACTTCGTCTTTCTGGGCGTTACCGTTCCCGACTGCGGAGTTTGTGATTTGCGACGTCGGCTTTGACGGTCGCCGATCGCCGCCACCATGTCGATCGTCGTTCCATGATAATACCCCATCCACGCAAGGAGTTGGCGGAAGCAGGCAGTCGAAGGCCCTGCCGCCATGGGGCAGAAGATGTTCGACCCCAGTTTGTTCGCCGATCAGTCTCTGGCAGAGCGCTGGATTAAGGTCCATCGGAAGAAGGCGGCGCCGCAGTCGCCCGCTGCGGCAGCCACGCCTCCGGCGACCGTCTGAGACGGGCACGGCTCGCAAAAGTGTCCAGTTCCCGCACCATTCGACATTCGTTCGAGCTTGCTCTTGCCGACTCCGACACCTCGGCTACCGGGGTGCCGTATGGCACAAAAGGAGTTCTGTGCAACGCGAAAAGCCTCCCCCCAGCTTCGTCGCCGCGATAGACGGGCGATCGCAAGCCTACTCCATGCTGGCCAAAGCGTGTATGTTTCAATACACATAACCGTTCACGGGGCCAGTCCGTAGACTACGAACGGGAACCAGTGCGCGGCCTGATGCGAGAGCATTGTGGTTAGCTTCGTGGGAGAGCTTTGATTGCCATGCGTCCGTTTGCCACCTGTTGCCGCGACTACGCGACTGGTCCGACGTGGCACGCTCTTGAGTGCTCGACGGCAGCGCGTCGCACGATCCGTTATTTCGCGGTGATAGCAGCCGCGATCATCGCGGGAAGCGCGTCGTGGGCCGCTGATGGTCCGGTCATGCGGGGCGTAGAACGCGACGATTTGCCCGATATGGCCCGTTCCAAGTATCGCGCGGCATGGGCTGTTGTGGTGGGCATCAACTATCGGCACCTTTCTGGCGTCGCTGCGGCTGAGGTTCCGCCTCTGGGAACCGCGGAGGCCGACGCCCAGTCGATTGCCGACATCTTGGTTCGCCGATACGGGTATCAGAGGCAGCGGGTGCGGATACTACTGGGTAAAGATGCCTCCCGTCAAGCCATCGAACAATGCTTTGGCAGCAGTTTGTTGGGAGATCCGCAACAGGTTCGAGCAGATGACTGCGTGCTGGTATACTTTGCCGGTCATGGTAACCGCAAAGAACGGACGTCGACCATCGAGCAGTATGTCGGTCTGCTGTATCCGGCCGATGTGCGGGTCCTCCCGGGCAAGGGCGTGGACACCATCACCTGCCTGCGCATCGACGATCTGCTCCGCTGGCTGCAAGACTATTGTGCCGCCCGGCACAAGTTGGTGATACTGGATAGTTGCCATTCAGGCGAGGTCTTCAACTTCAAAGCGCACCGCGGCACGGGCGTCAACCGGGGCTTTCGGCCGACCCTTTTCCGACAGCCGGCTTTCCAGGCGATTGCTGCCGCGCGGGCGAGCCAGGTGGCTGCCGATGCGGAGAGGGGCGGTCACCACTCCCCTTTCACCGAGGTCCTCCTGGAAGCCCTGGAGAGATCGCCCTTCGACTCGCGACCCCGCATCTTCACCGCCAGCGAATTGTTCGCCTATTTGCCATACCGCATGGGAGAGAAAGGGGTGCGGCAGGATCCGCAGGGGGGTTGGATCAGTGGTGAGGGGGACTTTTACTTTTTTCCTACGGGTCTTGTGGGGGTTGCCGCATCGCCAGACCATCCTCCGACCGCGATACTTCCCGTTGTCGAATCCGGCGGCGCGGGCCCATCGCGAGGCGCTCTGGTCGCGAATGGGGAGTCGCCACATCGCGGATACCCGATGTTGGTTGTGTCGGCGCTGGCCTTGTTGGGCTTGATCGGGTTCGGTGGCAATTATTGGTATCGGCATCGAGGCATCACGTTCCACGGGTCGGGTTGCGCCGCGACGAGTCCGCAAATTGCCGCAGCGGAGGATGGAGTCCGGCTTGCGGCGGCGCGGCTTGTGTTTTGCTTCCGGATCGTGGGGACGCCCTATTTCTACGAAGCACCGCCGGCGCTGGAAAAGATCTCCGTTGGCCGACAGCGCCGTAAGCCCGGTGGATTGGCGGAAGAAGGTAACGATTTTGTCATCCGCGTGCCCGACAGCGACGAAAAGAGTCTGCGCATCAGCCGCCGGCACCTGGAGATTCAGCGCGTCGGCAATCAATGCTGGGTGTCGGACCACAGCACTGCGGGAACTAGCCTCAACGGCCATCGCTTGATCCGGCAGCAGTCGGTAGCCTTGAAGTCGGGAGATCAATTGACTCTGGCCGACGTCCTGACCTTGGAAGTCCTGCTGCGGACCGATGCCGTTCCGGGCAATGTGCAGTCGGCGATCCACGTACCGTCATCGGCCGCCGGCGGACCGTCGCTGGTCATCGAAGCCACTGTCGGCGACATGAAAACGGTCGAACCTGAGACTTGCACTGAGAACAGTCAGAAATGATACGGACGTTTCCCTATTACAAAGGCTTGAATCACTTGCAACCGCGCAGAGTATAAGAACGGTCAGTCGAATGTCCGAAACGTCTTCCGCTCCGCCCAAGTCCGTCGGCCCCTACGACCTGATTGATGAAATCGGGCGGGGCGCTCACGGCGTTGTCTACCGTGCCCGTCGGCGCGGAGAACCGGATCGATGGCTCGCCCTGAAGTCGGTCGAAAACCGAGGCGACCGCGACAAGCTGCTCCTGGAGCCGGAGATTCTCTCGCGGTTGCATCATCCCGGGATCGTGGGATTAGAAGACTATTTTGTTGACGGTGACGAGTTGGTGGTCGTCCTTGAGTACGTCGCCGGTGGTGACCTGAAGACTTATCTTGAGGAACGCGGGCCGCTTTCCCCCGCTGAAGTCCGCACGTTCTTGGTCCAAATGGCGGGAGCCCTTGGGCATGCCCACGCCGCTGGCGTGCTCCATCGCGACATCAAGCCCAGCAACATCCTCGTCGAGCGACGTGGCGTGCAGATTCGCTATGTACTGACCGACTTCGGCATCGGTCGCATGTCCGGAGGAATTCAGACCGTCCGGCATGCGGGTGGCACGTATCACTTCATGGCCCCCGAACAACTCCGTGGCCGACCGGAACAACAGTCCGATCTATGGGCCCTGGGCGTGGTCGCCTACTATCTTTGGACCGGGCGATTGCCGTTTGGCGGAAGGACGGTCGAGGAATTGTCCCAGCAAGTCCTGCACGCCGTGCCCATACCGCCCAGCCAACTGGTCTCCCAAGACACCGACGAGGAGTTGGAGCAAATCATCTACCGTTTGCTGGAGAAATCGACCGCTGAGCGGACGGCCTCGGCGGGGGCCCTTTTGCGGGAGTTGGGCCACTCCCCCGGTGCTGCAATCGCGGTGGCAGAACCGAGGTCCGCCCGGCCCACCACGGTGGGCACGTATGATCGCCGCGTCTGGCGCCGGATTCGCGGCTATTGGTGCGGGTTTGCCCTGGCGGCGTTGTTGAGCGCGGGTCCGCTTGGGCTCGGTCCCCAAGTGCTGCTACTGATCGCCGGCTTCGGCTTTTACCTGGCGCAGCGGACCTGCCAACCCGGCCGCTGGTGGAAGACTCTCTTGGCCCTGGCTCTATTGGCTACCTATCAACCCGCGGCCTACTTCTGGGGACGTTATGCACCGTCGCTGCTCAGTCAACTTCCCTGGGTACCGTCGTGGCTTGCGACGGTCCCGGCCTTGAATGACACGCTCGTCCTGACGCTGATGACGGTTGTGTTACAACTGGCTTTGGTGCCTACGGCGATTTATTGTTTCGGTCGAGCCCAGTTTCTTCGCCGTGAGCTGGCTCTGCGTCGGACAATTAGCGAGAGCGCGGCTTCGCCCGACGAATGCCTGGTGCACATCAAGGCCTTCGTGGATTCGCATCCTGGTGACGCGAACTTCAGCCAGAAATACCTCGACGCACTGTTGGTACGAGGGCGTCTGCGGGAATCGGTCGTCGAGGCCCGGCTGCTCTTGGAAAACGACCCCTATAACTTCGGCACATCCCTGGCGTTGGCGCACGCCTACCTAGAGCTCGGATTGTACCCGCAATGCGCCGCGATCTGCGAAGGCTACCTCACCGTTTCAGGCTATTGCTTCGAATTCGTACAGCTGCGCGACGAGTGCTCGCGTGTGTAATGTGGGCCCGCATTGAAACTGAGCCGGGCCGACCCGCGGGAGGCCGGTAATTACGGAATCGCGGCATGAACGATGGCTCATCTTCAAGGCACAAACCAATAGGACTTGCCGAATGAGATATTCTGTACGCTTTCGTTCCGCCGCCGGTCTGTTTTCCCGGGAGACTTTCTTGTTCACTCCCAGCGACGTGTTCTACGTGTTTATGCGGGCGGAAGAAGAGGCGGAAGAAGGCGAGCCCCTGGCCCAAGCTTTCATTGGCCGTGGCGAGGTGCAACTTCACGAAACGGCCTTGATTCTCGAGGGCCGCTTGCCCCGCTTCACCGTTCCGCTGATCTGGGCGCTTTATAATCGGCTTCTCTGCGAGTGGACGATACGTACTATCCCTTATTCGCGGATAACCGGTTACCGTTACAGCGGGAACTGGATCGACAAAACGCCTTCTAAACTCGTCCTCAAAATAATTGTGCTGGTCCTAATGGGCGCGTTCGGTGGGCTTTTAGTAGCCAGGCATGCCGCCAGCCAGCCCTGGCTCATCGGTCTGGCAGCCGCATGGTACCTGCCGCTGGCAATTGCCGTTCTTTGTGTGGGACGCCGCATCCACTACGTCACCTATCGGCTCACACATAACGTTTATTATCGGGTCGCCTTCCGGCTCGCAGACCGCAGCCGCGCTGCGGCCGCAGAGTTTTCCCGGACGCTCACGGAATACCGCCGGGTGGCCAACAACGTCGAATACCAAGCACTGGAGCAACGATTTTCCCCAACGTGACGATCCGCCACGGCGTCGACTGTCATGTCCATCCGTATTGATACTGAGGAAGCCTGGATGCGATTACCGATCATTGTCCTACTGGTGTGCAGTGTACTCTCTTCCGTTGCCAAACCCAGCGAGGCGGCCGATGCCTCGTGGGCCCAACTGTATCGCGATGCTTGTACCGCGGAACGCTCCGGCAAGGCCGCGGTGGCCATCGATCTCTACCGCCGGTCCATCGACAGTGCCCAAGCCGCGCAAGTCGAGGATCTGCGCATAGGTGTTGCCTGGAACCAGTTGGGGATGATTTTTCTCAATGGTGAAAAGCTGCAACAGGCCTTGGCGGCCTTCCAAAAAGCCGAGCAGGTCTTCAGCCAAAGTGGCCCCCTAGCCGCCCGGAACTACATCACCGTGCTCGGTAATCTGGGGGTGGTTTACCTCCGCTTGCAACAGTATCCGCAGTCCATCGAGTATTTTGAGCGTGTTCTTGCTGCCGACGAGGCCGTCCATGGCCCAACCGACATGGCCGTGCTGCCCGACCTTCGCCTCTTGGCCACTGTCGTCGTCAAGACGGGAAACCGGGCAAGGGCCGAGGACCTGTGGCGTCGGGTCGTGTCGATCCTGGAGAGAAGGCGGGGAATTCGAGGTCCCTCCGTGGCCCAGGCATTGGATCAACTGTCGCATCTGCTTGAAGAAGAGCATCGCTACGCCGACGCCCGCTCGCTCCGCGGGCGGTCGGCCAACATCTGCGAAAGCGTGTATGGCCCTAACGACGTGAACACCATCAACGCCTTGTTTCGACTGGCACAAAATCGGATTCACGCCGCGGCAGCCGAGGAGGCTCTGGCGATCTTGACCGACGCGTTGACGCGGGCGCAAAAGCGGCTGGGTCCGCAGTCCGCCGACCTCGTCGTACTCCTTGATCCTTGCGCACACTTGTTGGAGGCTGCGGGAAAACGGCAGCCGGCAATTCAGGTGCGCCACCGCCTGGAGCAGCTTCGACCGCTCGCAGTGTGGCAGCAGAGGTTCGCGGCCGCTCGCAGAATTCCCTGCCGCGAAAAGCCGGCCGAGGCGGAAGCCTCCGCAAAGGCATGCTTACAGGAATCGCTCGTTTTCGGATCGAACTCCCAGCCCCAGGGGCTGGCCTGCCTACTGCTCGCTTCCTGTTACCAAGGCCAGAGGAAGTTTCGAGAAGCCGAGGTGTGGTATGGCCGGGCTTTGGATATCTATCGCCAGGTTTTTGGCGAAGCGCATCCGGAAGTTGCTGCCGTTCTCCAGGGCGAGGGAATTATGCTTGCCGAGGCCGGAAACCCAGCGCGAGCCGTGGACTTGGAAGAACAAGCGTTGGCAGCCAATGCCGCGCCTGGACTGACGGACATCAGCACGCAGCAGGCCGTGACCCTGGCCCTAGGCCAACTGCATTACCAGGCCGCGCACTTCGCTCCAGCCATCCGCTATCTTCGCATGTATCTTGACCTGTCCGATCGGAACGACACGCCAAGGGATGTCGTGTTTGCCGGAACTCTGAATCTGCTAGGGATCGCCTACATCAAGAATCACCAAGGCCTGCAGGCTGTGCCGTTTCTCCAGCAGGCCCAGACAATATGGCGGTCCGCGCTGCCGTCGGACGATCAGCGACTGGTGGTCGTCGCTCAAAACCTGGCTGCGGCCGGTGGCGCGGAGCTGCCACGATTACCGTCGGTCGCGACGTTTTCCCATGAGCCGGCTGGATCGACTTACTCCCCGCCTATTCGGGACTGGATCTTCGGTTTGATCGGCGCGGTAATCCTCGCTATCCAGTCGGGACGGCGCGGTTATTCACGTGGGGTGTGGTTTCTGGCTTCTTTCGCCTCGTCCATCGTGCTGACGATGAGCGTGTTGGCCTTTCTTCCTGACCGGCGACTGGACCGCAAGCGCCGGCGGGAAGCTGAGATCCTTGACGACCAGCTTGCCAAGGCGACCAGAACCGGCGCCGCGCCGCTTGCCGTTGACAACCCGGTCGTCGTTGTCGGCACCCTGAGCAGTCAGGTAACGCAGCTATAGGAAAATCATCAAGAACGTGACACTTTGCGTGACGAAGTTCTGCGATTCCAAGAGGTTTACGTTCTTTCTCCCCTCTCTCCGTGTGGCAGAGAGGTCAGGAGTGAAGGGTATTATGCCGCGTGAAGTCTCGCCTTTCGTTACCGCGAATGGCGGCCGGAGATTGAGCTGATAATCAAGGGAGAGATTAGCCTCAGCGGGGAAACCGCCGAATTCCTCGAACTGGCAACGATGATGCATAAGAACATCATCATTGCGGGTGGTTCTGGCACGGGCAAGACGTCAATGTTGAATGTCTTGTCAACGGCCATTTCGGCGACCGAACGGATCGTGGTCATCGAAGACAGTTCAGAACTCCAGTTGCAACAACCGCACATCGTCTACCGGGAAGCCCAAAGGCCGCAACCCGATGGCCAGGCCGCAGTCAGCTCATACGGATTGACACGCTCCACCGGCACTATCTGTCCACATGGCCTCTTGGTGATCTGTTCGTCCCACGTCATTCCTACGTTGCTGGAACTTCTGCGATGACCGCCGATTTCTTCGACCGACAGACTCGCGCGTGGTGGCAGACAGTGCGGCTGCTGGTAATGTTTGCTTTGGCCGTGACTGTAATCATCTTGGCGATCTACCTGTTGGTGGCATTAGCTGCGGTTAGCATCGAGCCCCGGCGCCCCACGGCACAGGCCGGGCCAACCCTTTGGCGCCCGGCGCTTTTCATCGGGGTGATGCTGGGAACGACCTTGGTCATCAGCGTGGGTAGCCTATACAAAATTCGTGATCTCTCCGGCAGTGGCGAGCATGTGGCCTTGCTGCTGGGCGGCCGACCAGTTAATCCGCAGACCACGAACCTCGCCGAAAGGCGATTGTTGAATGTGGCGGAGGAGATGGCATTGGCCTCGGGGATTCCCGTCCCCGCGGTCTACGTGCTGCCCCAAGAGCCAGGAATCAACGCCTTCGCCGCGGGCCACCAGCCGGGAGACGCCGTGGTGGCCGTCTCTGCCGGCTGCCTGACGTATCTCACGCGTGAAGAACTGCAGGGCGTGATCGGGCACGAGTTCAGCCATATAGTCAACGGCGATATGCGCCTGAACCTCCGCCTGCTAGGTGTCGTCTTCGGGATCCTCATCGTGGCCTTGATCGGCTTCTACGTGATCCGCTTGGCGGGCCTGATTTGGACGCGCGCGAATAAGGGCACGCAAGCCGCCGCTGGAGTCTTCATCTTTGGTTTGGCGCTGGTCATTCTGGGTTATCTCGGGGTCTTGCTGGGAAGACTGATCAAATCCGCCGTCGCTCGCCAACGTGAGTTCCTGGCCGACGCCTCTTCTGTGCAGTTCACGCGCAACCCGAGTGGGATCACTGGTGCGCTGAAGAAGATCGGCGGCCTAGCCGCTCGTTCGCGAATTCGCAATGGTCACGCCGAGGAAATCAGCCATATGTTCTTCGGCGACGCCTTTGCCGGCTCGTTTTTCAACCTTTTTGCCACACATCCGCCGCTGGAGCAGCGCATCCGGGCGTTCGAACCGGAGTTTGACGGCCACTTCCCCACAGTCCAGCCGTTGGCGGTCACGGACAGTGGCGCCGAAGAACCGTCGCGTGCGGACCGATCCGCGGCTTTCGCAACGACTGAACTCGGAGCCGCAAGCACGACCTTACGCACGTTCATGGCTTTGGAAGCAGGGAATACGCCGCAACAGATCGGCCGACCACAAGTGAAACACCTGTGCCAGGCGGGCCAGACGATGGCCGGGATTCCGCAACGATTGTTGGATGCTGCCCGGGAGCCGTTGGTCGCCCAGGGGCTCGTCTACGCGCTTTTATTAAGCCGGGATGATGAGGCCACTCGGGCCGGGCAACTCCAATTGCTTCAAAGCCAGATCGCACCGTCGTTGTGCCAGGAGGCACAGCAACTGGTCGCCACGACCCAGTCACTGCCGGTTGCGGCCCGGTTGTCGCTGGTCGATTTGGCCATCCCGGCCCTGAGGAAATCCTCGCGGCAGCAGTACGAGCACTTCCGCCAGGTCGTCGAGACTCTCGTGAATGCGGACGGCAAGGTCGACCTTTATGAATACTGTCTTCGTACGGTGCTCTTCAGCTATCTGGATTTCCCCTTCGGACTCAAGAGGGCGCCGGTCATCCGTTACCGGACGGTGCGCGCAGTCGCGCAGCCCGCGACCCTCGTACTTTCCATGCTGGCCCACGTCGGCCAAAGCCGGCCGGACGACGTTCAGCGGGCATTCCAGGTCGGTGTACAACACCTGCGGCAGCACGCCACACTTGTTCCTCGCCAGAACTGCACGCTGCGGACATTCGACGTAGCCCTGGCCTCGCTGGCCCAGGTGAGCCCGAAAGTGAAACGAAAGGTAATCAGCGCCGTAACGGCCTGCATCGCCGCGGATGGCAAGGTGACGCGGGAAGAAAGCGAACTCCTCCGGGCCATCGCTGCGGTGCTGGGGTGCCCGATGCCGCCTATGGCCGCCGCGACGAATGGCAATTGATTGCACCAACTACCCCTCTGGTTGGTATGCAGGCTAGTGCTTTGTCACAGCCAAAAACCGGGATTGTTCGAAGGGCCGTTTTTTGGGAAGCTGCAGGGAACACGGAGGTGTCCCATGCAGAAGAAGTATATTGTCCGCTTGTCCAAGGAAGAACGCAATACGTTACGAGATGTGTAACCGTTCACGCCCCGGGGAGCAATGAAGGGGCAGACTGGTGGGCAAGATGAGCTTCGACGGCACGAGTCAGAAAGGCGAAGGCGTTGCGACGCTGCTGACGGCAGGTTTCCACCACCGTCAGCATGGTCTCGACGAAGCGGCTGCCGTTGGCGATTTGCGTCCCGAAGGAAAGCTTGCGCCAAATCACCGCATGGCGCAGCGAGCGCTCGCCCGCATTGTTCGTCGGTTCCAGCCCTTCGCGGTGCAGGAACATCCACAGCCAGGGGCGATGTTCATAAAGTTCTCGGCACGTGCCGCGGGTGTCGGCATGACCGCATTGCGTGCCGCGCAGCAGCAAGCGTTCCACGTTGCGACGGACCGGGCCCATCCGACGCAGCAGAGCTGCCCGCGAGATTCTGACCTGCCGATAATCGGCCCAGTGTTCGAACAGTTCGCAGACCGCGTGCCTCAGCCGGTAGCCCACGTGCTGCGCCCGAGGGTCGCCGCTGTCGATCATTGCCTGAAAATCGCGTTTCAAATGGGCCCAGCACCACTGCAAGCTGCCCAGATGCCAGTACATCTTGGCCCGATCACAGGTCACGGTGCCGTGGAACGCCGCGCCCAAGAAGGTCGTCAAGGCGGTGGCCTCGCGCGTGGCACGCACCAGGAACACGGTGAACGTGTGGGCGACGAATGTCCACAGCCACGCCTTGTCGTTTTCCTGCTTGGTTCCCGTTTCGTCGATATTCAACTGCTCCTCGGCGGGCAGTTGCACCGCCAATTCCTCGTACACCGGCCGCACGACTGCCGTCACCTGGTTTTCGATCTTCACGGCAAGCGCCGGACAACAGGGCTGGCCCAAGAGCGTGCCGAGGAACTCGGCCGTGCGCCGCTTGCTTTGGCGATAGTACGCCATCAACAGCGCGGTAAAGGCCATCAGACGCGGCCCGGTCTGTCCCCGAGGCACGCCCCAGGGCAGTTCCGCGCAGGTCGTTTCCCCGCATACCGGACAGGCCAGTCGATGCCGTTGGTATTCGGTAACGTGCGCCTTGATCTCGGGCAATTCCTACACCTGATGCCGCAGCGGCTCCGGATCGCTGCCAGAGAGCTTCTTGCCGCAACGTCGGCATTCGGCCGGCTTGAGCGACTGCACCGCGTCGCACTGCTCGGCGGGGATCAACGGACGCTCGTGTTTCTTGTGTCCCGGCTGTCCGCCACGTTTCTTCTTCGACTTCCGCTTTGTCGAGGCGGGTTTGGCGTGAGGGTGGACGCTGCTGGGCGGCAACGAGGAGTTCTGGGGCGTCTTTCGTCCGCCTTCCAAACGCGTGATCCGATCGAGGAGTGCCTCCACGAAGGCGCGGACTGCCGGGGTCATCTCGGCATCAAGTTCCGGCGGAATCGTCAGTGGCCTTGCTTCGTGGGACGGCATTACCCAATGTCGTCCCCGAAATCCTCGCCTGTGTCCAGATCAATTTACGAAAAAACGGCCTCCGGGTCGTGAACGGTTACAGAACTTCTATACACGTGTGCGGAAACGTGCCAGTGCGAAGATCGCACGGGTGGCGACCGCACGGAAACTTGCGGAGATTTGTTGGAAACGGTTGCGCCGGTGGCACGGCGAACATGCCACCGCGGCCGGTTAGAGAACTAAGCTGTGACGCGCACCAGCACGACTGCCGATGGCCCATGTTTGAGACTCGTGGGACTGCGGTCCGCACTGTGCAGTTGATTGGGCACGGTGGTCGGTGAATATTATCCTGTGCGACGGGTAGCGGCTCGGCCGGCACGAATGGGTGTCTACCAATGTGCGCGATACGCAACGACCAGAACGAGCGAAGCCTCCATGCCGAGGGATTTCGGCGGATCCATCCGCCGACCAGGGCGCTCATTGCCGCCCCTGGACCCCGGCTAGCCTCTCTCCGTTCCGGCGGTCGGATTTTAGAAATCGGGGCCTTGACACGCGGGCGGTTATGGGTGTCTCAAACCGGTTGACACGTTCCGGCGGCTCCAATCGCTGCTTCTGACAACTGGCCTCGATTCGCCGCAGTCCTTCTTCGATCCGCTGCTCGAAGCGGCCATGCATGGCCTTCTCCTTCTCACGGCGATCGCGGCTGCGGCAGAGCACGAAGGTCTCATCGCCGTCCGGGGAAGGACAGAGTTTTACTTCCAGCCCGTCGCGGATTGTATGCCAGTCTTCCGTGAGCAGTTGCTGTTCGAACTGTTTGAGCATGCTTTTCGGCGTGCCCACGATGTAGCGCCGGCCGCTCTGCTTGAGAAACGCGATGTTCTCGGCCGAAACCATGCCGCGGTCGCCAACCCAAATCCGATCGGCTTGGCCATAACGCCGTTCCATCGTTTGCACGATCTCCTGGAGCGTCGTGACATCCGCGCGATTCCCGGCGAAGACCTCGTAGCCCAACGGCATCCCGCATTTGGAGACCACCAGACCGATGCAGACCTGCTTGCAGTCCGACCGATGGTCGCGTGAATAGCCGCGGCGGGCGAGGGGATTGGCGTCGGCCTGACCCTCGAAAGACGTGCTGGTCACGTCGTACAACGACAGGTCGTACTCCAGTCCGAACAACTCGCCCAGCCGATTCTTCAAGAACACTTCCAACGCTTCCTTGTGCGGCAATAGCGCATCGAGCGCGCGGTAAAGGCGTTGCTCATTGATCTTCTCCGCGGGAATGCCCAACAGATCGGGCAAGGCGCTTTGGGCGTAGAAATGCTCGACGATATGCAGCTCGCTGGACGGATCGCAGAGGCGGCAGAGGACCAGCACCAAGGCCATCAGCAACCAGGAGACGTCTTCGCGACCCGAGGAGATGGTATGATCAAGGAACTCTTTCAAACCCAACTGGTCGATGAGATCCAGTCCCAGCCAAGCTCCGCCGAAATTACGGCGATTCTCCACCCGCACGCGTTTGACATCCACCTCGACCCATTGTGGCTGAACGTCATCGAAGAGGCGTTTCTGCCGCGTGCCTTGTCTGCCTTCGGCCGCGTCTTTGACGCCCAACCGCTGTGGTTCGTCGAGTTGACCCAGATAGGCAACCACCCGTTGCCGCGGCCCGCGCTCGGTGCGATGCAACTCCATCAGCGCCCAGTAGGCGTGGCGTTTGCCGTTCTTTCTGCGATAGCACGGGCGAATGAACATGCCCGTATTGTATCCCTGCCGGGGCATACCCCTAACGCCAAGGTCTTCACTACAACGTCTCGGACCAGACCAAGGAACAGTCCGGCCCAGCGGCGACAAGGACTTGTGTTCAGAAACCCCACCTCTATGCCAGGACCAACTACGACAAGATTCCCCCCGAATCACTCACTGCTGGCGAACTTCGGCTACGTTGACGAGGTAGCAGCCGATCGGGTCCTGATGAAAATTGTCTTGGAACATGATGAAGGGGAACTGGGCCGAAGAAATGCCGGGGGTCTTCCCGTGGTCGATCCAGTTCTTCAGCCAGCCGGTCGCGATCGCCGAGGGCAAAATCCGCGGCTTTTTCTCGCCGGTATACGTGGCGAGGACCTTCGTTTTCAAGTCTTCCACAAAGAGTAGCCG
>Ga0302320_10005544_pt1 | contig 28265 bp, 21 predicted proteins | sample Bog_T0_3_FD_202130 | JGI IMG/M metagenome (GOLD analysis project Ga0302320, IMG submission 202130) | Peat permafrost microbial communities from Stordalen Mire near Abisko, Sweden - Bog_T0_3 | ecosystem: Environmental > Terrestrial > Soil > Wetlands > Peat | place: Sweden: Abisko, Stordalen Mire...
AGCGAAGGTGAAGTTCATTGTGTCGTATGGAACGCCTCACGAGGGCTCGCCGATTGCCCGGATCGCTGCCCTCTACGACAAAGACCCACTGCTCAGAGATCTGAACGATGCCAGCGACAACGCCTTCTTGACGCAGCTAGAACACAACTGGCGAGGGCACGATTCCGTAAACAGCATTCATCGCTTTTGCGCTTATGAAACCGAAGACACGAAACCGGAGAGCGGCGTTGGCCGCTATATCAAGGCCCATGCCCGCGTGGTCAGCTACTTCAGCGCCACTTATGGATGCGACGTGACCACACCGCCGCAGGAGATCCAGGCCGATCACATCCACATGGTGCAGCCTCTGGACCGGAAGTCGAGCGCCTATGATTTTTTCTACCGCGTCTACCGCGATAACCCAATCCTGGAAGAACAGGTGGTGACCCGCGACAACGTGATCGGAGGCCTGGAAGCCGGCTGCGATAAGAGCAATGAGAATTCAGACTTGCAAGTGCCGGTGGCTCTCGATAGCGCCATGCACGAGAGAGTGATTGCGGCTGTCGCCTCTTTCATCAATGCCGTAGACCTGCGAGACGTGAATCCAGACCCGCCAGTCGTCACCAAGATCGATCCGGACGGCGCAGCCCATGTGCTATACGGATTCCGCGGGCCATCGAAGAAGGTCTTCGTATGTTTCGGCACCGCGCGCGCATCCTTGCAGGTACGGTTTTCTATCGACCGTCAAGTGCCGATTCGCGAGCCACAGAATTGAGCCTGAGTCTGGGTCGAAAGATCGGGTAGACCAGGGTAGTCAGAAGATCGTATGGCGGCTCGATTGAGCGGAAATCATTTTGTATATCGGAAGTACCAATAGACGCCTGCCGCGATCAACCCAAGCCCATAGAGCACTTTTTTGAACATCCAATACATTTCGTTCTTGCGCAGTTCGCGTAGATAAAACTCCTGAGGGTTGGCTGGATCGTAGCGAATCGGAAGCTTTTCTCCACCATACATGCCGAAGATCGGAGAAGGCTGAGTCACAGAATATTGTCCCCTGTGGAGCTTTCCCGACTGATCGTTCCATGTGATGACGCACGTTACGCGACTCAACGTCGCCTCAGACATGGGCAACTGTCCTAGAGATCGCGTTGCATTGGCCTTGTATCCGACTCTGACCTTCTCATCGGTAAAGTTGGACGACTCAACGGTCGCCAAGGCCGGCGTCCATTTGTCGTAACCGCAGAGACTTTCCCAAAACTCGATCAGCATGATGCATCCTATTCTTACCCATGCAGAGTAAACACCAGGAGTGCAGAATCCAGTGTCTCCGATGCGAGGCCGGGGGTACCCGGCAAAATCCCAAGCCCCTAAGGTTACGCCCAAATAATTGGCTTCGCGGGTTTATTCGTATATCTTTCCGAGATATAGGAAAAGAGCGAATTTGTGCCACGGATTCTTAGCGGAAGGATGTTGCCGCTCACCGAAATTGGTTGACTCTGCCCATGCGACTCCAGCTTCCAGAAAAGCCTCGATTGTGCCGTTCTCCCAAGCGTTCGCGCCGGGGCCGTACGGCGAGGATGGATTGACTTTCTCTTTTTGGACTTCGTCGACTCGATCTGCTATTAGCTCACGAACGAACGCAAGGAAGCTCTCTGAATCATTGACGGCTTCTACTGCGACATGCAAGGCACGGTTTTTGCTCAAGATTAGTTCTCCTTCAAACGTCAGATCTTATTTATTGTTCACTCTTCCCGCTGACCTTGAGTCGCCGCAGTCTCACGCCGCAAAGTCGACAAACCCGCGCTGGGGGTCGGTGAAAACCGGCATTACGATCAGTTTCTTCCAATCTCTGGGATCGACAGTCCACGGCAAATCTTCCGCGCAAGCAGATCGGCAACCTCACGATGACGAGGGATTGTTTCTGTCTGTCCGGTTTTGGGGTTGCACCAGAGGGAGTGCGAGCCGCCTTCGCGTTTGAGGTAGCAGCCGTGCAAACGCAAAAAGCGCAGAAGGGACTCTTGCTTCACTGGACGGTAACCGTCTCCCGAAGAACATCCGCAGGAACTCCGCGAAGTCCATCCTCGCGGCGGTCTTCCAGAATCAGATGGATAGCAGCGCTCAGGTTCTCGCGGCACTCCTCCAGGCTATGCCCCTGCCCGTTTGCGCCGGGAATCTCTGGAGACCAGGCGACAAACCATTCACCATCGCGTTCAATGACCGCTGTGAATTCGTTCCGCATGGAACGAGTATAGAACGGAATTTGCGATTCCGCGCAACTGAGAACCACCACTCTTTACGCCGCGAAATCAATAAAGCCGCGCTGGGGGTCGGTGGAGATGAGCTTCACCGTCACCTTGTCGCCTACGTCGAGGCCTTTTCCGCCCTGAACCAGCATTCCATCCACGTGCGGGTCGAGGGTGCGGACGAAGGTGCCGTATTTGTTGACGCCGGTGACGATGGCGGGGAAACTCTGGCCGATGCGGGGATGCAGGACGACGGCGGCGATGCGCTTTTGCATCTCGCGCTCAACCTTGCGCGCGCCGTCTTCCATGAGCGTGCAGTGGACGGCGATGGCATTGAGATCGTCCACGGAGTAGGGCGCGGGCGCGTGGGCCAGAAGCGCCTTCATAAGCCGCTGCGTGACCACGTCAGGAAAGCGGCGGTTGGGCGCCGTGGAGTGGGTGTAGTCCTGGACGGCGAGGCCGAAGTGGCCAGGGGAAGGCTCGTTGGGCTTGACCAGCACGTACTCGCCGGGGCCCATGAGCTTGATGACAGCCAGCGAGAGGTCGGGGAAATGGTCGGGATCTTTCTGCTTCTGGGCGAGGAGGAAATCGTTGAGGGCTTTTGAGTCGGGCTCGGCGGGCAGCGTTGTGCCCAGTCCCTGGGCCACCTCGACAATGCGATCCCAGCGCTTGGGGGTGCGGACGATGCGGCGGATGGAGGCGACGCCCGCCTGCTCGAAGGTGCGGGCGATGACGCCGTTGGCCGCCACCATGAACTCTTCAATGAGCGAGGTGGCGCGGTTCTTGGCCTGGCGCAGGATTTCGACCGCCTGATCGGCTTGCATCAAGGGGCGGGTCTCGATGGTTTCAAGATCGAGCGCGCCGTGCTGGAAGCGGCCGCCGACCATGCGCTGGGCCGCGGCGTCCTGGAGCTTGAGCTGAGCGGTCAAGTCGGCGCTGGCGACTACCTTGGCCGGCGCGGGGCCGGTGCCTTCAAGCCATGCGCCCACGGCGTTATAGGCGAGTTGCGCACGGTTGCGGACGAGCGCACGGTAAGCCTTGCCGTCGGTGGCCGTGCCGGCCTGGTCCACGGAGAACTCGATGACCACGGCCACGCGGTCTTCATTCTCGTTGAGGGAGGTGATGCCTTCGGAGAGCACGGCGGGGAGCATGGGGAAGACTTTGACGCCAGTGTAGACCGAGGTGGTCTCACTCTTGGCGTGGCCGTCGAGCACTGTGCCCAGGCTGACGCGGGCATCGACATCGGCCACGCCGACAAGCACGTGGATGCGGCCGTCTGGGAGTTGCTCGGCCCACTCAATCTGGTCGAGATCTTTCGAGGTATCGTTGTCAATGGAGGACCAGAGCAGCTTCGTCAGGTCGAGCAGGCCGGGGATGGCGGGCGGGGCGGGATGGGCCTGAATGGCGGCTAGTTCCGCATCGGTTCCAGCGGGAAAATCGGGCTGAAAACCGTGCTCGATCATGGCGGCGTGGGCCGCGACGGCAAGATTGAAGTGCAAAGGCTGGCTGGAATGCATGACGAAATAGGTCTCCTCGGGGGTGAAGAGCAAGGCTACCACGGCAGGGCACAAGCCTGACTATAGGCAAGAAAAAGGGGGTAAGGGAGTTTCCGGATTGGCGACCAACTTTTCAAAACGCGCTTCATGAGCCTCCCTATTGCGCCGCTGTCACTCTCCGGGGCGCGGCCTCGTGAGATACTTGGTGGAAGATGTGGGGAACGAAACCATGCGTCGCGTTCTATTTTTTCTTTTGATAAGCCTCACTGTTGCCACCCTTCCAGCGTTTGGTCTTGCGCAAAGCAAACAAACGGCTGTGGTCACCCCCGCACCCTCATCACAAGCGTCGCCGGGCTACGCTGCTTCGTTCCCCCCAGTCAAGAATCCTGCGACTGCGGACCAGATCCAAGAATATCTTCGTCTCTCTGGCGAGTCGGAGAGATACCGCGCTCGCTTGATCAATAGCGTCGATAAGGTCCGCTACATTGGAAAGCCCTACTGGCCGGAGTCGTTCTGGACCTCCATCAAAGACGAAATGCAGAAGGCTGACCTCACGCCGATGTTCATCGTCTTGTTCCAACACGGCGTATCGAGAGAGCTGATGCAGGAAGTCCTTGACTCGTATCACCGACTGGGTGCCGACCATTTTGCCCTATCTCCGGTATGGTTCAAGCTGGAAGAGGCCAAGCGTGCAATGAGTGAAGACACGGAAAAATTGATGCAGGCAGAGACGCAGGTCCAAATCGAGAAGGTTTGGCAGGTTTACAAGCCGACGATTAGAGCGGCAAGGGCAAAGTACATGGCCGAGCACCCAGACTACAGAGATAATTGAGCGACACTGGGGACATTACCAGTCCGGAGAATCGTTTCGCCAGATTCGGCAAAGCCATCCACGGCCCTTCACGATTGACTTCCATGGAACATTGCAACGCCTTTCGCGCCCTTGAGGTGGTGATGGGCGAATGATCCCAACCCGGAAACTGCCACAGAACCAGAAGAAAGGGCAGCCGGCAATCGGCTGCCCCTCATCTTTGACTCCTCAGTGAACCGTCTCTTACTGAATGCCGAGGTCGGCGAGGACCTTGGGCTTGGCTTCGTCCACGACCAGCAGGTTGTGGCAGGCGGCGCAATCCTGGGTGATGCTCTTGCTGCCATCTTTCGTGGCGTGGTCGCCGTCGTGGCAGCGGAAGCAGCCCGGATAGCTCATGTGTCCGATGTGATTGGGATGTGTACCCCAGGTCACCTTCATATAGGGAAAGACATTCTGGCTGTAAAGGACCACGAGTTCGTCGCCCGCGGACTTGACGAGCGTGGCCTTAGCCGGCAGCACCTCGGGATGCTGGGTGCGATAGAAGTCCTCAAGCTGCGCGGGAATCTTCGTGCCGGCTTCCTCTTCGCTGGCGTAGGTTGCCTTGAGCAGTTCCAGGCCCTCTTTGTGGACCCAGGGAAGCTCGGGCGAGACAGCGCCCTCGGCCATGGCGCGGTTGAGCGCGTCTTCAGCGGTGACAAAGGTGTGGGCGGCGCGATTGTGGCAGTCGATGCAATCCATTACACGGCGTTCGCCCTGGGGAACGGCGCTGCCGTTTGCGGAGGCGGCAAAGACTGTCTCAGAGCCATCGTCGTTGCGCTTCTGCACCCAGGGGATTGTGGTGCGGGTCGGGTCTGTGGCGATGTATTCGATGTGGCCCAGGTGGACGCCATGAATACCGGTGAGATGCGACAGGGAATCGCGGCCGCCCAGATGCAGCACCAGAACGGTTTGCGTCTCGGTGTTCTTTTCGTCGTCGGCAAAGGTGGACTTGACCAGCAGCTTCTCGCCGATGAACCGGGCCGGCGTGTGGCAGCCCTCGCAGATATCCCGTGCCGGGCGCAGGCTCCTGACTGGCGATTCAATGGGGGTTGGATAGCGGTCGAAGGCGACCTCGACAAGCTGCTTGGTGCCGTTGACCTTGGCGGCAAAATAGGAGGACGCGCCCGAGCCGATGTGGCACTCCACGCAGGCTACATGGGAGTGGGCGGAGATTTTGTAAGCCGTGTACTCGGGGTGCATCACATGGCAGGACTGGCCGCAGAACTGCGGCGAATCCATATAAGCCGCGCCGCGATAGCTGGCCATGGAGACCACGAGCAGGTTGACGATGGTGGCTACCAGAACGATGTCGAGGCCGTGGCGAAACATGCGGTCGTTGAGATCGATCTTGGGGAATTCCGCGGGGATCTGGCCGGCTTTCTGGAGTATTTTGCGGCGCAGGAAGACGCCCACCGGGATCAGCCCCAGGCCGGCAATAAACAAACCCGGCAGCAGCAGGAAAAAGATGATGCCGAGGTAGGGGTTGTCGTTGGGGCGGCCGAACAGCTCCACCAGCCAATAGCCAATCATGGTAACGCCGGAGGCGGTGGTGATTGCGCCGCCGGCCAGACTGATGGGGTTGTTGCCGAAGAACAGAGCCGGCCGCACCCAGCCTTCGCGGAATTTTTGCAGCAGTGGCACGCTGTCCCTCGCTCACAGTTGGATGGCCCGCCGCGGACGGCGGGCCGATTATGCAGCTACTTCTTCAAGGAGCGAACAAACGCGACCACGTTGTCGAGATCCGCGCCCGCAACTCCGGCGACCGGCTTCATGGTAGCCGTGCCGGCCGTAACGGCCTTCTTCAGATCGGCGTCGCTCAATGCCTGCGCTGTTGCGCCGCCGAGGGGGTTCACTTTTGCCTTGGGGAGATTGCCTGAGCCATCGGCGCCGTGGCACATCTGGCACTTGGCTTTGTAGACCGCCTGGCCAGCCGCTACAGAGGCGGCTTGAGCCAGTTGGGCAGCGCTGACCATACAGATCACGGTGGCCAGCGTCATCAGACTACGAATCGACTTTGTCATTGCGAGACTCCTTGAAGTTTGGCGGCTGGCGCGCTTAAGCCGCCCCTGCCGAATGGATTGTTTCACAAACCGGCTACCTCTGACAGACAAAAGCTCGCCGAGGAACCGGGATAACGATTGGATGGCAATTGGAGCCGTTCATCCGCTTGAAACAAAGATGGACCGGTAAAGCCCTTGAGCCCGGTCCATCTCCACAGTATTCGGCAGAACGGCGGTTTCGATCAGAACTCGTAATGCACTCCGAGTGTGACGTTGTTGGCGTGGAAGACGCGCGGCGCTGTCGCTCCCGCGGTCCCTTCCGTCAAACCGGTCGGAACCCCGATTGACCCGCAGGGAGTAATGGTTGCCGCGAGAGATGTTGCGGTGCTGCACAACGGCGAGCCGGAGGGTCCGCCCTCTCCGTAGCCGTAGTAGTTGAACTGCGCTTTCCAGACTAGTCCCGGATGCATGGTGTAAGCCAGGTTCACAAACGGGGACTGGTAGGTGGAGACCATGGAGCCGTTTACATCGCGGGCGTCGTTGAAGAAGCGGCTGCCATTCACGGCGCTGGCGGTGTAGCCCAGATTGGCGTGAACCTTGTCGGTCGGGTTATAGGCGAGCGACACCATCCCGAACTGGGTGGGCGCATTCATGAAGTCCCTGGCCAGCCAGGTCGCGTTCCCAGCGCAAAGGTTAGGCGCGCCAGAGCTGGTCACTGTGGCAGCGCCGGCGAAGGCGGGGGTGGTGGCCGTGGCGGCGGCCGCGCCGCTGCTGTAGCAGATGTTGGTTGCCGCATACACGTCGCTGTAGGAGTAGTTCAGGTTCATTCCATAGTGCTCGCTCGGCGACAGCGCCAGGCCAAAGCTGCCGACGCGGCTGTAGTCGATGTGGTTGAGCGGGCCATTGTAATTCGCATCGCCCGCGGACACGACATCCTGGTTGTTGTTGGTGTTATTGTGGCGCTCGCGATCGCTGTAGGATCCGGAGATGGTCGCCCAGCTCTTCGGCCTGTAAAGCGTGTGTACCCTGTAGATTTTGAACTGGCGCTGGCCTACCGCGGTGAACGCGTTATCGGCATAGCCGATCTCAGCCGTGCCATTCAGGTCCCAATCCTTGGTGATGCGCAGCGCGGCATTGAAGACTCCGGCATTCTCGTTGATGGAGATCGTTCCGCTTACCGGGTCACTCACCACGATCGGGATCGGGCCCTGGTGCGGAACGCCCTGACCGATGTTGCGGTTGCTGAAGCGGTAGGTGAGAGCAAACCGCGCGCGCGCCGAAGCATCCCAGCTCGCCGTCAGATTGTTGATCACGTAGTTCTGACCATAGTAGTTGTAAGTCAGCGTGCCGTTGATGCCGTGCGGCAGCGCACCGACGCCGGTGGTCAGGGGGCCGGAGTAGTTGATGGTCTGATTGGGCGCTGCGGCCGTCAAGAGTGTGACCTGCGGAGGAATGATGGAGTTGCTTGGCTCGTGAACGCTGGAGTAGGTCGCCTGATCGGCAAGGGTCACTGTCGGAGTGGCCCGCCACACGATGCCGTAGTCTGCCCCGATAACAGACCGCTGCGCGGTGGCATGGCCGCCCGACCAGATCACCGATCGAACTGCGCCGTTCAGGCCCTGAGCGCTCTCGTTGTAGCTTGGCATGTTCGAGGAGCCGCGCGTGTAATGAATGTTGCCGTTCATGCTGACGTTCTTGATCGCCGTGCTCTGAAGAAGAAGCGTCCAGGTCGGTGTCCAGATCCGGGTTGGCTGCGAACGGCTGTAGCTCGTGACCACGTCGCAAGCGGGATTGATGATCGGCATGCCGCCGGGCTTGTTCGCGGGCGACAGCAGTGTGTAGACCGTTGAGCTGGTATAAGCGCTGCCCATGCTGCCTGTGTTGCAGCCCGCTATGCCGTAAGGCGTAAAGCTGGTGAAGTTGCCCAGGTAAGCAGGCGTTCCATCCGCTTCCTGGACCAGGAAGCCGTTGCGATCGAGCGAGAAGGAGGTGTCCGATTTGTAGTGATTCGCCTGTGTCTCGAAGCTGATCTTGGTTGCCCGCGAAGGCTTCCAGTCGACCGCGCCAAGGAAGTCGTCGCTGCCATTGCGCTCATACTGCCGCAGCAAGGCGTTGTACTTCATGATTGTGTAGGATGGGCTGAGAGCCGGACCCTCCATGGTGCTGTGAGAGTATGCAAACCGATATGTGAAGACATCGAGCGGCCTGAGCGTGAGGTTCGTGTCCGTCATCCTGCGGACGGTGTTGAACATCACCGGCGAATTGTTCACCTGCGGCCAGGCCAGACTGGCGGTCCGCGCATTGGACGGCCCAATGGGAATGGACAGTCCGCTGGGAATGTTAGGATTCGCCAGCAGATCGTAATTGGAGTAGAGCCGGCCACGCCGGAACAAGCCCGAAAACTCGTAGGCCTTTCCCTTGGAGGCGGAGAGCCTGGCCATGATGTTTGGATCGCCGCCGAACCCGGTGCCAAATGCGGAGAGATCGTCGAACAGGGAGTGCTTGTTGCCGGGAAGCGCGCGCATCTCCAGGGTCTCACCCTCAACACGCGGACCGCTTTGGAGATTGACGAGCGTGTCGTACATGGCGCTGCTGCCGGAAAGATTGGTCATGCGCCCGCCCATGTCGATCGTGTGATGACTCGAATAACCTTCCGGCGTGGTGAACTTCGACTCCGGAGCCGGGGCGACAGGATTGGCGCCCTGCGCGACTGCGATTCCTGCCGTGGCCAGGAGCATGACGACTGCCATGGCGCCTGCAGCGCCGCGGACGCTTGCGGAAGAGGGCTGCCGATCGAGAAGCCCTGAAAACCAACCGTTCTTGTTCATATGAAGCCTCACTTGAAATAACTCGCCTACCTAGAATCCTTCACGTTTGTGCGTCTTATGACCTGACGCCGCGCCACCCCAGGGAGACGCGGCGGCGATCCGCTACCGGACGAATGCCTGACTTGCGTTCGAGCCGTGGATGAATGTGTGGCAGGTGACGCAGGGCGTGACAGTGGTGGAACCCGCATCCAGGCCGTGTACGCCGCCTGCTGAAAGCGGGCTGTGGCACTGGTTGCACAGCGTGGCGATCGACGGCATGTTCAGCAGCCGCGGATTCTGCGTTCCGTGCGGCGTATGGCATGTGGTGCAGCCCTCGGCCCTGACCGGAGCATGCTCGAACGTGAACGGCCCCCGCACATCGGTGTGGCACTTGGTGCAGACCGCGTTTGAATCCTCAGTGGACCTGACATTGTTGGCAAGGAAGCTGCCATGCACGTCGTGGCAGTCGGTGCACTTGACCAGGCCTTCGTTGACCTTGTGATGGATCGGCATGTTGAACTGCGCCTTCTGGTCGGCGTGGCACTGGTAGCAGAGCGTGGGCTGAGGCGCCTTGAGCAGAGTCTCCTCTTTGCTGCCATGGATGTCGTGGCAACTGATGCAGCCGACGCCGGCTTTGGCATGGGGAGAGCGCTCGAAGTTGGGATGCGCGCCAGAGTGGCAGCCGAGGCATTTTTCGTCCACCTCTTTGGTGGTTGCCTTGGCGGGATTGAAGATCTTGGTGACGTCTCCGCCGCCGTCGACGTGCGCCTTGCCGGCTCCGTGACAGTTCTCGCAGGTGGCGCCGTTGCTGCCGTGCATCTGGGCCATCTTGGTGTGGGGGTTGTCTGCGAATTTCTTGCCCACCTCTTCATGGCAGGTGGCGCAAACCTCGCCACCGACATAGTCGCCGGGAGCAGTATCCTTGGTCTGCGCAGCGGCGGTCTTGGCAGCTGAATCGGCTTTGGGCGCCTGAGCTCCGAGAGCGGTGGCGCCGATTATGCTTGCGCCCAGCATCAACATCAAACAAGCTCGCAGTCCCAGCCTCTTGCCCGGGACCGCACCGATCGACAAACGCGTTACAGGCCTATCTTCATGCATGAAAAATACCGCCTTATGTGATCTCGTCGCCACTTCTTAGAACAACACTACCAGCGTCCGGCGGCAGATACTTCAAACCCAGGGTGGGAGTGCGGTATCGTCTCCAGGCTCGCTGGCACAAACGAACGGAAGGGGCTCTTTGTGCGGAGCATCACTTCATGATCGGAAGATTACGGTCTCGTCATTTTTGTAGCGGTGACGCCGATCACATTCGATGGGGTGCGCGATTGAACCCTTGTTTTTCCCACTTCAAAGTGACATGGATTCCCATTTCCAGCTCGTTACCGCAGGCTACCCCCCCAAAGTTCCGGCCTGCGGCATTCACTGGAAGGGGCCGGAAGCTGGGAGACGGGCGCGCGGGCGATGCTCCTTTCGGCAGAACAACAGGATTCCGGCCATTTCGCTGTGCAAAAGCAGACACTTTTAGCAAAAAACGGCGGGTAAGTGGGAATTGCGTTGCGCGCCCGTTGACAGAGCTCGAACAAGGCTTTTGCCACCCGATGGAGGGCGTGGCGATACGGACTGCGGCACTCGGGTTGGGCCTGCATTTGAAGTTGGATGGGAGAATTCCAGGCGAACCCGCGTGCATAGAGACGTGAGGTCCATCACATCCATAGGGTTGGCGGGTCCGGCAAACTTTAATCGATGAAGGGTCTCTTTTCCGGGGGCTCCGTAGCATTTTCACCTTGATTCGGCGCCAAGGTCATTGTGGGCGGAACACTTGAAATGGCCTGGGCGAGGGTGCTTGATCGGCGTCGGAGAGGCAATACCATGGCAGACGCAGGGATCGCGACAGGAACGCACACGCGGCAGAAGCACCTGAGCCGTCAGGTTCCGGTGGGGTGCGCGGCCTGCGCCAATCGCCGTCCCGGCTGGTTCTGTTCCCTGGGCAGCGCGGTTCTTGCCGATCTTGAGCTGGTCACCAGCACGATTTCCCTTCCAGCGCAGACTACTCTGTTTTCGCAGGGCGAAGATGCCAAATGCCTCTATTTGATCTGCGGGGGCTATCTCAAGCTGACCGCGGGCCGGCTGGAGGATCGCCAAATGATCGTCCGGGTAGCCGGACCCGGCTCGATGCTGGGCCTGTACGCGGTTCTCTCCCACGGCGTCTATGAGGTTTCCGCCGAGTCGTTGACCCCGGCGCAACTGCGTCCGGTGGAGCGGGAGCGGTTTCTTGGATTCCTGCGCAGCCACAAGGAAGCACAGATGCGGGCCGTGCAGTGCATCTGCCAGGAGTACCGCTTTGCCTTGCAGGACGCCTGCCGGGTGGCGCTGGCCGAGACCGTGGCCGCCCGCCTGGGCCGTTTGCTGCTGGAGCTGGCGAATCAGATCGGCGAGCATCTGAATGACGGGGGCTTCCGATTCCCGCTGCTGCTGACCCACGAGGAGATGGCCTCGATGGTCTGCACGACCCGCGAAACCGTCACCCGCACGCTCGGGCAGTTTCGCAAGGACGGCTGGATCTCGATCGAAGATTCCCTGGTCACCCTTCACCAGCCGGATAGGTTGCAAACACTGGTTTAAGTTGCGATTTCTTTCGATGCCGCTCTCGTCCGGCCTGCTTCCCGAGTCCAAGAGCTATCATTGTAAGTCAGGGATCAGAGATCAGGGGTCAGAGATCACGAACTCCAAATACAGTTGGAACCGCATATTGACCCTAGATCTCTGACAACTGTTCAAGTGGGAGTTCATGTTGCGTATGATGCGTCTTTTTGCTTGTTTTTCCCTTGTTCTTCATTCTTGCTTCGTTGCAGCGGCCCAAAACTCGACTCCAGCGCCTGTTGCCGGTTCTGCCCAACCCAGCGTCACGTCCGCGGTGAGCCCTGAGAATCAAGAATTCCAGAAGATCGAGGATTCCTGGTCCAACGCCGTCAACCAGCGCGACCAGTATGGGCTGGAACTCGTCTTGTCTCCTTATTTTTTGGATGTATCCGCCTCAGGCGACATTACCACGCGCAATCAGCAGGTTGCCATGGCGATTGCCGGCGAGGACAAGACCATCCATCTGGAACAGAAGGTGATCACGGTGCGGATGCTGGGCGACATTGCCGTAGCCAACGGAACCTATTCGCTGCACCACAAGGCCGGCTCTGCTCAGGTGGACGAGAAGGGCATCTTTACGCACGTCTTTCAGCGGGTGCATGGAGCGTGGTTTTGCACCAACTCGCAGCGCACTGTGGTGCGTACGGACTCGAACGCCAAGCCCAAGAAGCAGTCCAACGCCGAGATGCCGTTTCACGTTCCGCTGCTCAGCAGATAACGGTATGGGTGATCTGGAGCGGGGTGACGGCAGTGAGCACGCCGCACGGGAGGAATATTTGGCTGACTGTTGTTGAGTCTAGATCATTAATAAAAGAAAAACTGCATTTATTTATTAATAGATCGCCAACTAAACAAAGTTTAGTTCTGCAATCATCGGCGCAGCGTTATTATAGGAAGTAGGCCTTTCGTTTAGTAAGAGGCGATCCCTTTTGCATTGAGCTACGGCATGGGAATCCAGCGCCAAACCGGCGAATACCGCATCTCCACAACCGCAGGGGAGCAAGTGCGCGCCTATATTCCCAAGCCTTTACCTCCCGATCCGCCGCTCGATCTTACCGGGCTTTACCTGTTATTGGACCGGGCCAATCAGGCGTTGGGACGGCTGGATGGCTCAACTGGGTTGCTGCCCGATACCCACCTGTTTCTTTACATTTATATCCGCAAGGAAGCGGTTATCTCCTCGCAGATTGAAGGAACGCAATCCACTTTATCTGAATTGCTGCTTTTCGAGAACGGAATCGGCCCCGCCTCGCTGGTGGACGATCTGAGGGAAACCTCGCATTATGTTACCGCCATTCAGCATGGTCTCGACCGACTCAAAGAGGGGTTTCCAATTTCTCTTCGCCTGTTGCGAGAGATTCACGGCGTACTGCTCCGGGGAGGCCGCGGGAGTGAAAAAACTCCAGGTGAATTCCGGCACAGCCAGAACTGGATCGGTGGCTCCCGGCCAGGAAATGCCCTTTTCGTTCCGCCGCCGCCTGAGGCCTTGATGGATTGCCTCGATGTGTTTGAGAAATACCTGTATGACGAACGCTTGCCTCTGCTGGTAAAGCTCGGTCTGGTGCATGTGCAATTCGAGACCATCCACCCCTTTCTGGATGGCAACGGGAGGCTGGGCAGGCTATTGCTCACCCTCCTGCTCTGCGAGAGCCGCGTGCTCCAGCAGCCGCTGCTCTACTTGAGCCTGTATCTCAAGACACACCGCAATCGATACTACGAATTGCTACAAAAGGTGCGCGTAGAGGGCGTCTGGGAGGAGTGGCTGGAGTTCTTTCTGGAGGGGATTGCCTTTACTGCCGATCAGGCAGCCGAGACGGCGGCAAAACTGCGCCAGCTTTTCCGCGAGGACAGTGAACGTGTCCAGAAGCTCGGCAAGGCGTCTGGAACGGCGATGCAGGTGCATGGATACTTACAGGCCAATCCCGTCGGCGCCATCCGGAATATCGCATCTGGAATCTCGAAGACCTTGCCAGCCGTCGCTCAGGCTCTGGCGAACCTCCAGAAGTTGGGCATGGTAACCGAAGCCACAGGCCAGCGCCGCAATCGGGTTTTTGTGTACCAGAAATGCCTCGATCTGATTGGAGAGGGTACGGAGCCTATCCCTTGAATGCGATAACGGGCAGGCCTCCTTCAGATTGCGCCGGAGCTTCTAGATTGCATCGCGCACTTCGGTCAGGATGTCAGCTTGCCAGCCGCCTGGCTGCCTGCAAGCGGATCGACACATGCACCAGGCCGAGCGCGGCGGGGGTGACACCGGCGATGCGGCTGGCCTGGCCGATGGTGACCGGGCGCACCCGCTCCAGAATCTCGCGCATCTCGCGGGAAAGGCCGCTGATAGCGCGGTAGTCGATCCAAGCCGGGATGGCGACGGCCTCGGCGGCCTTCAGCTTTTCGATGGACTTCTTTTGCTGATCCAGGTAGCCGGCGAACTTGATCTCGGTCTCGACGGCGCGGGCCTCATTGCGCAGAACAGCTCTGTGGGCTCTCGCGTCTGGGTTTAGATCCTCGCCGGTCAGCGCGGAAGAGAGATCCGCCAGCAAAGGCTCCCGCCCGAGGGCTTCGCGCAGCACGCCTAAAACCGGCTCGATGGTGACCTCGGGCCGCTTGAGGAGTTGTGCCCAGGTGAGTCCGGCAGTGGCCGTCAGTTCGCCAAAGCCCGCCGAGGCCAGCTTCTCGACGCTGATCTTATCCGTCGTCAACAGGCGCTCCAGCGCGGACCTGCGCGCTTGTTTTTGCTCGTACTCCGCCCAAGCCTCATCGCCGATCAAGCCCAGGCGGCGGCCATACGGCGTGAGACGGCGGTCGGCGTTGTCAATGCGCAGGTGCAGGCGGAACTCGGCTCGCGAGGTAAACATGCGGTACGGCTCGTTGATGCCCTTCGAGATCAGGTCGTCGATCAGGATGCCGGTGTAGCCCTCGCTGCGGTCCATGGTGAAGGGCGGCTCGCCCTTGAGCCAGAGGGCGGCGTTGATGCCGGCCATGATGCCCTGGCAGGCGGCCTCTTCATAGCCGCTGGTGCCGTTGATCTGCCCGGCCAGATAGAGACCCTCCATGCTCTTGACGCGCAGGGTGCGGTCCAGCTCGGTGGCGTCCACGCTGTCATATTCAATGGCGTAGCCGGGACGCAGCATCTCAGCATCTTCAAGACCGGGGATGGAGCGCACGATCTGGAACTGCACCTCCATGGGCAGCGAGGTGGACATGCCGTTGATATAGACCTCGTGCGTGTTGAGGCCCTCGGGCTCCAGGAAGAACTGATGCTGGGTCTTGTCGGGGAATTTGACGATCTTGTCTTCGATCGACGGGCAATAGCGCGGCCCGATGCCCTCGATCTGGCCGGAGTACATGGCCGAGCGATGCACATTTTCGCGGATGATGCGCAGGGTCTCCGGCGTGGTGAAGGCGATGTGACAGCTTATCTGCGGCTGGACGATCTTCTTCGTCCGGAAGCTGAAGGGCGTGGGGTCGGCGTCGCCGGGCTGCTCCTGAAAGGTCTCCCAATGGATCGTCCGGCCGTCGAGGCGCGGCGGCGTGCCTGTCTTGAGGCGGCAGGTGCGCAGGCCGAGGGCGCGCAGGGCTTCGCCGAGCAGGACCGAGGCAGGTTCGCCGCTGCGGCCGGCGGGATAGCGCTCCTCGCCGCAATGGATGAGGCCATTCAGAAAGGTTCCGGTGGTAATGATGGTCGCACCTGCCAGCAATTGGCGGCCATCGCGGAGCTTGAGGCCGAGAACGCGCCGGCGGGGACGAATTGGGTTTGGGAACTCCTCTAGTCCCTTAGTCTCTAGTCCCTCAGTCCCTGGTCCCTCCTGGATCAACAGACCCACCACCTCGGCCTGGCGGATGTGCAGGCCGGGCTGCGACTCCAGCACCTCTCGCATCTTTACGCGGTAGAGCTGCTTGTCGCACTGGGCGCGCGGACTCCAGACTGCGGGGCCGCGGGAGGTGTTGAGCAGGCGGAACTGAATGCCCACGGCGTCGGCCACCTCGCCCATGACGCCGCCCAAGGCGTCCACCTCGCGGACCAGGTGCCCCTTGGCCACGCCGCCGATGGCCGGATTGCAGCTCATCTGCGCAATCAGGTCGAGGTTCATGGTGATGATGGCTGTCCTGAGCCCCATGCGCGCCGCCGCCATGGCCGCCTCGCACCCGGCGTGGCCTGCGCCCACCACCACCACATCGTATTGTTCGGTAAATGCCATTCAGCTCCCGAAAAACCAGCTACAAGGCTATTCTACGGATTCCTGTCTTGCGGCGCAGAAAGCCAATGCGCTAGCGCGGCGGCAATGCTCTTCTATAATTGGGCGTCACTCAAAGCAGAAGGAACGGCGGGGGCTGTCGGGCTAGGGGATGACCTGTTTATGTGGAAATCCGGTCGATGGCGCAGGCGCGCTTTGTGCGCGGTGCGCGGCTCTGCGCATCCTGGAACTTGGCGCGGACGCGACTGAGAAAGAGATCAAAGCCGCATATCACGTCCTGGTCAAAGTATGGCATCCAGATCGCTTCCAGGGCGATAACGCTTTGAAAGAGGCCGCAGATGCTAAGCTGAAAGCCGTCAATTCCGCATACGTGTTTCTCTGCTCGAAAGCCTCTCAGGCAGGAAGAGGCAGCAGGAAAGACCCAGAGTCGACTTACACAGCGTACCAGGAACCGCAAGCGAAGGCGGAACCTGCCGCTGCGCCGCCTGCAACAGGGGAAGCTGTGCCTGCCGCGAGTCCAGCGCGGAGTTCGTCGCTGTGGGTGTTTCCAACGCTCAAGATTGCTTTCAAAATTGCCGGTATTGCATTGGCGATTTTGCTGGGCCGGTATCTCTGGATCGCGTTCGATGTTCCCGCCCCCACCAGCGATGATGCGGAAAGAGCGCTTGCTTTGGGCAAAGTGAGCGTGCTGAAAGAGCTTGAAGCGCCGAAGCAACGATTTCTGGACGCTGTGGAGCAGGATCTGCGCAGATTGGACCCGCGCAAGCCAGCGCCGGAGACCTTGCCGCAAGCGGCGGAGCCAGCGCCGGCAGCCGCTTTGCCAACCCTACCCACAACACCCGCGCCAGCGGCCAAACAGCAGCCGGCCAAGGCTCCGGCCGCACCGGACAAGGTCCGTTCCTACATCACCGTTGGCTCAACTCGAGATGAGGTGCTGGAGCAGCAGGGAACTCCGACAGCATCGTCTGCCGATAAACTTGTCTACGGCCGGTCGGAGCTGTACTTGAAAGATGGCTCAGTGATTGGCTGGAGAATCGACCCTGTCTCCTCGCCGATCCGAGTCAAGCTCTGGCCCACAGCTTCAGTCGATCCAGACCCAGGCTATTTCGCGGTTGGCTCGACAAGAGATTTTGTCTTGGTGGTTCAAGGCACGCCGACGGCGTTTTCTGAAGACAAGTTTGAATACGGTGGCTCCGTCGTCTATTTTCAGAACAACCGCGTGGTCAGTTGGAAGAACGACCCTGCGTCAATTCCGCTGCGGGTGCAATAGGCGTTGGTTTTCGGTCCCTCCACTTTCAAAGCACCCCACTTAAGCGTGCTTGCGTCTAATTTCATGAACAGGGAGAAACGGATGCGAAATCGATGGGGTATAGCGATGCTGCTGGCCGCGGGGTGCGCGATGGCGGCTGCTGGGCAGGGCAAGGACAGCTTTACGCCGATGGCGCTGGACGCTGGCTTCGGGCCGATGGACATCACCGAGCCTGCGATCAAGCCGGAGGAGATCATCCGCCAGTTTGCGGCCAAAGAGAGCGAGTTCCAGCGGGCGCTGAACCACTACACCTATCGCCGCGTGGCCCGCGTGCAGACCATCGACGACGACAACAAGGTGGATGGTGAGTACTACGAAGTGGACGACGTGATCTTCGACCTCACGGGCAATCGCACGGAAAAGGTGGTCTACGCGCCGGAGAACACCTTGCAGCGGGTGATGATGTCGCCCTCCGATCTTCAGGACATCCAGCGCGGCTACCCGTTTGTGCTGACCGCCGAGGAGATTGGCCAGTACGACGTGAAGTATGTGGGCCGGCAAAAGGTGGACGAGGTGGACTGCTACGTCTTCGACGTGGGCCCCAAGGTCATCGAGAAGAAGCATCGCTACCTGCTGGGCCGCATCTGGGTGGACGCGACCGATCTGCAGATCGTAGTGACCAACGGCCGCATGGTTCCCGACGATACGCGGAAGAACAACGAAGACCTGCATCCGCCCTTCATGACCTGGCGGCAGCAGGTGGATGGGCACTATTGGTTCCCGGTCTATACCAAAGGCGAGGGGATCCTGCACTTCAGCGGCGGCAGCGGATTCATGGCCCAGGACGTGCATATGCGCGACACGATCAAATACACCGACTACAAGCGGTTCGGATCGACGACGAAGATTATTTATGAGGGGCAGGATATTTCGGCGCCGGCGAAGCAGCCGGAGGAGCCGCAGCCGAAGAAGTAAGACAAGGCGATCTGCGCCATTGAGTACGGCCTGGCCGACAAGCTGCCGCTTCCCAAAACACGCCACGGATCGCCAATCTACGCCCCCGAAGCCCTTTCATGCGCAGGATCTACGGCCGGCGATTGCTTGGCAGCGGATTTGGGGCAATCTCATTCCGTTGACAGATTCAACCCCCGCCGCGCAGAATCCTGACAGCACGGGTCTGCTAGCTCTCAGCGCCACTGCGCTAGTTCCCGGCGATGAGCCAACAAATAACACTGGCAACATTAACCTCAAAGAAATGAAGGATACACATGAGTCAATCCGCGCCGCAGAACTTCAAGAACCACGGTCGGTTCGATCCGCCGTTTCACATGGTTCTTTTCGCCGTTCTCGTCCTCAACCTCATCGTCGCCATCAGCTACATGGCGCATCATTTCACCGTATACACGGCATGGCTGGTGATTCTCTCGGGAGCCTGGTTCATTCCTGTTTTCAAATTGCGCCTCTATCCCCTGAAGGTGCAGGACCGTGTCATCCGGCTGGAAGAACGGCTGCGTTTGCAGTCGCTGGCTCCGGAGGAGTGGCATACGCAGATATACAAGCTCACCGAAGACCAGCTGATCGGCCTGCGGTTTGCCGGGGATGACGAAGTTGTTGAGCTGGCAAAACAGGCTCTGGAGGAAAATTTGAACCGCAAGCAAATTAAAGAGCGGATCAAGAACTGGCGCGCCGACGACTGGCGAGTCTGAGTGGAACCGCCGGCTGGCGGTTGATGGCAAGAGTCGTACGATGTATTTCCGGCGGCAGGTGGATGGGAGGGAGTTGCCAATTCCCTCCCATCCGCTTGCCATTCGTCTTACTCTACGTCGCTCACCCTGCCATCCAGGAAAGTGACCTTCATCCCGTCATAGTAGTAGATGACCTTGGGGCCAACATTCGCGATTCTTGTGGGCAAACCAAGAGCGCCCTGCACCTGCTCCAAGGTTTGGCCCAGTTCAACGGTTGCCGGCCCACTTGGAGCCCCACTCGGCCCGCTACCGCCTTGTGAAGCCTCGGCAGTGACATCCCGCTCCGCCTGCTCACCCAGTTGGTCCTGCTGCTGGATCTCGGCTCCCACGTTCGCATCCGGTGGAGGAGCGCTAGCGGCATAGAGCGCGGTTGCCGGCGCACCCTGGGCTGAAGAAGGAGCTGGTGGCAAGCCACCCGTTCCCTGCTTGGACTGCAGATCCTGGAGCCCCTGGTCGATGGTCTCCCGCATGTGGTTCTGCATCTCTTGCAGATCGGTCAACTGGACCTGCACGGTAAGTGAAATCTGGCACTCGGGCTGCCCCTTGCTGGAAAGAACCACCAGATTTGCCGTTGTGGCGTCCGATGGCGGCGGCTGCCTTAGCTGGAGCGTGTCGCCATCGCTGACCACACATTCGTTTCCAGACGCATCCGTCACATCCAGGTTGCCGCCTGCCACAAATACATGGGGATGGCCGTCGCTCAACAGGCGGGCAATTCCGCTCGATCCGGGGTCCACGTCCTGTTGCTGGGCGTTCTGCTGCGCTTCCTGGTTTTCCTCCTCTAACTGGTTCCGCACCTCGTCGGCAATCATCTGCTTCACTTCGGGGGTAAGCACAGGCTGCCCATTTTCCGCAGCCTGTGCGCCATCCAGCTCGCCGGCTTCCTGGTGTGCGGCGTAGGCCGCCTGCAGATCTTGCGAGATGATATAGTCCGTTAGCCAGAAGGCGGCCGACGGGTACACAGAGTACGGCTGGAAGTAGTAACCGTAGCGCCCATACCAGGGGCTGCCGCCCCATCCCCATCCGTAGGAAATCGGCCTTGCCCACGGGTGGTACGCCCAGCCGTAAAAGGCCGGCCGATAATAGATACCTGGTGCATAGACGTTGAGTTGTAACCCGCGATACCCATAACCTCTGTAGAACCGGTCATAGGACCGTCCATGATAGAAGTAAGAGCGCCGCTCATAGTCGTGACCATGGAAACCATAGGGACGCTCGACGTATCCTCGGCGTCCATGCTCCACAAAGATGCGGCTATGGTCGGCGCGTTCCGTGTAGACTGTCCGTCCGCCGGCCAGGCCATGATGGATGTCTAGCCCCCGCCGGGCATCGTGTACGTCGCTCACCCTGCCATTCGGCCGCGTGAAAACCGCACCGCCGCTCCGGGTTATGTGCTCATTGGTTCCCCGCGGCGCGGGTCCGCCTCGGATGAATGTCGGATGGCCGGCGTCCCGCGAGCCGTACGAGCCTGCGCCCTGGCCTGGGCTGGGGTGAAATCCTCGATCCGAGCCTTCGTTCGGATGTGTGCCGCTCCCCTGTCCGGGGTTCGGGTGGAATCCTCGATCCGAGCCCTCGTTCGGATGTGTGCCGCTCCCCTGTCCGGGGTTCGGGTGGAAACCTCGATCCGAACCTTCGTTCGGATGTGTGCCGCTCCCTTGTCCGGGGTTCGGGTGAAATCCTCGATCCGAGCCTTCGTTCGGATGATTACCGCTTCCCTGTCCCTGGTTCGGGTGAAATCCTCGATCCGAATTATTGTTCGGATGCGTGCCACTGCCCTGTCCGGCGTTCGGCTGCCCGCCGCCGTTTGGCGCGTGTGCAGATCCGCCTCCGCTGTTTCCGCCCGACGGCGGCGCAGGCTTCGCAGGGACGGGCTTGGCAGTATCCGGGACAGGCTTCTTATCGTTCGCTGCGCTCGCCTGGCAGCCCGCGCCCAGAAGCCCGGCAAGTATCAGCACTGTTGAACCATATTTCGCGGCTTTGCAAAAGAGATGAACCGTCATCGAAATCCTCGTTCCTTTAGCTTCTCATCCAACTCGAAGGCGCGAATGCTTTACACTGCGCCGCTCAAAATCCACCGTGAAAGTCGCCTTCAAACCCATGGCGGAGAAGGTTACTTTCGCGCCCACATTGAATACTCAACAAAACTCGGAAACGGCGTCATTGCATCGTTACGTCCTGTGCCAAGCCCAAGCATCGAACCCTATTTCTTTGTCATCTTCTGTTTTTTGGGGAAGTATCCCGCAAGCCCTTAAAACGTACAACAGGCCTCTGAGACTGTCAAGGACATCATGCGACAATCGCGCGGTGACAATTCCTTGTCAAGATAAACACAGCCATGCGGCAAAAGTTCCGCTCGATTCAGTTTTTTCTGCAAGCGATGAATTCCGTGCCTGTCCGATCTGGAGAAGAGTCGCAACAGCGCTGCTGAAAGCATGGTTCAATGCAGCCGAGAACAGATTACTCAGTAGGCGGGCCAGCTTCAGGCTTTGCATCGCTATCCGCACCGTGCTCATCAACCTCGGCCAGCGATTCCGTATCCAGTCCATGCTCGTGGCGATAATGCTCGACCGGCATCTTGCCATCCCACCACGCCCAGTTCATCGGGTAGACATCGGGATCGAAGAACACCTGATAGAAGTGCCATACCACGATGGCGAGTGTGGCCAGGATCGCCTCATAGAAATGCACAGAGGTGGCCACATCGACCCACCAGCGTGCCAGCAGATTGCCTACCCAAACCTTGGCCCACAGCATAACGCCGGTAACGCCCATCAGCGCCGTGCCCCAGACCAACGCCCAATACTCTGCTTTTTCCGCGTAGTTGAATCGCCCGAACTTCGGCTTCTCGCTGCTCAGGCCCAGGTAATACCGCATGGTTCCCCAGGCATCGAAGGCGTCCTTCGGCACAGGCGCGAAATCGTAAATCAAGCGCCGTCCTTCCCTGGTGGCAGCAAGATAGAAGAGGTGATAGATACCCGCGCCGATCAGGATAACGCCCGCGACGCGATGAACGATGCTGCGCAGCCGCTCGGCCATGGGGACCACCGCGGCAATCCACGAGTTCGGAAACCGGAGGGCGAAGCCGGTAATTACAAGAACAATAAAACTGGTAAGCAATATCAGGTGCTGCCAGCGCTGGTTCTCAGTCATCCTGACCATATTTGGATTCTGCATCCGGTGACGCGCCGCTGCCTTGCTACGCCAGATGATGACGTTATGCAGGAACATCGCGCCGATGACCCCAAAGATCAGCACAAGATAAAACCACCTCACCCAGCGGACAGCAACCGAGCCGATATCTTTGGATACGCCGCTGTCCATGTGTACTTTGGTGAGAGTGAACTTCTGTGTAACTCCCTTATGGCATTTTCCGCACGTTGCATCGAGATTGGTGCGGTTGATGGTCGAGCGCGGATCGCTCGACGGCAGGATGTTATGCACGCCGTGGCAACTGGCGCAGTTAGCCACCACGACCGAGCCGCCTTCCGAAGCCATTCCGTGATAACTGTCGAGATAACTCGATACGCGATTGCCCTGCACGCCGAATTCCTGGGAGAGACGAACTCCTTCGTGACAGCGCGCGCAGGTGGTGCGGGCCACATTCTGCTCGGAGACCGAAGAGTTGGGGTCGATATGCGCCTTGATGGAGTGGATTCCGTGGCAGTCTGTGCAGACCGGCGCCAGCCCGTTGCCGCGGCTGATTCCCTGACCGTGAATACTCTGCATGAAGGTCTGCGCCACTTCGCTGTGGCACTTGCCGCACGTGGCGGGAACATTGAATTTATAAATTGGCGACTTCGAGTCGTTGGCAGGAAGAATCTCATGCGCGCCATGGCAATCCGTGCAGACCGCGGCCTTCTTCGATCCTTTCTCGATAGCCAAGCCATGCACGCTCTGCTGATAAGAAACGAAGGGCTGACCGCTCTCGCCATTCGATTCCATGAGAAATGTCTGACCGTGGCAGCGGCCGCAGGTGGCGGGAATATTGTCGTGGTGTACGGGTGACTCGGCATCGCTTGTAGCCAATATCTCGTGCGCGCCGCCGTGGCAGTCCTCGCAGTTTGCGGTGGGCGCAAGGCCCCCTTTGGCGGCTTTGGCGTGGTCGCTGTGCGCGTAGGCAGCCTGCGCATCCGCATGGCATTGAGAGCAGACAATCTTTTTGGGTGGTGCCTCATGGATCAGGCTTTTAACATCCGTGTGGCAATCCACACAAGTGAACATGCCGCCGTGAATCGAATGCTTCAGCTTGTCCGCATCGATGTGCAGGCTGATCGTTTTGCCATCAACCTGATTGGTGAGAGTGGGGTCGGAGTGGCAGGCAAGGCAATCGCTGTCTTTGAGCTTCTGCTCCGCGCTGGCTGCACCCGCGCACGCAAGCAGAGATAGAACGAGAAAAGAAAGGAGAATTCTTCCGCACTTGTTCCCCTTCAGCCTGCTCGACAAAAACATGCAATGCCTCATTACTCCCTGAAATAGGCGCTCAAGGTCAATACGAGCAGAGTGAGTCCGATAAAGATCGCGGTAAACCCCACAACCCTGCTGAAGTTCACCAGCCAAATTGCTGGCTTTTCTCCAATTCTGGATTCCAGTTTTCCCTGAGCGGCAGCCCGCGCATATTCTTGGGGGCGCTTGTGCTTGAACTCTTCTTCGCTTTCCACCCCGGTAAAGATCACCATATCCATGGGAAAGCTGTCAGGGCGCAGATGGGTGTTGACGAAGTGGATAGAAAAGATGAAGAGAATGGCGAGCAGCCCTTCTTCGCTGTGAATCACCAGGACGGCATTCAGCGCCCAGCCGGGCAGGAACCTGGCGAAGAACGGGGCAAACCACATGGCATAGCCTGAGAAGCCGATCACGATCATGCCCCAGAAGACCGCCCAGTAATCGAACTTCTCCCAATAGGCGTAGCGCTCAAACTGCGGCTTTGGCCCCAGGCCCACCATCCAACGCAGGTGTCCTAGGAGATCCTTGACATCCTTCCAGTTGCCGACCATCGAGGTCGAGCCCCAGAAAATCCCCTTCTCGCGGTTGACCAGCGCGCGCTGAAAGATGTCTTTGACGTGGATGAGAAATGCCAGGGTCAGGACCACGGCGCAAAGTTTGTGGAAGAAGATGATGGTTCCGAAGCCGCCCACGGCGCTGGCGAACCGGCGTGCCCAGAAACTCTGGCTAAAGCGCATGGGAAGGCCGGTTGCAGCCAGTCCGAGAAAACTTGTGAACAAGACTGCGTGCATGTATCTCTGCGCCCGCGTGAAACGGATGAAGAATCGCTCCCCTGCACCGCTTGCTTCCCTGCTTGCGTTGGCCGCTTGCTCCAGATCAGGCATGTTTTCCTCCTTCTGCCTTTCTTTTTTTCACTTGGTCGTATCGCGAGCGGATGAGCCACAGGATGGTATGGATCATGAAGAAGGTAAGCGTGCTGGCCAGCAGCAGATTCATAAACAGCCGGATATAGTAGAGCGCCGGATTGAGCTTGCGGTTGCGCGCATTGGCGTGAGGCTGATACTGGACGAAACTGGCATTGGCGCCCTCGTGGCATCTGCCGCAAGTCGTCACCAGATTTGCCTTGTTCACAGGAGAGCGCGGATCGGAGGCGGGCAGCATCTGATGCGCACCATGGCAGTCCCAGCAGCGCGCTGTCTCAACGTAACCGCCCAGCGAGCCTAACTGCGAGTGAAATGTGTCTCTGTAGGTACTGAATTTATCCTTGTGGCAGTTACCGCAAATCGGCGTGGACTGCATGCGAAATGCGGACGCTGTCGGCTGCTCGATGGCATGCGCTGTGTGGCAGTCGGAACATACCGGCGCATTCAGCTTGCCCGCCGCTACAGCCTTGCCATGGACGCCTGATTCATATTCTGCGGTAATTCCGGCGTGGCAGCTTCCACATGTTTTGGGAACGTTTGCCTTGTTGGTGGAACTCGCGGGATCTTTGCGGCTCAGGATGTGATGCGACCCGTGGCAGCTTTGGCAATTTGCCGCCACCAGCAGCCCCTCTTTGCTGAGAGCAAAACCATGGATGGAATCCAGATAAAGCGGATAGACGTTGGGCAGGCCGTGCTTTTTCGTTAGCGCGGCGTCGCCGTGGCAGTTGCCGCAAGTGCGCGGAACATTGAGCGGATAGACCGCCGACTTCGGATCGGACTTGGGAAAGATGGAATGCGCATCCCCGTGGCAACTGGTGCAGGGATGCTCGGCGCGGGAAGCATGAACGCTGCCAACCAGCCCCGCTGCTTCATCGGTGTGGCAGGTGTCGCACTTGACGGGCGTAATCTTGTCCGGATGGGGATAGTCCTTGATGGACGTGTGGCAATCGCCGCATTGCAGGCTGCCGTGGATACTGGAATGAAACTTCGGGCCATCCACGGTAACGCTGTGTCCCGCGGCATCTTGCGCGCTCGCGTCGGCATGGCAGGCCAGGCAATCCGTTTGCGCCTGAGCGGGCGCCGCGAAAAGCAGCAGCGCGGATGCGGCCAGGGTCAGCGGGATGGAAGAAACGAACCTCATGACAACTCCGATCAATTGATCGCCCCTGCTGCTCTCCGGTTCCGGCAGCATGGTCAGGGCTTACCTCGCGCGCTGCCTACTTCTGCAGGGTGCGGATGTAAGCGACGACATCCTTGATCTGAGGATCGGTCAGCTTGCCCTTGTAGGCGGGCATCTTCCCTTTGCCGTTTGTGGTGGAGGCGATGAACTGAGCATCCGACGCCTTCGTCATCGCAGGATCCTTGAACGAGAGCACCTTCAAGTTCTTGGCCATCGGGGTGGCGGCCAGCCCGTCCGCACCGTGGCACAGGCCGCACTTGGCCTTGTAGAGACCCGCGCCGGGTGACTCCGCGAAGGCGGGGGCCACCACCGAAGCAGCGAGCAGGATCATGGTTGCCATCCTGATTCGATTCGTCATGGTTTTGCTCCTTTGCCGGCCGTAGGGGATCCACCCGGTTAACAAGTTGTCAATGACTGGTCATACAGTCTGCGTAACTCCTCCGGAAGTGACGACGATCACAGATCGAAAAGAAAGCTGCCCAGTTGGACGCCGGCGACACCCGCTTCCTCTGGATTCATTTGTAGTTACGCCGGATTTGCCTGGACTCGGAGGCCGAGACCGAAAGTGATACGGGTCACATGCCGCAACCAGCCCGGTCAAGGACAATAGGTCCGCTGCTTGAGGACACTATCGATGGCCACAGTTGTGCTATCCGAGACAAAAACCATGCTGACCCTGCCAGGCGATGCGGTGCGTCAGATTCAATGGCGATTCGCCGATCGCTTCGATTTGCAGATGCTCGTGCAGTCGGCGAGGAGCGTGGCGCGGGGAACCGTGGCGCGGCTGGTAGCCTCGGGCGAGCGCAACACGCACGAGTGGACCGCCGGAAAGGGCGAGATGCTGGAGGCGTTCGATCGCGCCGGCATCACCGCGGTCTTCATGGAGCCGGAAGAGGGCGGCTTTATTGCCGGCCCCAAGAATCTGGCCCTGGCGCTTGCGGCTTTTGAGCTTGCCTGGGTAGACGGCGGCGCGGCCACTGCCAGCCTGGCCAGCTTTCTGGCTCTCTCGCCCATTCATGAGCGCGGCACCCAGGAGCAAGTCACCCGATACAAGACACTGGCCGCTCCGCCGCAGCGTGGCGAGGATCGGAAACCCTGGCGCGGAGCCTTTGCACTGACTGAGCCCATCCCCTACGTAGGCGTGGACACCGGCATGTTGAGCGGCAAACTCAGTGTGGCCGAATGGAGGGACGGCGAAGAACCCTGGTTACAAGTGGACAAGCGCGGCAGGTTTATCACCAACATCGCTTTTGCTAACTTCGTTACCGCCGCGGTCAACTCCTGCGACCCGCGCATCAAGGGCAGTTGCGTGGTGATACTGGAAGACGGCGACGAGGGCTCCTTCGATCGCGGAACCCCGACCAAGAAGCTGGTTCACCAGCTTTCGTCCACGGGCGATCCCATCTTTAACCTCAAAGTTCCGGCCAGCCGCATCGTGGGCGGATACACGGTGAAGGACGGCGTCATCGTCCCCAATTACAATCACGGCGAAATCATTGAAGCGGTCTTCCGCCGTACCCGCGTGCCCGTCGGCCTGATGACGGCGGCCAAGCTGCTGTCGGCTATCGAACCAGTCATCCGCTACCAGCGCCAGCGTTTTCGCGGGGCTGAGGGCGCAAAGCCAGGTTCGTTGCGGTATGAGCAAGGCATCCAGCAGCGCGAAGACGCACTGCACCGCCTGGTGGACGTGTGGGCCACCGGCGAAGCGGCAACCTCCCTTGGCTTTGCCGCCGCGCGGCTCTTCGATACGCTCGACCCGCTGGAAAAGCTGAAGACGGCGTTGCTGAAGGAGCGCGGTGTGCAGGGTGGTCGCGCAGAGATGAAGGCGCTGAAGGAAAGCGAGCAGCGGGCCATTGAATTGCTGTCGCTTCGCCAAGACGACCCGCGCCGCGCCGAACTGGAGGCCGATCCGCTGGTCGCATTTGTTCTGTTGGACGCCGAAGCCAACGTGATCTGCCCTGCAACCAAGCTTTGGAATACCGGCCACGGCGCAAACATGCTGCGCGAGGCCGTAAGCCTGATGGGCGGGTACGGCATCACCGAGGATTGCCCCGGCTTCCTGGCTAACAAGTGGATGGACGCGCAACTGGAAGCCACTTACGAAGGACCAGAGGCCGTGCAGCGCCGTCAGTTGACGGTGACCATGACCTCCGAGGTCTTCCTGGCCCAGTTCCGCGTTTGGAGCGCAGCAATGCGCCGCATTGCATCGGAACGGCCCGGAACCGGCGCTTGCACGCTGGCTTCCGCGATGAATTTGTGGCTCTGGACGCTGAACTACCTGCAAAAATCCACCGACCCAGACGGCAACAAGCTCTACCATGGGCAGCGCCAGGGCGTGACCTTTGCGCTGGCCGACGCGCTTTGCTGGCTGGTTGCCTCCCGCACGCAGATTCTCGATGTTCTGGAACTGGAAGCACGCGGCCCAGACGATCCAGTGGCTGCGGAAGGACTGGCCGGAACCGTTCAATTTCTCGGCGACCTATGCCACACCCAGGCCGCCGCGGCGGCGGG
>Ga0302320_10005545_pt1 | contig 28261 bp, 23 predicted proteins | sample Bog_T0_3_FD_202130 | JGI IMG/M metagenome (GOLD analysis project Ga0302320, IMG submission 202130) | Peat permafrost microbial communities from Stordalen Mire near Abisko, Sweden - Bog_T0_3 | ecosystem: Environmental > Terrestrial > Soil > Wetlands > Peat | place: Sweden: Abisko, Stordalen Mire...
CGCTTCACCAACCGGATACATTCTCATGCAAGCGCGTGAAACTGTAAACCCTCACTGCCAAGAAGCTGAGGGATTCTCCCTGTCCGTTTTGACACCCGATTTACCCACAAATTCCCCGAACGAAGCGGAAACATAGGAACCCAGCGCCGTAGCGACCTGCGTCAGAGCCACGGTTGCCGCTGCATCGGCCGCTGTCCCACCCTGCCGCAGCGCCTCCATTCCCGCATGCACTGCGATGGGCGACATGGTTCCTGTCACCAGCCCTTGCCGCCCTTCAACCACGCGCGCCTGCGGCGGCCATGGCATCTGTTCCGCCTGCTCGGCCCGTGCCTTCTCTTCCACCTTCCAATTTGCCGGCGAAAGATCCGCTCCAAACCCCGACTCTGGAATCAGAACCATGCACATCGCGATAAACGCAACCTGTTTCTGCAAACTCATTGTTGAGCTCCTACATTCGGTGGGGAGGATCCAAGCAACCCGGCGCTATCAAACGCGCGCCGCTTCAGGCTGCCGAGGATTTCGCGTGTATGAAGGGTAAAGCCTTACTTGATGGGTTCAGTCCCGCCACGCCCAGGCCTCGTCCAGGCCACCAACACTGCAATCCAGACCACCAAAACAAGGGTCGCCACCGGAATCACCCACGCCGGCAACAGCCCATGAATCACGGCCAGATCCACACCCCGATAAGCAGCCAACCAGCTTCCCAGCCGCCAATTCAGCAAAAGTAGAATTACTGCCCATCCCAGCGCCAGCCGCCTCGTCGCTCGCCTCCAGCCTGCCAGGGCATCCCTGCTGTTCACATGAAACAAATGCCAACCGCCCAGCACAATCATCGCTCCCAACAGGATTGCGCCTGCCAGCCAGTCGTGGGCTTTGAACGCCAGATAGATCAGCGCGGAAAACATCGCCACATAAATCCCGGCCACCATCGCAACTCTCGAGACAAGAGTCATCGGCGCTCCGCTACTCTCCCGCTTCCCCGGCTCCTGCTCTATCTGTCGCCGCATCGACGCAGCCCGCCGCATAATCAGAACGATGAATGTCCCGACCACCATCGCGTAGAGCCAGTAGAAGCCTGTCATCACTTCAAAAGACGTCGTGTCGCTCCAAGCGTATCCGCGGCGCAGAACCTGCACAGCATATCGCCCGGGCACGGCCCACCCCAGCACGAAAATCCAAAAGCATGTGAGCCAGATGCCCTGAAACCGCCGCTCGCGGGCCGTCGGCGCTGACCGCACTGATATCCAATTCACCATCAAGCCGGCAAACACACCCAAAAACGGCGTCATCGGTGCTAGCCAGGCCGCTAACGAGCCCGACTTGGCCATCGCCGCACCTTTGCCCGCAACGCCTGCGCCCACAGTCGCCGCCGACGCACCCGGCAACATCGCCATCACCGCGATCGAGAAGCTCTGCCCCGGCGCTGTCCGGCTCAGCGTTCCCTCTACAAACGCAACCACCTCTTCGCGCAGCAGTTTGCGTCCACGCGAAAGCCTCTGCTTCACCGCGCTCTCGCTCAGCTCCAGTTCAGCCGCCACGCGCTCAATCGACTTCTCTTCGCGATAAAACAGGATCAGCGGCTCGCGGAACGTGTCGGGAATCCGCTCCAACGCACGCCAAAGAATCGTCTCTTCTTCCCGGCTCATGGCCTGCAACGCGGGCGACGCCTCAAGCGAGTGCGGTTCCGCAATGTCATCCAGGCTTTCGGCCGCATGCACCGGCTCTCGTCCTTGGCGTCTGTATTCTTTCCCCACCAGGAAGCGCGTGATCCCGCACAACCAGGACCGCAGCCGCGTGGGCTCGCGCAATTCGGAGAGCTGTCTCCACGCTGCCAGAAACGTTTCCTGCGCCAGGTCTTCACTCAGACTCAAACTGCCGGTGGCGCTGTATGTGATCGAGCAGACCAGCGACTGGTAGCGCTTGATGATCGTCGCAAACGCGGCGCGGTCGCCCGCCAGAGTCCATTCCACAAGTTGCGCGTCGCTGTTGCCTGATGCTTTCGTGGTCATCGCCATGCCTCATCGTATAAGTACCCGGACAAGGTGAAGAGGTGACAGAAATAATTGGAGCCGTCCTCAAAATCTGAGTCCCGAGACAAAAATTCAGGGGCGATAGAATATCCCACAGACTCCGCCCAACTTTTCCGCTTCTGAAAACGAACGGCAAGATATCAAAATCAATAGCTTTACCCCCCTTCAGCGAGATCGGTCCCCGCAAGTCGGCATGGCGACTGGGATGTTGTTTCACCGCCTCACGGCTGAGAGCTCCAGTTTCCTTAGGGGTTTCCGAGGACGAATTGTTGGGCTCGTTTCTAAAACATGCTCACCAAGCTTTGTTTGCAGCATGCGAAACGACTGGTTGGGACAAATGGGCTTCCGTGTAGTGGGGAAATATTTTAACGATGGTCCGGCGCGAAAAAACCGACAGGCCTCGGTGCTCTCGAGACCTGTCGATTGGCGCGAGTCAATGAGCGGATGTTATTGGATCTCCGTAAATGATTCCGCGCCCGTTCGTTCCGAAATAAACGCGGCCGCTGATGCGCGGATCACCGGTGATGGCGCTATTCGTGAGTGCGTATTGGTGGCGATCGTTGTTGATTCGCAGCCAAGTAAATCCGGCATCGTCGGAACGGTAGATGCCCCAGACACCAAACACTTCCGCACTGCTGTAAAGTGTCGGGTATTTGTGGAAACGCGCAGGCGTGCCGAAGCCGATTGTGCTGGCGGCTTCCACGTTCCATAGCTTGAAGAATGTGGCGCCGCCGTCGATGGAATGCCAAATGCCATACACGGTTGTTGTGCTGCCGCCCGCGAGCCAGATGTCGCCTTGGTGTCCGGGCGTAGCTTTGAATTGCGCCGAGGTGCCCGCCGGCGGAAGGTTGCTCGCCGCGGAAGCGGTGAAGTTCTGCCCGCCGTCTGTACTGAAGTAGAAGACGCCATTGGCGAATGCGTAGAACCTCAGCGGATTGACGCGATCGGAACGAACGCTCGCGCCTGCCGGTGCTCCGATCGATTCCGTCCAGGTTGTCCCCTTGTCTGGAGAGAAGAACACTCCAGGTCCGCAGCTCCACACGACCTGGTTGGCGTCGGCTGCAGCAGCCACAGTTCCACCCGACGCGCCGGAAGGCTGCGTGGCTCCGGGAGTCCACGTCTGACCACCGTCGGAGGAGAAACCGATGTTCATACCGTTTGTGCCACCTGTTCCCACGCGAACGATGAAGCTTGGGGCCAGTTCCGCGTAATCGAGGCTGGTGCCGGTGGTAAATACAGGATTCGCATCCATCACGCTCGGCATAGTCAGATCGTTGTGGGTGTAACCGCCATTGTCCCCCACAGCGCTGATGAGATGAGCGGTACCTGCTGGAGGACTGATAAGGTCCTGCACAGCAGTCTCCTCGATTCCCACCGCGGCCACCGACACGTTTACCTGACCGCCGGTGTCCCAGGCCGTAAGGTTGTTCGTTCCGTACATGGTCGCGCCTGTGCCGTAGAGCATATGGTTGGAATTGAAGGGATCGATCTCCAGCGACTCGACCATCCAGCCTAGCTTTGGCGTCGGCTGGGGACACAGCGAATTGGTGGTCCCTGTCTCTGTGCATGTTGCGGGCGTTGCGCCGAAGGTGAGCCACGGTGCGACGGATGCATAGCTGATTGTGTAGTCAGGGACCATGATATTGGGCCAGGGATCGGCAAAGTTCACGTTCCAGATCAGGTTCCAGGAGTTCCCGCCGTCCAGGCTGCGGAAGAATTGCGTGTCGGGCCACCATTGGTTCAGCGCGGCCACGACAACCGCATTGGGGTTCTCAGCATCGAGGCTCAATCCGCCAAAGCCATACCCTCCGTTCAGAGGCGACGGAGGCGGTGTGATCCGCGTCCAGGTTGTCGAACCCGTGTCATACTTCCACACATCGCCGGACGATCCATCATAGGGTCCGGCATTGTTGTTGTAGCTCAGGTACAGAATGCCTGTGGACGCGAGTTTGCCGTGGTGCGGCATCACTCCGGTTGGCTGCCCGGCAACCGCCGACCAGGTTTGACCACCGTCGTTGCTTTGCCAAAGGCTGTTCGAAGGATCGGCCACGCCGACAAAGATATTCTTCGAGACCTTCCTGCCGCCGATACTGACGGTCGTGCGGGGATCGAACGTCTCCCAAACTACGCCGATCGGGTCGTTGTCGTAGGTGTCGGTCGGGCCGCTTGAGGGCTCATGGTAGGAGCCGGTGTCAGGGAAATTCGTCACCTTGGACCATGTTTCGCCGGAGTCCGTGCTTCGCCAAAGTCCGTTCCCGCTCCGCGTTCCGAGATAAAGAATGTGAGTGTTGTTTGGGTCAATGGCAAGCCGCTCTCCCATTCCACGGCCAGGCATATTGCTGCCCACTTTAAAGGGCAAGTCAATCCTCTGGAAGGTGCGCCCCTGGTTGTCGGAACGCAGAATCGCGCCGTTTTCGGTGGTCCATTCGTTGGTGTATGTACCGACAGCGAGGTAGACGTGCTGCGGGTTTTGCGGATCGATCGCGATGCTCTCGACGCCACTCAGGTTCCAGTCGGGATAACCGATCCAGTCGAGCAAAGGAATCCAGCGGCTGGAATTCGAATCGAACCGATACGCACCGCCAATGTCCGTCCGGGCGTACACCAAGCCTGGCTCCCTGGTGCTGAAGACGATCCCAGGAATGAAGCCTCCGCCTCCGCCAATAACGACATTGCTGAAGTGATAAGGAGTGAAATCGAAGGTCTGCCCCTGACCTGACGAGAGCGACGGATTGAACAAACATTGGAAGACCGTACCCAGGGCAAACACCAGAAGTAAATCGTTCCATTTGACGCGCCTGGAAGTAAATAGACTCATAGTGAAAAGAGGCCTCCTTCCTCTGGGGGCGAATTGTGCGACGCGCCTGCACGTTTGTCAAGTGGAGATATTGCGGCCTTTGACCTCCTGGGGCGCGAGGTCTGGGATTTGAGACCTGAATAAATAGCCGAGCAATCGGTCCTGTGAAGTGTGCAACTGGCCTTTGCCAGACAAGGAGCAAACTTCTCTCCTTGGGAGTCTCCATGGCGATTGGGATGTGCTCGCCGAGGCTGCCTTGGCTGCTCCCGTCGCCTGGGGCGTTTTCGGATACCTATGTTTTCATCGACTTGCAAGTGTCGCAATATGAGTAAATTGTCCTTTAACTCATCACCTTTTTCGAAGCAAGTCATGTTCCAAGACTCTCCGGTGGCATTCTCGAGGGGGCTCACAAAGTCGATTCGTCGTTGCCCAAGAATCGATCATTTGCGATAACTATGTTTCGAACATAAAATGGCCCGTCTCCCAACGGAGATTGGCCATTCCTACTGTATCGAATAGTCATTTGAGCGAAACCAGTACCGCGTCCCTGGCGAAGATCCCACAGCTCGGCGACGAGCGCATCGATATATTTGCAAGTATTATTGAGAGCCAACGTCGCACGCACCGTGCTTTCCAGACCAAAGCGGCTCAGGATCAGTTGTGCGTAGTGATGACCGCCGCGCACGTCAATGCCCTTGCGGTTGAGGGAGTCGCCCACTTCTTCCGTGCGAAAACCATCGGTCACGAAAGAGAGTACGCAGCCTTTTCCTATGCCGTGCCAATGATGCGCAGGTCGGGAATTTTGACCAGCGCCGCTGTCGTATAGGTCAACAACATAAGCTCATGACGAGATACATTGGCGATGCCGACGCAATCCAGATAATCAATTGCAGCGCCCAGTCCGACGGCGTCGGCGATGTTGCCCGTGCAGGCTTCGAAGCGCCGCGGCGGAGGTTGATAGAGGGTCTTCTCGAAGGTTACATCTTGAATCAAGTTTCCGCCGCCTTGCCAGGGAGGCATGTTGTCCAGCACCTCGGACTTTCCATAGACAACGCTGATGCTGGTCGGAGCAAAGACCTTGTGTCCTCTGCAGACATAGGAGGAGCAATTTATCGATTGCGCGTCAACGCGAATGCGCGAGACGGCTTGCGCACCCTCCAACAGCACGCGAGCGCGGTGCCTATGAGCGGCCTCAACCATTTCCTGCACCGGCAGAATCGCGCCCAGTGCATTGGAGACATGGGTGATCGAAACCAGCCGAGTCTTTGGCCCAGGCGTATCTTATGTTGGATGGGAGTCCGATTGACAGGATTTCCAATCGATGGCATTGTTCGGTTAATATCTCCGCTCGTCGCGGGGCTTTGGGGTTTCGAGAACATATGACGTTTATGCTCCACCTTTCGCTTGGCTGTCGCACCACTTGTTGTTGCTGATCTCATCGGCGGCGACAGGTCAAATCCCTGCGCAGGCACAATCCAGACCGACAATCGAAAAGCTAACACCGTAAGGGAACCCTTCCTTACGCGCGCTTTACTTGTAGGCGCCTATCCGTTGTCGAGAGCAACACATGACCGCACCTTTGCGGAGTTACCCACGCTAATGCAAGTTCAACGAGGCTGATCGCATGCCCTTCATCCACACCCAATCTGCATCTCCAACAGCTTTGCCCGCGCGCTTTTTCCTGAACAGTGCGCGCACTGGCTGTTGTCCTACCTCTACACTCTAAGCGCACCTCTGCGCTTTGTCTCAAAGTCCTACATTTCAGTGAACAGCGCATACCGGAGGTATATCAGGCTGCCATGAAGGTCTGCGCACAACAGCGGGCTTTCCCTCACTTTGTTTATTCTCAGGAGGAATGCAATGATCTTACTACGTAAGGTATTCATCGGGCTGTTCTTGCTCATTCCGGGGGCATTGTTCGCGCAGTCCTATCACGGAGAAGTGCGCGGCCTGGTTACGGATTCCAGTCATTTGGTCGTAAACAATGCCAAAGTGACGCTCATCGAACTGGGGCACATATCTGCAGGACGAATTCCGCGTCAACCGGCGCTTGACGCTCAATGGGGGCCTGCGTTACGAGTACGAAACAGGTCTGAAGGACTCGAACAACAACCTGGTGACGGGCTTCAATGAAAACGTGGCTAGCCCGTTGGCGTCGGTCGTTCCGGGAACCGTTGGCGGGCTGGAGTTTGCGGGTACGGGAGGCAAGAACGAGACCGGGCAGTTGTCTAAGCTGAAGTTTGCTCCCAGGGTTGGATTTTCGTACGCCATCGACACAAAGACAACCTATCGCGGTGGAGGCGGCGTCTTCTTTTCTCCGCTGCGCTACGATGCCACGGCCGCGCTGCAGACCGGCTTTACGACCGAGAACCAGTTGATCTCCAGCAACGACGGCTATCAGACGCCTGCATCCAGTTTCTCGCTGAGCAATCCATTTCCATCAGGTCCGGAAGCGCCCACGGGAAGCTCGGCCGGCCTGCTGACTGGCATCGGCAACCCGATTGCGGCCTACGACAGCAATATCAAGTCGCCGGTCATCTACCAGTTCTCCACGGGCATTCAGCGTCAGTTGTCGAAGGACACGGTGCTGGAGGTGAACTACGTGGGTTCGCGCGGCCAGCTGTGACGCCTCAGAACAATGGAAAGCTTGCTAAAGATCTTCTGAAACTGTCTGCGCGTCCAGAAGTTCATCGATACGTATTTTTCATGTCTCCCCTCTTCAAGGGCAACAAGCGCCTCTTTCAGTTTGAGGCGAACGGAGTCGAGGTATGGTCAGTCGATATCTAATCAACACGATTCATGGCGGATATGCACGTAGGGAGTTCGTGCCCGAAGAAGGCGCGAGCAGCAAGAAAAAACAACCAGCAAGAATCCCAACAGCCACCAAAACAGCCACTCTACCAAAGCGAAGAAAGCCACCTCCTGGGTAGCCTCTGTAAACTTATGATTCTTATAGTGTTTATTGGCTCCTGAGGTAGGACTCGAACCTACAACCCTTCGGTTAACAGCCGAATGCTCTGCCATTGAGCTACTCAGGAGTGTCTTTCCTTCAACTTCTTTATTCAAATTAACAGACAGGGCCGGGATCGTCAAAACGATTGAGTTTAGTGCCAAAGATTCCCACCGGATGCGCACTCCGAGAGCCGTCGCAGGTCAATCCCGTGCGGCGACATCGGAATCGGTTTAATGGGAACCGCCCTTCCTGACGATAGAGGAAATATATACCGGAGGAGGATGCATGTCCCGGATTTCCCGGCTTGAGCGTAACGAAGTGACTCCGGAGATGGCCAGACTCTACGACAAGGCCTTTTCTCTGCGTGGCGATGTCCCCAATATGTTCCGCGTGATGGCCCATCGACCCGAGATCTTTACGACGATGATGGAGCACTTCAACGCTGTCCTCACCGCGGGTACGGTTCCGGTAAAGCTCAAGGAGCTGATCATAGTCCGCACCAGCCAGTTGAATGAAACCCCCTATTGCCTTGCAAGCCATATCCAGTTGGCCAAAAACCTCGGTTGGAGCGACGAACAGTTGTCGCGTTTGGCGGAGTGGGAAGAGCGCGACGACTATACCGCAGCCGAAAAGGCCGCGCTGCTGCTGGCCGAGACGGTCACCCTGGATGCGAACGCGGTCACCGATGAGCAGTTTGCAGTGTTGCGCTTGTCGTTCGACGAAGGCGAGATTGTCGAGTTGCTTTGCACCATCGGGTTGTTCAACTACTTCAACCGCTTCAACAATGCCTTGCTCATGGAACCAACCAAGCCGGGAGAAGGCGGCGTGGCGGAGAAGATTGCCGAATTGCCCGCCCTGCAGAAGGCTTGAGGCGGCCTCCGCAGGGGCAAAATGAGACGGCAAACACTCCAGGAAGTGCGTTCCGGCGCGTTCTTTGCAACACTGGAAGAGTAGTCAACTTCCAAGGAGTTCCTTTTGTCGATGAAACTCAAGCTCCCGGCGGGATCGTTCCGGGCCTATTTATTTGATTGCGACGGTACCATCGTCGACTCGATGCCATTGCACTATGTCGCCTGGAAAGAGACGCTTGCGGAGTGGAACTGCCCCTTCGAAGAGTCCCTCTTTTATGCCTGGGGCGGGCGGCCGGTAACCGCCATTCTCGCTTCGCTGAATGAGATGAATGGCCTGCAGATGCCGGTTGAGGAAGTCGCCAGGCGGAAAGAAAATCGTTACCACGATCAGCTTGTCCATCTCAAAGCGATCCCTGAAGTGGTGGAGCACATCGACGAGGCCCATGGGCGGATTCCTTTTGCGGTGGTCTCGGGAAGCCGGCGCAACTCCGTCGTGAGTTCGCTGGCCCAACTGGAACTGCTGGACAAGTTCGAGACCCTGGTGTGCGCCGAAGACTACAAGAACGGCAAGCCCGCCCCCGACGCGTTCCTCATGGCCGCCGAACGGCTGGGCGTTGCGCCGGAAGATTGCCTGGTCTTCGAAGACACGCAGATGGGCATTCAAGCGGCGACAGCTGCCGGTATGGCCTCGGTGCTCGTCCCCGGACCGATGGACAGAATCTAGCCCGGAAGTGCGAAGGTCCTTTGGCCCTGGTCCCGGATATGGGATCAGGGCCTCTCTCTTCCTGTCCGCCTCCAAAGCAGTCTCCACTACCAAGGCGGCTCGGACTTGCATTCGGTGGGAACCTATGCAGCCCAAAGGACGTAACCCTTCTGAAAGCGGTCGGGAGGGGATTTCATGCAGAGCGAGGTTGCCCCAGCGTCAACCAAACCAGCGGAACTGATGAGTCGGTCCGGACTGCCCATTGTGTTTTGCATCGCGGCGGCCGTTTTGCTGGCGCATCTGGCCACTAATGGCCGGTATGGTTTTCACCGGGACGAATTCCAATTCCTTAGCGATGCGCGTCACCTCGACTGGGGATTTGTGGCTTATCCCCCGCTCACACCGTTTTTGCAGCGAATCGGCCTGGACCTCTTCGGTCTTTCGCTGGTGGGTTTGCGCCTGTTTTCGGTGCTCGCCCAGACTCTGGCGCTGGTCGTTACCGGCCTGATGGCGCGTGTGTTGGGAGGAGGCCGCCTGGCGCAGTCCACCGCTGCCCTCGCGGTCGCGCTCTCTCCTTTGCCACTCTTCGAGGGGACGGAGTTCCAATACTCCTCCTTCGACTACCTGTGGTGGGTTCTGATTGCGTACTTCACCATTCGCCTGCTCAAGTCGGAGAATCCGCGCTGGTGGTTGGCCATCGGAGCTGTCGTCGGTCTTGGGCTGCAGACCAAGTACTCCATCGTCTTCTACATCGCAGGGATTCTGGGCGGAGTTGTTCTTTCCCGAGCCCGCAAGTTCCTGCTCAGCGGTTGGTTTTGGGGCGGCATTGCGGTGGCGCTGCTGATCTTTTTGCCGAACTTTCTGTGGCAGGTGCGCCATCACTTCATTTCCTACGACTTTCTGCACTCCATTCACGTGCGCGACGTGGGTGAGGGCAGGGGAGAAGGCTTCGTTAAAGATCAATTCTGGATTTGTGTGAACACCTCCGCCGCGCCATTGTGGCTGGCGGGTCTGATCGCCCTCCTGATCAACGCTCGTTATCGCATGCTGGCCTGGATGTACCTGATTCCGCTGACGATTTTTGCGTTTGCGAAAGGCAGAGGCTACTACATGGCTGCGGCCTATCCCATGCTCTTGGCGATGGGGGCCGTCGCTGCCGAGCGCTGGGTCGCTATGCTCCCCACATGGGGACGGCGGGCAGTGACAGGTGTCTTCTTCATGGGGCTTGCCTTGAACGGCGCCTTCGTCTGCGCGCTGATCCTACCGCTCGCGCCTTCCGGGCCGCTGCGCGATTTCGCGTTGAAGAACAACGGCGACTTGCGTGAGGAGATCGGCTGGGACGAGATGGTCAAGACTGTGGCGGGAATTCGCGACGCCTTACCCGCTGAGCAGCAGGGAAGTGTTGGGGTGCTGGTGGGCAACTACGGTGAGCAGGGCGCCATTGAGATGCTGGGACCCGCTTACCATCTGCCGGTCCCTATCAGTATGACCAATTCGGCATGGCTGCGCGGTTATCCCGAGCCAACGCCGACAACCCTCATTGTGATCGGATTCAGCAGCAAGGGAGCCGAACGCGCCTTCACGGGCTGTCGCCTTGCCGGGCACAACGGCAACTCCGCGGGGGTCAAGAATGAAGAGAGCCAGTCGCACCCGGATATCTTCGTTTGCGGCCCTCCGAAACTGCCCTGGCCGGAGTTCTGGAAGGAATACCAGTCTTTCGGCTAAGCAGCCCTCTTCCCTTGGGAGAGCCGGCAAGGGGCTTCGGCGCTTCGCTCAATAAGACCTCTTGCTATCGCCTGCGCTGGCCGGACCATAAAGCAGCACCGCTACGCGATACACGGTGAAGGCTCCTTGCGCGTTTTGCGCTGGACAAGCGCCTACAGAAGCCTGCGCATAATCGCCGGAAGCGATGCGCTGCTGCAAGGCCTGGGGCAGATGAGAGAGATCGGCGTCCTGCCAACGCATGACGTACCCAGGTTGTGCGCCTGTGAGAGTCCTTGGGAATCCGCTTTGCAGCGCACAGGCGGCGCGGGCGTCGGTTGGGTCGCGGCGCACCTGAATCTTTTGTCGACGCAGAAGATCGGCCAACGCAGACTCCACTTCCATCTGAGAGCGCACAGGCACCGCAAGCGCGTAGTCCGCCACAGCATAGAAGAGGCCGCCCCTGTTTAGCACCGCGATGCCGACGCTATCGACCTCGGCGTTCAGCAGATTGGCGCGATGAGGTGGAGACCCCATCCACCCTGGATGAATGTCTTCCGCGCGCGTGGCGGCGGCAATGTTCTCTTCGATTCTTGCAAAGTGCGCTCCTGCCTGTCCGGCGCGCTCCGCCAGATCAAGCTCCCCGTCATAGCGATGAGAGAGGGACCGTTCGGCAGCCATGCGGGAACAGTGTTTGCCTGCGGCATTCGCCAAGGCCGGGTCCCAGCGGAGAGGCCCCACTCCCGCTGCGGCTCGGGACTGGTTCGCCTGGGCGACCAACTGCTCCGCCTGCGCGGACCGGGCTATGTTCCCCTGGTCGTTTCTGGAGGGATTGGACTGAGCTCTTGCGCCTACAGCGAAGAGCGTGACGAGCAAGAGGAGTGTCGTGCGGTGGGTCGGCATATCTTCAAAGACCCCATTCCCAGGCATTTGTCGCCCTATCCCCCGATTTAATCAGCGTCTCGTTCCCCTGTCACGGTATTCTTGGGTTGCTGATGACAATTGCCGCTCCCACTTTCTTCGGTCGCGCTGTGAGGCTGATCCGCCTTCAACCCCTGGCATTTGCGGGAATGCTGCTGCTTGCGGCTTTCGTCCTGGGCGGTCTGTCCGCGCCTTGGTTGGCGCCGCACAGTCCTGCGTCCATCGACCTGCTGCATCGGCTGGAAGGGCCTTCCTCATCCCACCTGGCGGGAACCGACGAACTGGGCCGCGACATTCTCTCTCGCCTTCTGTGGGGGGCGCGCCTCTCGCTGGCGGTCTCGGTGACGGTGGTTTCGGTCTCCCTGGCCCTCGGACTCACCATTGGCGGGCTGGCAGGCTACTGGGGTGGCTGGATCGATACCGCCCTTACCACTTTTGCCATGAATACGTTTCTTGCTTTGCCCGGGATCCTGCTAGCGATCGCCTTTGCCGCCTTTCTGGGACCGGGATTCGCCAACCTTGTGCTCGCTCTGGCTGTTGGCGGTTGGGCTGGCTATGCGCGACTGGTGAGGGCGCAGGTCATGGCCGTGCGCGACCGCGAATACGTGGATGCGGCGCGGGCTCTGGGAGCCAGTGGACTGCGCATCTTCTTCCGCCACATCCTGCCGAACATCCTGCAGCCGATTCTGGTGCAGGCCGCAATCGGTTTGGCCGGAGTGATCCTGGCCGAGGCGACGCTCTCGTTTCTGGGGTTGGGGATTCCTGCGCCTGCACCCAGTTGGGGAGCCATGCTGAACGACGCGCGCCTCCATCTCTTCGACTCTCCGCATCTCGTGTTGTTCCCGGCCATGGCGGTGGCCGGCGCGGTTCTGGGCTTCAACTTCCTGGGCGACGCGCTGCGCGATCGCCTCGATCCGCGCACCCGGCTGGAGATGGGGCTGTAAGTGGGAAAAAGCATGAAAGTCGGCATCGTCAGCGACACCCACGGCCTGATGCGTCCCGAAGCGCTCGCGGCACTGGCCGGGGTTGAGCGCATTTTGCACATGGGCGACGTGGGCAAGTTCGACGTCATCGAACAGTTGGAAAAGATCGCTCCAGTCACCGCCGTGCGCGGCAACGTGGACCGCGAGGGTCGCTGCAGCGAGCTGCCGGAGACGGAAGTAGTTGTCCTCGGTGAGCACTACGTCTACATGCTCCACGATCTGAATACGATCCACCTCGATCCCGCCGCTGCCAAGTTTGCCGCGGTACTCTCCGGACATACTCATGTTGCCAATTTCGTGACCCGCCGGGGAGTTCTTTACGTCAACCCCGGGTCCTGCGGTCCACGGCGCTTCGAACTGCATCCGACCATCGGTCTGCTGACGCTGGGGGAGGATGGGCAACTGGAGCCGAAGATTGTCTCGTTGAAATGCCCGTAAAGCCGTGGACCCTGAACGCCGGTAATTTGACTCTGCTGCGGGGCTGCACTGTATGGTTCAACCGGGGCAGTGCAATGCCCTGCGGACAGGCCATGGGCGCGCTGCAAGACGCAATTGCGACTTCGGCTTCCGGTCTTGTCGCAGATAGGGAAATCGTACCTTTATGACTGAGCTCGACTCCAAGTCTCTTCCAGACAACGCCTACCAGCCGCTCGCGGACGGCGAATCCTACCAGCCCCTGATTCCGGCCGAAGCACGAGAGCCGGAACTCACGGTGCGGTCCATCGTTTCGGGTGTGGTGTTGTGCATCCTCTTCACCGTCGCCTCGGCCTACTCGGGACTCAAAGTCGGGCAGGTGATGGAGGCGGCCATTCCGATCTCCATCCTGGCCATTGGATTGGCTCGCGTCTATGCGCGGCGTTCGAGCCTTCTGGAGAATGTGATCATCACCGGGATCGGCGGCGCGACCAGCGGCATTGTGGCCGGCGCCATCTTCACACTGCCCGCACTCTACATCCTCAATCTCGACCCCAAGCCGGTGCAGACCATCTTCATCTGCCTCGCCGGAGGCTGCCTCGGAATCCTCTTCCTGATTCCGCTGCGCCGTTACTTTGTGCGCGAGATGCATGGCAAACTCCCCTATCCGGAAGCAACCGCCATCACCGAAGTGTTGGTCACCGGCGAGAAGGGCGGATCGCAGGCCAAGTTGCTGCTGCAGGCCACCGCCATCTCCGGTGTCTACGACTTTTTTGTGACCACCTTTCATGTGTGGAAAGAGTATGTGGACTTCCTGTTTGTGCCTGTAATGCACACCCTGGCCGACAAAGCCCGCATGGTCTTCCGCTTTGACGCCATCGGCTTCATTCTCGGCCTGGGCTACGTGATGGGCTTGCGCAGTTCCATGCTCCTCTGCGCGGGCGGCGTGCTTTCGAACTTTGTACTGGTCCCGGTCATCTGGTTCATTGGCAGCCACATCGATGTTGCGGTGTATCCCGCGGTCCATCCGGTGTCGCAGATGACCGCGGTGGAGATCTATCGCAACTATGTGCGCTTCATCGGTGTAGGCGCCATTGCCACAGCGGGCATCGTTGGCATCATCCGCTCGCTCAAGGTTGTGGCCGGGTCGTTCGGTATAGCACTCAAAGTTTTCCGCCACGGCGAGGTCGTGCAGCAGGAACGCACAGATCGCGACGTGTCCATGATTTCGATCCTCATTGGCGTTGTCATCAGCGCCATTGCCGTGGCTGCGTTTTTGGGCAATCTGCCCGTCTCATGGACTGTAGTCGGCGTGGGCCTGCTGCTGATTCTGCTGTTCTCCTTCTTCTTCACATCGGTAGCCGCCAATGCCGTTGCCACCACGGCGCGCAATCCGGTTTCCGGAATGACGATGCTGACCATCATCATCTCTTCTGCGGTGCTGCTGCGTTTTGGGGTAACGGGTACCGCGGGCATGTTCTTCGTGATGGCGATTGCCGGAATGGTGTGCACGGCCTTGTCCGTCTCGGGGCAGGCCATCACCGATCTGAAGGTCGGCTATTGGCTCGGCTCAACTCCGGCCGCGCAGGAAAAGGTGAAGTTTCTCGGCGTCATCGTCTCCGCAATTGCGGTCGGTTTGACCATCGTGATGTTAGCCCGCACCTTTCAGTTTGGCGAGTCCGCGGTGGGCGATGTGCGGCCCGTCTTGGCCTCACCGCAGGCTTCCATCATGAAGGCTCTGGTGGAGGGCTTCATGAGCCATCAGCCGATCGCCTATCTGCTCTTCGGCGTGGGCGCCATGATCACCCTCATCCTGGAAATGCTCGGCCAGCCATCGCTCATCTTTGCTCTGGGAATGTACCTGCCGTTGGAACTGAATACTCCAGCGTTAGTGGGCGGATTCCTCTCGCATTTCCTCGGCAAACGCGCGGAGAAGGCCGGCGGCGAGACTGGCAGCAGAATTCGCGAGCGCGGCGTCATTATCGCTTCTGGACTGATGGCCGGCGGTGCCCTGGGCGGCGTGTTGGGAGCGTCGATGCGCCTCTTCCCCGCTTTCCGCGAGGATCTGATCCAGACCCCATTCTTCAACAATGAGCCGGTCTCGCAATCCGTCTCCGCATTGCTCTTCGTGGCCCTTTGCCTCTATCTGTGGTTTGGCGCCACCAAGAAAGAAAACCAGAAAGAAATGAGGCCCTGATGGATCAAGCAGGAATCTATGTAGCCGACGCAGTTCTGGGCATCGACACGCTATGGAGCGGAGACGTAATGTGTGCTTCCGGCACGGGACGATTCATCGCCGACTCCTGGTTCTCCGACGAGCCCTTGCCCCTGGCTTATACGCATCCGTCTGCTGCGCGCGTGCGGCAATCCGGCGGAGTGGCTGGCAAGAGCCTGGATCGCGAAGCCGTCGAAACGTACCTGACTGCCGTGAATCCTGGCGCTGCCATTCGTGGATTGCGGATGGAAGCTGCCAAAATTGGCGGCTCTCGCGGGGACTATCTGGATGGGCTGGGCATCTGCCTTGAAACCATGCTGGATCTGGCGATGGAAGTCCTGGGCAAGGGCGATCCCGTTCCCTATACGCGCAGTGTGGAGGCCTCGACAGGCAAGCCGCCTGAGCCCTCCCAACCCCAGCGCAAGCGGGAGCAGGTTTCCGAGTTACTGAACCGCGCGGGATATGACGTCACCAGCCTGCTGTTTGCCGTCGATGCCTGGCGCAAGGATCGCGAGATCCCCATGGCCTCGGTGCGAGGACTGGGTGCGGCGGTGATCGCGCACTTTGACAACCTGAGCGGAAAGAACTTGATGCCCTGGCTACCGGCAGAGTTCGCCCAAGTGCCGCGCGCCAACATCGATTTTTTGCCCATCAAGGATGCCTGGTTTTCCGGCTCGATGAATTACATCGGCAGGGCGCGCAACGCAGACGATTCTCCGCAATACGAAGCGAACTACGAAATCAATGCTTCGCTGCGTATCTCCTATCCGGAATTCGAGCAACTGGTAAGTCACGAAGTGGTGCCCGGACATGTAACCACTTTCGCCTATCTGCAGAACCTGTATGTGCGCGGCAAGGCTGGCTTCGAGGCGACGGTGCTCACCATGAATACCCGCGCGGCGACTTTGTTTGAAGGCATCGCCAACAACGCGATTCTGATTGCCCATGGAGTTACCGAGGTCGATCAACTGCCCGACGAAGACGCGCAGATCGGCGTGTTGCTGGCCCTGCTTCAGGATGATGCAAAGAATCAATCGTCGTATCTGACCTGGGGTGAAGGCAGACCGCAAGCCGAGGTTGCCGCCACGCTTCGCCGCGATTTTCTGGTGACCGAAGAGCGTGCCGACAAACTGTCCGGTGCGTGGGGACGTCATCCGTTGCTGGGGCGCATGTATCTTCCCGCCTATCGCAGCGGCACCGAAAAAGTGGCCGAACTCAGGCGCATCTATCCCGCGGAGAAGGTGCTGCCGGCAATCTTTGGATGCTACGGCATGGTCGATATTCTCACCGTGGAGAGGATGCTGAAAGAAGCTTGAGAAAGTTCTCCAGAGCGCTTGAAGCAATCGCGAACAACAATGTCGATGCTTCGGTTTCGCGTGGCATTGCTCTGGGCGACTACCCTGAGATTGGGAGACCCTTGGCGCTGAATACTTGCCGAATCCATTCGAGGGTGACCGCATGATGGAGAAGTGCCGCTTATACGAAATGGTTGCCTCATGTCCCCGATTTTGGGACAGGTGAAAGCACAAATCTATCCTGTCAGGGGACTAGAATCTTCTCGGAGGCCCAATGAGGAAGTTCTTGTTGCTGAATGCGTTTTTGGCGATGTCCGCGAGTCTGGTCTCGGCTCAAATAGCCCTATGCACCGTCACGCTGCATGTTGACGGCTTCCGAAGCCAGAAAGGCGACCTTGGTGTCACGGTCTTCAACTCGCCGGACGGATGGCCTGAGAACAACAACAAGGCGCTCCAGCATGGAGGATTTCCATTCTCCGGCAACTCCGCCAGCGTCACCCTGACCCTTCCTCCGGGCCGCTATGCTTTCGCGGTGATTCATGACGAGAATTCGAACCACAAACTCGACCGGAATTTCGTCGGCTATCCAAAGGAAGGTTTCGGATTTTCCAACAATCCCAAGGTCTATCTCACGGCTCCAGGTTTTGATGCCGCGTCCACGCCGGTGACCTGCCCCGCCACGGATCTTTCGATTCATTTGATCTATAAATAAGTTCGGAGGAACGAGGTCTTAGCAGCTCATCCGGGCGCAAGGTTTTAAGGTGCTACCGTCTCCGTTTGTGAAGAACCTGATGCTGGAACTGGCATTACGACAAAACCTCCGACAATGGCTCTGTCAGAGGTCGAGTGAAACAACCGTAAGTTGTTTGGTATGAATGGTCGGGGAGAGAGGATTCGAACCTCCGACCCCCTGCTCCCGAAGCAGGTGCTCTACCAGGCTGAGCCACTCCCCGAACACGGGTTGAGGAAGCGTATTTGCGGGGAGCGGGCCTGGCGCATAATTCCCCGTAATTGCGCTTCCACAAGTGTAGCAGAATCCCCGCAGATGCAGCCACCTGCCGCCCGCCTTGGGCCGCACACTCAACCGCCTCTTAAATAGAGTGATGGGCTTCCCACCCTTTCCGCAGAAACGCGGAAAGGATGGGGCACGGAGCGTCTGTTGTTCAGGTCGGGTGAAAAAGGGGCGCTGTCGCGCGCCGTCGAGGAAAGAAGGAGCGGCATTGGCACGGATCGGACGCCAATTCGACTCCCCCGCACAAGGGAGCGGCCGGCAGCGTAGAATCACTCTTTTATGCACGAGCTTTCGTTGGTGATGAGCATTGTGGAGTCGGTGACCGAATCGCTCGAGGCGTATCCCGGGGCGACGGTCATCGAAGTGCGCCTGCGCATCGGCGCGCTGGCCGCCGTCGAAGAGGAGTCGCTGCAGTTCTGCTTTGGCATGGCCTCCGAGGGGACGGCGCTGCAGGGGGCCCGGCTGGTGGTGAATCGGCTCCCGGTCCGCTTGTATTGTGTGCCGTGCAACCAGGAGGTGGAGTTGCCCGGCGTGCAGAGTATGCACTGTCCGTTGTGCAATGCTCCGGCCTTCGACATTCGGCAGGGCAGGGAGATGGAGATCGAGGCAATCGAGATTGACGAAATCGACGAGGTCGAGACGGGCGGCGGCGAAGCTGGAGCCCTCACAGCAAAGACAGGGGAAGGTGAGGAATGACCACACGCATCGTCGAGTTGCGCCGGGGAATTCTGAAGAAGAATGATGAGCTGGCAGCCGGGCTCCGGCAGCGTTATGCGGTCGCCGGGGCGCTGGTCTTGAACCTGGTTTCCAGCCCAGGGACCGGCAAGACGGCTTTTTTGCAACGAACCTTGCGGGAACTGCTGGCCCGCGGCTTCAAGGCTGCTGCCTTGGTCGGCGACCTGGAGACCGACAACGACGCCCGCCGTCTGGCCGCCAGCGGCGCGCCCGTCCGCCAGATCAATACCCATGGAATCTGCCATCTGGATGCGGAGATGATCGGCCGCCATCTGGACGATTGGCAGGCCGTGAATCTGGCAGATCTCGACTACCTCTTTATCGAGAACGTCGGCAACCTGGTTTGTCCCTCCAGCTACGACCTGGGCGAGAAGATTCGCGTGGCCCTGCTGAGCGTCACCGAAGGCGAAGACAAGCCCCTCAAGTACCCCACGCTCTTCAACTCCGCCGACGCCGCCGTCATCACCAAGATGGATATCGCCGAGCCCTGCGGTTTCGACCGCGATGCGGCATTGCGCAATGTGAACCAGATCCGTCCCGGCATTCGCATCTTCGAGACTTCCGCCAAAACCGGCGCGGGCATGGAAGAATGGTTGGCCTATCTGGTCGGAGAGCGATTGGCGCGAGCTGTTTGACAGGACAAATTTTCAGTAATCTCCGAAAATCCTAGAAATGTCCAATCCTGAGACTGAAATGGTGTCGGTGCCTTCGATTCGGATTCCGTTGTTGAAGCGCACTTGAAACGAACTGAGGTTGATCGCACGTTGAAAGGCTTCAGAGTCCGTTTCTGCTGGAAGATCGGGTACCGGATCAACGGAAAGGAACGTAAATTCAACGTCCCCGTGATTGGCTATGTTGAGAAGTCCCCTCTTCCCTACGAGGTTTTTCAAACGCGAGAGAGTGTCCATGGAGCAATCGTATTCCGATTTGTTGAGAATAGGCATAGCTAACTGCAGGTATTGTATTCCGACTTTGAGTGATCCAAATCACATTGAACTCCCCTCTGACTCAGTATAAGGTGATCCCATGTGCCTAGCAGTTCCCGGAAGAGTCGAGTCCATCGATACCGAAGGCGACATCCTCATTGGCCGCGTCAACTTCGGTGGAGTGATCAAGCGTGTCTGCCTGGACTACGTGCCGGACATTCAAGTCGGCGAGTACACCATTGTCCATGTGGGCTTTGCTCTCTCCCGCATCGACGAAGAAAGCGCCGAGAAGACCCTCGAAGTCTTTCGCCAGATGGGCATGCTCGATGAGGAGCTTGCCGGTGAAGAGGAAGCCTTTGCCCGCGCCGCCCAGATGATCCCGTCCCCCTGCCCGGATGGGAGTTGTGGAGACAAATGAAGTATCTGACCGAGTTCCGCAATGGCGAGGTCGCCCAGCGCATCGCGCAGCAGATCCATCGCATCGCCACGCGGCCCTGGAAGATCATGGAGGTTTGTGGCGGGCAGACGCACTCCATCATTAAAAACGGGATTGATCAGATGCTTCCGGCTGGGATCGAGATGATCCACGGCCCGGGATGCCCGGTTTGCGTCACTCCTCTGGAACTGATTGACAAAGCCCTGGCCATCGCCGCGCAGCCGGGCGTGATCTTCTGCTCGTTTGGCGACATGCTGCGCGTCCCCGGCACCGAATGCGACCTCTTTCAGGTCAAAGGCAATGGCGGCGATGTGCGGGTGGTCTATTCTCCCCTCGATGCCGTCGAACTGGCCATGAAGAATCCCGACCGGCAGGTGGTTTTCTTCGGGGTGGGATTCGAGACGACGGCCCCTGCCAACGCCATGAGTGTCCACCTGGCGAAGCGGCGCGGGTTGAAGAATTTCTCCCTGCTGGTCTCGCATGTCCTGGTTCCTCCGGCCATCGAGGCCATACTCAGCGCGCCCGGCCACCGGATCGACGGCTTCCTGCTTGCCGGACACGTCTGCAGCGTCATGGGCTATTGGGAATACCCGCCGCTGGCCGAGCGCTTCCGTGTGCCGCTGGTGGTCACTGGTTTCGAGCCGCTTGACCTGCTCGACGGGATCCGCCGCACTGTCCTTCAACTGGAATCCGGCCGCCACGAAGTGGAGAACGCCTACGAGCGCATGGTCACCTTCGAGGGCAACAAGCCCGCGCAAAAGCTGATGAGTGAGGTCTTTGAGGTCTGCGACCGCGCCTGGCGGGGCATTGGAGTGATCCCGAAGAGCGGTTGGAAGCTGAGCGAGGCGTATCGGGAGTTCGACGCCGAGGAGCGCTTCCAACTCTCCGGTATTCGCACGGTGGAGTCGCCGCTTTGTCACTCCGGCGAAGTGCTGCGCGGGATGATGAAGCCGGCCGAGTGCCCGGCTTTTGGCAAGGAGTGCACGCCGCGGCATCCGCTCGGAGCGACGATGGTGTCCACCGAAGGCGCTTGCGCCGCGTACTTCAACTATGGCCGCTTCATTTCGGCAGAGCAGCTTGCCGGAGCCGGGCTGTCCGCTGTGGGCCAACCGAACGACAATTGGGGATCGAAGTGAAAGAAAGCGCGCCTGTGGGTTCCGCTTCCACGCCGGACTTTTCCAACTGGAGCTGCCCCCTGCCTTTGGCGGGCTACCCCACCATCGTGATGGGCCATGGCGGCGGCGGCAAACTGGGCAACGAACTCGTCGAGCACCTCTTTGTTCCAGCCTTCCGCAACCCGGCCCTGGAAAATCTGGGCGACGCGGCCGTCCTCGATCTGCCTGCCGGGCGGATCGCCATGAGCACCGACTCCTTTGTTGTGCAGCCGCTCTTCTTTCCCGGCGGATCGATCGGAGAACTGGCCGTCAACGGTACCGTCAACGATCTGGCGGTCTCGGGAGCCATCCCGCTCTACCTCACCGCCAGCTTCATTCTGGAGGAAGGCCTGCCCATGGCTCAGCTTGCGGCCATTGTCGAGGCCATGGCCAAAGCTGCTGCCGTCGCCGGAGTCCAGGTTGTCACCGGAGACACCAAGGTCGTCGAGCGCGGCCACGGAGACGGGATCTATATCAATACCGCCGGGATCGGAGTCATCCGCCCTGGAATCTCGGTGAGTCCGCGGCAGGCAAAGCCCGGCGACGCGATTCTGGTTTCCGGAACCATCGGAGATCACGGTATGGCCATTCTAAGCGTGCGCGAAGGGCTGGAGTTCGAAAGCCAGATCCGTTCGGACTGCGCACCGCTGAATAGCCTGATTGCCGATGTCCTGACGGCTGCGGGCGCTTCCGTGCACGTGATGCGCGATCCCACTCGTGGGGGCCTGGCCTCTACCCTGAACGAGATTGCACAGGCTTCGGGCGTGGGAATCTCTCTCGAGGAAGCGAGCTTGCCGGTAAAGCCTCAAGTGCAGTCGGCGTGCGAGTTGTTGGGATTCGACCCGGTCTACGTTGCCAACGAGGGGAAGGTGGTGTTCTTTGTCGCGCCTGAGGCTGCCGATCTGGTTCTCAATGCACTCCGCGCCCATCCCCTGGGTCGCGATGCCGCGCGGATCGGAACCGTGACCGCAGACCATCCTCGGTTGCTGGTGGCCCGCACCGCAATGGGCGCCAATCGCGTGATCCCGCTGCAGATAGGCGAACAATTGCCTCGGATCTGTTAAGAACGTCTTCGTTTCGTGCGTGAACAACCCTTCCGTGCCCCATCCTTGCATCGTCTTTTGAAGCAAGGGTGGGAAGCCTTAAATTTCAATAGAATCTGTAAGGTATTGAATGCAAAGCTATTTATTGTCGCGATCTACCAGGCGGTCAGCCTTCCCAGCCTCCAAAATCAAGTCCATCAAGTTGCCAAATCGCTCACACGAATGATCCGCCCCTTGTGCGGTTGATTGGCCTCCCATCCTTTCCGCTGAAAGCGCGGAAAGGATGGGGCGCGGAGCGCCTGCGCCACGGGCCGGATCAAGATTGTTCAATGCTCATCCGAGTCGGGATCTCCTCAACGCCACCTGCCCGGGGTAGAAGTTATCTAAGTACCTAGTTTTTATGGTTACTATTACGATAGATTCCCGACAGGTAATGGGTACCTGAGTAATTGATATCCTCCAAAAACTTCTGCTGCTCCCCTCTGCCTCGGCCTCTTCGAGCCGATAGGGGAGAAGGATACACGCTGCTGAATGCTTTTTGCTCACCCTCCAACCCAGCTCGTTCTCACTCCTGAATACCGCGAGGCAACCGTGACCCGATCGACCAAAATTTCCTTCTATGGTGCAGCGATTCTCCTTTCCTTAGGGGCCTGCGCCGTTGCCTTCGCGCAAACGCCCGCCAACCGCGTGGGCAAAGTCGTCAACGAGAGCCAGACCGTGACACTCTACGGGAACACTCATCCCCTGGCTCGGTCGGAGTTTGATCAGGGGGCTGTGGACGCGACGACGCCCATGGGGCGCATGGTACTCCAGTTGGAGCCATCGGCGAGCCAATCGGCCGCTCTGGAAGCCTTAATCGAAGCGCAGCACGACCCGCAGTCGCCCCTCTATCACCAGTGGCTCACCCCCGCGCAATATGGCGCGCGGTTTGGGGCAAGCGTTCAGGACGTGACCCGCATCTCCGCCTGGCTCGCGTCCCACGGTTTTACCGTCGACGAGATTCCTGCCAGTAACCGGCAGATCGTTTTCTCCGGATCGGCGACGCAAGTGGCGGAGACCTTCCACGCGGAGATGCACCACTACCTGGTCAACGGTGCGCACCATTTTGCCAATGCGCAGGATCCGCAGATTCCTGCAGCGCTGGCCGGTGTCGTCAGTGGCGTCGTCTCGCTCCATGACTTCCGCCGCGACGCAGCCGTGCGGTCGCGCGTCGAGCTGAATGAGAGCCAAGGAGAGACATTGCGCTCGGCCCAGGCTGTGCATCCGGAGTATTCGAGCGGCGGCACACACTACCTGTTCCCGGCCGACTGGGCCACAATCTACGATCTGAACTCGCTCTACAAGGCTGGAACCAACGGTGCCGGAACCTCGATCGCCATCGTGGGCAGAAGCAATATCAATCTGAGCGACGTGGCGGCCTTCCGCTCCATCTCCGCCCTGACGGCAAACATGCCGACGGTGATCTATGTCAGCAACAACCCCGGTTTGTTGGCCGGAGATCAGGACGAGTCCACGCTGGATGTGGAGTGGGCCGGTGCGGTCGCTCCCGCTGCTACCGTCAAGTTTGTTGTGGGCGCCTCCACCAATACGACCGACGGAGTCGATCTGTCGGCGCAATACATTGTGAATCACGTCACGGCCCCGGTGATGAGCACGAGCTACGGAAGTTGCGAAGCCAATATGGGCGCGGCTGAGCTGGCGTTCTACAACAGCCTCTGGCAGCAGGCGGCCAGCGAGGGCATCAGCGCCTTCGTCTCCTCCGGTGACTCGGGTGCTGCAGGATGCTACGGCGGCAGCTCTTCCTCGGCCTCCGGAAAAGGTGTCAACGGATTGTGCAGCTCGCCCTATGCAACCTGCGTCGGCGGTACTGAGTTCAACGAAGGATCGAATTACGGGCAGTATTGGGCTTCGACCAACTCCACGGGGGACGGTTCGGCGCTTAGCTACATTCCAGAGACGGTCTGGAACGAGAGCGGTGCGAACGGCGGCTCCGGGCTTTGGTCTTCCGGTGGCGGCATCAGTCTGGTTTATGCCCAACCAACCTGGCAGAAGAGCGTATCCGGAACCAGCGCGGCCAACGGGATGCGTGCGGTGCCCGATGTATCGATGTCGGCCTCCAGCCATGATGGCTACATCATCGCCGAGAACGGAAACTATTACATCATTGCCGGAACCTCGGCAGCTTCGCCTTCCTTCGCCGGTGTGATGGCGCTGGTGGTGCAATCGAAAAGCGGCGTCGGGCAGGGAAATGCCAATCCGGGACTCTACGCGCTGCTGAACGCGAGCCGCAATCCCTTTCATGCAACCCCCTCGGGAAACAACTCAGTTCCCGGCGTCACGGGCTTCTCGGCCAGCGGCGCTTCCTATAACCTGGCCACCGGTCTGGGGTCGGTGGATGGCGCGGTGCTGGTGGCCCAATGGGGGAGTGGAACCAGCACCGCATCAGGCATCGATTTCGCGCTGAAGGCGTCGGCCTTGAGCGCCACGGTCCTCACCGGCGGCTCGACCAGCTTCACCCTGAGCCTCACCGAGAGCGGTGCTGCCAGGAATGCGGTCGCCCTGACGGCGACAGCTCCGGCTGGGGTCACGGTCACCGTCAGTCCGGCATCCATTCTGCCCGGCGCCACAGCAACCGTCACAGTGAACGTAACCACTGCCGCGGCCGTGGGCGCACAGAATATCGTGATCACCGGCAAGGATGCCTCAGGAAGCCAGACCGTCAGCTTTGCCTTGACCGTCGCGCAGCCGCCGACCTTGACACTGAGTGCTGCCGCTTCTTCGTTGACCGTGCCGCAAGGCTCGTCGGGTGCGGTTGCTTTGACTGCGACCACAGGTGGTTCCTATACCGGGAACCTGACTTTCTCGCTGACCGGTTTGCCTGCGGGTGTGACCGCGGTTTGGTCGGCCAATCCCCTGAGCGCGGCTGCAGGAGCCAACGCGAACAAGGAAACCCTGACTCTTACGGCGTCCGCGACTGCCACCGCCAGCACGGTCATTGTGCCCGTCACAGTGGCCGGAGACGGATTGACGGCAACTTCCAATGTGACCCTGACCGTGCAGGCAGTGCCTGCGGTTCAATTGAGCGTCACTCCTGGATCAGTCTCCATGCAGTCGCTGGCAACGGCGACCGCTACGGTGACGGCGACTCCTCTCGGCGGTCTGGCGATTCAAGCCGGGGCAGCCGGATCCACCATCGCTGTGGCTTCCGGGCTTCCCGCGGGGATCACCGCGAGCTGGAGTGCGCCCACCATCACCGCCTCGGGTGCTGTTTCGTGGACTCTGACGTTGACGGGCAGCTCCAAGGCTGTCGCGGGGGCCGCGAGCCTGGCTCTCTCCGCGAAAGTTGTCGGCAAAACCGGAGTCGTTGTCACCTCCAGCGTTCCGCTGCCTCTCGTGGTCACGCTGACGCCGCCGACGCTCACGCTCACTCCAACCTCGCCCACGGTGACGGTGGTGCAAGGGGCGACGGCGACGGATTTAATTCAGGTCGCAGGCAACGGCACCTTCAGCGGCACACCCGCGATGAGCCTGAGCGGTTTCCCCATCGGCATTACCGCTGTCTGGAGCAGCAACCCCGTCACCCTGACCAGCGGATCAGGATCGTCGACACTGACCCTGATTGCAGCAGCGCAGGCGCCGGTGGGTACCTACACCATGACGGCGACAGCAACCAGCGGCGCGGTGTCGACCGGCAAGATCTTCACCGTGCAGGTGGTCAACGCGCCGTCCGTCACCCTGTCCGTTTCCCCGGCGTCGCTCTCGGTGTTGTCCACCGGATTAGCCACGGCGACGGTGACCGCGACACCGCAGTATGGCGCGGTGCTGACCACAGCCGGATCGGTCTTGAGCGTCCCGAACAATATTCCGTATGGTTTCACTGCGAGTTGGAGCGCTCCCGCGTTGACCGCAACCGGCAGCCTGGTTTGGACGCTGGCACTCTCCGGCAGTGCCGCTGCGGTGCCGACAACCAGTCAAATGGTCGTTGCCGTGACGGCTGGCGAGAAAACCGGAACCGCCCTGAGCGCCCGGCTTACGCTGCCAGTAACCGTGATTGCTGCCCCAACCCTGTCCTTGGCTGCGGCTACTTCCACTCCCGCAGTGGTGCAGGGAAAGTCGGTGACCGACCTCTTTACCCTGTCCGGGAACGCGACCTATAGCGGGGCGGCTGCTCTGAGCGTGACCGGAATGCCCGCCGGGGTTTCGGCGACATGGAGCAATAGCACTGTTGCCATGAACGGCGCAGCAGGAACCTCGACACTCACTCTGTCGGCAACCAGCGCGGTCTCTGTGGGTACCTATTCTCTGACCGTCAAAGCGGTAGGCGACGGACTGACCGTGTCCAAGGTCATCACGCTCCAGGTGCAACAGGCGCCCGCTGTCCAATTGACGGCCGGGGCGCTCGCGCTAACCTTGAGCCGTACAACCGGGGTCGGGGACGCAATCACGACGATGTCTGTGGGCGGACTCAACACCGCGGTGGGGTTGTCGGTCAGCGGACTGCCCACGGGCGTCAGCGCAGCCTTCAGCAAGTCGAGCATCGCGGCGCCCGGCAGCGGAAGCGCGACGTTGACCTTTACTTGCACGACTGCGGCAAAGACCGGGACGTACTCAGTGACGATCACTGCCACGCCCGCAAGTGGCGCAGTTGCAACTTCACAATTGGTGACATTAACGCTGAAATAGAAGCCTGCGTTTGGTCAAAAAAGCCACGCCCCCAAGTTGAGCCTTGGAGGTGTGGCTTTTCTGTAAGATGTCGTCTTTGCGCGCTGAAAAACTTCTGTGGTCCCAGCAGGCCTACAGAACAGTCGGCCGGTAGGCCAGCGCTACAATCTTCGCTCTTCGTGAGAGTTCGGGCGAGTGTCGAGACGCGGAAATGCGGGTCCCTTGCCGGATCAATCGGGCTTGGGGCTGAAGAGTTCGAAGGCCTTCTGGATCTTCTTGGGCAATTCTTCCTGATTGGCGTTGAGGGCAGAACCGATCTCCAAAACCGCGGCTGGCGGGGTGGTCAGCGCCTGCAATGCGGGAATGGTGGTAGTCCAGTCAATCGTGCCATCGCCCGGCCAAAGGTGTTCATCCTTGAGGCCGTGGTTGTCGTGCACATGAAGCGAAGCAATGCGGCGTCCCAGTGTCGCGATGGCTTCCAGAGTTCCGACCGTGAGGTGGGCATGGCCCAGGTCGAGGGTGACCCCGACACGGTTGAGGTGCCCCATCTCCAGAATCGTTACCAGATGCTCCGGCGTCGTAGGTTCGCTGGTCAGGTTCTCCACGAGGATACGGACCCCGAGTGGGGCAGCGAAGGCTCCAAGGTGTTCAAGAGCTGTGATCGCATATTCAATGGAGCGAGGCGACCAGCCATCTTCCCGCTCCCCAAGGTGCAGGACCATGTTTTGAAACGGGATCTGCTCGGCCGTCTCAAGGGCGCGTTTGATCTCGTCCATCGCGTCGATGCGGCGGGATTTCTCTGGGTGCAATACGTTAATCGAAGGCGCGCCAGCCCGGCCCATCTCTCGATCAGGGAAGAGCGGTGCGTGCAGCGACCAGACCCGCAGCGGTGAAGAGCGGAACCAATCCGCCAGCTCGGTTACATGATCGCGGCTCAGGTAGTCAAAGTGCTGGCGAGCCGCAAAAATCTCCACTCCCTGCGCGCCACATTGGAGCGCAAGGTCCAGGAGACCAGGGCTCAACCGCTGGTTCAAAAACAAGTGGGTGGAGAGAACGCGCAACATCGTCAATGAAGGGCCCCCGCGTCTGGCTGGGAAGTGCTTGAACTCAAACGCCGCTCTCATTGTCGCACTTTTGAGGCACTGAAAATGTGAGGGAGTGTTGCTGGAAATGGTGCACGACGGGATGTCCTTCGCTTCAGACGAAACCATCTTCCCGCAAAACGAACCGCAGGATGCAAACCGACGAGCTTCTATCGGTTTGCATCCTGCGGACGCATTACCAGGGAACGAGTTGAGATAAACTTTTAGCTTCTGCCACCGGGTCTAAGCCCTCCGCCTTTCAGGCGGAGAGCTTCCAGCATCTGTGCTGGATAATGGTTAGATGGTCGAGTACAGGGAGAATTCACACTCGGTTTGGGATGTAAAGTA
>Ga0302320_10005550_pt1 | contig 28251 bp, 24 predicted proteins | sample Bog_T0_3_FD_202130 | JGI IMG/M metagenome (GOLD analysis project Ga0302320, IMG submission 202130) | Peat permafrost microbial communities from Stordalen Mire near Abisko, Sweden - Bog_T0_3 | ecosystem: Environmental > Terrestrial > Soil > Wetlands > Peat | place: Sweden: Abisko, Stordalen Mire...
TGGGTAAGAGCGTAACGACGCAATGTCGAATCGGACGAAACTATTTGTCGGGATCACGGTCTCGATCGGGATGGTGGTGCTGGGCTCCGCCCTGTGGCACTGGCAATCCGCCGATCTGGCACGCTTTGCCTGTTATCTGGTAGTGGCGGTCTTGGCTTCCAGCCTCAAGGTGCAGTTGCCGGGCATCGACGGCACGATGTCAGTTAATTTCCTGTTTATTCTTCTCGGCGTGATGGAACTCAGCCTGCCGGAAACTTTGCTCATCGGCTGCACCGCCACGCTGGTGCAGAGCGTGTGGCATGCGCGGAACCGGCTGGATCCAGTCAAAGTCCTGTTCAACGTTTTTGGCATGATGGCGAATGCCAGCGCGCTCTGCTATGTGAGCTACCACTCGCTGGACGCGCGCGTGGGGAACAACAAACCCATTCTGCTGATGGTGGCCGCGCTGGTATTTTTCCTGGCGAACACGCTGCCCATTTCCGTCGTGATTGCGCTGACCGAAGGCAAAGCCAGCCGCAAGGTGTGGTCAGAGTGCTACTTCTGGTCGTTCCCGTACTACCTGGTGGGGGCAGCGGCGGTGGGGTTGGTGGGGATCATCAACCAGCGCGCCGGCTGGCAGACGTCGCTGCTCGTATTGCCAGTAATTTATTGGGTGTACCGCTCCTATCGCCTTTATCTGGGACGATTGGAAGCCGAGAAAGAGCGCGTGGAAGTTGAGAAGCGGCATGTGGAGCAGATTGCGTCGCTGAACATGCGCACCATCGAGGCCCTCGCCCTGGCGATTGAAGCGAAGGACCACACTACACACACCCATCTGCAACGCGTGCGAACCTACGCGGTGGAAATTGCCAAAGAGATCGGGCTGTCCTCCGATGAGATTGAAGCCCTGCGCGCAGCAGCGCTGCTGCATGACATTGGAAAACTCGCCGTGCCGGAGCACATCATCAACAAACCTGGGCGTCTCACTCCGGAAGAGTTCGAGAAGATGAAAGTGCATCCGCTGGTGGGCGCGGAAATTCTGGATCGGGTGGCCTTCCCCTATCCCGTGGCGCCCATCGTGCGCTCACATCACGAACGCTGGGATGGGTCGGGATATCCCGCGGGGCTGAGCGGCGAAGAGATCCCCATTGGGGCGCGGATTCTCGCCGTGGTGGATTGCCTGGACGCTCTGGCCTCCGACCGGCAGTATCGTCCGGCGATGCCGCTGGATCGAGCCATGGAAACCGTGAAGGAACGATCCGGGACCTGGTTCGATCCGCACATCGTCGAGGTATTGGAGCGCCGATTTGTGGAACTGGAACAGACTGCGCAAAAGTATGAAGACGGATTTGTGCCCTGCGGATTCTCGAAAGATATGCGCGTGGAGCGCGGATTGGCTCCGGCCACCGGATTCGAGAGAGGCGCAGAGCATGCGGAAAACGAGAACGACTTCCTGACGTCAATCGCATCGGCGCGGCAGGAGGCGCAGGCCATGTTCGAGTTGAGCCAGGACCTGGGCAATTCGCTGAGCCTCAGCGAAACGCTTTCCGTACTGTCGATGCGGCTGCGCAAGCTGATTCCCTACGACTCCATCGCCGTATTCGTAAACCGCAACGGCTGGTTGCTGCCGGAGTTGGTGAGCGGCGAAAACTTCCGCGCGCTGTCGTCGCTGAAGATTCGCATGGGGGAAGGCCTGTGCGGCTGGGTGGCGGAGAACTGCAAGCCCATCATCAACGGCAACCCGCAGGTGGAAGCGGGCTATGTTACCGATCCCGAGAAGAAGACCGCCCTGCTCTCGGCGCTGGCCGTTCCGTTGCAAGGCCTGAATGGCGTGGTGGGCGTGCTGGCCATGTACCACGCGAGCGCAGACGCTTTTACACCCGACCACTTGCGCGTTCTTTTAGCGGTGGCTTCCAAGGTGGCGCTTTCGGTGGAGAACGCACTGAAATATCAGCAGGCCGAGAGCTCGGCGACCACCGACTTCCTGACCGGCCTGCCGAATGCGCGCTCGCTGTTTATGCACCTGGCGCAGGAAGTGGCGCGCTGCCGGCGCATGAAGACCTCGCTGGCCGTGATGGTCTGTGACATCGACGGACTGAAGAAGATCAACGATTCCTTCGGGCATTTGGAGGGCGACAAACTGCTGCGCGAATTCAGCCTGCGATTGAAGGAAGCCTGCCGCGGATACGACTACGTGGCCCGCATGGGCGGGGACGAGTTCGTGGTCACCGCGCCCGGCCTGACTCCCGAGGCGGCCGAGGAGAAGACCCTGCGGTTGAATCAGGCCGCCATCGAAGCGGGAAAGCAGACCAGCGGTCAAGGTGGCATTACGCTCAGCGTCGGCACGGCCTTTTGTCCGGAAGATGGTTACGACGTGGAGGCGTTGCTGGCCGAGGCCGACCGGCGCATGTATTCGGTGAAACAGATCCACCACGCCCAGGCCGGCCACGACGCGTTAGCGCTGGGCGCCTCCGGAGAATAAATGCGAAGCCTGGGGTGGAAAATTACCGGGCATGCGCTGGCTCTGGTGGCAACGCTTCTGCTGGGAGGATTTCTTTCCGCTACCCTGGTGCGGCTGGCTCCGGGCTTCGACACCGACGAGCGGGAACTGGATCCGCACTTGAACGCACAGAGCGTGCAGGCGCTACGCGAGGCCAGGCGACAAGACCACAATATTTTCCATTTTTATTTTTCTTACATGAAGCGGGCCGCGCATGGCGAACTGGGAACGTCGCTCGCTCTGGGACAGCCCGTGCGCAGGCTGCTGCGCGACCGGGCGCCGCTCACGCTGCGCTTACTGGGCATGGGACTGGGACTGGCGTGGCTGCTCACTTTGACCCTGGCGCTGAGTGCGGCGTGGCTGCGGCTTTCGGTCTACGACACGCTGACGACGGTGGTGAGCGGAACGTTTCTCTGCCTTCCCGCCGCGGTGCTGGCACTGCTTTCTGTACTTTGGAATGTGCCCGGCGCTTTGGCGATCGCGCTGATCGTGTTTCCGCACACCTACCGCTATTCGCGGAATCTGCTGGTCAAGGCCTATTCGCGGCCGCACATTATTACGGCGCGAGCTAAAGGCCTGGGCGAAGGCCGCATTCTTTTCTGGCATGTGGTGCCGGTGGTAACGCCGCAGCTGCTGGCTGTGGCTGGCGTCTCGGTGAGCATGGCCGCAGGCGCCGCCATTCCCGTGGAAGCTTTGTGCGGGCTTGCAGGCATTGGACAACTAGCGTGGCAGGCGGCGCTGGGGCGCGATCTGCCGCTGCTGGTGAACATCACGGTCCTGGTGACGCTGGTAACCTTGCTGGCAAACTCTGGCGCAGATGTAATCGGATATGTGGTTCGAGGGCGGGAAGCGTGAGCCTCGGACGAAAACTGGCGTGCGGGATTTTGGCGCTCGTGCTGTGCGCATCGGCTGCGGCGAACTGGCTGGCGCCCGCGGGATACGCCAGGCAGTACCGGGAAGCGACGGATGCGCCGCCATCGCGCACACACTGGCTGGGAACGGACGAACTGGGGCGCGACCGGTTTGCCCGCGTGCTGTATGGTACGCGGATTTCTTTGTTGCTGGCGCCGGCGGCGGCACTGCTTTCAACATTCATGGCAGCGCTGATCGGAGGGCTGGCCGGATATCTCGGCGGCGCATGGGCGCGATTGGCGATGGCGGTGACGGATTTGTTTTTGTCGCTACCGTGGTTGTTTCTGCTGATCACGGCGCGGGCGTTGATGCCGCTAAATGTTTCTCCGCTGGTTTCGGTGGAGGTGACATTCTTGTTGCTTGGGCTTCTGGGCTGGACCGCGGCGGCGCGCGTGCTGTGCATGGCCGCAGGTTCTTTGCGGTCTTCAGATTTTGTGCGGCAAGCGCGCGCGGCGGGGATTTCCGGGCAACGGCTGTTCTGGGTGCATGTAGCGCCGAATTTGAAGCCGGTGCTGTATGCCCAGTTTTGGATTTCGATCCCGGTTTTTATTTTGAGTGAGGCCAATCTGGGCATACTCGGGCTAGGGGTTGCCGAACCTATGCCCTCGTGGGGAAGTCTGCTCAAGGAATTGGAAGGGCTGGTTTCGGTTGGCGAAGAACCGTGGAAGTTTGTGCCCTTGATTTTGCTGATAGTGGTCGTAACGTCGTTTCAGTTTTTGCTTTCCAAGCAGGAGGAGGTGGCCGCATGAGGAACGTAATCGGATGCATGGTCGTGGCGGCTTCCCTGGCCTGCTTCGCGCAGGCCAAGCCTGAACCCGGCAAGCACGTCATTCTACCGAATCCGAAATTGATCCGCTGCGTATCCCTCGATTGCTACCAACTCTGGGAGGACAAGGCCCCGCAGGCCGGCGACATTTATCCGGTGCGGGTCGAGGTCGGGCTGCTGGGCAAGCACTGTCCGTTTGGTGTATCGGCAGTTTATGACAAGTCAGTCCCGTTTGAGGATTTGCAGGCCGCGATCGAAGCGCGCTTCGGCAAAGGCACGCCGGAACACTGGACCCAATCGCCCACGACGTTCTGGCAGGTGGGGGACGATTTCTCGATTCTGCTGGACACGGCGGACCAGAACATCTCGAAAAACCGGCGAGTGGATGTGGGAACGAAAGAGCTCTTTTATAGCGACGCACGCATGCCGACGACCACGTGCAACCTGCGCTGAAGGACTTCGGTGCGTGGCGCGATGTTTTCTCTTGGAGGCGGGTATGAAGACAGCTCGACGGGGCAGGACGATCGCGGTTGCGATGTTCGCGCTGGTGATGCTGGCAGAGTTGGCTGCGGCGCAGGGCGAACTGCGCTTTTGCCTGCGTTCGGAGCCGAAGACGTTCGATCCACTCAAAGTGGATGACGACGCGTCGGGCGCGGTCCGTTACCTGACCGGAGGCGTGCTGGTGCGCATCAACCGGCAGACGCAGGAACTCGAACCTGGGCTGGCCGTGTCGTGGAAGGTTTCGAAAGACGGGCGGCAGATTTCTTTCCGCCTGCGCAGCGGAATTTTGTTTTCCGACGGCACACCATTTTCCGCGGAGGACGTAGCGTACACGGTGCGCCAATTGATGGACCCGGCGTTGCATTCGCCGACCGGCGATGCATTTCGTTCGGGTACAGGCAGCGTCGAGACCGACATAATTTCCCGGACGCAGATTTCGATCCGCTTCCCGGCGCAAGTGGCAGGACTGGATCGCCTCTTCGATCAGGTCGCGATTCTCTCCGAACATTCGCCGAAGCGAGAACTGGCGGTGTTGGGTCCCTTCATGGTGGCCGATTACAAACCTGGCTCGCAGGTCCTTTTGAAGCGCAATCCCAACTACTGGAAGACGGACGCGCAAGGACACAGGCTGCCTTATCTGGATTCAATACGCCTGGATATTCAGCCCAACCGCGATGTGGAAATGCTGCGCTTCAAGCGCGGAGAGCTGGATCTGATAAATTCGCTCGACAGCGAATACTTCGACAAGCTGGCCGCGACTTCGCCGCAACTGGTGCACGATGCCGGGGCGTCGCTCGATAGTGAACAACTCTGGTTCAATGAGGTCGCGAAGTCTCCCATTCCCGCGTACAAGAAAAACTGGTTCCGCTCGGCAAATTTCCGCCGCGCCATTTCAGAAGCGATCAACCGCGACGACCTGAGCCGCGTGGTCTTTCACGGCCATGCCCAGCCGGCAGCCGGGCCGTTTTCGCCGGCAAACAAATTCTGGTTCAACAGCAAGCTCACGCCCCCGGTTTACAGCCCTGACGCCGCGTTGAAAGCGTTGCAGGACGAGGGCTTCCGCATGGAAAACGGAACGCTCAAAGACAAAGACGGCAACGCGGTGGTCTTTTCCATCATCACGAACGCAGGCAACAAATACCGCGAGCGCATGGCGGTGCTCATCCAGGATGACCTGCAGAAGATTGGCATTCATGTGAACGTGGTTACACTCGACTTCCCTTCCCTGATCGAGCGTATGACGCAGAGCTTCGACTACGAAGCCATTATTCTGGGATTGACCAACGTGGATCTCGATCCCAACGGCGAGATGAACGTGTGGCTCAGTTCGTCGGAGAATCATCAGTGGAACCCGCAGCAGAAGGCTCCAGAAACCGCGTGGGAAGCCGAGATTGACCGCCTCATGCGGCTGCAGGCCTCGGCCAGCGACGCCAAGAAGCGTAAGGAAGCGTTCGATCGCGTGCAGGAAATCGTGGTGGAGGAAGAACCATTCATCTTTTTGATTAACAAGAATGCACTCTCCGCAGTTTCACCGGCGGTGCACGGCGCCAGCCCGGTGATTCTGTCGCCGCAAACTTACTGGAATGCGGAATGGCTGACGGTGCCGGCGAAGTAGTTGGTTTCTTTTGTACTGATTTACGCGGATTCTCACGGATTTAACATCCCAGAACGAGACAGACAAGAAATGATGTTCGAGGTTCAGCACAAGACGGTCCTGCAACATCAGGCCCTGCTTTCCACGAATTTTTCCGTGTGTTATGCCGACAAGCCGGTGTTGCGGGGCGTGCAACTGGAAATCCAGCGCGGCGAAGTGCTGGGGCTGGTGGGACAGAGCGGCTCCGGCAAGAGCACGCTAGCCCTGGCGATTCTCGGCCTTCTCGAAAAAAAACGGGCACACAGCGAAGGCTCCATTCGATTTCAAGATTCCGATCTTTCGCAACGCAATCTGTTACAACTCTCGGAGCGCGAATTGCGCCGGCTGCGGGGGCGCGCGATCGCGCTGGTGCTGCAGAGTCCGCTGTCTTCTTTGAATCCGGCGCTTAAGATTCGCACCCAGCTTAAAGAGGCGTGGCGGGCGCATGCCTCAGGCACGAGCGCGGACGGCGCGAATGCGGTCCGTGCTTCGTTGCAAAGCGTTTCGCTGCCCGCCGACGATGACTTTCTGCGCAAGTATCCCGCGCAGATGAGCGTGGGACAAGCACAGCGCGTGCTCATTGCGATGGCGGTGATGCATCGTCCCCCGCTGCTGATCGCCGATGAAGCCACCAGCGCCCTCGATGTAATTACGCAGTCGGAAATTCTGGCGCTGTTTCGCGAGTTGAACCGCTCGACCGGAATGAGCATCCTCTACATCTCTCACGATCTCGGCTCGGTGGCGGGAATTTGCGATCGCATCGCGATTCTTCATCGGGGCGAAATCGTCGAGTGCGGAACGACTACGCAGATATTCTCGAATCCGCAGCATGAATATACGCAACGGCTGATGGCGGCGGTGCCGCGGCTGCCGGCCGCCTCTCAGCCGCAGAGTCAAGCGGCAGCGGCGCGTTAAACCCCTCGCCGGCATGTTCCGGGCACCAGCACCCCATTCTTTCCAAGGCTCAATGGAGCTGTGGAAAACCTCAGAGGGGTCGAGCAGGGACCGCGCTTGCCTCGGTTGGAAACGGAGAAAGCCGAGGCCAACCCGCAAGGGCGCGGGCTTTGAGCGGCGCCGGCTACGGACCGAAGCCGCGGTTCATGTCCCACAGCGGGTAATGCGGCAGAGCGCCCGCCGGATCGCGCATGAATGCTTCCGTCTGAGCTACCAAATCGCGCTTGCGCCGGAGCGCGGCAGGCCCCACATCGAAGCGGCCTAAAGCCGGCGTCTGAGCGCCGGCGCGGGTGGTGCCGGGAGGGGGTTTCAGGCCTTCAGAAAGTTCGCCCCGTTGCAGCAGAGCCGTCAGCGATCCGCGAACGTCTTTCGTAGCGGTGCGAAAGCGTTCCTCCCACTTTTCCTCAATCGCGCTCGCGATGCTTTTGTAGTCCTTCTGCGCCTGGAGGCCGGCTTCAGACAGACGCACGAACTTGCCGCGGCCGCGGGCCGGGTCTCTTTCCACGATAATGTAGGGCTTGTGCTGCCAGCCGAGGCCTGCGGTCTCCGCCGAACAGCCCGAACGTAGGGGAATCTCTGCTTCCGGGATGGGCTCCTCGCCGAGAACGCGAATCGTGTTGGCGCATAGCGAGATCGGGGTTGGCGACTCCCGTTCGAAATCGAGGGCGAAGGCGAGCAGAACGCGGGAAAGCAGCACGGGCAGCGGCAGGCCGTCTTCCGCAGCCGATTTTCGGGGCGCGAACCGCGGCAGTTGCAGAATTGCACTGGGCAAGCCCTGCGGCAATTGGAGGTCAATCTGGCGCTCGATTGCTTCCAGGGAGTGGCGCAACCTGGCGGCATCATCGCCGAAGCGTTTCGACCAGCGGGCATCGATTTGCGGGATCAGCTCCGGCCAGATCCTAATGGCGGTTTCGCCAGTGGCCGTGAGCCGAACCGGCCAATCGGCGCGGATGCCTCGGCCGCTGCCGAAACCGGCGCGTTTACCCGGCTGCAGCACAATAAAGCCCCATCGCTCCAGACAGCCAAGTACAGCCTTGTCCTGGTCTTCGCCCCGGTTTTCGGCGGCGAGCGCGCGCGCCGCCAGCGTTCGAACCGAAACCGGTCCATCGGCCAAGAACCGCAGCGCATTCAGCCAAATTACCAGCGAGAGGCGCGCTCCGGCCTGCGTTTCGAGCATGCGGCGCTCGAATTCGGAATCGAGTTCGACCGTGTAGGCGACCAGAATTTGGGAGAGAAGGGCCGAGAGAGGCGTGAGCGGCGCCGAGCGCATCCTGCCGGCGAGTGTAGCACGGGCCGGATTCCGGCGAATCGCGAGGAAACGGCTCAAAGCGAAAAAGGATGCGGCGGGCTCAGTTGGTGGTGCAGGCCAGGCCGGGCCAACCGGCAGTTTGGGCGGGGTTTTCGGCTTGCCGAGCCAGACCCCCGGACGAGGGAAAAAGCTGATGCCTGCTAAGGGCGATGATCTGAGGTTTGGCGTCCCGCCACCCATCGGAAAAGGTAAGTAACCACAGCCGATTGAACGTTGGGTACTCCGGTAATTGGGTCTACGGGACAAACTGTCCCGTGGCCCGCCCGGGAGGACATTGTGGCCCAAGGCTCCGCGCCGGTCACAAATTATCTCCAATACAATCAACAACTTACAAGGTTACAATTGGCCTGCCACGTGCAAAAGAGAGTCCGACTATGAACACGCCATTCCTCCAGAATCGGTCCGGCATGGGAAACATGGGAACTATGACAAAAACATCGACAGCGAAGGGTTCAAACCGAGGGCAGCGCCACAGCGCGGCCTGGGGGAAGCGAATCAGCATGTTATTGCTTCCTCTTCTCCTTCTCGCACAGCCTGGTTTTGCACAGTCTGGTTTTGCACAGCCTGGTTTCGCGCAGGAGTCGCAGGGCGAAGGCCGGATGATTGGCAAGTTTGCTGCCGACCTAGCTCCAGCGTTGGCGCGAGCCCAACAGGGCGCGAAGGCCAACGACACGGTGAAGGTCATCGTGCAGTACAACCAGGCTCCGCGGGCCGAGCACGAAGCGCGCGTGCAGGGTCTGGGCGGACGGTTGAACCACAGGCTGGGCGTGGTGAACGGGCTGGCAGTAACGGTTCCGGTCAGCGCGCTGGCTGCGCTGGAAGCCGACCCTGATGTGGCCTCCATCGGCGTGGACCACCCGCTCAAAGCGATGGACCAATACACCGACGCGGCCATGAACGTGAGCGCTGCGTGGAATGCCGGCTACATCGGCACCGGCCTCGGCGTCGCCGTCATCGACAGCGGCATCGACGACCAGCATGTCGACATTTGGGACCGCGTGCTCTATCACCAGGATTTCACGGGGGCCAGCGAGTACAACTCGCAAGGCATGCTGGTGCGTGACACCTACGGCCACGGCACGCATGTCGCTGGCATCATCGCGGGCAGCGGCTGGGTCTCCGGGCAGATCTACGGTGGCGTGGCTTATAACGCCAACCTCGTCGATCTGCGAGTGCTCGACGGCAACGGCAGCGGCAACGACAGCGAAGTGATTGCCGCGATTCAAGAAGCCATCGCCATCAAGAATACCTACAACATCAAAGTCATCAACCTGTCGCTGGGCCGGGGAGTTTTTGTCCCTTACGCTCAGGACCCTCTCTGCCAGGCAGTGGAATCGGCGTGGAAGGCGGGAATTGTGGTGGTCGTGGCGGCGGGCAATTATGGCCGCTCCGGCGTCAACGGAATCAACGGCTACGGCACCATCACCGCCCCCGGCAATGATCCTTACGTGATCACTGTCGGCGCCATGAACACGCAAGGAACTCTGACTCGCACCGACGACACGATTACCAGCTACAGCTCGAAGGGTCCCACCATGTACGACCACGTGGTGAAACCCGACTTGGTCGCTCCTGGGAACCAGGTAGTTTCCCTGACCTCCCACAACAGCAATCTGGCCGCTGCCTATCCCGGAAATATGATTCCGGGTTTCTCGAACGATTACTTCATGCTGAGCGGTACCAGCATGGCGACGCCGGCGGCCTCGGGAGCGGCGCTCCTGTTAATTCAGGCGCATCCGACGCTCACTCCGGACCAGGTGAAGGCGCGGTTGATGAAGACGGCCTACAAGTCTTTCCCCACCTCGAGCGTGGCGACCGATCCTACGACCTGGCAGACCTACACTTCGTATTACGACATGTTCACGGTTGGAGCCGGATACCTGGACCTGCAGGCCGCTCTAGCCAACACTGACCTGGCGTCGTCGAAAGTGGGAGCCGCACTGTCTCCCACGGTTTCCTATAACTCCTCGACCGGGAAAGTAACCCTCACCAACGGCAACTCGGCGGTGGCTGCGAGTTCGGTGGTGTGGGGCTCGTCGGTGGTTTGGGGCACTTCGGTGGTGTGGGGAACCAATGTATCCGGCAGTTCGGTAGTGTGGGGGTCGTCGGTCGTATGGGGAACCAGCACCATGGAAGGATTCAGCGTGGTCTGGGGCTCGACGACGGATGCCGCCACCAGCGTGGTTTGGGGGACCGCGGTCACCAGTTCGGACGCGGCCATGGCCTCCGTCTACGGAGATCTCAAGTAGACCGGCAGCTTCCATCAACCATCCAAACAGGAGGCGGCGATGAGCTTCGGCTCGACGCCGCCCTTCCTTTTTCATGGCCACTTCTCCACACAAAACTCTATGTGCCAGACAAACTTCAGTACCTGCAGGACAAACTGTCCCATGCCCCTTATGGAAGGACAGAGTGGCGCAACGCCCGCTCAGCACAACGCCTCGATCCCCAGCAATAACAACAACTTACGAAAATCGGATTGGCATCGCCCGTGCAAAAGATAAGCGAGTCTTAGCACAATCTTTGTGCACAAGAAAGGTGAGAGCATGTCGCAGTCACTGAAAGCAAAGAGCTCGAATCGAGGCCAGCGCCACAGCGCAGCTTGGGGAAAGCGGTTGAGCATGATATTGCTGCTTCTCGTTTCACAAGCCGCTTCTGCGCAAAACTGGAAGACCAACGGCCAACCTGTTGGCAAGTTCGCCGCCGATCTCGCGCCGGCGCTCGAGCGAGCCCATCAGGGCGATGCTGGCAACGACACCGTAAAGGTCCTCGTCCAGTACAACCGGCCTCCGCAAGCGGCGCACGAAGCCAGGGTATTGAGCCTCGGCGCCCGCTTGAATCAGCGACTGGCTGTTGTCAACGCTCTAGCGGTGACGATTCCGGTGAGCGCGCTGCCCGAGTTGGAAGCCGACGCTGAGATCGTTTCCGTGCACGTCGACCATCCGTTAAAAGGGATGGACGAATACACCAATGCCGCGATGAACGTCAGCGCGGCGTGGAGCGCCGGATACAACGGCAGCGGTATGGCTGTCGCCGTAATCGATAGCGGCATCAACCCCAGCAGCTACGACTGGTATACCGCCGCGGGCAAACTTCCTTTGCGCATACTCGATCATCAGGACTTTACCGGAGCCAGCGAGTACAACTCCTTAGGCATCCGGGCTTACGACACCTATGGGCACGGAACCCACGTGGCGGGAATTATCGGAGGCAGCGGCAATTTATCGAATGGGACAATCACTGGGGTTGCGCCTGCGGTGAACCTCATCGATCTCCGTGTGCTCGACCAGAACGGCAATGGCAACGACAGCGAAGTAATTGCGGCGATCCAGGCAGCGATCTCTTTGAAGAACAAGTACAACATCCGCATAATCAACCTGTCCCTGGGCCGCGGAGTTTACGAGTCCTATACCCAGGATCCCCTCTGCCAGGCGGTGGAATCGGCTTGGAAGGCCGGAATCGTAGTGGTCGTGGCTGCGGGCAATTATGGCCGGGTCGACGCCTTTGGTTTTGACGGCTATGGCTTGATTACCGCGCCTGGCAATGATCCTTACGTCATCACTGTCGGCGCCATGAAGTCCAATGGAACGCTGACCCGCACCGACGACACGATCGCCAGCTATAGTTCCAAAGGCCCCACAATGTTTGATCTCGTCGTCAAACCCGACGTAGTCGCTCCGGGAAACGTGGTCGTCTCGGTCGCAGATCCTGGAAGCACGCTTTTTGCCGAATACCCGGCCAACGTGGTCACGGGACGCAGCCAGAACGCCGGCCCCAACGGGAGTCAAATCAATACCGATTACTTCGTCCTGAGCGGCACTAGCATGGCAACCCCGGCAGCGTCCGGCGATGTGGCACTGCTGCTGCAAGCCCACCCCTCGCTCACTCCAGACCAGGTGAAGGCGCGTCTCATGAAGACCGCCTACAAAACCTTCCCTACCTCTAGCGTCGCCATCGACCCAACTACCGGACAAACCTACACTTCTTACTATGACATGTTCACCGTTGGAGCCGGATACCTGGATATCCAGGCAGCCTTGGCCGATACCACCCTTGCACCATCCACGGTTGGCGCTGCGTTATCTCCGACCGTCTTCTACAACTCGTCCACCAACATGCTAAACATTGCTAACGGTAATGCAACGGTAGCGGCTTCTTCGGTGGTTTGGGGGGCCTCGGTGGTGTGGGGAACGTCAGTGGTTTGGGGCTCGAACGTTTCCGGCGCGATGGTGCTATTCTCCGATGGGGAAATGTTGGATAGCAACAGCCTGCAGAGCCTTAGCGTGGTGTGGGGTTCAGCCACGAACCTCTCTACCAGCGTAGTTTGGGGCGCTGCCGTTACCAGTCCCGACGCTAGCTACGTACCGGTCGTGGGAGAACGATAGGTTGACGCCTATATCGAAAAGAAAGGAGACGACAATGAAAAACCCACGGCTCACGCAAACATTCGTCGGACTAATGACCCTGGCAGCGATTGCAGGCACAGCTTACGCCGGTATCGCAAGCCACAACCTTCACCCCGCCTTTGCTCTCGCGTTACTGGCACTGGCAGCGGCAACTTCCCGGATGAAAGTGAAACTACCGGGCATCGACGGCAACATGTCGGTCAACCTGCCGTTCCTGCTGATGGCGGTGGTGAATCTGAGCGCGCTCGAAGCTGTCCTGATCGCTTGCACATCCACGTTGGTGCAGTGCTGGCCGAAACAGAGCAGCAAGTTCAAGCCGGAACAGATGTTGTTCAACGTCTGCATGATGGCATTCGCCACCAGCATGGCCAACCTGATCTGGAACGCAGGCTGGCTGGGCAAAGCGGCGTGGGCCTCCGAGCCGCTAATGCTGGCTTTAGCAACCGCTGCTTTCTTCCTCGGACAAACCGCTCCCGTAGCCGGCATCATTAAAGTGGCTGAGGGCACGGCTTTTCGCCGAGTCTGGTTCAGCATCGCGCAACTGTCATTTCCCTACTATGTCGTGAGCGCGGGAATGACCTCGATGACGAATCTGGTAAGCCATCATCTCGGCTGGCAGGCGGCGTTGGTGCTCTTCCCGGTGATGTATGGCATCCACCGCTCTTACCGTTTGTACTTCAGCCACGCGGTGGAAGCTCTGCGCACCCCACCCCTGGCAAGAGCAGCCAGTGCGGGAGCGTAAAACAAACCGAAACAAGTCAGCGCAAAGGCCGCCTGCGAAGGCGGCCTTTGCGTTTGTGTGCATGTTCGCTCGAGAAACATTAGTTGGGCATGACAACCGTGTCGATCACATGGATCACGCCATTCGACTGAAACACATTCGGGATGGTCACCGTCGCCATTCCACCCTTCTCGTCTTTCAACATAATGTGCGTGCCATCCTGCGATGACGCCCACAGCTTGCCACCTTCCACCGTCGTAAGTTCCGCCGTCCCGTTCCCCGCCTTGATCCGCTTCTTCAAGTCGGCGGCGCTCCACCGTCCCGAAACCACGTGATAGGTAAGCACCTTGGTCAACGTGGCTTTATTCTCCGGCTTCAGCAGCGTATCCACGGTGCCGGCCGGCAGTTTGGCAAACGCTTCGTTAGTTGGGGCAAAAACGGTGAACGGTCCAGGACCTTCCAGTGTGTCGACTAATCCCGCGGCTTTCACGGCCGCCACCAGAGTAGTGTGATCGGCAGAGTTCACCGCGTTCTGGATAATGTTCTTGGTGGGATACATCTCCTGCCCACCCACCACCGGATTCTTCATTCCGGCGACGGCGGACGTTACGGCGATGGCAACGATTGCCAGCACAACTGCAAATTTCCTGTTCATTTTCCTAATCCTTATCTTTTTCAGAATTGGGGTTTCTTCACCCTCACCTAAAGTACGGGTGGGTTCTGAATTTGGATTGAAACTGGATTAAATTTTGGATTCGATCAGCAGCCCCGAAGGGGCGGAATGTGAAAGCCCGGCATGGCAATGCCGGGTAGAAGTAGAAAGGCCAAACAAGTCCTGAAGGCGACGACACGAGTTCTCGCGCAACTATTCAATCCTTGCAAGCAGAGACCTTCAGCCTCCCGTAACATCCTTCTGGTCACGCCGCGCAAACAACTCCCGCAACTCCGCCTTCACCACTTTCCCATACGCAGTCCGTGGCAAAGCGTCCACAAATACGAACTCGCGCGGAAGCTTATATTTCGCGAGCTTCTCGGCAAGAAACTTTATGAGTTCATCCGCTGAGCAACTCTCGCCTCCAGCCGCAACCACAAACGCAACGCCAACCTCTCCCCATGTCGCGTGAGGAACACCAATGACAGCGGCATCGCGCACGGCTGGACACTTCAGCAATTCAGCTTCGATCTCCGCCGGATAGACGTTCACGCCGCCGCTGATATACATATCCTTGGACCGGCCAGCGATGTAGAAAAATCCCTCTTCGTCGCAACGCGCCAAATCCCCGGTCTGAAACCATCCCGCGCCATCGATCGCCGCCGCCGTCGCCGTCGGATTATTCCAATAGCCCTTACACACGTGAGGTCCGCGCAAACATAACTCGCCCACTTCGCCGGTCGCAACGTCGCCGCTCTCCGAATCAAGAAGCCGTGCCTCCGTGAACATCATCGGCTTGCCGATCGAACCCGGCTTGAGCGTGGCCTCTTCGGACGACATAGAAAAACAATTCACCCCAACTTCCGTCAGGCCATAGCCCTGTTTGAGAATCACGCCCCGCGCCCCGTACGCTGCAATTAGATCGACGGGCAGTGGCGCTCCGCCGCTGATGAACCAGCGCACATGACTCAAATCAGCCTCGCCGGATTCGGGAGCTTCCAGCATCATCTTGAAAATAGTCGGCACGCCAAGAACCACAGTGCATTTGTGCTTTGCGATGGATTCCCACACTTCGTGCGCATCGAATTCACGATGCAGAACAATCGTTCCTCCGGCGACGAAAATCGGTACAAGAAAAGCCGCCAGGCCGCCAGCATGATACAAAGGCGTGAAAACCGGGCTGACGTCATCTTCACGCAGCTGCCAGCACAGCGCCGTGTTGTAGCCATTCCACGTCACCATGCGGTGAGGAATCATCACTCCCTTCGGCTTTCCTGTGGTCCCGCTGGTGTAAAGAAGACAATAGATATCTTCCGGATCGCGTGGGATAGGCGTCCAGTCTGAGGTTTCGATGCGAGCCACGCAACTCGCATAGTCAAGGTCGCGCGAGTTCTGTCCTTCGTAGACTGTTTCTTCAGTCGCCAGATCCAGCCCAATCCAATGTTTGATCGAGGAATGTTCGATCGAGGAACATTCGATCGAGCATTCCTGCTTGAGCTGCCGAACCTTCTCCGACAGTTCGCCGTCGTAGAGCAAAGCTTTGAGTCCGCTGTCTTTTATGATGGCGGCCAATTCGACCACGGTAAGACGCGTATTGAACGGAACTAAAATAATTCCCGTCTTTCCCGCTGCAAAGAAGGCGTCAAGAAACTCCACCCGATTTTTGGCGAGAATGCCGACTCGATCGCCCTTCGCAAGTTGGCATCGATCTAGCCAAAGCCGCGCGCAACGAATCGCTCGATCGTTGAGTTCATGATAGGTAAATCGCTGCTGAGTGGGAAAGTAAACGAGCGCGGTGCGTTCGGGACTGAGGCGCGCGCGTTCGCCGAGGATATCGCCGTGAATCATGAAGTTAAATTCCGGACCTACTTCAAGGCATGCGGAAAGCGACCCCGGCCTGGTTATATCCCACGCCGGATCCCACGAGCACAATCAGTCCCCCGGATCGCAGCTTCCCTTTTTCGATTGCATCGTGCAGAGCCATGCCCACACACGCCGATCCGGCATACCCGCATTCTTCCATAATCGTGTGAGTGCGTTCGAACGGCACGCCTAAGTCGGCCATCACATCTTCAATCGTCGGCTTACGCACTTGAGTAAAAATGAAAAGATCCACGTCGTTCAACTGAAACCCACCCTCACGGGCAAGACGCCGCGTAATTCTCGGCCAACCCTGCTCGTTGATTTCCGGAGGATACCTCTCGACGAATTGCACTCGAGTTCTACCCGCACGAACGGCCGCTTCGCTCGCAGGCTCAGCCGTCCCACCCGCATAAATTCCCCAGTTGCGGTTGTACGAACCATCCGCCTGCATTGCCGAAGAGATGAATCCAGGGCGATCCGCCGATTCCAAAACCGCCGCGCTGGCACCGTCTCCGTAGAAGAAAATCGTCGGGTCATTCGGATCTGCCAACCGGTGCATCAAATACGCCCCAACCACAAGCACAGTCTTGAGCGAAGCATTGGTCGCAATCAACCCTGCCGCCGCAGCCAGTCCTGTAGGGAACGAAGCGCAGGCACAACTCACATCAAACGTTCCCGCATTCTTCGCGCCCAATTTGTGCTGCAGGACTACCGAGGTCGCCGGCGTGATGAAATCCGGCGAATCAGTCCCAAGAATAATCAGGTCCACATCCTCAGGCTTGCGGCCCGCTTTTTCTAACGCCTGACTCGCGGCCGCCAGCGCCAAGTCCGAGGTCGCCCAACTTTCCGGAGCATACCAGCGCTTCAGAATTCCCGTGGCAGCTTCGAGTTTGTCGATTCTTTCTGGTTCGCTGGCGAATCGCGCCCGTAGAAGATCATTCGTGATTTCGATCTCTGGCAGGTAGCTGCCGGTGGCGACAATCGTGGCATATCGCGGCATGGTGGAATTCTCTTGCTGCGGATGAACGCTATAAAGTCAATCCGCCGTCAACCCTGATCACCGCTCCATTGATGAAGTCGGCTTCGTCCGAGGCCAGAAACAGGTAGGCATTCGCTATGTCTCGAGGTTCGCCTAATCGCCGCATCGGAGTTTTCTCGCGCATTGCCTGCAGAACTTTTTCCGGCATCTTTTTCACCATGTCGGTAGCAATGAATCCCGGAGCGACCGCATTCACGGTGATCCCCTTAGGCCCCAGTTCACGCGCCCAGGTTTGCGTCATCCCAATAAGGCCGGCCTTCGAGGCCGCATAATTGGTCTGCCCAAAATTCCCTGTGATCCCAACCAGCGACGAAGCATTGATGATTCTTCCCTTGCCGCGCTCAACCATCTGCGGCGCGACTGCCTTAGTGCAGTTGAAAACACCGGTGAGGTTCACTCCAATCACCTGGTTCCACTGTTCGGCAGTCATCTTCAGCAACGTGGCGTCGCGGGTGATTCCTGCGTTGTTGATGAGGATGTCGATCCCGCCAAACTTCTGCAGCACCGCTCCCACCATCGCCTCAACCTGAGGCAACTGGGAAACGTCCGCACTCGCGTAGAAACCCTCTGCTCGCTGCGCCTCTATCGCTGCGACCAGCTCGCCGCCATCCGGCGGCAGATCACAAACCGCAACCCGTGCCCCCTCGCGCGCGAAGAGCAAAGCGGTTTCACGTCCAAGTCCATTAAGCCCGCCTGTGATCAGCGCTGTCTTTCCCTGCAGTCGCATTACACTCCAAAATCCTGACGCCACTGCAACAGCGCCCGCTGTGTGATTGTCATTAGAAGCTGTACTTCAGTGCGAACTGAATGATGCGCGGCCCCGCGCTGGTTTGCGTAATGGAACCAAACCCGTTCGTCGCAGTAACCGTGCCGAGGTTCCCGACCGTCTCGACAAACGCGTTGCTGTTGGGCTGTGCGAAGTTCACGAAGTTGAAGATGTTGAAGAACTCCGCCCGAAATTCAATCCTTGACTTCTCGGTCACCTGGAAAAACTTTACCACGCTGAAGTCCACATTCTTTTGCCCCGGACCGCGCAGGAAGTTACGCGAGGACGTCCCGAACGGCAGGACATTGCTGGCCTCGGTGCAAGCCCCGAAGGCGGCCGGATTGAAGTAGTCGCTCAGACGCGAAACAGTGGAACCGGAAGAGGTCACGGCAGACGCTCCCGCGACCAGATCGGCACGGTTATTCAGCGACGAACCGTCGGAGCAAATTACCGTATATGGCAGCCCGGTCTGCAAAGTGACGATGCCCGCCGTCTCCCATTCATTAGCCACACCCTTCGCGAACCGCGAGCCTCCACGATAAAAGCGCGGAAGGTCATAGATTCCACTGAAAACGAAGCGCTGCGTGCGGTCAAAATCTGACGACCCCACCTGCGTGTTCAGGTCCTGCTGATTGCCCGGCAACGGCGCAAGTTCACTCTCGGCTCCGACAATGTTGTCTCCAGAATTGTTATCAATGGAGTGAGAATAAGTGTACGAAGCTAGGAATTGCAGGCCGTGTCCGAAGCGCTTGGTCAAACTAGCCTGCAACGCGTTGTACTCCGAGGTCGCTTCCGTCTGCACTTGATCCATTCCAAAAAGAGCCTTATTGGTGGAGAAGCCGTCTCCGGCAAAAGTGTAGGGAGCGGTCGAAGGCTGAGTACCTTGATTCAAGTTGTAAAGGTTGATGAGATGGTCGCCTCTGCCTCCTGCGTAGCCGATGTCAACCAGCCACGTGCTCGCCGGCGACCACTGCACATCGAAGTTATACGCCAGACTGTAAGGCGTGGACATATTGTGAGCGGGAAAGAATCCGTTGATCGGATTCTGCTCGATCGGGAGAAACCCATCCAGCAGTAACGGGATTGGAGAAGGCGCTTGCGCGGGCAGTGGAAAGCTATAGCCCGCGAGGTCGGGAAACGGAGTCCCAAAGAAACCCGCGGTGAACAATCCCGTTCCAATCGTGTCGTAGGGATACGTAAATACCTGAAGATTGGCAAAGCGATCGGAGAAGCGATCGTAATAGAGGCCAAATCCTCCGCGGACCACCAGATTGTTTTTCTCGGTAGGGTTCCACGAAAAACCAACCCGCGGAGAAACATCGAATTTACTGGGATTCAGTTGCTGGCCTGACGACCCTAACGTAAAGGCATTCGCGCAAGGAGTTGTTGCCGTGCACCCGAGAGTCGGGGGGAAAGCTGCCGGATTGAACTCGGAAAAGCGTCCATGGATTTCGCTGTAACCGCCAAAATGATCGAAGCGAATTCCGGCGTTAAGCGTCAGGTGAGAAGTCGCGTGAATATCATCTTGAACGAACCAACTCCCATCGCTGGCGCGGAAGCCGCGATCCGGAATTCCGGCACCCAGCAGGGAGACGTCTGCGCTCGTCGGCGAACCGCCGGCAAGAAAATCCTGGAAGTCGTTAAAGAGAATCTCTCCACGCGAGAATGCGTGAAAGTAGAAATCAATGTCATAGCGCCGGAATTGTCCGCCGATGCGAAAAGAGTGGCGCCCCGCGATATACGACAGGGTGTCCTGCGCCTGCCACGTCTGGGTTACGGATTTCTCGTCAGCCAGCGGCGAAGAGCCAATCGTGAACAACCCGGTGACCGAGATTGTAGCCATGCCGGGATACTGGGCCGCAAAAGGATTCGTAATGCCAAACTGCGCATTCGTGAACGGCTCTTCCGGAGTGGATATGCCGCGAATCCGGCTGAAACCGAAACGCGCTTCATTGATCAGATGAGGGTTGAAGATATGTGTATCGGCAAGGCCGAGCACACGATTGTGGAAGCTGATGTCGCCGCCGTATCCCGGAACCTCGAACGGATTCGCTCCGAGAAAACCGAAAATGGCTTGTTGCTGCGGATCGTTTGAGAAAAAGAATTTCCCCGTCAGTTTGTTCTTCGCGGTAATTTGCTGGTCGATATTGAAGTTGAATTGGTCTTCCGTAAAACGCGAAACCCCGCTGACCGGACTGACCACAGGGGTTGTTGAACCAGCCAGCGCCGTTGCGGCACTCGGGATCGCGAACTGTCCGTTGGGAAGCGTCGCCTGCAAGATCCCCAGGCTGACCGGACTTAGCGCGACCCCATAGTCGGTTAACGCCATATTCGTGAGCGTAGTCGTGCTGCGATCGTTGGTTAGATCCTGCGGAATCAGCGGAGAGCCTAAACTGTAGGTCGGCGAAGTTCCGTTGCGCTCACGACTCCCTTGATACGAGATAAAGAAAAAAGTCTTGTTCTGGATGATAGGACCGCCGAGCGTGCCCCCAAACTGGTTGCGCTTCAGTTCCGGACGAGGCTGACCCGCGGCGTTCAGAAAAAAGTCGTTCGCATTCAGCGCGTCGTTGCGAAAGAATTCGTACACGTTGCCATGAAGGCGATTCGTGCCCGACTTGGTGACCACAGCGACGTTGCCCCCGCTGTTGCGCCCCTGGCTCGCGTCATACATCGAAGTCTGCACAATGAATTGATCGATGGCATCGGGCGCCGGCACGGATAGGCTCGGCGTTGAATTCGTTCCCGGACTATTGATCTCCGTTCCATCGAGAATCACGTTGTTGCTCGTGCTGCGCTGGCCGTTCACATTGATGTCGGCATCGCCGCGGCCCAACTCGGCGTTATTCGGAAGGCTGCTGATTGCGCCCGGAGACAGCGCCAGCAACTGCGTATAATTCCGCGTCGGCAGCGGAATCTGGTTCACCTGAGTTTCTCCGATGACGCGCCCAGTGGTCGCATTCTCCTGCGCCACCTCCGGCTCCGCGTTTACGTTGACGGTCTCTGTCGAACCCGCAATCGTCAACCGCACATCCACGGTGGTCGTCTCGGTAATGCGAACTTGCACAGCGCTCACTGTTGTGGCCTTAAAGCTGCCCGCCTCGGCTCGCAGCCCGTATGCGCCTGGTTCAATCAAAGCAAAGCGATAACGTCCGTTCGCATCGCTCTTCGTCTCGCGCGCGACCCCGGAAGCGCCGCTCAGCACAACCTTCGCCCCGCTCACGGCTGCTCCCTGCGGATCGATTATCTGCCCGGCGATTTCACCCGTTGTCGGTGACTGCGCCCACGCCGCTGCCACCATAACTGCAAGAAACCCAAACGAAAATAATTTTGACGTCAGTCGCGATTTCATTTCCCCATCCTCCTCAACCCATCTCGCTTCGTCTTTCCCCCATCGCGCCACAAACCCTCCGTCGCCATCTTGATCAACTGCTCGACGGCGCGGTCGTCCGACATCCCCAAATGTTGTTTTCCGCCAAAAAGCTTTTCCACCAGAAAATACGTAAATAGTTGCAAGTAGATCGCCGTGAAAGCCAGCGCCGGATCGATGCCCCGGTTCCATACTCCCGTTCGTGTCGAGGCTTCCAGTTGCGGCCCCAGCCGCGCTTGCATGTTCTTTGCCAGAGAACGGAATGTCCCCGCGAAATGCCGGTTGCCGAACTCCGTAATATCGATGTACATCAATCGCCAGTAGTCGGGATTGTCGTAAACAATTTCGCGGATCACATGCGCCATGCGCTGCAACTCAGCGGGATCAAACACTCCCTGAACCGGACCCAGCGCCTTGCGCCGCAGCTTCTCCATGTGCGTCTCATAGCGCTCAATGATGCTTTGGAATATTTCTTCTTTGGTGTGGTAGTAGTTGTAAAGATTTCCGATGGATACGCCCGCTTCTTTGGCAATGTCCCGCACCGAAGTGCCGTGGAAACCCAGCCGGGTAAACACGTGGAGAGCGGCATCTTCGATCTTCTTCTGATTCCGCTCCACGGCTTGAAGTCGTAGTTTCGGCACGCTTAATCTTCCGAGTACAATACAATAAAAATGAACGCTCGTTTTTTATAACGGACGATTATCTCTTGTCAATCAAAATCTACATAAGTGTCATCGAAAAGAAACATCGCAAGACAGCCGGCGCTAACCGCCCGCGCTGGATCTCGCACCTCTAGCGGCCGCAAGTGATTGTTCCGCTTACCTTTGCAAACTTAGTGAAGATGCGGGCTAGGAAACGATCGAAGGTGAAGACAAAAACGGTTGCACGCTCAGCAGAAACCCCGCCGGGCACTCAAGCTGAGGCGCGTGGCCACACCCGGGGATCGCCTTCAGTTGTCCGTTACGCAGTCGAGTCATCGCCAGTTCCGCTTGCGCGACCGGCAACACGTGATCCTTTTCGCCCCAGACCAGCAGCGTGGGGCACTGAATTTCTGGAAGTCGCTCCACCAGATAAGTTGTCAGCGACAGCCGAATGCTGCTGGCAAGAGCATACGCATAGGCGGGATAATCGTCGCGCCGCAGTTTGCTGTTCTGCTTCGCCAGGTAGCGTTCGCTGGCTTCTGTCGTCTTCGCGAATACTGTGCTAAACAAGAGCGCATTGATCCCCGGTGTCAGCCCAGCCAAAATAGATTCGCTGAATCGCGGCTCGATCAAAGCTTTTTCTTCCGCCGTGTGTTTCTTGAAACCGCCGCTGTTCACCAGCACCAGCTTCGAAACTGATTCCGCGTGCTGCAACGCATACAGCATCGCGATCTGTCCCCCAAACGAGTTCCCTGCCAGAACGAAGGTCTCCAGTTGAAGTTCCTGAAAAAACTCGCGCAGGCTCGACACAAAAAACTTCGCGGAATATTCCCGGCGCGGTTTGCTCGATCCCCCAAACCCGGGCAGATCCAACGCAATCACTCGATGCGATGCGGCCAGCGGCTCAAGCACGGGCTCCCAATCCAGAAAGTCCCCAAACATACCGTGGATCAGAACCACGACGGGACCCTTACCCCGATCGTAGTAGCAGATCTCTCCCCAACTCATCTTTCGGGTTGACTGATAAGCGCCGACCTCCGGAAGCACGCAACACCCTCCTCGTAAATTTGAACCTGAGACCAGATTTGGAACCGGGATTATACACGCCGCTATCTGGTGCCGGGAGGGGGAATCGAACCCCCACAGTCCTTTCGGACCTGCGGATTTTAAGTCCGCTGCGTCTGCCAATTTCGCCATCCCGGCAACCCGCTCCAACTATTTTCGAATCGTTGCCAGTATTGCACAGCCTCAGAGCCTCTGCCAGTTGACGTCAGTCGGGAAATTGAGACATAAAAAAGCCGCGATCACGCGCGTCGCGGCCTTCCTCCCTTTATTTCTTGTCGGCAACCCAGCTCATTGCAAACGGATCAGCTTCCCACTCGCATCCAGCGTGCCATGCACCCTGACTTTCTTGTGTTCGTACTTCTGTAATTGATCCTGATGATCGAGGTCGTAGGAGTTCCCGCCAGTAGCATCCTGAAGCACATACTTGTCCCTCGATTTCAGGATCGTTCCTGTAAAGCTCTGGACATCCGGCGACTGCACAGTCTGAACCGGAGAGTCGGGAGCCTGATGTCCCGCCTGATCGGGCGCCTGATTCGGCGTCTGGTTCGGTTGCGCCTGGTCGGGAGTCGCCGGCGGTTGTGCCTGTTCCGGAGTCGCGGACGATTGTGCTTGCGGAGCCGTCGGCTCTGACTGCGGCGGCTTTTGCTGCGCGTTGAGCGCGGTGCCCACGCTCAAGAAAAAAATCACAGCGCCGATAAACCAATAAAACTGAATTCGTTTCTTCATGAAAGCCTCCAAGAGATTTCGGGACGGCAGTTTTTCCTCAGTCCGTCGCAGCGAACGGTTGTCAAGCCCTTCTTCGCAGGCAATAGTCTCCAACCTGGGACGCTCTTCCATCCGCTCATGTTGACTTGCTCTCGTACCAGCGTCGTACGAAAAGCTCTGCGCAGACCATACAGGGAAGTCCGTACCGGACCGGCAAATTCACTCCCAGCCACGTGCATGCCGGTGAGGAGATTTCGGCCAGGCCTTTAAGTCGAGCGCTGCCTCCGCATGTGATAGATCAGGTAAATGACAATGGCCACGTTGAGCGCGAGGACCACCAGCTTGACATAACTTGAATGCCGGTAGATTTCGTAAACCTCAACCGGCACCAAAGAACTTGTGATGATAACGGTCAGCCATTCGCCCCAGCGCTTGCGCAACCACAAGCCCGTTCCCTCGGCCAGAAATAACCCGGCATAGATGAAACTGCCTAACCCAAGTTTTCTGATCTGTTCGGGACTCGCATGAGCCGATTTTTCCAGAGCCAAATTGACATAATGGCTTCCCGGGTCAAGCCTCATCGCTTCGCACCAATGCTCCAGCACGTTCCCGATGTCTTTGTGGAGAAGCCGGAACAACCCCACGCCCAGCGCAATGAGCAACGCCGCCTTAAGAAACTTGAATATGGCGATCAGCCTTAACAGCAGGTCATCCGATGATTTCATGCAGAGCCATTATGCCTCAAGCTCCATCGACTCCACCCTGCCCAGCCCCCTTATTTCAAGGACTGAGCAATTGTGAACAGTCACAAATGTACCGCGACGGTACAGTTTCATCTATTGCTGGAAAAGATGTGAAGGAACTATGCGGCTTTCGTGGTCGTTTGTTCCTCTGATGGCGCAGCCGGATCCAAAGACGAACAAGTTATCGAAACCCCGGACTGCGCCATTTCTCTTTCTTGCGGTCGCACAAACGTAATTCGGCCTCGGACTGACACCCGCCGGATCTCACGCGGAGTGTCGCTCTTTAAATTCCTCAATCTTGACCTTTGCCTTCTCTTTCGTGTCATCCACAGACTGGCTGACATTCTCTCGCTTCCCGGCGGCCTTCTCGGCAGCCGCTTCCTTGTGCGATTCATGGATCTGCTTCGCGGCGTCCTTCGCGTTGCCCCACGTCTCCTGCACCGCGCCTTTGGTTTGGTTGACCACACCTTTGTTGGCGAGCTTTTCGTTCCCCACGCCTTCTCCTACGCTGCGCTCAACTTTGCCCACGGCCTGTTTGATCTTGCCAGCGACCTGATCCTTATTCATGATTTCCTCCGTTTAATTTATTAGTTGCGATATTTCGAAATGCGGTTGAGGTGAATTACTACCTCTTGCGAATTTTCTTTGTCTTCTTTCCGGCAGCGCGCGGCTTCTTGTTACCTGCCCCGGCACTTTTCTTCTTCTGTTTCTTCTGTTTTTTCTTGGTTAAGGCTTTGGCAGGAGCCAGTATTTTCGGCTTGGCTGATTTCGAAGTAGGTTTCGAAGTGCGTTTCGAGGCGCGATGGTGGCCATGCTGCAGCGGCTGGATGCGCGCAGCCTCTTCTTCCGTCCGCAACTGAGTGTCCGCAGCTTTCTGCCGTTCTTCCTCAAGATATTCCGGAATCGTTTGAGTGGTCATAGCTCAAAGTGTGCCAGAACGTTCCCGCACAATCTGTTCAATTTAGGCCACTCGCCGATTATTCACGGCACGAAAAAGCGTGCGCCCCTGACTTTGATCGTGTGGAGCGGGCACTCCTGCCCGCTGCCTTTGACTTTGACTTTGATCTTGACCGGAAAGGGCACGGCCTTCAGCCGTGCCGCAAAAGCAGAGTCTTGAAAGGGCACGGCTTCAGCCGCGCCGCACGTGCCACCAACGTGAAAGAGCGGCGCTTTCAGCGCCACTAAAAGCTCCTACAACAAAACCGGGCCTAAGTCTGCTCGCTACAACCAGCTCCTCTGGTCCTGGTCGAATGGACAACCTATTGAAAGATCACAGCCACCCGCCACGAATCACTTCCCCGCGTAGGTGCGGGGCGAACCGATTCCCGAACACTTGTCAAACCCCGTCCCGCATTCCGTGCTGCCTTCCGTGATGTCGTAGAAATCGACGGCGTACTCGGTAGGATTGGCCAATACGCCATACATCAATGTGAGTTCGTCAGCGGTGGAGAGTTCCTTGCTGCCGGCAGCGTTCACGATGCCCGCGAAGGTTGGTGACGCCCAACTCGTGCCGCCCACCGAAGTCCAGGCGCCATTGAGGTAAATCACGGCACAGCAGAAGTTGGAGGTCACATCCGGATATCCGCGCGTGGATCCGACAACGCCTTCAACCCCACTCTGATAGCTGGGCCGGGGCTCGAACGGACTGCTGTCGCCGCCGCCAGCGCTGTCGTATTTCTCGTCGGTGAAGTTGCCGCTCGAATCGCGCGTGAAATAAGTTCCGCCCACCGCCACCACGTTAGGGGACGCTCCAGGATAAATGCTAACGCCAAGGCCGGAATCACCGGCGGCTGCGAAAAAGACGACTCCATTCTGCACAAAATATTTGTCCCAACCTAGTTCCGCACTGACTTCCTTATCGCCCCAGCTCATACTGACCACGCCGCCACCCTGCGAGGCCACCAACTGCGCAGCCAACTGCACTGCGTTCCACGTTGGGTCGGTATCCACCTGCACCGATTCGACCAGATAAATCTTAGCCTGAGGCGCCATAGCGTGCGCCCACTCGAGATCAAGGGCTTCCTCGGTTTGCCAGTCCACATAGACCGGCGGCTTGGTGTGGCCCGGCCAGGTCACGGTGAGGTCAGCCGCCGCAATGCCGTAGTAGCTGCTGAAGGCTGCGAGGTCGCTGGCAGCATTGGGATAATCGCCGGCATCGACGATGGCAATCGCGCCCCATCCGCCGGTGGGAACCGCGGTGCTGGTTTTGATGGGGCAACCGGAAAGTCCCTCTACCAACTGATACACGCAGGCAACCGATGCCGGGTTTTCCGCTCCCGTGGGCGGCTTGTTTTGCGGCTGATCGGAGTCGACATAGAAGTAATTGGTGTGCATGCGCCCCGGATGCTCGATGCTCGACGCCGGATAGATGATCCGATGTCCGTTCCAAACGGATTCGACGCGATCCTGCGCGGAGGCAGGAGAAATAGCAACGGCGAGAAACAAAGCTACAGCAACAGCCATCGGTCCGGCGACCTTAACGAAAATCCCAACGTTTCTGAAGAAAGCTCTCATGTCTTGACTCCTGGGTATGGTCGGCGATTAAGCCGTCGGCAATCATACGGCGTATCGCTCAAAAAGCAAGCCCAAAGCGGGAGTCGGAGGATGGAAAAAAAGCTGCTATTCGAACCACCAGCAAAAAGGTATGTCATTCCTCACCGGGCTGAAACCCCGGTGAGGAACCTGCTTTTTCTCGCCCGCCCAAAATCTTGTCAAGACCCCAAACTCGACCATTTCCCCGTAACTCATTGCTCCCATTAGACAAATAAACCACCGAACCATGACCCAATCACCCCTCCAAATTTGATATTCTATATATATAGGGTAAACAAAGGCGCAAGCTTCGGCGAGCGCCTTTTTTCTTTTCTGTAGCTTTTTCCCAAGACCGAACACCTAAGACCCAAGACCTGACGAATGTCCAAACGCAACGGCCGTACCCCAAGACGCAACCAGCGTCCGGCCCAAGCTCCGCCCAAAAGCCCCAACCCCAAAACTCCCTTCGAGCGTGAAGACGCCACCAAGCGTTGCGGAGAGGCCACCCAACTAGCCTTCGCCCTGAAAGCCGCCCGCCTCCGCTTCGGACTCTCCCACCCCTACGGCGACAGCGAGCGTTACGACGTAATCCTGGACTGTCACCGCGCCCAACTTTTCCCCGAGCCGCCCAACGCCACCTACCTCGACGACCGCTCCCGCCCACGCCTAATCCGCATCCAGGTCAAAGCCACAAGCCAACTCCTCAACGGCCTCTACCGCGTCAACGCCCACCGCCGCATCCACGGACGCGCCGTCCCCTACAAACTCTCCGAAATCGACTTCATAGCCGCCTACGTGATCCCCGAGGACTCCTGGTTCATCTTCCCCCTCCCCCACATCCTCGGCCTAACCAGCCTCCTCCTAAGCCCCAAAACCCGCCGCAAACCCCACCCCAACAACCCATACCGCGAAGCCTGGCATCTACTAAACCAACCCGACGGCCTAGAATTCGCCTAAATCAAATAAGCGTTGTCATCCCGAGCAACGCGAGGGATCTTGGTGTTTGCGTCCGCAACACCACCCCGCGAGGAGCGGGCAGTCTGCCCGCTGCCCTCGATTTCAGTGTCCGCAAGAAAAGAAGAGGGTGCCCCTCGATAAGAACGAAGTCTGTGTCAAGGGCAAAGTTCTCCTGTCGGTGTTTTGAACACCGTGTTTTTCGCCAGAGAGGTTGAGGACCAAGGCTCTGGAAATTTCACG
>Ga0302320_10005551_pt1 | contig 28244 bp, 24 predicted proteins | sample Bog_T0_3_FD_202130 | JGI IMG/M metagenome (GOLD analysis project Ga0302320, IMG submission 202130) | Peat permafrost microbial communities from Stordalen Mire near Abisko, Sweden - Bog_T0_3 | ecosystem: Environmental > Terrestrial > Soil > Wetlands > Peat | place: Sweden: Abisko, Stordalen Mire...
GGAAGCGGATCGACAGTGCTTGTTTCCACGGACGGAGATATTGCGCGAGCCAGGCTGGGCAACACAACTCCGGCGCGCATGGTCGTTGTAGGAATTTTGGATTCGAAGCAGTTACACGCAAGTGCGAGGCAGGAGTAGCGCATGAGACTGGGCATCGTTCGCGGCCACGTCACACTCAACCCGGCTGTCGCAGCTTATCGCGGCAAAACGCTTGCGGTTCTGGAGCCGGTGACGATGGAGAACCTGCGCGCCGGCAATGGATTGGGCGGAGGCAAGTCTCTGGTCGCCGTGGATGAACTTGGCGCCGCCGAAGGCCAGATGGTGGCATTCACAGAGGGCCGGGAAGCCGCGAATCCGTTCTGGCCTGACGCTATGCCGGTGGATGCATACTGTGCCTTGATTGTCGATTCCATCAACATTCATGCAAAGACAGTTTCTTGAGGATCTGAGGTGGGGAGTTGAAGAGCGAAATGAAGAGCGTTGATCTTACAGGCCAAAAGGTTTTAGTAATTCGTGATGCACGGAGCGCCCTGTCGGCCGGAGCAAGCCAAGTGCTTGTCTGCAAGAACTGTGTTGTAACACCTTCAGCTCGCGACTTCCTCGCCCAACACAATATTGCCATGGTGACGGGCGGCGCAGCAAAGGCCGCAACCGCATATGCGCAAACTGCCGCGGCCCCTGCCTCCAGCGGTAGCGCACCGAGTCGTCCTGCTGCGAATGCGCGCTTGTTTTCCACGCCGGAAGCTGAAGCTGTAAAGAAAGAGATTTGCGCAGTCGGGCGCAAGCTGTGGATGCGGCAGTTTGTTGACGGGAACGGCGGCAACATCTCCTATCGCATTGGCCCCAACGAGGTCATTTGCACGCCGACGCTGGTGAGCAAGTACGATTTGACGCCCGAAGACCTGAGCATGGTGGACCTGGAAGGAAATCAGATTGCGGGGAGCAAGGCGCGCACCAGCGAAATATTACTGCACCTTGAAATCTATAAAGAGGTTCCGGAAGCAAAGTCCTGCGTCCACTGCCATCCGCCTCATGCCACCGCGTACGCCATCACCGGGCGCGTGCCGCCTAACCTGGTCATTCCCGAGTTTGAAGTTTTCATCGGCAAGGTAGCAATCTCTCCCTACGAAACGCCGGGCACTGCTGAGTTTGCCCAAACCGTTTTGCCCTTCGTCAAGACGCATAACACGGTGCTGCTCGCAAATCATGGAATCATCTGCTGGGCTGACACGGTTACCCACGCCGAGTGGTATGCCGAAGTGCTGGAGACATATTGCTGGACTTTGATGCTGGCCGCGCAACTGGGCGTTCCGATCTCCTACATCTCCGAGCAGAAAGGCTCCGATCTGCTGGCTATCAAGAAGAAGCTCGGCCTGCCCGATATTCGCTTTGACACGTCAAGGATGAAGGAGTGCCAGCTCTCTGATCTTGAGGTGCCGGGCTCCATCGCACTTACACCGAATCCCTGCGACGGCAATACCGGCAGACCAGCGGATACCGACCTGGAGACGCTGGTAAAGTCAGTCACCGATGCGGTGATGGAAGCCATTGGCGCCAAGTGAGCGGAGTGTTACTAAGCCAGCAAGTAGCTGACCCCGTGTTCGTCGAGTAATTGACGCTGCTCCGGCGCAAGGCTCTGGTCAGAGATGATCTGATCGAGCTCCGCTAAATCGGCTACGTGGATCATCGCGCTTCTGCCAAATTTTGTATGATCGGCAACGATGACCACGCGCTGCGCGCTCTCGATCATGGCGCGTATCGACGCAACCACAAGAGGGCTGCTGTCGCTAAGACCATTTTCCGTAATGCCGCGAATTCCCAGAATAGCCACATCCGCCGTAACACTGTGCAACATGCGTTCGCAAATCGGACCAAACTGAATGCCCAGGCGTGGATAGAGAGATCCGCCGGTCAATGTAACTTCAGTTTGCCGGCACTCCCAAAACACCTGGGCAACCAAAATCGAATTGGTGATGACCTGAATGGGGCGGTCGCAGAGGCATCTTGCCACTTCGACTACTGTTGATCCGCCCCCCAGGATGACGGTTTGCCCATCTTCGATCAGTTCCGCCGCAGCTTTCCCGATACGCATCTTTTCTTCGTGGCAACTCACGGAGAGCTGCCTGAAGTCGAGCGCCTCCTCGCGCGTGCTGGTGGACATCGCCCCACCACGCACTCTCCTGATATTGCGGCTTTGTTCCAGGTCAATCAGATCGCGACGAACGGTAGCTCTGGACGCATTGAGCCTCTTACACAAATCTTCCAGATCGACGAAGTCCTGCCGCGATAAAACTTCCAGGATGTTACGGTGGCGCTCGACTTGATTCATAATGGAGTAAGTACCATTCGACAAACGACAGAAAACCCTACGTTGTGCAGTAGTTCTTCTGATTATGCACCAATTGTTCAAAATGTTGCAACACTCTTCGAAAAAATCCTCTTGCGTTCAGGATTCCCCTTCCAATGCCAGCTCAATGCCGCGATCTGCTGTTGAATCAATAGAATAGATGTCAATCAGTGTGTATGGACTTTGCTCTGTCCCGGTGCAGGATCTGCAGGCCGCAGGCCTGGCGTTTATCAACTGCAGAGCAAGATGAAGGCAAAGCCAGAGTAGCTGTATGGGGTGTCGGCTATATCTAGAAAATGGTTTTGGCTATCGAGTGCAACGGCAAGACCTTGTCGACACCGCCGAGTTTGATGGCCTCCTTGGGCATGCCAAAGACCACGCAAGTGGCTTCGTCCTGGGCTATGGTCGTCGCTCCGGCCTGTTTCATCTCCAGCATTCCGCGGGCGCCATCGTCGCCCATCCCGGTCATGATGATGCCGACTGCATTCCGTCCAGCATAACGAGCAGCGGAGCGGAACAGCACATCGACTGACGGGCGGTGACGGCAGACCAGCGGGCCATCCTTGATTTCGACATAGTAGCGCGCTCCGCTGCGCTTGAGCAGCATATGATGATTTCCCGGCGCAATCAGCGCGCGCCCGCGAATAATCGTGTCGTTGGTTTCGGCCTCCTTGACGGTAATGGCGCACAGGCCATCAAGGCGCTGTGCAAAGGCGCGCGTGAACAACTCCGGCATATGCTGCACGATCACAATGCCGGGAGTGTCCGCGGGCAGCGCTTCGAGCACGGTCTTCAGCGCCTCCGTGCCGCCAGTCGAAGCGCCAATCGCGACCACCTTCTCCGTGGTCTCGGCCATGGCGTGGGTAGCTGGCGAGAGAATGCAGTCTGCGTTGTGCTTAGGCTCGACTGTCTGGCTGGGCCTCAGAGTGCGCAGCCGGGCTTGAGCCGCGGCCTTCACAGCATTGCAGATTTCTATGCGGGACTCTTCAATGAACTGCTTAGTGCCTAACTTCGGCTTGGTGATGATCTCCACCGCGCCGTACTCCAGCGCCCTGAAAGTACTCTGCGCCCCCTCTTCGGCCAGGCTTGAACAGATCACCACCGGGATGGGATGCTGACTCATGAGTTTTTTGAGGAAGGTGAGCCCGTCCATGCGCGGCATCTCGATGTCCAACGTGATCACGTCCGGGACCTGCTCGGCAATGCGATCGGCCGCCACAAAGGGATCCCCGGCGGTTGCAATCACCTCGATATCCGGATCCGACTCAAGCACATCGCGCAGCGTCTGGCGAACTACAGCGGAATCGTCCACGATCAAAACGCGGATTTTAGGTGTACTCATAAGCCGAACCTCATTGCTCTCTATCCCGGTTACGCCTATCTTCGGCGGCCTCAACTGTTTTGTCGTGCAAATTCCGGATCAGTATGCCGCTTGAGCAGCACTTCCCCGGTCTTTGTATTGAAGTGAATGTTGACGCCGCGTTTGCCTCCCAGGGAAGAGGCCCTTACAGTGAAGCCTTCGTCCTTGAGCACCTCCATCGCGGCCTCGCAATTCAGCCTTCCCACCGTGGGCCTCGTCTCATCACCGATCATCAACAGGACATCTCCGCCTCCGAAGATTTTCACCTCCACCTCTTCGCGCCGCGCGCCGAGTGAATCAAACTGCAGGGCCAGATCGCGAATCGCATAGTCCACATAACGGCGGCCGGCGGAGCGGGTTAACGTGGCAGCCTGCTTGACCGGGAAACGCGGCAGCATGGGATGGCAGAGCGCGCCCAAACCCAGCCGCGGAACCCAGAATGCGATGCCCACGCAAGAGCCCAGCAGGGTGCGCATCATCGCCGGCTCTCTGACCATGCGAGATTCTCCCGGCTTCAAGTAGACTTCGAGCAATCCTTGTTTAGGCTCTGCCATTATTCCTCCGATAGAGCGCCGGGGCCACCGGCGTCAGCGGCAGATTCATATCGTGCAGGGTCTCTGCATGGCCCACGAACATATATCCGCCGGGATGCAGGCAGTTGGACAGCTTCAGCAGAATGCGCTCCTGCGTCGCGCGGTCGAAGTAGATGATCACGTTGCGGCAGAAGATCGCGTCCACCTTCTCCGTAACGCCTAAATCGGCATCCATAAAGTTCAAGCGGCGAAACTCGATGCACCGCCGCAACTCCGGCACCACACGCACCTGCTCGGAGCCAGGCTCGCGGCTGCGCATGAAGTATTTTTTTCTGAGCAAAGGCTGAATCGGAGCTACAACATCGTTGGTATACACACCCATCTCGGCCTTGGCCAATACGATGTTGGAGATGTCGCTGGCCATGATGCGAAAGCGAAAACCGGGATGAGCGAGCGCGTACTCGCTCAGCACGATGGCCATCGTATATGGTTCTTCGCCGGTGGAACAGCCCGCGCTCCAGATCAGAAACGGCCGCCCGCCGTTGCGCTCCGTCAGCTCCGGCAGCGCATGATCGGCCAGATAATTGAAGTGCTTGGGTTCGCGAAAAAAGTCGGTCTTGTTGGTAGTTACCACATCGATCAGATGGGTGATCTCATTCTTGAGACCTTCATGCCCGAAGAGATAATCACAGTATTGGCCGTAGGAGTGGAGGTCGAGAGCCTTGAAGCGCCGCTTGATGCGCCCCTCGAGCATGGTCTTTTTTTCCGTGCCCAGGTGAATGCCCGCCTCCGCATATATCAGCTTGCAGAGCCGCGCATAATCTTTTCCGGAAATTGTTTCATCGTGAACACTCATCGTGTGAATGGGGCGGTGTAACCCGCCCCATTCCCCCCTTATGCGGCTGCTTCCGCAAGCTGCCTATCAGCAATTGGCTGTTTCTCCGCAGGCTTCTTGACGGCTTCGTGCTTAACGGCTTCCTGCTTGGCTGCTTCCTGTGCCTGTCCACGAACCGCCACAATCTCCTCAGAGGAGAAGACGCGATCAATGTCCAGGATTATGATGAACTGCGTGTCGCGCTTCCCCATCCCTTTGATGAAATCGGTCCGAATCTGGGTACCGATGCGCGGCGCCGGCTGAATCTGGTCCGGCTCCAGGTCGATGACCTCCTCAACCGAATCGGTAAGAGCGCCGATGACGGTCGATTCATTTTCCAGTAGCACCTCGACGACAACAATGCAGGTGTTGCGCGTGTTCTCGGTCTTCGACATTTCAAAGCAGAGCCTGAGATCGACGACCGGGACCACGCTGCCCCGCAGGTTGATGACCCCGGCCATGAAATCGGGCGTCCGGGGGATTTGCGTGATGGTGGTCAGGTCGAGCACCTCTCTTACCTTCGCCACATCGGTGGCGAAGATCTCGTTGCCGAGCTTGAAGGTGAGGTACTGCCGAGTCTCCGTGATTTCGCTGACACTCATATTCCAACTCCTCTCTTATCGTGAAGACGGGGCGCGGCGCGCTCTGCGCTCCGCGCCCACCCGGTCAGTAACGCTCGAACTCGCCGTCCAGTTCGTCGTGTTTGTCTTTGAGGCGGAGATTGACACCGCCTCCAGTTTTGGCGCTTGAGCCGGCTGCGTAGCCGCCTGATTTTACCGCTCTGGCCGGCGCGGCCTGCGACGGCCGGGCAGCCTTGGAACTGGCGACCTTCCGTCCCCCTCCGCCCTCGTCTCCGGTGTGGAAGAAGCCCAGCGCGCTGACCAGCTGATCGGACTGGCCAGTCAACTCCTCAGTCGTCGATGCCATCTCCTCGGAGGCGGAGGCATTCTGTTGAATGACCTGCTCCAGTTGTTGCAGCGCCTTGTTGATCTGCTCGGCGCCGGTGTCTTGTTCCTTGCTGGCCGCGGTAATTTCCTGCACCAATTCCGCCGTGCGCTGAATATCGGGCACAAGCTTATCCAGCATCTCGCCGGATTTCTCTGAAACTCTCAGTGTGGTTGCCGAGAGTTTGTTGATCTCCGCCGCCGCATTCTGGCTGCGCTCGGCCAGCTTCCTGACTTCAGACGCGACCACGGCAAAGCCCTTGCCATGCTCGCCGGCGCGCGCCGCTTCAATGGCCGCGTTTAGAGCCAACAGGTTGGTCTGGCGAGCAATCTCCTCGATGATCGAGATCTTGTTGGCAATCTCCTTCATCGCGGATACGGCCTCCAGAACCGACCGGCCGCTCTCCTGTGCGTCCTTGGCGCTCTTGTTGGCGATCTTGTCGGTCTGCGCCGCGTTGTCGGCGTTCTGCTTTATGTTGGAAGACATCTCCTCCATCGAAGAAGAAGCCTGCTCGGCCGCCGCCGCCTGCGCGCTGGCGCCCTTCGACACCTGGACCGAGGCCGTCGAGATGGACTGCGAGGCCGCCGCCACCTCCCCGGCAATTCCCCGGATATCGGAGACCGTGCGCGTCAGACCGCTGACCATCGCCGCCAGAGCCTGCATCAGCTTATCCTGCGGCGAGCGTTCGCGCAGGTCTACGGTCAAGTTGCCGTTGGCCACTTCCTCGGCTGCCGCGGTGATCTCGTTCATGGCCGTGACCAGCACATTCAGATTGTTCTTGATCAAGTTGAAGTCGCCGTTGTAGGTGTCCGTGATCTGCTGAGGCACATCGCCCTTGGAGATCAAGTCCACATACCGCGCGGCTACATTGAGCGGCCCAATCACCGCGTCCAGCGTCTCGTTGACGCCTTGCACGATCTTGCGGTAGTCGCCCTGGTGCTTGGATGCGTCGGCACGGGTGGCCAGCTTGCCTTCCACCGCTGCCTTGGCCAGCAAACCCGCGTCGGCGACCAGCAAGTTGATCGCGTCGATGCAGGTGTTCAAGTTATTCTTCAGGGTATTGAAGTCGCCATTGTAGGTGTCGGTAATCTTGGCCGGAATGTCGCCTTTGCTGATACGATCCACATAATTAGCGGCCACATTGAGCGGTCCGATGACCGCATCCAGCACGGCATTCACGCCGCGCACGATCTCGGCATAAGCGCCCGGAACCTGATCTGGATGTCCGCGGTCGGTCAGTTGTCCGCTTTTGGCCGAAGCCGTCAACCGCGCCAGCATCTTCTCCAGTAACTGTAGAACTTCGGCAACCCGGTTGATGGCCACTTTCATTTTTTCGTGGTCGCCCTTGTATGTCGCCGTAATCAGCTCGTCGATCTTACCGTTGGAAATTTGGGCAAGAATGCGATTGCCTTCGCCGATGGGCAGAAGAATCGCGTCCAGCATCACATTGACGCCGCGCACGATCTCGGCAAACGCTCCCTGGAACAGTTCCGGCTTGCCGCGGTCGGAGAGCTGTCCTTCTTTGGAGGCGTCGATCAGCCGCGCCATTTCCTTTTGAAGACCTTGTGTCACCACGGCCACATTGTTGACGGCCACCTTCATCTTCTCGTGGTCGCCCTTGTACGTCGCCGTAATCAGTTCGTCAATCTTGCCGTTGGAAATTTGGGTAAGAACCCGATTGCCCTCGCCGATGGGCAACAGGATGGCGTCCAACATCTCATTGACGCCCTGAATGATCTCGCGATGTGTACCGTTGAACAGGGTTGCCTTGCCGCGCTCGGAGAGACGGCCCTCTTTGGAGGCGTCCACCAGGCGCATGATCTCGTTCAACATAAGCATCGAGTCGTCTTCGGCCTGATGCGCTTTGGGAGTCGCGTGTTCGCGGACTCCATGTCCGTTTTTGCCGTGGCCGTTCCCACCGTTTCCGGAGCCTGCGCCATGCAGCTTCCGACCTTCGCTTACCAATGCAGTTGGCATGAAATCCACCCTTCCCTTTTGCTGGAATTGGTTCTCTTCGGAATCCGTGGCCTTCTTGCGCGTTCATGCGTTCGCCCTTGGGCCGGGAACCGGAAAAATACAAAAACACAGCAGTTTGAATCGTTATTTGACGGGCGCTGGCACTAGCCACCGCCGATGATAGTCAGGAAAACATTTACCAGCACACCCTGCCGCTGCCGGTCAGTAGCGCTCGAACTCACCGTCCAGATCCTCGTTTTTTTCCTTGAGCCGCAAATTGACTCCCGCATTCGCCGCACCCTTCGCGCGACTGTACGCCTTTGCAGCCTTCTCCGGCGGAAGATCAAGGCGCTCGGCCGTATTAGCATAGATGGGTTTATGCGCCGCAAAACGGCCATCGTCACCCGTGCGGAAGAAGGCCAGCGCATTCACCAGTTGTTCCGACTGTCCGCTCAACTCTTCGGTCGTGGCGGCCATCTCTTCGGAGGCGGAGGCATTCTGCTGAATCACCTTCTCCAATTGCTGCAGCGCCTTGTTGATCTGTTCCCCACCCGTATCTTGCTCCCTGCTGGCGGCGGAAATCTCCTGCACCAACTCCGCCGTTCTCTGGATATCGGGCACCAGTTTTCCCAGCATTTCACCAGACCTTTCCGAGACGTTGAGAGTGGTGCTCGACAGTTGGTTGATTTCGCCGGCCGCCTTCTGACTGCGCTCGGCCAACTTGCGGACTTCGGCCGCGACCACGGCAAAGCCCTTGCCATGCTCGCCGGCGCGCGCCGCCTCAATCGCGGCGTTCAACGCCAACAGGTTGGTCTGGCGGGCAATCTCCTCGATGATCGATATCTTGCTGGCGATCTCCTTCATCGCGGTTACCGCCTCCAGCACGCTCTTTCCGCTCTCTTGCGCGTCCTTAGCCGATTTGTTGGCGATTTTGTCGGTCTGCTGCGCGTTGTCGGCGTTCTGCTTGATGTTGGAAGACATCTGCTCCATCGAGGCCGAGGCTTCCTCGGCCGCTGCCGCCTGCGAGGTGGCTCCCTTGGAGATCTGCACCGAGGCCGTCGAGATGGACTGGCTGGCCGCCGATACTTCACCGGCGATTCCACGGATCTCGGTGATGGTGCGCGCAAGACTGGTGCTCACCGTTCCCAGAGCCCGCTCCATCTGCCCGATCTCGTCCTCGGAGTCCGCCTCCAATCGCTGGCTCAAATCGCCCGCCGCCACAGCTTCGAGAATCTTCACTACACTAATGAGCGGCTTGGCGATCATGCCGGTAAGCAGCCAGCCAAAACCAAGCGCCACCACCAAGCCCACCAGCGTGGCGGCAATCATCATCGTCGAAGCTTTGGAGGCCAGGCTCGAACCGTCTCGCATCTTGCCTTCGGCCGATGTCTGCACGTCGTCGCGCATCTTGTTAAAGGAATCCTGTTCCGCGGTAACCACCGCCAGGGCATCGCCATGGAAGATTACGTCTTCGGCCTCTTTCTCCTTGCCGGCCGAGGCCAGAGCGATGACCTGGTCGATAAAGACATCGAAGCGCTTTCGGGATTCATTGAAATCCTCGAAGTCCTTCCGGGCTTGCGGCGAATCGATGGACTTATCAAAGCCCTCTGAACGATGCGCAAGATCGTTTCTGAGTTCATTGATCTTGGCGGTATACTTCTGCTTGTCCGGACTGATAATGATGTCCCTCAAAGCAACCCGTACGCCCTGCAGCGATGCCGTCATGCCGATCAGTTGACCCTCGGGCACGGTTGCCTTCTCGTATAAATCAACGTTGGCTCCCGCCAGCGAGCGCAGGCAGAGAATGCCCGTAATACCAATTACGACGGCGATCAGCGCCACAACCGTGAAACCGCCGATAAGTTTGGTTCCGATCTTGATATTCTTCAGCATTTCTTACTCCTTTGTGGTTGTTCTGTTCGATTCCGCCGTTCTCGTGAGGGAGCAGGAGAGGATCGTGCGCCAGTCTGCCGCGCTTCAACCGTTACGGCGCGCACCGCATCCTGCGCCAGCCGCTCCGGATCTAGAATCAGCGCAACTGTTCCATTGCCCAAAATTGTTGCCCCGCTGACTAACTGCACATGCCGATAGAAGCGGCCCAGGTTCTTGATCACCGTCTGGCAGTTGCCCAGCACCTGGTCCACCACAAAGCCGTAGCGGCCCCCCTCGGTTTGGACGATCATGATCTGCTCGATCTCCGGCCTTGGAGTCTGAATGCCGAAGTACTGGCGCAGGCAGATGTAAGGGACAATCTCGCCGCGCACGTTGGCCATATGCTTGCCGTTGGCCCGCTCTATGTCCGCGCTGGTCAGCTCGATGCATTCCAGGATGTTGGCCAGCGGCAACACAAAATATGCATCTCCAATGCTCACCAGCAGGCCGTCGATGATGGCCAGAGTCAGCGGCAGGCGCAGCGTTACGCGGGTGCCTTGGCCCGGATTGCTGTTCACTTCGATCGAGCCCCGCAGGCTATCAACTCGCTGCCGGACCACATCCATGCCCACGCCGCGCCCACTGACATCAGTGACCTGCTTGGCCGTTGAAAATCCTGCCTGGAAGAGGAGGGCGAAGGTCTCGGCCTCGGTAAGTTCGGCGCCTGCGGCTACCAGGCCTCGCTCGACGGCCTTGTTGAGCACCGCCTCGGCGTCGATGCCGCCGCCGTCGTCCGCGACCGCGATCAGCACGCTGGCCCCTGAGTGCCGCGCGGAAAGATGAATTGTCGCGGTGGCAGGCTTGCCGATCTCGACGCGCGCCGCCGGAGGCTCAATGCCGTGGTCCATGCTGTTGCGAATCAGGTGCATCAACGGATCGCCCAACTGATCGATGACCGTCTTGTCCAGCTCCGTATCCGCGCCCTCGATGGTCAGCTCGACATTCTTGCCCAGATCGCGCGCCAGATCGTGCACCAGCCGGCGGAACTTCTCGAAGGTAGCGCGAATGGGCATCATGCGGATGTTCATCGAATTCTCACGCAAGGACGAGGTCAGCCGCTCAACCTCTTCGGAGACCGCCGCTATCTCCGGATCTTCGCAGCGCCCGGCAAGCTCGCTCAGCCGGGCCTGCACCGTAACCAACTCGCCCACCAGATCGACAAACTGGTCCAGCTTGGCGGCGGGGACACGCAGGCTGGAGGCGGTGTCGGCTTTGTCGTAGTTGCGGCGGCCGCCGGAGGGGGTGCGAGTTTCTTCCAGCGCCTGAGCCGTCAGGTCGGCCGCGCTGGCCGCCGTTAAAGCCTCCTCGGCGTTACGCGGCGCGGAGGCGGCGGAACTCTCGGCGGTGCTCGCGACCGGTTCAATGCTTAACTCGCAACTGTCCTCGACGAAGATGAAAACATCGCGAATCGCATCGCGCTCCGCCGCAGTGGCCAGCACCATCTCCCAACTGATGTAACAGCGCTCCGGGTCCAGTTCGTTGAGCGGCGGGACTGCGGCCATACTGGCCTTCACTGCCAGACCTCCCAGTTGCTTCAGTTCGTTCAGCAACAACAGGGGATTGGCGCCGTTCAACATGAAATCCGGCCCCGGAGCAAAGTGGATTGCCCACTCTCGCACCTGGCCCGCTGCGGCCTCGGGAGAAATTTTGCCGCCACTTCCGGAGCCGGCCTCGGGCGGCGCGGTCTTACTTTTGGCTGGGTGCTTCTCTGTTTTTCCGGTCAGATGCCTCAGATGGGCCAGAATCTCCGCGCAGGCAGCCGGGTTGACCGGCGCGGCCTCGTTGACGCCCTCTTCGAGCATCGCACGAATCTGATCGAGCGCCGAGAGAGTCAGGTCGATCAGTTCCGGGGTGATCGGAAGCCGGCCGTTGCGCACTTCGTCGAAGGCCGTCTCCAGGTTGTGCGTGAAGGTGGCCAGATCCTCAAAGCCGAACATCGCCCCGGAGCCCTTCAGCGTATGCAAGGCGCGGAAAACTCGCCCCACCAGTTCCATGTCGCCGCGGTTGTCGTTCAACTCCAGCAGCGCCGACTCCAGATCGACAAGAACCTCGCGGCCCTCTTCACGAAAGGCTTGCTTGAACTGGTCGGCCTTGTTTTCAATCGACAAAAACCCACCCCGTTTGTTTATTCGGCAACCACCGAAACTTGGGAATCAGTAATCAGGAACTTCTGAAGACCCGCCTCGCTCAGCGCGGCGGAGACCCCGGCCGGCGCCGGCCCAGCGAAAGAGAACTTAACGCCCTTTTTGCTTGCCTCGCGCTCCGCGGCCCAAAGCAGCTCGGCGGCGGTCACATCCATATCCGTTGCCGCATCGAGCGAAACACGCACTTCTTTGCCGGAGTGGAGCGCCCGCAGCAGCAGCGTCTTTAACTCCGCCGCGGAAGAGATGTCCACCGCGCCGTCAAGGCCAATCGCAGCCTGCGATCCATTTTCATCCAAAGTTATCCCCATGCCGCTCTCCGTGACGAGTAAACAACGACAGATCATACTTATACTTTGCGTGCAGAGGAGGAGTACAACCCAAGCTCACTATGTCAGCTAATGTGCTGGGAGATTTCTTGCGAGACCCGGACCGGCAACACGGCGACTGCCGTCCATTGCCGAGTCGGCGGTTTTGACTGCGCGGCAATCGGTTGGTCCCAGGATCTGGAGGGCAGCATTGGCCGACTCGCGCTCATGCGTTCTATCATCAGCACGCAGGGTGCAATCCACGAGTAGGATTCGAAAGATATTTGTTGGATTTCTTTCATAAAGCAACCCGGCGCTTCTGCTTCACGCAGGCCCGCGTCATCGAGTGAAATCCGTGACCAAAATCTGCTCCGGTTCCAGGGCACGCAATGAAGAATAAGCCGCTACGCTTCAACTCGCGTTAACCTTAGGGCATAGGCCGCCGATGAACAAGATGAACATAATGATTCGGCGGATGGCAGGGCATTGGGCTGGTGGACGGCTTCAAAGAGGCTTTTGGGCTGGAGACGATTGAGCTGCTTCAAGATCCGTTCAGAGGTTTCCTGTCCGAACTGTATGCCCATTTGGACTCGGCCTTATGGCGCTGAATCTGACCCGGTTAAACGCATCCGGTTGGCCGGCGGATTCTGAACTGCGTGCTGGCAAGAGATAGTGTTACTACGGAATTTTAAGGAGCCTGCATGGCAATGACAATTCTAGTTGTAGATGACTCGCCTACCATGGTGATGAGCCTCAAGGCCTCCCTGAGCATGAATGGCTTTCTGGTGGAGACGGCCAACAATGGTCAGGTGGCTCTGGACAAGTTGAAATCGGGAATCAAACCCAATTTGATACTGACGGATGTGAATATGCCGGTGATGGGCGGGCTGGAGTTCATTGGCAAGGTCCGCGCACTGCCGGGATTTAAGTTTATCCCCATTCTGACGCTGACCACCGAGAGCGAGGCCTCCAAGCGGGACGAGGGCAAACGCGCGGGTGCGACGGGCTGGCTGGTCAAGCCGGTTTCCGGCGATGATCTCATCAAGGTCATCAAAAAAGTTCTGCCGGGAGCGTAAACACATGGCGCAAGCTTCTTCAGCACGAACGGCAAGTTCTCCCCGGCAAGCCGGACAGGCGGACAGCATAGATCAGATCGTCTCGAAAAGCACACCGCGCCTGCGCGCAGCCTTCAAGCGTCTGAGTTATGCCCTGGCGCTCAATATAACGTGCCTGACTGCGCTTTGGCGGGTCGGCGCCTATCCATTTTCGTGGTATCCCGCCCATCCCAGTCTCTATGTCGCGACAATGTGTTTCCTGCTGGTCCTGGTGCCCCAAATTATCATCGCGCTGATGAACTGGTACGGGGCCCGCCGCGGGGTTGCCGAGCTGGGAATTGTGGGTACTTTTAGCAGAGCCCAAATGGCGAGTGTGGTGGTGCGGCGCATGGCAATGGGAGACGAAATAAAAGACTCCCGGCCATACATCGACGTGATGCACGATCAGATCGGCGATTCGCTGGCCGAATCCGAGAGCGAGGTCATGCAGGTGATCGAGCAGATCAGCTACCTGAATGACAGAAGCGTCCGGCAAAGGGAGCGCATCGCACAATCTATCCAGAGTGGTATGGCGCTGACGAAGGCCACGCATTTGCGCTCGGAAAGCAACAAGCAGATCGTCGCCGCCATGGAGATGCAGATGCAGGAACAGACCCGCGAACTCCGAAGCGACTTCGAGCACGTGCAGAGCATGGCGACCGAAGTGCGCGCCTTGACGCCGCTGATCAAAGTCATCACCACCATCGCCCAGCAGACCAGCCTGCTGGCCCTGAATGCGGAGATCGAGGCGGCGCGGGCGGGCAACGCGGGACGCGGCTTTGCCGTGGTGGCCTTCGAGGTGAGAAAGCTTTCGGTCTCCTCCACCAAGGCCGCGGCCGACATTGCCGACAAGATCAACACCACCTGCGCGCGAGTGGACCGGGAGATGGCCGATGCCCAGGCCTCGCTCAAGCTGCACGAATCCAATGAAGCAATGAGTAATTTGGTCGCCGATTTGAGCGAGATGCAGATGGAGTTCAACAATAACGGCCAATTGCTTTTGGATGTCATCACAGAGGTGGATACAAACTACGCGGAGAACGTGCAGCGGCTCTCCGAGGCCCTGGGACATATTCAGTTCCAGGACGTGATGCGGCAGCGTATGGAACACGTGCAGGAATCGCTAGTGGAAATGCGCGAACATATGCATTATATGTCAGAAAAGGCTTTTGATTTCGTCTGGGAAGGTAAGTTCGAGCATACCTTCAAGGAGCTTCTGGCCGCTCATCGCAGCAAGTATCGCATGGCCAGCCAGCACGTGACTCACGCGAATGTGATGTCCGGCGACGGCGCCAGCGAGCAGGACCACAGCCGGCCTTCCATTGAACTGTTTTGATGGTCCGCAAAGCGGCTAGCACCTCTTCAGTTCTCTCTATCGCGTGCTTAACGATATTCCCTGGTTTCGGCAGACCTCACTTCGCTCCATCCCATCCACGCATCGGATACATTTTTAACCAGGCACAGTCTCCTTTTATACCGGTTTGTCACTTTCCGGTTTAGTACGAATTCTTGTTCCTTACTTAGAGAAATCTCCAGAATGATCCGCGTATTGAAACGCTGGGCGCTGGTCTATTGAAAGTGCATATCTTGGCCGATAACGCAAGTGACCGCAAGGCGCTGGAGTTTTAGGCCCCCGTTTAGGGGTTTTCGCTTCCGAGATTTTAACGCCAGGTCCGGTTCCGCAATCGAAAGGCGGACTAAATGATCATTGATCGCTCCAAACAGGATGCCCGAAGCACCAAAGCGCGACGCGCTCGCCCCGGCGGGCTGCAAGCAGTGCAAAGCCTGGAGCCCATCTACATTGAAGTCGAGCGCTCTGGAGACTGGATGCCCGCGGAAGAACTACGGAAAGCTGCGCTGGCGGCATCGGGCGAAAGCAAGGATGTGACCGTCAATCTCGGCAAGGTCGATCATCTTGACGCGAGCGCATTGCAGATACTGCTGGCTCTCGACGCGGAGCAGAAGAGGCAGGGACGTCACCTCCACCTGGCGAACGCTTCCGCGCATCTGCGGCAGTGGTTTGAATATGCCGGAGTGGCGGAATGTTTTTTAATGAATGGGCCAGAAAACGATGAATAAAATCGTCCAAAGCCGGTCGAGTGACGTTGTGTCCAGCTTCCCTGCAAACCTTGCCGGGGACGCTGCCGGGTATGGTCCTGAGGTGGAGGCCGAACTTGCTAAATACTTGCCTCACTTCAGCCGGATGAGCGAACAGCTTAAGCAGACCTCGACGCAAATCGAGAATTCGGTCGTGGAGGTTTGTAGTAGTTTCCAGGGAATTGCTCAGCGGGCAAAGGAAACCGTGGCGCGGACAACGGGCTTCCTTAGCCAGCAAGGCGAGGGTAGTTCAGATACGCGGTCATTCGAGGGCCTGATCGACAATTGCAGCAGCACTATGGTCAAGATACTGAATGTGACGGAGGAAGCCGGTGAGGTTTCACGGCGGGCTATCGAACGAATCCAGCAGATGGACAAGGCTTCCCAATTAATCAGCGCGTCGATACTTCAACTAGAGCGGATTGCCGTAGGAAATAAGGTTTTGGCGTTGAACGCGCGCATCGAAGCAGCGCGCGCAGGCAAATATGGCGCTGGATTTGAAGTGGTTGCAAATGAAGTGATCTCGCAGACCGAACGATCGCAAAAGGTGAACGCGCAGGTGAGCGGCCTGATCACCAACCTGCGGGCACTGGCGATATCGACTCTGGAGGATTTGCAGCAAGTGAACGACAGGGATCGTCAACGCGTGGCGCAATGCAAGAGCGAAGTGAATGAATCGCTCCGAGACTTGCAGGGCGCTCACGGCGAAATGAAAACGATGATGACCGAGATCACGGACGAAGGGGCGTTGCTGGCCAACGATATTGGGGCGGCGGTGCGCGGCTTGCAGTTCCAGGACCGGACCAGCCAGCGAATAGCCCACGTTGTTGAGGATCTGGAGACGATGAAGAAGAAGCTGACAACCCGCTTTGGCGAGGCGAGTGCGGTGGACGTTGCCTCCGATGAAGGGTTCAGTTCGTACTCCATGCACGAAGAGCGCAACATAGCCGGCATTCATGGGGTGGAATCGGCTCAGGGTGATGTTGAATTGTTTTGATTGCAGAGGAGAGACCTCAACACGAGGTCTTCCGGAGGAATAGCGGCTTGCGAAAAATATTGATCGTCGATGATTCGGTTTCCATGCGGCAGATGGTGGGCTTTACGCTGCGGCAGGGCGGCTATGAAGTCGTTGAGGCCGAGCATGGCCAGGATGCGCTGAACAAGCTTGCGGCCGTGACAGTGGACCTGATCCTGACCGATCTCAATATGCCGGTGATGGACGGCATTACATTGATCCGGAACGTGCGCAAGCAACCGGCACTGAAGAGCAAGCCGATTTTGATGCTGACCACGGAAGGTCTTGCGGCGAAGAAGGAAGAGGGGAAGGCGGCCGGAGCGACTGGTTGGATCGTCAAGCCTTTCGATCCCGAGAAACTGCTTCTAACCCTAGCCAAGGTGCTGCCATAACGCCATGAAAATCGATCTGAGTCAATTTCGCCAAACATTTATCCAGGAAAGCGCGGAGCACATCGCTTCCATGGAGACCGGGCTTCTCCAGCTTCGAACGTCTCCCGACGACATCGAGTTACTGAATAGCATTTTCCGCGCGGCGCATTCCATCAAGGGCGGAGCCGGCTCGTTTGGGATGAAGAATCTCGTAGATTTCACGCACTCGCTGGAGAACCTGCTGGATCGGATGCGGTCGCTGGAGATACGAGCCACGGATGAGGTGATCGGCACGCTGCTTCAATCGGTGGACGTGCTGCGCGATTTGCTCGACGCGGATGCGGATGCGGCCATGCCTGCCGATGCTCTAAAACTGATTGAGTGCATCGCGTCGCTGATGCCCGGCGAGCCTGCCCCGCCGCAAGTTGACGCACTGGATTCGCGTCATCAAGATTCGCCAGAGACCGCAGTGGATGCGCGCGAGGTCAACCTGTACAAGGTGGAATTTCATCCTGACCGGGAGATGTTTTCCAGCGGCACCAACCCCATTGTTCTGTTGCGCAATCTTGCCGCATTGGGAACTGTCAGTTGCTGCCATCTTCATGCGGAGGAATTGCCAGCGCTGGCTGATCTGGACCCCGAGCAGTGCTACCTAAGTTGGACGGTGGAGTTGGCCAGCGTCTGCCCGGAAGCGGAACTGCGCGAAGTTTTCGAGTTTGTCGAGCATCTGGCGGAGATACGCATCTCCCGTTCAGGCGCGCCGCAGCAGTCCGGGTTTGCGCCGGCTCAAAGTTCAACAGCAGCACCGAAGCTCGCAGAGCCGTCCGCATCGGACGGCCAGCCCGCTTTTGTTGAACGCCGCCAAGCACCGGTTGCGGATCGCCGCCAATCTACGGCCGTGGATCGGCGTCAGTCTCCCGCGAAATCCGCGGCGGGCGGCGAATCAAGCTCGATCCGGGTGGGCATCGACAAAGTTGACCGGCTGATCGATCTGGTAGGCGAGTTGGTGATTGCGCATGTGATGACCGCGCAGATGGTCGAGGACTTTGAACCCACGTGCCTGCCGAAACTGCGCGAAGCCGTGGCGGCGATGGAACGCAATACCCGCGAATTGCATGAACGTGTAATGGGCATTCGCATGTTGCCGGTAGGGACGTTGTTTCAGAGATACACGCGCACGGTCTACGACATAGCGCAAGCCACCGGCAAGCAGATGCGCCTGGAATTGAGCGGAGAAGATACTGAGATCGACAAATCCATGCTGGAGTTGCTCGCGGATCCGATCACGCATTTGATCCGCAACGCCGCCGACCACGGCATCGAAGCGTCCGAGGTACGTCAGGCCGCGGGTAAACCGGCGGAAGGCGTCATCAAGCTGAAGGCCTTTCATCGTTCGGGCAGAATCGTCATTGAGGTTTCCGAAGACGGCAAAGGAATTGATCTGGAGTCTGTGCGGAGCAAGGCAATCGAGCGTGGACTCATTGGCGCCGATGCGCAGATGAACGACGAACAACTGCGCATGTTGATCTTTGAGCCGGGCTTTTCCACTAAGGACCAAGTCAGCGACCTCTCCGGACGCGGCGTGGGGATGGACGTGGTCAAGCGGAACGTCCAGCAAATGAACGGCACGGTCAGCGTGGAAAGCGAAAAAAATCGCGGCGCGAGAGTGACTATCGAACTGCCGCTAACGCTAGCCATTCTGGAAGGATTGCTGGTGCGCGTGGGCGACCGGACGCTGGTGCTGCCGCTGTTGTCGGTGATCGAAACCGTTCCTTTGCGCGACGACAAGATTGTGCGCCTTGCCGAAAAAGGCGAGGTGGTGGTGATCCGCCAGGAATCCATTCCGTTGCTGCGCCTGACCAGGTTCCTGGGATTGGCGCAAGAGGCGGCAAGCGCCGAGGTCTCCGCCGGGGAGAGCGGCAATCGCAGGCTTGCAGTAATAGTGGAAGCGGGTCGTCGCAAGGTCGGACTGGTGGTCGATGAACTTCTCGGGCAGCAACAGGTCGTCGTCAAGAGCCTGGAAAGAAATTTGCACAGGATTGACGGCCTGATGGGCGCAACCATATTGGGCGACGGCCGCGTCGCACCAATCGTCGATGTGACTGGACTCGGCGCATTGGATTTATTCTCGCTTCAACTTCCAGTCAGAAATTCCCAGCAGGTTGCGCCTCCGGCCCAGTCTGTCAGGGCAGCTTCATCCACCGAAAGGTAAAGAGAGGAACGACACATGAACTGGTTTAAGAATCTCAATGCAATGCCCCGGCTGGTAAGCAGCTTCGGGATCTTGCTGGTGCTCACTCTGGGAATCAGCTATCTGGCCATCAGCAATCTGAGCGCAGCCAATGACCGCGTGCAGTCGCTCTACCAAAATGACATGAAGGGCATCATCGCTGTGGAGGCTATTGATACTAGCAGAATCGATCTTGCTCAGAAGGATCGGGACGCCTATATCAAGATTGACGACCAGGCTAGCGTAAATGCCGATATAGCCGCTGTCAGGACAGATTTCGCAAATATGCGCACCAATCTGCACGCCGCGGAGCTGTGCTTCTATACCAAAGAGGGAAAGGCGATCCTCGCGGACATGGAAGCGTCGCTGCCTGCGTACGAGAAGTCGGTGGAAGCTGCCATTACTGCAATTGAAGCAAAAGATTTGCCAGCCGCAAAGGCTGCCTTTTACGCGCTCGCTCCACTGGCTGCGCACATGGCCGGTGACATCGATCAAGCACTCAAGTTAAAAGAAACGTTTGCTGAACAAAGATTTCAGACGAACAACCAAGCCTATCAAACAGCACGCTCGTTAATGATCGGCGCGTGCATCTTTTCAGTACTACTCGGCGGGATACTCAGCATTGTCATTGCCCGCGGGTTCTCTGTGCCTCTGGGACAGGCGGTGAGCGTGCTGGAGAGAATTGCTGAAGGCGATCTGACGGTCTCGCTCGACGTGCACACCAAAGATGAAGTGGGACGCATGGCCGCGGCGCTGAATCGAGCAGTGGAAAAGCTGAACAGCACCTTGCAGGAGGTAGCCGAAAGCGCCGCCAGCGCAAGTACTTCGTCGCAGGAACTGGCAGCTGCTTCCGAGGCCATCGCCTCCGGTGCGCAGGAGCAGGCGGCAAGCCTGGAGGAGACCTCCGCCAGCCTGGAGCAGATTACCGCGACGGTGCGGCAAAGCTCCGACAACGCCAACCAGGCCAGCCAACTGGCGTCCAGTTCGAAGGACTCGGCGCTGCAAGGGCAGGAGGTGGTCGCGAACGCGATTACCGCGATGTCAGAGATCAACGCCTCTTCGGCCAAAATATCGGACATCATCTCAACCATCGATGAAATCGCATTCCAGACCAATCTGCTGGCGGTGAATGCCGCAGTAGAAGCGGCGCGGGCGGGCGATGAAGGCCGCGGCTTTGCCGTGGTGGCCTCCGAGGTGCGCAGTCTGGCGCAGCGCAGCGCCGTTGCCGCCAAGGAGATCAAGGTTCTGATTCAGGACACGCTGCGCAAGGTGGAAGCCGGATCGGGGCTGGTGAACCGCTCGGGCGAGACGCTGCAAGGCATCGTCGGATCAGTCAAGCGGGTCACGGACATCGTCGGCGAGATCGCAGCGGCCAGCGGAGAGCAGAGCACCGGCATCGAGCAAGTGAACACCGCCGTGACGCAGATGGACCAAGTGACTCAGTCAAACTCCGCGCAGACCGAGGAACTTTCGGCAACGGCGCAATCGCTTGCCGAGCAGGCTGCGCGCCTGATGGAGCTGGTGAGCATCTTCACTCTTACCCAGGGCGGAAAAGATTCGAGGGACCGTCAGGCCTATCAGCCGCGCGAGTCGAATTCCGTTCATTCCATGACGGCGAGTCTGGTCCAAACTGCAAGGCCGAGCATAGTGCGTTCCACTCCGCACTCAACCCCGGCGCAGCAGCCGGGTCAGGCAGCGCAACATTCCGGCAAAGCCACGCGAAGCACAGCGCCGGTAAAGTCGACGTCGCGTTCGCGCGGGGGCAAGGGACAGAACATCCCGGCGCCAGCCTTGGCGATGGCGGTTGCGGGCGGATCAGGCGGAAGCGATGCCAGCTTCGAGGAGTTCTGAGGCGGCCGGCGGGCAACCGGAACAGTTATTCACATCCAAAGATGAACGGGCTCCGTGCGGGTCACAGTGAGCCCGAAAGGAATGGCAATGAAAGTAGTGACTGAAAAACCAGTTCAAACATCACAGCAGTTTCTTACCTTCCTGCTCGACGACCAGGAATACGGGTTGGAAATCTTCAAAATCCGGGAGATTCGCGGCTATGCGCCCATCACTCCGATTCCCAACGTTCCTCCTCACGTGCGCGGCGTAATGAATCTGAGAGGGACCGTTCTTCCGGTCGTCGACCTGCGCCTGAAGTTCCATCTGCCGGCGGTCGAGTACAACAAGTTCACCGTGATCGTGATCGCCACGGTGGGCGTAAAGACCGTCGGATTGCTGGTGGACGCGGTCTCCGACGTGCTGATGGTGGCGAATGACGCAATGCGGGAAGCGCCCGACTTCGGCACGGCTGTTGACACGCGATTCATCAACGGCGTCTTCGAATCGCGCGAGCACCTCACTGTCGCGTTGAATCTGGAAGAACTGCTTTCGGAATGCGAATTGGCGCTGCCGCAATCGGCGCAATCCATCGCGGCGTAATACAGCGGGCGCATGAGAGATGGAAGTAACGGCGGGAATCCCGGCTTATCAGCCATGAAACCCGCGCTTGATGCAGCCCGGAGCCACTAACTCCGGGACTGCGGTCTCCCACAGTTCTAAGCAACTGAGGAGGAGGATCAATCTTGCAGGCGCAGGTAGTCGACAATTCGCTATGCTCGATGGAACTGCGTGAATTCAAGGCGTTCCGCGAGATGATTCACGAACACACAGGCATCTGGCTGCGCGACGGCAAGCAGGTCATGCTGGCCTCGCGCCTCGCGCGCCGGCTGCGCCATCACGGCATAAGCAGCTTTGCCGAATATTACAACTATCTTCAGACGCATCCGGGTAGTGATGAGCTGCGCGAGATGACCAACTGCGTGACCACCAACAAGACCTCCTTTTTCCGCGAGCGGCACCACTTTGATTTTCTGGCCAGCACTGTTGTTCCGGAGGTGCAGGCGGCGGTTCTGCGCGGCGGTCCGAGAAGCATCCGTGTATGGAGCGCCGCCAGTTCAACAGGCGAGGAGGCTTACACCATCGCGATCACATTGCTGGAAGCGCTGCAATCGGGCAATCGGGCCAATTCACCGCAGCTTTCGCCGGGCAATGCCAGCGTCGCGAAATCTCACCTGACGCCCGGCTCCTGGAAGATTGAGGTGGTGGCATCCGACATCGACACCAAGGTTCTTGATACCGCCAGGCGCGCAACCTATCCCGAGGATTCGCTGGCAGGCATTGCGCTGCCGCTCAAGAAGAAGTACTTTCTCCGCGGCAAGGACGATATGCTCAGGCAGGTAAGAGTGAAACCGGAGGTCGCCCGGCTTGTCCGGTTCTTCCACCTCAACCTCATGGATACGAACTGGCCGCTTGAAGGCCTCTTCGACGTTATCTTCTTTCGCAATGCGCTCATCTATTTCAACCAGGATACTCAGGAAAGATTCCTTCGCAAGATGGTGCGTTTCCTGAAGCCGCGCGGCTATCTCTTTCTCGGTAATGCCGAGCATGTTCCCTGGATCCATGACATCCTGGAGCCTTTAAATAAGACCATGTATCGCTTGCGGGGCGCGGAACGATGAACATACTCCTTGAGCCACGCTCACGCCCGGCGGAACACTGCGGTATTGCCTCTCACCTGCTGGTCAGAAGCGATCTGCCCCCAAAGACAACGCCTAAGAAGACGGATCCGAAGAAGATTCACCTGCATGGCAGGAACCGGATAAGTCTCTACATCGGCGAAGTAGCGGCAAGCCAGTCGCCTGCGGTTCTGGATACGCTGCTGGGTTCTTGCGTTGCCGTCTGCATGTACGATCCGATACTGCGCGCCGGCGGCATGAATCATATTCTGATGCCAAAGTGCCAGACGGGAGACAAAAGTTCGCGCAGCGGAGTCCATGCGATGGAACTGCTCATCAACGAACTGATGAAGCTTGGCGGAGAGAAAAAGAGATTCATTGCCAAGGCGTTTGGCGGAGCCAACGTTTTCCCAGGAATGAAGATGTCCCCGGTTGGAGAAGGAAATGCATTATTTGTGCGCCAGTTTCTTGCCACGGAGAAGATTCCTCTTGTTGCCGAGCGCATGGGAGGAAATCACGCGGTCCGTTTGTTCTTCCATACGGATACTGGCAAAGCATACGTGCATACAGTGGATGGCTCCAGCCTGCCCAAAATTATCAAATCTGAAGGTTGTTATTGCAAGTCGACCACAGGAAATAAGTCCTTTGGCGACGATATAACGCTTTTTTAAGTTTGTTCTCATCGTTTGGGATCGACAAGCAAGCACGCCGATCCAAAACGTATTTTTTTCGGCTGGCATGAGGCAGCCTGTATATGGCGACTCGATCGAAGGTGCTTATCGTGGACGACTCGGCGCTGATGCGCCAACTTCTCACGCAGATTCTTGATTCCGACCCGGAGCTCGAGGTAGTGGGAACGGCGAGCGATCCCTATGCCGCGAGAGAAAAGATCAAGGCGCTGAATCCGGACGTGCTCACTCTGGATATCGAGATGCCGCGCATGGACGGGCTGACTTTTCTGGAGAAACTGATGCGCGGCCATCCCATGCCGGTGATCATGATTTCATCGCTAACTGACAAGGGCGCAGATACGACCCTCCGCGCGCTGAGCCTGGGCGCCATCGACTTTGTTTCCAAGCCCAAGGTGGATGTTTCCAACGGCACAATTGAGCAAGCCGAAGAGATCCTCGCCAAAGTGAAGGCGGCAGCCAGAGCCAGGGTGCGCCGCGTCGATAGGCCATCAGCGGCGGCGGTCCCGCTGACGGGAAAGGGTTACCAGTTTTCAGCGACCCATAAGATTGTCGCTGTCGGCGCTTCCACCGGAGGAACGGAAGCTCTCAAAGATCTTTTGATGCCGCTGCCCGCGGATTTTCCAGGCATCGTCATTGTGCAGCACATGCCGGAGACTTTCACACGTCAGTTTGCCGCACGTCTTGATTCACTCTGCCGTATACGGGTGAAGGAGGCGCAGGATGGCGACCACATTCTCCCCGGCCACGCCCTGCTGGCGCCTGGCGGGCATCATATGGCCGTAGTTCGCAAAGGGACGGAATATACTGTTCGCGTGTATAGCGGCGAACGGGTCAATCTCCATATGCCTTCCGTGGATGTATTGTTCTCCTCCTGCGCGCGGAATATGGGGAAAAACGCGCTCGGCGTATTGCTGACAGGAATGGGCGCGGATGGCGCCAAGGGAATGCTGGAGATGAAACAAGCCTCGGCCTTCACGATTGCGCAGGATGAGGCAAGCTGCGTGGTCTTCGGGATGCCGCGCGAGGCGATATTGCTGAACGCCGTTGATCGGGTTCTCCCTCTGGATCAGATACCCGGCGCGCTCCTGCAAAAACTCGGGGGAAGTTAGCTTGCCTGACAAATCTGACATTTGCCGCGCGTGGATGATATTTTGACAAGGCGCACTGCATCTCCTCAAAACCCCTTTCATTCAAAAATCACCAAATATTCAAATACCTGCAACATTTCCAGTAGACAATTGGGTATAGAAAGTGGCTTGCAAGGAGGATTTCAGTGAAAAAGACATTAATTGCGGTTGGGTTGCTGGTTTTTGCTTTGAGCTCGGCTCAGGCGCAGAAATTAACCGGGGCAGGCGCGACCTTCCCTTATCCGATTTATTCCAAGTGGTTTAGCGAGTATAGCGCGGCGCATCCCGGCGTTGAGATCAACTACCAGTCTATCGGTTCCGGCGGCGGAATCCGCCAGACGGTTGCCGGCCTGGTGGACTTTGGCGCTACCGACGCGCCAGCGACCGACGAGCAACTGGCTTCATCCAAGACGAAACTGACTCACATTCCTACTGTGCTGGGCGCGGTTGTGCCCATCTTCAACGTCCCCGGCGTTGACGACATCAAGTTCAGTCCCGATGTTCTGGCCGACATCTTCCTGGGCAAGATCGACAACTGGAACAATGCCCGTATTGCCAAAGACAACCCCGGCGTGAAACTGCCTGCCGACCAGAAGATCACCGTGGTCCACCGCTCCGACGGCAGCGGCACCACCTTTATCTTTACCGACTACCTGAGCAAGGTCAGCAAGGAATGGGCCAGCGGCCCCAGCAAGGGCGCTTCGATCAGTTGGCCGGTGGGCGTGGGCGGCAAAGGCAATGAAAATGTGGCCGGCCAAGTTCGCCAGTTGCCGGGCGCCGTAGGATACGTTGAGTTGATCTACGCTCTGCAAAACAAGATCTCTTATGGCGAAGTGAAGAACGCCGCCGGCAACTGGGAGAAGGCATCGATCGCGGGTGTCACCGAGGCCGCGGCCAGTGTCAAGGAGATTCCCGCCGACTATCGCGTATCGATCACCAACGCATCCGGCAAGCATGCCTATCCCATCTCCAGCTTTACCTGGCTGCTGGTGCCTCTCCAGTCACCCGACCCGGCCAAAGGCAAGGTGCTCAGGGACCTGCTGAGTTGGATCATTACCTCCGGCGAGAGCGAAGCCCCGGCTCTCTCCTATGCCCCGCTGCCCAAGAATGTGGCCGCAAAGGTTCTCAAGACGATTTATTCCTTGAAATAATGCCGACACTACAGTTATGCAAAAAGTTATGGTCCGGCAACATTGCCGGACCATAACTTTTTGCTTGGTGAAGCTATTGTTGCGCGCAATATATTCTGCTTTGTTTATGCGATCAGATAGCGTCGTTTCCCAATACATCGATTAACCATTATCTATGCGGATTAATAACAACAATCTTTTGCAGGCCCAATAGATACCTGTCATGAACAAAGTAGCACTTATGTGTAAATCATGTAAATTATTTTCGGGTCCAGATTTACTAACATGACAGTTATAAGAGCGATTGAAAATGGAAGAAAGATGTTTGTTAAAAGTATGTAAGTTTATCAATTATTCACAAAGTTCTGAGAATCTAGAGTGAAAGCGTCTAAGGAAGGTTCTACATACGCGGCATTCCTTAGTCCGGCTTTCAAAGTATATCCCGTATACTGATCGAAACGAATATAAGCTTTTTGTTCATGATTTCGATAATGCGGGAACACCGGGCACTCGCCGTGAATGCGGATGCCGCCATGAAACAAACCAAATTCAAGAGAAACAAAGAGAGGCCCAATGAATTTCAAACTCAGTATCGCTGCTACAGCAATCCTGGCGTTCGGCGTTGTTGCATGTTACGGACAGGCCAGCAATACCCAACATCCGGCGAAAAAGCACGTTGCAACCGCGACGGCCAAGGCGCCTGCAAAGGCGACGGTGGAGGAGCAGATTCAGGCGTTGCGCCGCGATCTTGAAAGCCAGATCAACAGCCTGAAGACCGACCTTGCCAGCAAGGACGAGCAGTTGCAGAAAGCCCAGCAGGCGGCAGCCGACGCCCGCGCCGCGGCATCCAGGGCAGAAGCCGCAGCTTCAGTCCAGCAGCAGGCAGTGACCGACAACACGGCAGCCGTCACCACGCTGCAAACCTCCGTCACCGACCTCAAGGGCAGCCAGGCTTCACTGGCCACCAAGGTCACCGAAGAGACGGAAAAGGTGAAGAAGGAGATCGCCAACCCCGCCGCGCTGCACTATAAGGGCATCAACATCACGCCAGGCGGCTTCATGGCGGCTGAAACCGTTTACCGCCAGAAGGCCACCGGCGCCGACATCCCGACGGCTCTCAGCTCGATTCCCTTCAACGGCGCCAGCGCCTCTCAGGTAAGCGAGTTCTTCGGCTCCGGCCGTCAGTCGCGCGTATCGTTGCTGGCCGAGGGCAAGACCCCCTCCGCCACCTATCGCGGATACGTGGAGGCCGACTTCCTGGGCGTTGGAACTAGCTCCAACAACAACCAGTCCAACAGCTATGTGATGCGTCAGCGCGTGGTATGGGCGGACGCCACTCTCAAATCCGGGCTTTCCTTCCAGGGAGGCCAGATGTGGTCCCTCACGGCAGAGCGCGCCAAGGGCCTCTCCAACCTCTCCGGCGATGTAAAGACGCCACTCACCATCGACCCGAACTACGTTCCGGGCTTTGTGTGGACACGCCAGTACGGCTTCCGCGTGGTGGAGACCCTGAAGCATGTCGCCTTCGGCGTCTCGCTGGAAAATCCTCAGACCATAACCGGCGGCAGTTCATGCACACAGGGAACCGTAACCTGCCTCTATGGCGCGTCCACCACGGCACAGTCCAGTTCCTATAACGCCGTCAACGCGACCTACAGCTACAACCTGGGCCCGGACATCATCGGCAAGGTTGCCGTCGATCCCGGCTGGGGCCACTATGAGGCCTTCGCTATCGGCCGCTTCCCGCACTATCAGTTGTGGCCCTCCACCGCCGCGCCCACCGTCAGCCAGACCAACTCCCTTGCTACCGGCGGCTTCGGCGGCAGCGCACGCGCACCGGTCTTCGGCAAGTATGGCGACTTCGGGCTTTCCGCTCTATATGGCTGGGGCGTAGGCCGCTACGGCGACACCACCCTCGCTGATGTCACCTTCGACTACACCGGTACGATGATGGCCATCCAAAACACCTCCGCGCTCACCACGCTCGAACTTCATCCGACACCGCGCCTGATCATCTACGGCAACTTCGGCGAGGACTTTGCCGGTCGTCTGATCAGCACCAATGGTGGAACCGCTTCCGGTTACGCGTTGCTAACCAACACCGCCAACACCAACTTCAACAGTGGTTGCAACACCGTGGTGTTGCCTACCAGCTCAACAGCGTCTACGAGCCCGTCTAACTGCAGCGGCAACACCAAGTTCGTGCAAGAGTTCGTCGGCGGTTTCTGGTATGACTTCTACAAGGGAGCGGCCGGTCGCGTCCGTTACGGAGTGCAGTACGGTCATCTCTCTCGCGCCATCTGGGGCGGTACCATCTCTCCCCAAGTGGACGCCACCGAGAACCAGTTCTACACCTCCTTCCGCTACTACCTTCCCTAATCCGCAAACCAGCGGCTTAGGCTACAGCAAAAGGGGCAGCCAAAATGGCTGCCCCTTTTGCTGTGCCGCATTGCCCGCGATGAATCAGCCGGCAACTGGCTTAGAGTATTTTCTCAAATAGTGTAGACTATTTCTGGCGACTCTCCGCGGCGAACAACGACATGGGAAAACCCCTTGCAGATGATTTGCGCCGTAAATTGCTTTCAG
>Ga0302320_10005552_pt1 | contig 28244 bp, 25 predicted proteins | sample Bog_T0_3_FD_202130 | JGI IMG/M metagenome (GOLD analysis project Ga0302320, IMG submission 202130) | Peat permafrost microbial communities from Stordalen Mire near Abisko, Sweden - Bog_T0_3 | ecosystem: Environmental > Terrestrial > Soil > Wetlands > Peat | place: Sweden: Abisko, Stordalen Mire...
GGGCCGTCGCCACCAATACCTGGTCCTGGCAATCGGCAGCGTTCAGCGGCACCGGCGGCACGGTCAGGCCCTGATATCCGTCGGCGTGACCCTGCACCGCGCGCCGATGATTGCGGATCACGCGGAGCATGTCCTTCTGATTGGCGGCATAGCCGGGGAAGGGACCCAGTTCCTTGGCCATTTCTGCCGAGGTGGCATAGGCGATACCGGTCATCAGGGCGGTGACGGCGGCGCAGACGGCACGGCCCTCGTCGGAATCATAGGGAACGCCGGAGGCCATAAGCAGTCCGCCGATATTGGCGAAACCGAGGCCCAGCGTACGATAGCGATAGGACAGTTCGGCGATGCGCGGCGCTGGAAATTGCGCCATCATCACCGAGATCTCGAGCGCGATCGTCCATAGCCTTACCGCGTGCTCGAAGCCGCCGACATCGAAGCAGCCATCGGCCTCGCGGAAGGTGATCAGATTGAGCGACGCCAGATTGCAGGCGGTGTCGTCGAGGAACATATATTCCGAGCAGGGATTTGAGGCATTGATGCGGCCCGATTGCGGGCAGGTATGCCATTCATTGATGGTGGTGTCATATTGCACGCCCGGGTCGGCGCAGGCCCAGGCGGCTTCGGCGATTTGCTCCCACAGGTCGCGTGCCTTGATGGTGCGGGCGACCTGACCGCCGGTGCGGCGGATCAGCTGCCACTCGCCGTCTTCGAGAACCCGCGTGATGAAGGCGTTGGTCAGCCTGACGGAATTGTTGGAATTCTGTCCGGCCACGGTGAGATAGGCTTCCGAATCCCAGTCGGTGTCGAATTGCGGGAAGGCGACCTCGGTATAGCCCTGGCGGGCGAACTGGATCACGCGCTGGATGTAATTTTCGGGTATCATGGTTTTACGCGCGGCGATCACGGCGGCCCTCAGCGCCTTGTTGCGCTTGGGATCGAATCGATCTTGGCCGTCGGCACCGTCCCTGGGCTGGCAGGCCGCCATCACGCCGTCGAGCGCTTGCGCCGCCAGGCGCGATCCGGCGACCAGGGCGGCGACCTTCTGTTCCTCCACCACTTTCCAGTTGATGAAGGCTTCGATGTCGGGATGGTCGACATCGACTACCACCATTTTCGCGGCGCGCCGGGTGGTGCCCCCCGATTTGATGGCGCCGGCAGCCCGGTCGCCGATCTTGAGGAAGCTCATCAGGCCTGACGAGCGGCCGCCGCCGGACAGCTTCTCGCCGTCGCCGCGCAGGTTGGAGAAATTGGTGCCGGTGCCCGAGCCATATTTGAACAGCCGCGCCTCGCGCACCCACAGATCCATGATGCCGCCATCATTGACCAGATCGTCGCTGACCGACTGGATGAAGCAGGCATGCGGCTGCGGATGCTCATAGGCGCTGGTCGATTTGGTGAGCACGCCGGTGACCGGATCGCAAAAAGAATGGCCCTGGCCGGGACCGTCGATGCCATAGGCCCAGAACAATCCGGTATTGAACCATTGTGGAGAGTTGGGAGCCCCCATCTGCCGGCACAGCATCAGGCACATTTCCTGATAGAAATTGCGGGCGTCATCCTCGGCGTCGAAATAGCCGCCCTTCCAGCCCCAATAGGTCCAGGTGCCGGCGAGGCGATGGAAAACCTGGCGGGCCGAGCGTTCGCCGGTCGAGGGTTTGGCCGGGTCCTTGGGCTTTTTGCGCCACAGCCAGGGCGGCACGCCTTCCTCGCGCACCACCTTGAGGTCGGCGTCCTCATAGACGCCGGCGCGGCGAAAATATTTTTGCGCCAGCACGTCACAGGCGACCTGCGACCAATCGGCCGGCACTTCGATGTCGGGGTGCGAAAACACCACCGACCCGTCGGGATTGCGGATTTCGCTGGCGGTGACGCGGAAGGCGATACCGTCGTAGACGAGCTTGGCGTCGGCGGTGAAATGACGGGCAATCCTCATGACGGTACTGTCTCCTGCTGCTGTTTGACCGTGGCGAAACCCCTGCCGTCGGCGCCGGCGACGATCACGAGCCGGGCACCCCAGATCCTGTGGGTTGCAACCAAGCGAACCACAATCTATGCCTATGATGCCTTTGGATCAACTATATTTTGTTGTGATCTTGGTCACAGCCACTTCATATGGTAATCGAAGGGCAACCGATTTCTGCCAGCGCCAACCGGCGTCCGACGGAAGTTTTTCAGGGATGTCGGGTCAGGCACATCAACAACGCTGAGGCTGGACAAAGCGAGGAAAATTCGCGCGTGCCGGCGATCACCGCCGGCGCTGCCGTGCGCGGCCGACGGACGAACCCTTGCTTTTCAAAGAATTCGGCAGCGTCATTGGTCAATAGCCAGATGCGCTCGACTTTGTCCTGACGCAGCCGGAAGACCAAGGCGGAGAGGATTCTGCGCCCGACACCGACATGCCGATGCTGTACCGGCACAACCAGCGACCGCAGCAAGGCGTCGGAGGCATGGCTTTCATATCCGCCAAAGCCGATCGGATCGCCCTCCGCGCGCAACACGAAGAACACTTGGCCACTGTCGCCGATGTCGTCGGTCGGCAAGCTGGCGTGCTGCAATGCGGCGACGAACGAGGGCCATAATGGGCTGCCGCTCGCCAGAGGTTCGAGGCTTTCTGCGGCGCCGGCATGACCAACATCATTCTCGGTCATTGGCGGTGACGACGATCGGCCGACATTCAGGGGGCGGCAAACTGCGTTTGCGGGGCCACGGGATGAAGCGGCTGGTAGTGGCGATATAGGCGGCATAGTCGGGGTTCTTTTTGCCGAGCCGGCGCTCGAGAAGATTGGCGCCCAAAGGTCCGATGATCATATAGCTGAGCAGAAGCGGCGCGATGACGGTCAAGAGCCCGATCATGCCGATGTCGGCGGCGACCAGAAACAGGCCCCATTGCACCAGCATTTCGCCGAAATAATTGGGATGACGGGAATAGCGCCACAATCCGCGGTCCATCACCGCGCCCGGTTGCCGCGGTCCGTTGCGAAATTGATCCATCTGCGCATCGGCCAGCGACTCGGTCACCAGCCCGACCAGCCATAGCGCAAATCCGAGATAGGCGACAGCGCCGAGCGTGCCATGTTCCGGCGTCGTCACGGCAATGACGATCGGCAGGCTGCAGACGAACATGGCGGTGCCCTGGAACAGGAAGATCGCGCGCAAACTATGCCAGGCATAGCTTTTGCCCTGTTCCTCGATATGTTTGCGCAGGCGGGCGTAACGGCGGTCCTCGGCGCCCCAATTGCGTTTGCCGATATAGAGCCCGAGACGAACACCCCACAAGGTGGCGGCGACCAGCATCAAGGTCGCCCTGGGTCCGGCGCCGGGTACCGCCAGCCAGGCAACCCAGCCGCAGGCGGCACAGCCCGGCCCCCAGAAAATGTCGGGAATGCTGGAGTCTTTGATGGCGACGCTGACCAGCCACAGGGTAATCACGAAGAAAGCCATGATGAAACCGGCACTCGCCAGCAAGGCCGGAAGAGTGTGACTCCAGACGCTCATGCGGAACTCTCCGACGCAGTGGGTTTAAGGGTGACCGGAATGGCGCTCATGCGCGGCAGGCCGCTGAAGCGGTCATAAGAAACGCTGTTGTCGATCAGGCGCGATACGGCGCTGCCATGGCGCCGCACGTCGTTGACGGGTCCTGGCACGCCACCATGGCCATGCGCCAGCGCCACCACCCCACGGCGGATAGAGGGGTCAGCTTCGGCGACCGCGACGATCGTGGCGCGCGCCGAGGCGATCGTGACCAGGTCGCCATCGGCGGCACCGAGCGCCGCCAGATCGTCGGGATGGGCGAACAGCGGATTGAAGGGCCGCCGGGCAGCCAGCATCGGCAGGTCGCGGCAGGAGGAATTATAGATCTCATGCAGGCGGCAGGAAATCAGGCGGAAGGGATAGGATTGGTCGTCGGCCTTGTCGAGGGCGCGGGCCAGATCCGCCAGATCCTCGATCATTTCCGCGGCGGCCAGATGCAGGCGCTCGGTGCAATCTTGGTCGCGCGGCCGAACCAGCAGGGACGGATCGTCGAACACATGTCCGGCGGGAAAGCGCATCACCTCGTCGAAAGGAATGCGCGCTCCCCGCGTATAGAGCCGCAGCAGGGCATCGCTGGTCGGTTTGTTCACCATGTCGACCGGCTGGCCGCGCAGCATCAAAGGCAGGCCGAGACGACGCCCAAGCCCCCAATAGAGCTCCCATTCGGCGATCACGTCGCTGCCCTTGGGCGGTTCGACCAATTTCGGCTGATATTGGCCGAACGGTTCGGGGCAGCCCACCGAAAGGCCGTAGGAGGCGATCATGCCCTCATTGGCGATCGAGATGGCCGGTTCCTCAAGCAGGATACGGGTGCCGAACACGTAATCCGACAAGCGTGCCGAAGCCGACATCCTGGTGTCCAGCGCGACGCTGAGCTGCAAAGCGCGATAGGCCTCGATCATGCGAATCTGGTCCGGCATGTTTTCCACCGGATTGCCGCCATTGACGAACAAGGCTTTGACCTGGCCTTCGCCCGGCAGCAGGATTTCCTCAGCAATCACCGAAGCCGGCATGCCCGCCGCGGTGTTGGATAGGCCGCGCACGCGAAGGCGTTCGCCGAAACCATAGGCGGGCTGACGCCGGCCCGGCTGCGCCTTGCCCTGCGGCGCGCGGATATAGACGTAGGGATTTGGCAGTTTTTCGCCGGCGCGCAGCCAGCGTCCGCACAGGCTGTTGAGCACCAGGACAAGATATTCCATCAAGGTGCCGTGCGGCGCCATGTTGGAGCCGGTGCCGGCATTGGCATAGCCACGCCGCGCCGTGGCGAACAGTCGCGCCGCGTCGATCAGTTGGTCGACCGCCAGTCCGGCCCGTGCCGCCACCCGCTCCGGCGTAAAATCCGCGACCGCCTGGCTCAATCTGTCGAAGCCGTCGGTCTCGGCGGCGACAAAGTCGTGGTCATAAAGCTGGTTGGCGATGATCCACTGGATGATCGCGGCGAGAATGGCGGCGTCATGGCCGGGCCGGCATTGCAGATGCAATTCGGCCTTGGCCGCCGTCTCGGTGCGGCGCGGATCTACCACGATCAATTTGAGACCTCGGGCCTGGGCGTCTCTGAGTCGTTTGGCGGGATTGAAGGGCGGTATGCCGCCCCACTTCGACAAAAGCGGGTTATTGCCAAGCAGCAAACAGACGTCGGCATCCGCGAAGGACTGCAGGCCGCCACCCCAGCGGCCATGCAGCGCCATGGCGATCGGCTTGCCGGGCTGATCGATGGTGCCATTGGTGAAGTGCATGGGCGAACCGAGCGCGGCGAGAAAAGCGCCCGACATCGCCTCCGGCAGCAAATAGAGTGCCCCGAAAGTGCCGCAATAATCGGCAATCGCGCGCGGTCCGAAGCGATCGACCAGCAGGCGCACCTTGTCGGCGATCTCGTCGATGGCGCTTTCCGCCGGGATCGGATCGAATCCGCCATCCGGGCGCCGCTTGAAGGCGCCGAGCAGGCGTTGCGGATTGCGATGAATGGCCGGCAATTGGCGGCCCTTGATGCAGCTATAGCCCCAATAGACCTTGTTGTCCTTGTCGCCCCAGGCGCGCACCGGGACGTCGTCCTCGATTTCGACCTTGAGCGGGCAGGAGATGTGGCAAACGCGGCAAATCGCGTGATGCACGCTTTTCACGGGTTGGCGTTTCCCCTTCCTTGGGTCGTTTTTTTCAGGCAAGCGTTAAATCGGTTATAACGCAAATTGCGCGCATTTCAAATCCATCCGCTGTTCGCCGTTCTGTTTTACCCGCGCTGGACGCCGAGGCCTGCTTTTGCCATAGTGCGGCGCACCAAGTTTCCCGGTTTGCCGCCTGTGTCAGAGGAAAACGCGCATGAATCTCGGTACGCGATGGTTAACCTGGATCAGAGGCCAACTGGTCGGCACCGACCGCGACGGCAATCGCTATTACACCGAAAAACGCGGTGTCGGCGACCGCCGCCGGCGCCGCTGGGTGATGTATCGCGGCGCCGCGGAAGCCTCGAAAGTGCCGCCCGAATGGCATGCCTGGTTGCATTATACCGTCGACCAGCCTTTGCCGGCGCCTGTCGACAAACCCTGGCTGAAGGAGCACAAGGCCAACGCCACCGGCACGTCGCATGCCTATCTGCCGCCCGGCCATGACCGTCGCGGGGGCGTGCGGTCCGCCGCCACCGGCGACTACGAAGCCTGGAAGCCTTGATCTCGGCTGCCCAATGACAAAACGGCACAAGCGCAATAGCCTGGTGACCGGCGAGCGCCGCGACATGCTGATCGGGGGCACCGGCATGCTGGGGCTCGCGGCGCTGATCGCGACAGTTTATGCCGGCGGCGCCGAACAGAAGGCCCGCGACGGCTATGACGTCACCGCCCGTTTCAACAAGGCCGAAGGAGTGGCGGTGGGAAGCGACGTGCGACTGTCCGGCGTCGTGGTCGGCAAGATCGTGGCACAGGCGCTCGATGACCAGTTCCATGCGGTGCTGACGCTCCGGTTGGCGCCGTCCGTCGCCTTGCCGAAAGACAGTAATGCGGCGATCGAGACCGATGGCCTGTTGGGCGATAAATATGTGGCGCTGCAGCCCGGCGGCGACGAGGATACCCTGAAACCGGGCGACCGCATCACCTATAGCCAGGACTCGCTGGCCGTAGAGGATTTGCTGGAAATGATCATCGAACAGGCGAAGAGCGCGCATGGGGTCAAGCCGACGGCGGACGGGGGCGCCTCCTGATGGGCCGTACTTTCGTCGAAAGCATCATGGGAGCGGTGGTGCTGGCGGTGGCGGCGATCTTTTTGCTGTTCGCCTTTCGCCAATCCGACCTCGGCGTGGTGCAGGGCTACCGCCTGAGCGCCTCCTTCGCCAGCGTCGGCGGCTTGCCGAACGGCAGCGACGTGATGATCAACGGCATCAAGGTCGGCACCGTGCTGGAACAGTCCCTGGCGCCGGAAAGCTTTGCCGCAGTGGTGACGATGTCGATTCGTCCCGATATCCATCTGCCCGACGACAGCGTCGCCAGCGTCGCCAGCCAGGGTCTGCTGGGTGGAAAATATCTCAAGCTGGAACCCGGCCACAGCAAGACCCTGATCGCCGAGGGCGGCAGCATCGGCAAGACCAAGAATTACCAGTCGCTGGAACAGCAGGTCGGCGATATCATTTTCCTCGCCACCGACAGCGGCAAGCCCGCCGCCAAGCCATGACGCCAAGGCGGCGGGCGGCGCTGGCGCCGCTGCTGCTGGCAACCATCTCGTTGGCGCTGTCGGCGGTGCCCCGGACCACGGCGACCGCGCGGGCCGCCGATCTGGTGTTCGAAAAAGCGCTGCTGCAGGGCCTGGACAAGGTATCCGGACGCATCGTCGCCATCGAGGCGCCGGTTGGTTCCAGTGTGCATTTCGGCACGCTGGAAATCATCGTCCGCACCTGTCGCAAGCGTCCGCCGGAAGAGCCGCCGGAGACGGCGGCGTTTATCGATATTTGGGAAATCCGCAGCGGCGAGGCGGCGGCCAGCCTGTTTCGCGGCTGGATGTTCGCTTCCAGCCCGGCTTTATCGGCGCTCGAACATCCGGTCTATGATATCGGCGTGGTCGATTGCGTCGACAGCAGCGCCAAAACCTCGCCGACCGGCAATCCGCCATGAAAACGCGCCGGACATTCGAGCGCGCGTGCCAGCAGCCTTAAATAACTGCGCCGCGGGATCTCGACCGTGCCGAATTGCGCCAGATGATCGGTCACGAACTGGGTGTCCAGCAGCGTGAAACCGCCTTTTCTCAGCAGCGCCACCAGAATGGCGAGCGCCGCCTTGCTGGCGTCGGTGACCCGCGAGAACATGCTCTCGCCGAAGAACACGCCGCCCATGCCGAGCCCATAGAGTCCGCCGACCAGCCTGTCCTCCTGCCAGGCCTCGACGCTGTGCGCCATGCCGGCCCGATGCAATTCGGTGAACAGACGCATTATTTCGTTGTTGATCCAGGTTTCCGGCCGGCGCGCCGTGGATTCGGCGCACAGCGCCATCACTTCGGCGAAGGCGCTGTCGATTTTGAATGTAAAAACTTCACGCTGCAGGGTCTTTTTGAGGGAGCGCGGCAGATGAAATTCGTCGAGCGGCAGAATGCCGCGTTTCTCGGGATCGACCCAATAAAGGCGGTCATCGTCATGTTGACGGGCCATCGGGAACACACCCAAGGCGTAGGCGCGCAACATCTGATCGGCGCTGAGTCGGGACGACATCTTGGATCCCTTTCGCACGATCCGGCAATTTAAGCCGGATCGGCGGATTCGGCAAGTGATGGCGGCGGGCGGCAGGAAGTGTTAAGAAGGCGGCTTATTCACAGGATTGGATCAGGGTTGACCATGAATTTGCCGTCCGGGACGAAAACCGAAAAAGCCGCGAAATCGTCGCACAGTGGTTCGGCGCGGCGGGAATTCCGCCAGTTCGCGCTGATCGTGCTGGGTGTGCTGGCCGCCCGCGTGGTGTTGGCCGAGCCCTATTACGTGCCGTCCGGGTCGATGGAACCGACTTTGCAGATCGGCGACGATCTGATCGCCAGCAAATTCCCCTATGGCTATAGCCGCTATTCGATGCTGTTCGGCTTGGGGCCGGCCTCGGAGTCGCGCTTGTTCCAGCGGATGCCGGCGCGCGGCGACGTGGTGGTGTTCCGCCTGCCGCGCGATACCAGCCAGAATTACGTCAAACGGGTGGTCGGGCTGCCCGGCGACCGCCTGCAGGTGATCGGTGGTCGGCTTTGGATCAACGACAGCGAACTGCCGCTGCGGGAGGATGGCAACGGCCCGGTGGAGCTCTCGGATGGCAGGCAAATCTCGGTGCCGCAATTGATCGAGACCTTGCCGGGGGGGGTCGAACACAAGATCTTCAAATTGACCTGGACCGGCCGCATGAATGACACCGAGATCTATGTGGTGCCGCCGGGCCATCTGTTCATGATGGGTGACAATCGCGACAATTCGCTGGACAGCCGGGTGGCGCCGGATCTGGGTGGGGTCGGCTTCGTCCCGATCGAGAATCTGGTGGGGCGTGCCGAATTCGTGTTGGGGTCGTGGGACTTTCCGATCACCAGCCAACCCGTCTGGACCTGGCTCCAAGGTATTCGCTGGAATCGCTTTCTGAGCCGCATCTCCTGAACCTATCGCGATGATCGGTCGAACGGCCCTGCTGATGCTGGTGTCGCTGGCGTCGGCGAACGCCGCTGAATCCTTGGATTGCAGCTTTGATCTGGCGGCTACCCGCAATTACGAATTGGGCATTCCGGTCAAGGCGACACCGGTGCCGGACGGCTCGGCAGTGCTGTATTTGCGCGCCGCCGCGCGCGACCCGGTCCAGCGTCTCTATCAGTTCGACCTCAAACAGCATCGCGAGCATGAATTGGCGGACGGGTTGGCGGTCGCCGGGGCGAACGCAGCGCCGCTCAGCGTCGAGGCAAAGGCGCAGCGCGAAAGGGCGCGGGTCACCGCCAAAGGCTACACCGAATTCCAATTGTCGGACGATGGCGGCACGGTACTGCTCAGTCTGGCGGGAAAGCTCTTGCTGGTGGCCCGGCAAACCGGCGCGGTTCGGCAGCTTCCCGGGACGGACTGGCTGGCGCCGCGCCTGTCGCCGGACGGCAGCAGCGTTGCGGCGGTGTCTGGTAATGATCTCAGCGTCATCGCGGCGGAGGGTGGCCAAATCACGCCCTTGACTCATGCGGGTTCGGCCACCCGCAGCAATGGCCTCGCCGATTTCATTGCCGCGGAGGAACTGGATCGCCAGGACGGCCTGTGGTGGTCGCCGGACGGCCGCTTCCTTGCCTTCGAGGAAGTCGACAATAGCGACGTGGAGCCGCATTTCATCGCCAGCCCGGCTGAGCCGGCCAAGCCGCCGATATCGTTCCGCTATCCGCGCGCCGGTACCGACAATGCCCGATTGCGCCTGGGCATCGTACCCGTCGCCGGCGGTCCGCCGCGCTGGGCGGCGTGGGACAATGCGGACTATCCCTATTTGGCCCGCGTGATTTGGCCCAGCCGCGGGCCCTTGACCTTGGTCGTGCTCAACCGCGCCCAGACCGAGGCGATCATTTTGGCCGTCGATCCCGACAGCGGCAGCACCCGGGAGCTCTGGCGCGAGACCGACAGCGCCTGGCTCGATCTCGATGCGTCGGTCCTGCAGGGTCGCCAGGCGAGGCCGATGCCGCGTTGGCTGCCCGACGGCAGCGGCTTTTTGTGGGCCAGCGAACGCGACGGCCTGTGGCGGCTCGAACGCCATCGCGCCGACGGCAGCCTGATCGGACCGGTCACGCCGCCTGGCTTCCGCTTCGGCGGGCTGTTGGATGTCGACAATGACGGCCGCGTGCTGATCGTGGCAGGCGGGACCGACCGGTTGTCGTCTGGATTGTACACGATACCGCTTGGTGGCGGTCCAGTGCTGCCGCTGGCCGACCAGCGCGGCCTGCACAGCGGCGAACTCGGCGGCGGCCACGGCGTTATCGTCGATTCCTATGCGCTGGCCGACGGCAGCCGCGGCGTGCGCGTGCTCGATCGTTCGGGCGCCAAATTGGCTGATCTGCCGAGTGTCGCCGAGCTGCCGCCAAGCGCGCCGCAGGTCTCCCTGCTTGCGGTCGGCGGCCATGATCTCGATGCACAAGTGGTGTGGCCGCATCATTTTGAGGCCGGGCGGCACTACCCAGTGCTGCTGTCGGTCTATGGCGGACCGACCGTCAAGAACGTGCTGGCGGCGCCGCGCCGGGCGCTGGCAAAGCAATGTCTGGCGGATCGCGGTTATATCGTCGTCACCATCGACAATCGCGGCACGCCGGGCCGCGACCGCGCCTTCGAACGCGCAGTCCGGGGCAATCTGATCGACATTGCGCTCGATGATCAGGTCGAAGGGCTGCACGCGCTGGCCGCGCAGATTCCGGAAATGGATTTGGAGCGGGTCGGCATTTATGGCTGGTCGTTCGGCGGCTATGTCGCGGCGATGGCGACAGTGCGGCGCGGCGATGTTTTCCAGGCCGGCATCGCCGGGGCACCAGTCGTCGATTGGCAGGACTACGACACCGCCTATAGCGAGCGCTATCTCGGCCTGCCGGCCGACAATCGAGACGGCTATCGCGCTTCCAACCTCTTGACCTATGCCGCCCGGCTCGAACGCCCGCTGCTGCTGATCCACGGCTTGACCGACGACAATGTCTATTTCCAGCATACCGTAAAACTGACCCAGGCGTTGTTCGCCGCCGGCAAACCCTATGGGTTGATCATCCTGCCGGGAACCCACCAGCTGCCGGAGCCCGAGCTGCGGGCGCAGCTCGATCTGCGTGAAGCCGCGTTTTTCGAAAGCGTGCTGCACCCGCAACCATGAGTGTCGCTTTGCTCTCTAACTCCTCTCGACGAACTTTTCCAGCCAATGGATGTCGTAGTCGCCGTTGATGAAGTCCTTGTCCTGCATGATTCGGTTGAGCAGCGGGATGGTGGTGGTGATGCCTTCGATGACGAATTCCCCGAGTGCGCGCCGAAGCCGCATCAGGCATTCATTGCGGCTGGTGCCCGAGACGATCAACTTGGCCACCATGCTGTCGTAATTAGGCGGCACCCGATAACCGGAATAAAGGCCGGAATCGACCCTTACGCCCAACCCGCCGGGCGGATGATAGACGCCGATGAGCCCGGGCGAGGGGAAGAAGCTCACGGGATCCTCGGCATTGATACGGCATTCGATAGCGTGCCCGTGAAAGCGGATGTCGGCCTGGCCATAGCCGAGCGGCGCTCCGGCGGCGATACGGATCTGTTCGCGGACGATGTCGATGCCGGTGATCGCCTCGGTCACCGGGTGTTCGACCTGCAGCCTGGTGTTCATTTCGATGAAATAGAATTCGCCGTTCTCATAAAGAAATTCCAGTGTGCCGGCATTGCGGTAGCCGAGCTGAGCGACCGCCCGGCAAGCGATGGCACCGATTCGGGCGCGGGTATCGGCGTTCAGCGCCGGCGATGGCGCTTCCTCCAACACCTTTTGGTGCTTGCGTTGCAGCGAACAGTCGCGCTCGCCAAGATGGACCACGCCGCCATGCGCATCGGCCAGGATCTGAATCTCGATGTGGCGGGGCTTTTGCAGATATTTTTCCATATAGACGTCGGCATTGCCGAACACCGCCTTGGCTTCCGCGCGCGCCGCTCGGAAGGCTTCACGCAGGGCCTCCGGGTTGTCGGCATGTTTCATGCCCTTGCCGCCGCCGCCGGCGGTTGCCTTGATCAGCACCGGATAGCCGATCAGCTCGGCCTCAGCGAGCGCCATCGCTTCGTTCTCCAGGCTGCCCGCCGATCCCGGCACACAGGGCAGCCCGACCGAGGCGGCCGCCTGCTTGGCAGTGATCTTGTCGCCCATCAGACGGATATGATCCGATGAGGGCCCGATGAAAGTGATATGGTGCTCTTCCACCATCTGGGCGAAATCGGCGTTTTCCGACAGGAAGCCGTAACCGGGGTGGATGGCGTCGGCGTTGGTGATGGTGGCGGCGGCAATGATCGCCGCCTTGTTCAAATAGGAATCGCGCGGCGGCGCCGGCCCGATGCAGACCGATTCGTCGGCAAGCCGCACATGCATGGCGTCATGATCGACGGTGGAATGCACTGCCACTGTCTTGATGCCCATCTCACGGCAGGCGCGATGAATGCGAAGTGCAATCTCGCCACGGTTGGCGATGAGGATTTTCTCGAACATCAGCTATTCGATGATCGCCAGCGTTTCGCCATATTCCACCGGCTGTCCGTCTTCGACCAGCAGCCGGACCAGTTTGCCGCTGCGGCTGGCGCGAATCGGGTTGTAGGTTTTCATCGCTTCGATCAAGAGCAGGGTCTGACCCTCGGTCACGCTGTCGCCGATTTCGGCGAAACGGGGCGAGCCTGGTTCCTGCGACAAATAGGCCACGCCCACCATCGGCGATTTCAATGCGCCGGGATGGTTGGCGGGATCGCTCGGCACCGGGGGGGCAAGGCTGGCCACCTCGGCCACCGTGACCGGAGCGGCGGGTGGCACGGCGGCCGCCACCGCGAATTGGCGCACCACCCGCACCCGCGTGCCCTGGGTCTCGTATTCGATCTCGCTGAGATGCGTCTCGTCAAGCAAGGCAGCCAGTGAGCGCACCAGTTCGTGATCGAAAGGGGTCTTCGCCATTATGCCTCTTTGTCACTGTGGGGCGAGGCACCCAGCCAACTCGCCATGGCGTCGAGCGCTGCCAGATAGCCCAGACTGCCCAAGCCGCAAATCACGCCCTTGGCGACCGCCGCGATGTAGGAATGATGGCGGAACGCTTCCCGTTGATGGATGTTCGACAAATGTACCTCGATGATCGGCGCCGCGATCGATTTAAGCGCATCCATCAGGGCGATCGAGCTATGGCTATAGCCACCGGCATTGATGATGATTCCGGCCGCTTTGCCGCGGAAGTCATGTACCCAATCGATCAGCTGCCCTTCGTGATTGCTTTGCCGGAACTCGACCCGAAGTCCGCGCTGGCCTGCGCGTAGTTGGCAGCCGGCTTCGATGTCGGCCAGACTCTCGCGGCCGTAAATCTCTGGCTCGCGGCTGCCCAGCAGATTGAGATTGGCGCCATTCAAAATCAGAATCAACGGGTGCATCAGGCGGCGGGCCATGTTCGGCTATTCATGACAGGGGTTATAGCAGGACTTGTTGCGGGCGCAATCGCGGAGTGAGGCGGCCATGCCAGGGAATTAGGAGCGGTGTGATGCATCGCGGTTGGTATTGATACGTGAAGACGCCAAGCACCGCTGGCATTTCGACCGGTAAAGTCGAACCCCGTTGCGGCAAAGTCAAAGTGATATCGGCTTGTTTATTACATCGAGAGGCTCTTAGCCGACCGGTATGAGTCCGGTTTTTGCCTTGGCATCCGGACGATTTCCCAAATTTTTTCTTAGCCGTACCAAAGGTAGGGTGCCCTGCAAACGGCCATGCGCGCTCCCCGCAACAGGCTTTGCCCCCTGACACGTCATTGATTTAAAAAGACAATATAAAAAATTTTGATGACGGCTCATTTTTCTCTTTTCATTAAGGAAAAAAGGCGTAAATAGCGGTCATAGACGTACCGCGCACGTGCCTCTGGCCCTAGGTTGGTTAAGCAACGACGTCAAGGCGTTCTTCTGATGTCTGTCGAAGGTTCGGCACTCCGGAGGAAATAGCTATGGTGTTTGTTAAATGCTTAACTGGCCGGGTTAGCCGGTTCATTGAAGGACAATCCTCCGGGACTGTTCCGTCACCGACTGCTCACAGCCTAAAATCCAAGGCGATTGTTTGAGACTTTAGTCTCTTCATTGTCTGTCTGCTGTTTGTGCTGGCATCCGATCGGTGCCAGGTCGATCGACTCTCTTTTCAAACCTTGCGCGTACAGGATTTGCGATGACCGCGAAGATCTATCAGTTCCTGGCTGACCATCAGCCCGACACCCCCTGCCTGATCGTCGATCTCGACGTGATCGCCGAAAATTACAATGCGCTTAACCGCTATTTGCCGACAGCGCGGGTGTTCTATGCCGTGAAGGCCAATCCGGCGCCCGAAATTCTCGGCATGCTGGGCCGACTCGGATCCAGTTTCGACACCGCCAGTCGGCCGGAAATTGAAATGGTGTTGGCGGAGGGCGTAACGCCTGACCGAATTTCCTTCGGCAACACCATCAAAAAGGAACGCGACATCGCCTGGGCGTTTGCCCGAGGGGTGGATTTATTCGCTTTCGATTCCGAGGCGGAATTGGAAAAGCTGGCGCGTTCCGCGCCGGGCGCGCGGGTGTTCTGCCGTCTGCTGATGACCTGCGAAGGCGCCGACTGGCCCTTGTCGCGCAAATTCGGCTGCGAAGCCGACATGGCGCGCGATCTGCTGGTGCGCGCCCGCGACCTCGGTCTCGAGCCTTATGGCATCTCGTTTCATGTCGGCTCGCAGCAGACCCGGCTCGACCAATGGGACATCGCCATCGGCAAGACCGCCATGCTGTTCACCGAGCTGAACGCCGCCGGGATCGAGCTCAAAATGATAAATCTGGGCGGCGGCCTGCCCGCGCATTATCGCGACGAGGTGGCGCCGGTCGGCGACTATTCCAACGCTATCATGAATGCCATGACCAAGCATTTCGGCAATAACCTGCCGCTGATGATCGTCGAGCCGGGCCGGTCGCTGGTCGGCGATTCCGGCATTCTTGAGGCCGAAGTGGTGCTGATCGCGCGCAAATCCTACGAAGACGCCGTGCGCTGGGTCTATCTCGATATCGGCAAATTTGGCGGCCTTGCCGAAACCATGGACGAGGCCATCAAATACCGTCTGCAGGTGCCCGGCGACGGCGATTGCGGACCGGTGGTGCTGGCCGGACCGACCTGCGATTCGGCGGATATTCTGTACGAAAAGAATCAGTACAGCCTGCCGATGTCGCTGAAAGTCGGCGACAAGATCAGGATTCTTGCGACCGGCGCCTACACCACCACCTATGCTGCGGTCAATTTCAATGGGTTCGCGCCGTTGAAGGCTTATTACGTCTAGTGCATTGGCTTATTCAAATGATTCAATGCACGAGAGTCTGCAAGAGCGAAAAAGCTCCGCTTTTTGAATGCTCAAGCGCCGCGCGGCCCATGGTGCATTGACGAAGTTTTGGTATCTTTTGCTGGTGCCGATGCACTAGGAGTTCTTGGCCTTGCGGGTCTGATCGATCAGCTGCTTCAGGCTTTGCGGCGACATCGAGCCGGGTACCAGCTGGTCGCCGATGACGAAAGCCGGCGTGCCGGTGATGTCGAGATCGTGCGCCAATTTGAGGTTGTTCTTCAAGATGGCGTCGATTTTGGGGTCGTCCATATCCTTTTTCAGCTTGTCGACATTGAGTCCGGCCTCGGCGGCCACTTTGAAGATGGTCTTGTCGGTGACCGGCTCCTTGAGACGCATCATCCCCTTGTGAAATTCCTCATATTTTTTCTGGTCGCGGGCGGCCAGGGCGGCACGCGCCGCGGTCACAGATTCGGGACCCAGAACAGGGAACTCCTTCAGCGCCAGGCGAAGCTTGCCGTCGCTTTTCACGGCATCGTACAGCTGCTCCGCCATCGCCTTGCAATAGGGGCAGCGGTAATCGAAGAACTCCACCAGCGTGACGTCGCCTTTCGGGTTGCCGAGCACCGGCGTGTCCGGATCGTTGAAGATCTCGTCCCGGCGTTCGGCCAGCGTCTTTTTGGCGGCTACCTCGGCTGCCAGATCCTCTTTCTGGCGCAGCGCCTCGATCGCCTCGGCAATGATGCCGGGATTTTCTATCACATAGTCATGCACCATTTTTTTTATGGCGTCCTGCTGTTTCGGCGTGAAAGTCTGGTCGTCCTGGGCGACGACCTTGGCGGGACGGGTGACCAGCAGCAGGGTCAAAAGCAGCAGACCGAAGACGCGCTTGGGGGAAGATTTCATCGAGGGTGACGCCTTGTTGCGGGAGAAACGGTCCGGCATCATGGGCCAGGACGCGCGGCCAGACAATCTCCGGCTGAGACCACCCTGCAGGGACCCAACTATTAATCATGAATGCGACCACGAGCAATTATTCATTCCGTGCCATGGGGACAACCTGCTCACTGCAGCTTTTCACCGCGTCACAGATGAAGAGCGACATGGTCGCCGCCATGGCGATTGCTGAAGTTGAACGCATCGAAAAAAAATATTCCCGCTATTTGGACCACAGCGTTCTGTCAGATATCAACAGATCGGCGCTCCAGGGAGACGAAGTCGTTCTCGACGAGGAAACCGCCGAGTTGATCGACTTCGCGTTCGCTTGCCACCAAAAAAGCGATGGATTGTTCGACATTACGTCCGGCGTCCTGCGCCGGATTTGGGATTTTTCGGGCGGCATCGTGCCTGCTGACCACTCTGTTGCCGCACTTTTACCCCTCATTGGCCTGGAAAATCTGCAATGGAATAAACCGCGTTTAGGGTTTTCCAGGTCAGGAATCGAATTGGATTTTGGCGGCATTGGTAAAGAATACGCCGTGGACCGCCTCGCTGATTTGATCCTTGCCGAAGGAATTGAGCATGGCCTTATCGATCTCGGCGGGGATTTTTTTGCAGTTGGACCGCGTCCCGACGGCAATCCCTGGCGAATTGGCCTGCGTGATCCGCACTGTGCCGGACGATGGCGGGAACAGATCGCCTTGCATGGCGGTGCTTTGGCAACCAGCGGCGACTACGAGCGTTATGTAAGCAGCGACGGAAAGCGTTATTGCCATATCCTCAATCCGCGCACCGGATGGCCGGTTCGGGGCTTGTCCTCAGTGACGGTGCTGGCACCGCGATGCATGGTTGCCGGCACCCTGACAACCATTGCCCTGTTAAAGGGAATCGACGGGATAAAGTGGCTCGACGGACTTGGAGTGCCTCACCGATGGGTGGACGACCGGGGAAAAGGCGGGGGCACACTTCCGCCTTAGTTGCCTACCCACCCAACGGGACGGCGTTCAAGCAAGCAGATTATAGAGAGATTGGGTGGCCGTGGCCGAGGTCTGCGACACACCAGCGGTGGCGTCGGTTGTTTGACGGAGTTGCGCCATCTGGTTTTTCATACCGTTGACGAAATCCTGCTGGGACACTGCGCCTGTCCCTTTTGGATCCAACGCATTCCAAACCGCACTGACACCGGCCTTCTGGAACGCCGCCGGCGGGTTCATCGTTTGGAAGGCCTGGGTAAACTGGGTCTGCGTCACGGTGCCACTGCCATTGGAGTCGATTGCGTTATAGAGATTTGTCATTTTTTGTTGTGGCGGCATGGGCGGGCTCGCGCCCGACATGGCATGTGGCCATGCGCCACCTGCTGCATTTGTACCGGCGATACTCATTTTGGCTAAACTCCCGTTGCGCGAAGCAAGAATCAGCACGCCAAATACGGCAAACGCCCGATTCGCTGACATCGAGTTCACCCTGCAATCGTCACGCCACCTTTCCTGGAGTAAAACCTTCGTATTTTCAGTACCTTGTGGCCACCTCTTGGCGGTCTGACCCGGCAAAACCATGAAACGCGTAGGAAATAAATGCCGCCAGGCGACAAATTCGGTGTCACAGCTACCAGCCGACCGCCTGGCCGTCCTTGCGGAAATCCGAAGCGGCGCGGTAAAAGCCGTTCACCCGCTTTTCCGTCTGGCCGGGTTCGATCTCCGCGCCGGCGGTGTCCGGGGTGAAAAGGATGGACTGGACGCCGCCCACTACCGCGCCGTCGACGCGCCGCACGGTGTGGCCCATGCCGGCCAGCGCCGGACCGACCAGATCGAACAGCGGACCCTCCAGGCTCAGCTCGTTGGGAACCTGATTATGGCGAAAACGCGCCATATCGGCCGCGGCTTGCAGATTGGCGCCGAGATCCAGCACATTGACCAGCAATTGCGCGTGCCCCTGCGCCTGCATGTCGCCGCCCATCAGCGTAACGGTCATCACCGGCTGCTCGTCCTGCAACAGGAATCCGGCCGCCAGGGTATTGAAGGGCCGTTTGTGCGGCTGGAGGACGTTGGGACTCTCGGGATCGAGGCTGAACAGAAAACCGCGATCATGCAGGATAAAGCCAAAGCCCGGCACGGTGAGGCCCGAACCGAACAGGTCGAAATTGCTGTTGACCCACGACACCATGTTTCCGTCGCTGTCGGCGGTCGACAGGACGATGGTGTCGCCTTTGTCGTCGCCGGGTCCCGGTGGTCCCGGCACCGAAGCATGATCCGGATCGACCCGGCCACACAGCGACAAGGCATGGGATTTGGACAGCAACCGGCCGAGCGGAACCGCAACGAAATCGGGATCGGCGTTGTAGCGATAGAGATCGGCGTAGGCGAGCTTTTTCGCTTCGACCAGCAGATGCCAAAAGCGCGGATTGGCGGGTCCCAGACTGGCCAGAGTCTGGCCGGGTGTCCATTTCGGCACGCAGGCTTCGAGAATGTTCAATAGTTCATCGGTTGCCCAGGCTTGCGACGGTGGCGGAAGTTCGGCAAGCTCCAGCCCGTGATAGCGGCTGACGGCGGGCTCCACCCAACGACCCTGAAACTCGGAAAGATCCTGCAAGGTCATGGTGCCGCCCAGCGCCGCCGATTTGGCGACGATCGCCTTGGCGATATCGCCCTTGTAGAAGGCGTCGGCACCGTCTCGCTGAAGCAGCCGTAAAGTCCGCGCCAGATCGGGGTTGCGGAAGCTTTGCCCTGGTTTCGGCGGATGGCCGTCGATATACCAGGTCTTGATCGAATCGGGATCCTGCACCGTGCAACAGGCTTTGAGCGGCAGGGCAGGTGGAAGATGCCAGTCGAAAGCGCCGCGCTCCGACACCGGAAAACCATGCTCGGCGGTGTCGACCGCCGGTTGCAGAACTTCCTTGAATGTCATGGTACCGAAGCGCTTCAGCACGGCGTCCCAGCCCCACACCGTGCCCGGCACTGTCACCGGCAATATTCCGTGCAGCGGCATGCCGGAACCCGGTCCCCAATTGCCGGGATTCCAGCGATATCCCAGATCGTTGAAATGCGCGACGGTGGCGCCGCTCGGCGCGGTGCCGCTGGCGTTGAGAACATAGAGCTTGTGCTGCTTGGCAATGTAAATCATGGCAAACAGATCGCCGCCGATGCCGACCATCATCGGTTCGGTCAAATTCAGCATGGCGGCGGTTGCGACTGCCGCGTCGATCGCATTGCCACCCTGTTTGAGGATCTGCAGCCCCGCTTGAGCCGCCAGAGGCTGGCTGGTGACGACCATGCCATGCTGCGCCATCACTTCGGAGCGGCTTTGCAGGGGCCAACCATCGGCGCGGTCGCCGCGCAATGCGGCGCAAAACGGCGCCTTGACGGGCTCGTTGCAATTCGCCATGGCGGGCGGAGTCTGCGCCCCGGCGCCGGCGCAGCACAGCAGCGCGGCGCCGAGGATGGTCCTCTTGATTTCAGCTTTCAAACGCTTGCCTCCCCCTTTGGCACCTTGCTCCGCCGCTGGCGGAATCTGGTGATCCCCTTCCGATCAAGATGCGCCGACGCTCAAATCCGAAAACAGGGACGCCTGAGTCTTGGCGCCAACCCCGTCAGCGCTGGCGCGCCTGCGCGTCGCGACCCTGCTCCGCCTGCGCGCGGACGTCTTCCATGCGAATGGCCACTGGAGTGCCATGCTTGAGCCCTTTGAGCGCTTTGTTGGCGTCGTAGAGCGCCTCGGAATAGCGGCCGACCAGCAGGGCATATTCAGCCATGCCGGCGGCCGCCATCACTTCGTCGCCGTCGCGGCCATAGGCGGTGGCGAACAGCCGCCAAGATCCCGGGTCGTCGGGCTCTTGGCGGGTGGCGAAGGTCAGCTGCAGTTTGGCGTCCGCCAGCAGCGCTGGATCTTCGGTCTCCACTTCGACCTGGCCCAGTTCCTGGCGCAGCAGGGCGTTTTCCGGCAGGCTCTTGACCGCCAACTGATATTCCGGCACTGCTTCGGCGGCGCGGCCGTTTTCGAACAGCATCTGGCCGCGAAGCTCATGGAAATAGGGATCGGTCGGCCGCTCGGCGATCAGCCCGTCGATCAGCGGCAAGGCATGCTCGAGGTCAGGGATACGATAATAGGCAATGGCGCGAGCGTAGCGCGCGGAAATGCTGCGGTCGTCGGCTTTGTATTTGTAGAGCGTCGAAACCGGCGGACTCAGGAAGGCGGACAGTTTGGCGCGCATGCGTTGGTGCGGTTCGGTGAATTCGGGCGGCGGTGGCACGTCCGACCAGGGCGAATTCTCGACGTGATGGCGAATTTCGTCGATGCGGTCCTGGGTCAGCGGATGGGTGCGGACATAGGGATCCTGTCGCGAGCTGACCAGCAATTCCTGACCTTCGAGCTTTTCCATGAAGGCCAGCATGCCGCGCGCCGACATGTGCAGATTGTCGAGAAAGGTCAGGCCGGCGGTGTCGGCCGAGCCTTCGATGGTACGGCTGAACGAGGCATATTGCTTGTAGGCCACTTCGCCGGCGGCGCCCATCACGGCCGGCAGCAAGGCGCCGGTATTGTTGTTCCAGGCACCCGGCACGCCTTGACGTTGCGCCGACTGATCCTGATGCCCGGCGGCGATGGCGGCGGCCAGCCCCAGCACCATGGCGGCGATGCCGGTGGTCATGGCATTGCCCATGGCTTCCTGCCCGCGCACCAGATGGCCGCCGGCGATGTGGCCGCACTCGTGGGCGATGACGCCGATCAGCTGGCCGGGGTCGTCGGTAGCGATGATCAGGCCGGTATTGAGGAACAGATTAAGTCCCTCGGCGACGAAGGCATTGAGTGTGGCATCCTGCACCAGGTGGATCTGCACGGCCTTGGGATCGACGCCGGCTTGTTGGAACAGTGGCGTGGCGTAGAGCCGGATGGTATTTTCGATTTCGGCATCTCTAATGAAATCCAGCGCTTGCGCGTTGGCCTCGCAAGGCGCCAGGATCGTCAGCGAAACCGCCACCACCGATGCCGCCACCACATGAGGGAGTGCCAGACCCGTTATGCGCTTTGACAGAAACATGAACTCTCCGATCACCCTTCAAGGTAGTCACCACCGTGGCCTGCGTCAACGCATCGCCCTGGTTGCGCTGCTTTGCCTGCCGTCGATGTCCTGCACCGTCCCTTTGCCGAAGCTCGATCTGTTCGGCGACAGCAAACCGGCCGGCACCGTCGGCCATGTCTCGGGCTTTGCCGGCATCGTCGTCGCCGACGAGCCGCGCGCCGCCATGATCGGCCGCGATGTGCTGTCGGCCGGCGGCAATCCCGCCGATGCCGCGGTGGCGGCCGCTTTCGCGCTGGCAGTGACCCTGCCGTCGCAGACCGGCCTTGGCGCAGGGGGCGTTTGCACTGTCTATGACCGCCACCATAAGACTGTAGACTCTGTCAATTTTGTGGCGCCTCCACGCCTGATCGAAGTCCCGGCGCTGACACGCGGGCTCTATGTCCTCTATGCGCGCCGGGGTGGCGGCCTGCCCTGGTCGCAGCTGATCGAGCCGGCTGAACGGATGGCTCGGCTGGGTCAGCCGATCTCGCGTGCGCTGGCGGGTCACCTGGCGGCGTTGCCGGCAGACGGCTTGGCGCCCGCCGCTCATAGCCTGTTCTCGCGGCCCGATGGGCAATATTTGCGCGAAGGAGACGAGCTGGTGCAACCGGCGCTGGGAGCCACCCTGGCCCGCATCCGCGCCAAACAGGCGGCCGCCCTCTATGGCGACGCCAACGCGTCCTCGCTCGCCAAAGCGCTGTTGCTGGCCTCGCCGGAGGCTCCGACACAGGCCGACATCGTCCGCTTCGAGCCGGTCTGGCGCGCCGCCGCTAAATTCGATTTCCAGCATGACGGCGTGTTTTTCCCGAACGCCGGACCGCAGGCGGTAGGCGAGGGACAGCTGTGGAACCGCTTGCTGGCCGTCGGTGACGCCCCTGACGCGGCGGCACGGCTGGCGCCGCTGCAGGATCTGGTCGCCAGGCAAAGCCCGCAACCCGCCACGGCGGCGACCGGCCTGGCCGTGATCGGTCGCGACGGCAGCGCAGTGGCCTGTGATTTCAGTCTCGGCCGGATGTTTGGCAGCGGCCGACTGATCAGCGAATTCGGCTTTCTTGCCGCGGCAGGTCCGCTGCCGCCCTTGCAACCGATGCTGGCGATCGATCTGGACGAAAATGAGTTTCGCTTCGCGGTAGCGGCGCCGCCGATTTCGCTCGAGGATGGCCGGCCGCAGGGTTTGGCCGCCATCGCCTGCGGCAATGGTGCGCCCAATCTGCAACGCTGCCGCGCTGCCAGCGATGCCAGGGGTGCCGGTCTGGTCAGCGTGGCGGGCGGCGATTGACGCGGCAGAGGACCAATCGAAATTGACGTTGAAGGTCGCCGCCCGCGGCATCGTTCCGCCTTTCATCGTGATGGATATGATGCGCGCGGCCAATCGGCGGGCGGCCCAAGGGCAAGACGTGCTGCATCTCGAGGTCGGTCAGCCCTCCGGCGGTGCGCCGGCGGCGGCGCTGGAGGCCGGACGCAAGGCCATGCTGAGCGAACCCTTGGGCTACACCGAGGCGCTCGGCAATGAGGCCTTGCGGCACAGGCTGGCGCGGCTTTACCGCGACCGCTACGGTGTCGATGTGGCGCCCGAGCGGGTGGTGCTGACCATCGGATCGTCGGGCGCCTTCCTGCTGGCGTTCCTGAGCGCTTTCGCGGCCGGTGATCGGGTCGGCGTGGCGGCGCCTTCCTATCCTGCCTATCGCAATATCCTGTTTGCGCTCGGCATCGAGCCGGTGCTGCTCGCGGTCGACGCGGACAGCCATTTTCAGACCGATGTGGCGCTGCTGCGGCGCCATGGCGCCGGGCTCGACGGCCTGATTGTGGCCAGCCCGTCCAATCCCACCGGCAGCATGCTGGAGCCGGAGTCTTTGCGCGCGGTGGCGGATTGGTGTTTCGCCAACGGCGTGCGGCTGATTTCCGACGAGATCTACCATGGCATCAGCTATGGCACGATGGCGGCTACCGCCGCCGATCGGCCGGGCGCCATTGTCGTCAACAGTTTTTCCAAATATTACGCCATGACCGGCTGGCGGCTGGGCTGGATGGTGCTGCCCCTCGATCTGGTAAGGCCGGTCGAGTGTCTGGCGCAGAATCTGTTCATTGCCCCGCCCAGCCTGTCGCAACTGGTTGGGCTGGCGGCGCTCGACTGTGGGGAGGCGCTGGACGCCAATGTCGCGCGCTATGGGGCCAACCGCGACATCTTGCTGGAGGCTCTGCCGGCGGCCGGCTTCACGCAAATGGCGCCGGCCGACGGCGCATTTTATCTCTATGCCGATATCGCCCGCTGGTCGAACGACAGCGCCGCGTTCTGTCGGCGCATGCTGGAGGAAACCGGCGTTGCCACCACGCCCGGGGTCGATTTCGATCCGACTCAGGGTCACCATTTCCTGCGTTTCTCCTTCGCCGGCGCCACGGCCGACATGGCCGAAGCGGCGCATCGTCTCACGGCGTGGTCCAAATAGCCCCCGGACTTCAGGTCGGGCGCGCTTTTCGCCATCGCAATTACCGGCTGTTCTTTTCCGGACAGATGATCTCGCTGATCGGCACCTGGATGCAGCAGGTGGCGCAATCCTGGCTGGTCTATCGTCTGACCGGGTCGGCGGCGGCGTTGGGCGAGATCACCTTTGCCGGCCAATTGCCGCTGCTCCTGCTGTCGCCCTTGGCCGGTGTGCTGGCCGATCGCCACAACCGGCAACATTTGCTGCTGTTCACCCAGTCGGCGTCGCTGCTGTTGGCCGCGGCGCTGGCGCTGCTGACCTTTCTCGGATGGGTCACCGTGTGGGAGGTGGAATCCTTGGCGGTACTGCTGGGCATCGTCAATGCGCTCGATGTGCCGGCCCGGCAATCCTTCGTGTTTGAAATGGTCGGCAAGGAGGACCTGCAAAACGCCATCGCCCTCAATTCCTCGATGTTCAACGGCGCCCGGCTGATCGGACCGGCGATCGCCGGGCTGTTGGTGGCAGCGGTGGGTGAGGCCTGGTGTTTCGCCCTCAACGCTGCCAGCTTCCTGGCGGTGATCGGCGGCCTGCTGCTGATCAGGGTACCACCGCGGCCCTTGAAGCCGGTGGCGGGCTCACTGCTGGGCCAGGCCGGCGCCGGCATCGCCTATTGCTACACCGTGATGCCACTCCGCACTTTGCTGCTGGCGGTGGGCGTCGCCAGCTTCGCCGGCATGCCCTATTCCATGCTGATGCCGGTATTTGCCGAACATCTGCCGGGCGGCAATGCCGCCACGGTCGGTCTGCTGATGGGAGCCAACGGCCTGGGCGCGCTGTTGGGCGCCCTGCTGCTGGCCTCGCGCAAAAGCCTGGCCGGCTCGGCACAGCGTATCGTGCTGGCCGATCTGCTGTTCGGCATCAGCCTGGCCGGGTTTGCCTGGTCGCGCGTCACTTCTCTGTCTCTGGCGATGATGGTGCTGGTCGGCTTTGCCATGATGACCATGATCGGGTCAGCCAACACACTGATCCAGTCGATGGTGTCCGAGGAATATCGTGGCCGCGTCATGGCGGTCTATTCGATGGTGCTTTTCGGTCTCAGCCCGTTCGGCGCCCTGCTGGCCGGCGGGCTGGCCGATCGCTTCGGCGCTCCCGCCATCGTCACCGCCGGCGCGCTGTGTTGCCTGGTCAGCGGCCTGGCGCTGCAGCGGGTGCTGCCGGCGCTGAAAGACCAGTCCAGGCAGTTGCTGGCTCTGCGACGGGACGAGTGAGTCTGCCGATCAGCCGATCCAAAGTCCTTCGACACGCACCTGGAACCCGCCCGGGACTCGGCTGAGATAATTGACCAAGCCGCTGTGGCGCCATTGCAGCATGCACAGGCGCGGCTGAAAGAAATAGCGCATGCCGATCTTGATCGGCGCGCGGGTCTGTGTGATCAGCCCTTCATAACCCTCGGCAATATAGTAACCCAGATCCTTGAAGCCCTTTTGCCGCGGTCCCAGCGGCCCGGTCACGCACCAGACGATCACGCCGGTCCGCCGATCGACCTCGATGACGACACCGCAGTGAGTGATCGGGCAGCCGCAGGACATGCCGAGCGGCCGGCCGATCAGCAAATCGCCGATTTCGATCTCCATTTCGCGGGTCAGCAGCGGATTATGCGGGATGATGATCTCGCGCGGGCCGGGATCCTCGGGGAAGGACTCCAGATAGAAATCGAAGGGACGATCGAGCCGGTCGCGCCACGGGCCGTCTTCAGACGCGGCATCGGTTGCTTGTTGTGTCCTCTCCGCGACGGCGCCGGCGGCGGCCGCGCGGTTCTCCGGCAAGGGAATGCATCTCTGGATCAGGTCGGGCCGAACATCCAGTTGCGCGGCCAGTTCGCCGCAGGTGGCAAACCCGCACAGGCCGCAATTCTGTCCCGGCAATTGCCTTCTGTTCACATCTATCCTTGCGGTCATCGGCGTGGCTCCTTCAGGCGGTTATCTGACGCAGGGAGGTGATCGGCCGCAGCGTGGCGACCGCGGCACCGAGCACCGCCAGAAATCGGTCGATCTGGTCGGCGCGGGTGAAGCGGCCCAGCGAGATGCGCAAGCTGCCTCGGGCGCTGACAGGGTTAAAGCCCATCGCTGCCAACACATAAGATGGCTCGGCGGCATGATGGGCGCTGCAGGCGCTGCCGCCGGAAACCGCGAAGCCGGCTTGGTCGAGCGCCAGCAACAATTTAATCGCCTCGCCTTCCTGGCCGGCGAAACCAAGGCAGACATGCCCCGGCAGACGCTGCGTGCGATGGCCGAGCAGGGTGGCATTGGCGATCGTTGCCAGGGTCGTCTCGATCAGGCGATCGCGCAGTCCGACCAGCCGGGCGGCGTCATCGGCCATGCACTGGCCAGCGAGTTCGGCGGCGCGCCCCAGCCCGACGATGGCGGCGACATTTTCGGTGGCGGAACGCAAGCCGCGCTCCTGTCCGCCACCGCGCAGGATCGGCGCGATGGCGACCCCCTTGCGGATAAACAGCGCGCCGATGCCTTTCGGTCCGTGAAATTTATGCGCCGACAGCGACAGCAGATCGATCGGCAGCCGGCTCATCTCGAGCGGAATTTTGCCTACCGCCTGCACGGCGTCGGTGTGAAACAGCGCGCCGCCTTCATGCGCGGCAGTGGCCAGTTCGGCCAGCGGTTGCAGCGTGCCGACGACGTTGTTGGCGGCCATGATCGACACCAGGCGGGTATTGGGACGCAAAGCCGCGCGCAGCGCGGCGGGGTCGACGATACCAAGCCGGTTGGGCGGCAGGATGGTGAGGGTGACGGTGTGGGCGGCGAGCACCCGGGCGGTTTCCAGAACCGCTGGATGCTCGATGGCGCTGACGATAAGGTGGTGCCGTCCCGGCCCGAGTGCGGCGATGGTGCCCGACAGCGCCATATTGTCGGCTTCGGTGCCGCTGGCGGTGAAGATGATCTCGTCGGGGCTGGCGCGCAGCAGCCCTGCGAGTTGGTCGCGGGCGCCGTCAACGGCGGCGCGCGCCTGGCGTCCCTCCCAATGCAGGCTCGACGGGTTGCCGAAATCGGCGCCGAGATATGGCTGCATGTCGGCTGCGACGCGCGGGTCGACCGGCGTGGTGGCGGCATGGTCGAGATAGACGCGCTCCATGCTACTCGCCGCGGTAGAACAGCTGATTGTCGAGCGTCCGCACAACGCCGAAATGCGATTTCCAGCCGATCTCCTTCTTGCCGACACAGATGGTGCAGGTGCCGACCGGCGGGTTGCCGCGCAGCAGCAGCTTGTCGTCGGCGTAGGGCGTGGCGACGAGGCGCGCGACCAGCGGGTCGATGCCGATGCCATGCAGCGCATTCACCTCGCGGATCGGCACCATCGGCGCCACCTCCATGATGCGGGCGCGGAAGACTTCGCGTTCGGCTTGCGAGATGCGGTCGATCTTGGTGACCACGGCAATGTCGGCGAGCGACAGCATCGGGCCGACCTTGAGCGGCAGATTGATGCCGCTGGTGGCTTCCAGGACGATGATGCCCAGCCCGCCATCGACATAGGGCGCGCAGCGCAGGCATAGTCCTGCAGTTTCCACCAGCAGGACGTCGCAGCCGGCGCCCTTGGCCCAGAGCAGCGCGTCGCCCAGCACCATCACGTTGCAATGGTCGGGGCATAGTTCTCCGGAATAGACCTTGCGGGTCGGAATGGCGAAATCCCGAGCAATGATTTCGTCTTCTTCGGCATATTGCACGTCGAGCTTGAAGAAGGCCGGCTTTTGCCCCTGGCGCAGCAGGCGTGCGATCACCTGACGCAGGACCGCGGTCTTGCCGGTGGTGGCGGGGCCGGCGCAAATCGCCAGTTTCATAGCGGTAACGCCAGATCGGCAGCCGCCACGCGATGGCCGGCGCGAATCCGCTCGCGCAGGCCCGACAGCATATCGTCAAGCCGGTCGACCGCCGGCCGCAGGGCGCGCTCGGCCGCGTCGGTATGGAGAATGTCGACAATCCGCCCCTGGCGCATGACAATGCGGGTGTCGGACAACAGCGTGATACGCGGATCATGGGTGACGAAAATGAAGATCTTGCGGTGCCGACGCAGCAATTCGAGGGCGCGGCTGCGATGAATACCGGCGTTCTCCACTTCGTCCAGCAACACGATCGGCGTGTCGCAAATAATGGTGGCGTCGGCGATCAGCAGGGAGCGGGCCTGGCCACCCGACAATTCGGTCATTCTGCTGTCCGGCCCGATCGGTTCGCCGGTCAATTGATTGGCGAAGTCCAGAGTCCGGGACACCAGTGTTTCGATATGAGCCGCCGTGCTGCCGCGGACCCGGGC
>Ga0302320_10005554_pt1 | contig 28242 bp, 25 predicted proteins | sample Bog_T0_3_FD_202130 | JGI IMG/M metagenome (GOLD analysis project Ga0302320, IMG submission 202130) | Peat permafrost microbial communities from Stordalen Mire near Abisko, Sweden - Bog_T0_3 | ecosystem: Environmental > Terrestrial > Soil > Wetlands > Peat | place: Sweden: Abisko, Stordalen Mire...
CGAAGAACGTGGGCACTGGGATCGCCGTGGCTGCGACCGGCTTTAGCCTCACTGGCACCAATGCGAACGACTATACGGTGGTGCAGCCCACCGGGATCACGGCCTCGATCACTCCGTTCTCGCTCGATGTGACCGGGGTTACTGCAGGCAATAAGGTCTATGATTCAACCCTGACGGCGACGTTGGGCGGCTCGGCCACCATCTCTCCCTTCGCTGGAGACACGGTCACGGTTGCAGGCCCCGGAGTGGGCACCTTCGCATCGAAGAACGTGGGCACTGGGATCGCCGTGGCTGCGACCGGCTTTAGCCTCACTGGCACCAATGCGAACGACTATACGGTGGTGCAGCCCACCGGGATCATAGCTTCCATCACGCCCTTCTCGCTCGACGTGACGGGTGTCACCGCAAGCAATAAGGTCTATGATTCAACCCTGACTGCGACGCTTGGCGGCACGGCAGCGATCGCACCTTTTATCGGAGACACGGTCGCGGTGACAGGCCCCGGAGTGGGCACCTTTGCATCGAAGAACGTTGGCACTGGGATCGCCGTGGCTGCGACCGGCTTCAGCCTTACCGGAACGAACGCGAACGACTACACGGTGGTTCAGCCGATAGGGATAAAGGCCTCCATCCTCCCCGTGCCGGTGGTACTGGCTGTCACTATGACGACTCAATTGGAGTCGAACACCCTCTCGTACGAAGCAACCACGCAGCCTGAGGCGCTCAGTCTGTCACCGACGATTGTAGTGACGGTGACCTCCGGCCCGACCCAGGCCGCTCGCGTCGACCCGTTCTCGCTCGAATTCGGCAATGATGTGCCGGTGAATGTTAAGATGAATATCGGAACGGCGGGGCCGAGATTGGAATTCGCAAACGGTGGCATGTACCCGCCTGACATATGGTTAACTTGGAGCGACGAGTGATTGGACGTGGTTTAAGCCATATAGCAAACTGCAAACCGTGAAGCCACTACCCGCATCCTTGTTGGCGGCCTTTTTCACGGTGAGTGCCTCAGCTGCGAGCCCCGTCGTTCCCGATGCCGGCTCCATCTTGCAGCAGATTCAACCGGTCACGCCCCCGCCCGCCTCGTCCACGGCTATAGGGCTGGATATCGAAGGGAATCCCGAAGGAAAACCGCCGCCAAGTTTTCCCTTCATGGTGAAAGGAATCCGGATTTCGGGAAACACCCTGTTCAGCACCGCAACCCTGCACGCACTGGTTGCTGACGCAGAAGGGAAGAGCCTCACGCTTTCCAAATTGGGCGAACTGGCCACCCGCGTTACCAATTACTATCACGCCCACGGATATCTCCTCGCCCGCGCGATCATTCCGGCGCAGGTGATTCAGGATGGAGTGGTGGTTGTCGAGGTTTCCGAGGCGCGCTATGGCGCGATCAGGCTCGATAACCACAGCCGGGTTAACGATGCGCTGCTGGAGAATACACTTTCCCCCTTGGAGAGTGGGCAGCCTGTCGAGCAGTCGAAACTGGACCATTCCCTATTGCTGCTTGCCGATATTCCGGGAGTTGCGGTCAACGCGACATTGAAGGCCGGGGAAAACGCCGGGACATCGGATCTGTTGGTAAACGCTGCGTCCTGTCCAATCGTCTCGGGGAATGTAGTCCTGGATAATTACGGAAACCCATATACCGGTAGAGTGCAGGTCGGCGAAACGGCGGAATTGATCGAACCCCTGCATATCGGCGATATCCTGAGCGCCAACACGCTCAGTTCGGGGCGTGGAATCAACTTCGGGCGCATCGCCTACGAGTCGCTTTTGGACGGAGAGGGCACCCGCATGGGTGCGTCCTATTCGGCGTTGCACTATATTGTGGGCGGCCCTCTTTCGGACCTCGATGCGCACGGCACTGCGCAGATTGAAAGCCTGTGGGCGAAGCAAACGTTCGTTCGAAGCCGGAATGTCAACCTCTACGGACAGATCCAATACGACCGGATGCGACTGAGTGACGATATTGACGTCGGCGCACTCCAGACGGATCGGCACCTGGAGAACTGGACTTTGAGTCTTGCCGGTGATGCTCGGGACAGGCTTCTGTCTCACGGCATTACCATCTGGCGGTTCGATTGGACCGGGGGGCGGGACCGCTTCGACAATCTGGCAGCGCAGTTGGCCGACGCGGCGACCGCGAGGACCCAGGAAGGATTCTCGAAAGGAACGGCGAACATCTACCGGCTGCAGAGCCTGAGCCCGAAGGACGAACTGTATCTTGCGTTTACCGGCCAATGGGCAAACGGCGATCTGGATTCATCCGAGAAGATGACCGCGGGCGGGCCCAACACGGTTCGCGCTTATGACATGGGAGCCATATCGGGCGATACCGGATATCTGGGAACAGCCGAATTCCGTCACGACCTTGGACGGGCCTGGAAGAGTCAATGGCAGGCGGTCGCATTTATTGACAGCGCGAATGTGACCGTCAACAAGACGATCTGGGTTACCGGGCCGAATGGCGCCGACCTGAGCGGGGCGGGCGTTGGTCTCAACTGGGTAGGCCCAAATCGGTGGGACGCCAAAATCTGCATCGCAAAGCCCATTGGGCCTATTCCGGCGCTGGTGACGAATGCCGCATCGAGCCGCCTATGGATCGAGACTAGCAAGGGGTTCTGAGCTCTCGGAAGTGCAGCCGCCTGATGCGCGGCCCGACGGAACAAAATGACCCAGGGGGTAGGGAACGACCCCATGTTTGCGGTCAGCGCAATGTGATAGAAAATAGCTCTGCCATTCACTGTTGCCATTATCAACGATGACAGCCCGGCCCTTCGCAGGGCGATGGGTGAATACCTGCTGCCCGGTCGCGAACTAAACAAAGGGGTTGAGTTCGAACTTCGCACATGATGTTGGCCTGGCTGCATTCATTGTTGCCGCACACCGCCCACTACGGATGTGCGTTTGTCTTCGCAGCCGTGTTTCTAAACAATATTGGAGTTCCTTTGCCGGGGAAAACGGTCCTTTTGGGCGCCGGATTCATCGTGGGGAACGCCGCGGGCTCGCTGTGGCAGCCCATTGCAGCCGGAACATTGGCCTGCTTCCTCGGCGGCATTTGTGCATTTGGGATGGGCCGGAGGCTTGGCGATGGCGGGTTGGAAACCGTTCACTGGCTCCATCTCAATCCCCGGAGGGCCCGGCGGCACGAGCTGTTTTTCAAGCATCATGGCGCCAAGGCAGTTCTTGTCGCCCGACTCATCCCCTTGCTCCCGCCTATCGCGGTCAACTTGCTGGCGGGTATGGCGAGAATGCCATGGCGCATTTTCCTTTTCTTTGGCCTGACCGGATCGGCGGTTTGGGCCGTGAGCTACTTCCTCATCGGTTATTCCCTTGGAAGAAAATGGATGCTTCCGGAACCCTGGCTGGGTCCGACAACGCTGTACCTGATTTCCGCTGGAACCGCTTTCATCACCCTAAGCTTCATTTTGAGGCACGTCTTACACGGGCCTTTGGCCCACCTTCTTTCCAGAAACAAGAGGCGAAAGCCCGCATAAACCGCGCCGTGGCTGAAAGGCTGCCGCCACGGCGCCGGTTACCAACCGGGTCGAAGGCGTGGCGCATCCTCGAGCAACACCATGCCGGAAATCACCGCTGGTGCAGGCTGACATGCTGAACAATGCCTTCGTCCTGGGTCCTTTGTAACGCCGGCACGGAGAAATCGATCACCACGCGGGAGGCCACGTCCCCGTGTTCGAGCCGGGCCAGGACCTCATTGATTGCGCTGAGCGGCTGCAGTTCAATGTCGGCCTTGACCTTGCCTTCGGCGGCGAAGGCGAGAGCCTCGGCCATGTCTCCGCGCGTTCCGACGAATGAACCGCGGATCGTGATGCAGTTCGCCACGACATCAAAGAGCGGCGTCGGGAATTCGCCCGGGGGCATTCCGACCAGCACGCAGGTACCGCGCTTGCGCGTCATGCCCACGTCCTGCTTAAATGCGGCAAGCGAGGGTGCGGTGATGAGCACGCCGTGCGCGCCGCCGCCGGTGCCCCTTTTTACGGCAGCCGCCGCATCGCCGTTCGTGGCATTGACGACCATGTCGGCGCCAAGGCGGGTCGCGTGGGCGAGCTTGCCGTCGTCGATGTCGATCGCAACGACGTGCAAGCCCATCGCCTTCGCGTATTGGATGGCAAGGTGGCCGAGGCCGCCGATGCCGGAGATCGCGATCCATTCGCCGGGCCGCGCGGCTGTCTCCTTGATCCCCTTGTAGGTGGTGATTCCGGCGCAGATGAGGGGGGCGGCGGCGGCGGGCTTCAGCCCAACCGGCACGTGTGCGACATAATTCGGATCTGCCAGGATGTATTCGGCGAAGCCGCCGTTCTTGGTGTAGCCGCAGAACTGGGCCTCGGCACACACCGTCTCCCACGCGGTCAGGCAAAATTCGCAGTGCCCGCACGCGGAGTAGAGCCAGGGAACGCCAACCCGGTCGCCTTCCTTCACCGCTGTCACGCCGGCCCCGAGGGCGACGACGCGCCCGATGCCCTCATGCCCGGGGATGAAGGGCAGCGCAGGCCTCATCGGCCAAGCGCCGTTCGCCGCATGCACATCCGTATGGCATACGCCACAGGCCTCGGTCTTTACCAGGATTTGGCCCGGCCCCACGACCGGGACGTCCCACTCCTCCAGCACAAGGGGTTTTCCGAATTGTCTGACGACGGCGGCCCGCATTTTGGTTTTCATGATCGGGCATGCTCAAATCGGCGCCTCGAGCACGGCGGTGCGGACCAGCTTCTTGTTCACAAACTGCTGTATCCCCATGCTCCCGAGCTCACGCCCGTAGCCGGAGTTCTTGATGCCCCCGAACGGCAGCTCGGCGTCGGACCAGCTGATATTGTTGATGAACATCATGCCCGTTTCGACCCGGCTCGCGACGCGTTTGCCCCGCTCAAGGTCCTTGGTAAAGACGGAGCCGCCCAGCCCGAAATCGGAGTCGTTGGCGAGCGCGATGGCCGCGTCCTCATCCCTTACACGGAAGAACATCGCGACCGGTCCGAAAAACTCGTCCCTGAAAGCCGGATTTTCCGGCCCGATGTCGGTGAGTATGGTCGGCTCCATGAACGATCCGGGGCGATCAATGCGCTTTCCGCCCAGCAACACCCTTGCCCCCTTGGCAACCGCGCCATCGACCTGCTTGAGCAGGTCCACCAGGGCCGATTCTGTCGACAAGGGACCGAGCGTCGTCTTTTCATCCATCGGGTCGCCGGGTTTGAGCGCCTCCAGCGCCGTCTTGAACTTTTCGAGGAACGTGTCGGCGAGCTTTTCGACGACGATGAATCGCTTCGCCGCGCAGCAGGTCTGCCCGGTGTTATACATCCGCCCCCACACGGCCCATTTCACGGCGTGTTCGAGGTCGGCGTCCTCGAGAACGATGAATGCGTCGCTGCCGCCGAGTTCCATCGATGACACCTTGAGGTTCTTTCCGGCCCGAGCGGCAATGCTTCTGCCCGCTGCGACGCTGCCGGTCAGGGCGACGCCTTTGATGCGCGGATCGTCGATGACGCAATCCGACTGGGCGTGCGAGATCAGCAAGTTTGTGTACAGCCCGACAGGCGCGCCCGCGTCGATCCAGAGCTTCTCGAAGGCGATCGCGCACTGCGGAACGCAGCCTGCGTGCTTCACCACGAGGACGTTGCCCGCCATCAGGTGGGGACCCGCGATGCGCGCAAGCTGGTAGTACGGAAAGTTCCATGGCTCCACGCCGAAGATCACGCCGATCGGGCTGCTCTCCATATGGGCCTCTCCGATGGCCGGATGGAGTTCAAGAGGCACAAGGAAGCGCTCCGCATTCTTTGCATAATAGCCGAGGATGTTGGCGCTGAACTCGACCTCTCCGCGTGCCTCGCCGATCCGCTTGCCCATCTCGAGCGTCATCGTGCGGGCGAATTCGTCGGCCTTTGCATGCAGAATCTCCGCCGCCTTTGCCACGATGAGCGCCCGCTGCTCGTAGGAATTGCGCCTCCAGCTGTCAAAACAGCGAGCCGCCGCCGCTAGCTTGTCCTCAAGCTGCCTGTTAGTGAGGGATTCGAAGGTTTTCAGCGCCTTCCCACTGCAGGGATTGACGCTTTGGTAGCCGGGGGCGGCTTTCATTTTCAAGGTTGTTGGGGCCGTTGCGGATAGTGTTGTCATGATAATTGCCGGGCATCTCCAGAATTCGCCCAGACTACTCCAAACCATTCGGAGGCAGTAGTAGGTGTTACCCGCATTGGGCGATGCGGCAGAGCGGGTGCCCCATCGGATTCTTTTCCAAAAAAAGCGCGGATTCCGCAGTCCACGGTAGGGTTTCACCTGATGGGAAACCCCGCCCCCATCGCCTATTCTCAAACACGGTGCCAATCGACAGCCGATATAAGCTCCGTTACCTTGAGTCCGCGGGCAGTGCCCGCGCGCCCGGCCGGATGGACAGGAGCCTGGTCGCATGCGACAAGGTGCCTGCCTTTCGCTGCAGCTTCAGCGCGGGATCCGGAACAGAGGTTCCGCGATGAATGCAAACACGTCGGTCGAGATCTTTGCGGATGTCGCCAGGCTTGCCGCAGCGGCTGGAAGCCGCTTCCTCGGCCTTGCCCGGGACGCAGTGGCCGCGCGGGGCGCCTTCACCGTCGCGCTCTCCGGTGGCGCGACGCCCAAAGGCCTCTACACCTTGATGGCCACGGACCACAGACTTCGCGCAGCCATTCCATGGGCGGACACGCATTTCTTTTTTGGCGACGAGCGGCATGTGGCGCCCGACCAGGCCGACAGCAACTTCCGCATGGTCGATGAAGCCTTGTTTCAGCACCTTCCGCCCGGCCTGACCCATATCCACCGAATACCCGGTGAGGTTGCTGACGCGGCGGAGGCTGCCTCGATCTGCGAGGAGGACATGAGGGGGTTCTTCGAGGCTCATTGCCTTGTCGATGGGGGCTTCCCGAGGTTCGACCTGATTTTTCTTGGCATGGGACCCGATGGGCACACGGCCTCACTGTTCCCCGAAAGCCCGGCTTTGCTGGAGACTCATCGTTGGGTGGTGGCCAATTGGATTGAAAGGTTCAAGACGCACCGGATCACCCTGACGTTCCCGGTCCTGAACAACGCCCGGGGAGTGGTTCTTTTGGTGGCCGGTGCCTCAAAGGCGCCGGTTGTGGCGGAAGTATTCGAACCAACGCCCGCCGGCCCGGCATATCCGGTCCAAAGGGTGGTACCCCGCAGCGGCACCAAGCGTTGGATGTTGGACGAGGCCGCGGCTTCCCGGCTCCCCAAAGGGAAGGCATGAACCCGCCCCGACACCGCAGATGACCCGCCCCCGCGCCACGATAAAAATGCAAAACTGCGAGATTGGAATGGTTGGGCTGGGCGTCATGGGACGCAACCTGCTGCTCAACATGGCGGACCACGGACATTCCGTGGCCGGCTACGACAAGGACGCCGGCAAGACCGATCAATTGCGCGAGGAGGCGGAAACCCGTGCGGTTTGCGGCGCATCGAATCTCAGGGAGTTTGCCGGGCTGCTCCGTGTTCCGCGCGCGGTGATAATGCTCGTGCCGGCCGGTCCTCCGGTGGATTCGGTCATCCGCGACCTGCTGCCGTTCCTGGAGCGCGGCGACCTGGTCATAGACGGGGGTAACTCGCATTTCAGCGACATGGACTTGCGAACGAAGGCGCTGGCGGAGCGCGGGATTCAGTTTCTGGGCGTCGGCATCTCCGGCGGCGAGCACGGGGCGCGTCACGGCCCGAGCATCATGCCCGGGGGCCCCCGCGGCGCCTACGAGCGGGTGAGGCCGGTGTTCGAGTCGATCGCGGCAAAGGTGAATGGCGATCCCTGCGTCGCCTATCTCGGGCCCGGTTCAGCAGGCCATTACGTCAAGATGGTGCACAATGGGATCGAGTATGGCGTCATGCAGTTGATTGCCGAAACGTATGACCTGATGAAGCGGGGGCTCGGTGCGACGGACGATAAGCTGAGCGCCGTCTATGGCCTTTGGGATCGCGGGGAACTCAGCTCTTACCTGGTGGAAATCACCGCCAGCATTTTCGGCCAAGTGGACGGGAAGACAGGCAAGCGCCTCGTCGATGTGATCCTCGATGAAGCCGCACAAACAGGAACGGGCATGTGGACCTCGCAGGACGCAATGGACATGCAGGTCCCGCTACCGACGATCGACGTCGCAGTGGCCATGCGAAACCTGTCCGGCATGGAGAAGGAACGCGGGGAGGCCAGCCGGGCGATGCCGCCCCTCATCCGCCATTTCGGGGGCTGCGGCGATACATTCATAGGGCAACTGCGGGACGCCCTCCACGCCGGAATGATCATCACCTACGCCCAGGCCATGGCGCTGCTTGCGGTGGCTTCCGCCAAGCGTGAGTATCATCTGGATCTCGAGGCGATCGCCCGCATCTGGCGGGGCGGTTGCATCATCCGCGCCGCGGTGCTGGAGGATATACGCGGCGCGTTTCGCGCAAACAGCAGCCTGCCGAATTTGCTCCTCGATCCGGGCCTTTCCCGGAAGGTCATGACGCTGGAGGAGAGCCTGCGCAAGGCTGTCGGCGCGGCGGGCGAATTGGGAATCCCCGCGCCCGGCCTGATGGTGTCGCTCGCCTATCTCGACGGATACCGCAGCGCGTGGTCACCGGCAAATCTGATCCAGGCGCAGCGCGATTATTTCGGCTCGCACACCTACGAGCGGAGCGACGCCAAGGGCGTGTTTCACACCCAATGGGAGAAGGAGTGAATCCCAATGAACCTGATTCCCAATATTTTCGTGATTTTTGGAGGCACGGGCGACCTCACGTGGCGCAAACTAGTGCCGGCGCTTTTCGACCTGCGCCAGGACGGCCGGATGCCAAGGAACTTTGCAATCATGGCCGTCGGCCGCAGCTCCTTCAGCGACGTGCAGTTGCGCCTGCGGTTCCTCGACGGCGTGCGGCGGTTCTCCCGAAAGGGGAGGGTGAAAAGCCGGGATTGGGCCGATTTTGCCTCGCACGTCACCTACCAACAGGGCGATTACAGCGACCCGGCCACCTTCTCCAACCTGAAGGCGAAATGCGCAAGTCTTGAAAAGGGCTGGAAGACCAAAGCCTGCCGCATCTTTCACATGGCCACGCCGCCGGTCCTGTTTGGGGTGATCCCCAAAATGCTGGCCGATGCGGGCCTGAATCGACACCGATCGCGCTCCCGTCTTGTGGTGGAAAAGCCGATCGGCCACGACCTCGCCTCCGCGCGGAAGCTCATTCGCTCGCTCACTGAAAGTTTCCATGAATCGCAGATTTTTCGGATCGACCATTACCTGGGCAAGGAGACTGTGCGAAACATTCTGGCATTCCGTTTCGCAGGCTCGCTCTTCGAACCGATCTGGAACCGGCATTATGTGGACTACGTGGCGATAACCGTGGCTGAAAAGGTAGGAGTCGAGGAACGCGGCGGCTACTACGACCAATCGGGGGCCTTGCGCGACATGGTGCAGAATCACCTGATGCAGCTCCTTTGCCTTGTGGCGATGGAGCCGATGAATTCATTCCACGCTGATGACATTCGCAACCGGAAGCTGGACGTGCTTCGAGCCATCCGGCCCATGACCCCCCAGGAAGCGCGGACATGGGCCGTTCGCGGACAATACGGCGCGGGCCTAGTCGATGGCAAAAAGACGCGCGGCTATCGCCGGGAAAATGAGGTGTCCCGCCACTCCAAGACGGAGACGTATGCGGCCCTGAAGCTGTTTGTCGACACCTGGCGTTGGCAGGATGTCCCGTTCTATCTTCGTTCCGGGAAAGGCCTTCCCGGACAGGTTTCCCAGATCGACATCCAATTTCGCGCGGTGCCGCATCGGTCCTTCCCGGCCGAGGCCTGCCGGAATTGGCATCCCTCCCGCCTGGTTTTGTTGATCCAGCCGGAGGAGGGAATCGTCCTGAGTTTTCCGGCAAAAAGCCCGGGCCCAAGGATGCTGCTGCAGCCGGTGGAGATGCGCTTTAACTACAAGGGAAGCTTCGCCGGCCTGTCACCGAACGCTTATGAGACCCTGCTCTGGGCTGTGATGAACGACGATCCGACGCTGTTCATGCGCTCAGACCAGGTCGAAGCCGCGTGGCAGGCTCTCATGCCGGTGTTCAAGGCATGGACCGAAGCGCGTCCCCGCAATTTTCCCAATTATCCCGCCGGCACCTGGGGACCGGCGGCGGCGGATCTGCTGATGGAACGGGACGGACGTCATTGGCCCTTGCCCGCCTCATTAGCCGATTAATAGGCCGGATGCGAAGAAAATGACTCCAAACTTTGGCGTTGAGCCAAACTTCGGCGTTGAGCCGCCCGATCAGGGCTCCGCGTTGCTTCGCTCGGGGCGGCTTTCGCATTGCGAAAGCTGGCGGAGAGGGAGGGATTCGAACCGCCTTTTACCGAACAACAGAAAAGCTTCGCTGAGCGTGCTTTGAGTTTTTTATGAGTGACTTATAACGAGCAACAAGGTGCAGCGACCGGCAACGAAATCAAGGCAAAACCATGGTTGCAGGCAAATCCGTGACAAATTTTCCAACGGGATATGCGCCGCCGAACCTCATGTGAAAGCGATTTCGGAATTTGTCGCCATCGTTAATGCGGACGCTGATTGCGGAGGTCGTCTTGGGTGGCTGACCCGACAACTTACAAAAGCGTCCGGGAAAGCGCGTCGTTAGGCATGCCGTTCTTGGACGCCGCGAGGAACGCATTGAGGAGTTGCCGTGCTTGCCACAATACTTTTGGTCCGTGCGATGCCGCGCATCGGCAACGAAAACCTCTTTGCAGCACAAACACTTCCGGGGCGTCTCGGGATCCATACCCCACTGCCCGTACCGCGTTCTGCCACAGCCTCAACCCCAGTTCGCATCCGGCACAGCGACTGAATCAAAACGGGAAGAAAATCGAGGGAAGTAGATCTCTTCTTCTACGAACGGCGAAGAAAACCGACCCGAAGAATATCGAACTTCATACCGGCGACTCCCGTCGACTTTCATCTCGCCGCTGGCACAGGGGCATGCTCGGTACATGTACCGCTGGACCGCACTTGGGAAGAAAGTGGGCGATTTGATCCATAAAAAGAGCACGCCGGCACAACAGGTGCCCAACGCAGGGTAAGGGATCGACGGTCCGACAATTGGCCGACGAGTCGTCGGGAGATCGGATCGACTATCAGTTTTGACGAACGGATAGCCTCGGGCGGGAATTTTCAGTCTATGGCGGATATGATTGGCGACCTCCGCAGGATCGTAATAGACGAAATGGCCGACCTTGTGATGAGGGATGCGACGCAGCTTCGTCCAGGCGCGAAGCGTTCGGATCGACGGCTCCTTGCCGGCGGGAAATATCCCGCATTGGCGAAGGCCGGTGATGTCGGTCAGCTGACTTTCAAGAATGGGAGATGAGGGTGTTTCCATGCCCTTGCCTGCATGTCAACGGGCTTAGCATCCGCTCGCATTAAGTCGAAATACGCTGCCGCCAATAGGCGGGATGCCGGCTGTGATGTTTGAACGCCAAGATGCGGATGTGATCAGAAAGCAGGCGATAATAGACCGCGTAAGGGAATCGGGGCATCAGATACCGCCGCACGTCGCCTTCGATGATGCGCCACCGTGTAGGTGACGCTGTGATCAGCCGCACCGCTTCATCAGCCGCATCGAGAAACTGACCTCCCAGCCCGGCAACCTTCTCCTCGTAAAACCTCCCGGCCTCGGTCAATTCCGCTGTGGCTTCGGGATGGTGGATTATCCGCATCTAATAGCTCGGCGAGCGGCTTGCATCGCCTCTTCGTGGGTCAGGCCCTTTGCGGCGCCGCTCGAAAGCTCCTGGTCCCGACGGATCGCTTCGCGGAGGGCCGTCTGTTCGTCGGAATCGGCCAGTCCAGAGTCGATGCTTTGCCACAAAGCTTGCGCCAGGGAAACCTTCTCGGCAAGGGGAAGGGCCAGAGCTTCGTCGGTTAGCTGCTTCGTGGACATGATCGTAAAATGCTCGTCGAAAAGGATGCTGTCAAGGAAGGCGCTCCCGCATCGGTTCCGTTTCAGACGGCGATTTTCAGCTCCATGTCGGATTCCGGCGCTACCGCTATCGGAACCGCCTGCGGGCTCGGAATCCGTTTCGGCATGATGCCGAAGAACTGTTCGGCTTCCTCGACGGTCTTGAGGTCGAGATAGTGCTTGCGGATGATGCCCTCGGAATTGCCCGCCTGGATCGCCGCCTCTCCGATGGACCGAAACTTGGCGACGAAGTAGCTGATGAACGAGTGTCGCATCACGTCATGCGCGAGCGGGAATTTCTCGGCCACTTTTTCGCGGATATGCTGCAAGTTGGCCGGGATGATCGGGAACTTTTCCAGCGGGTACTTCCTCAGCCATGCTGCGAGGTTCGGCTGGATCGTGACCGGACGCGGCTCGCGGACCTTGGACACGTCGCCGTCGATGCGGATGACGCCTTCGGCGAGCTTCACATGCTCGGGCCTGAGCCGGAGGATTTCTCCGGTCCGCAGGCACGGCCGGATGCCGGCAAAGAGGCAAAGGGCAAAGAACGGCACGGCAGCCGGATAATTGGCCTCGACGTAGGCCATCAAGTCCGCTGCCTGCTGCGGGGCAAAGGTAATGGCCCCGCAGCGCCGCCGCCGGATGCGCCGTGCCGGGATTTTCACAAGCGGGTTGTCGGCGATCCAGTCCCGTTGCAGCGCGAACTTGAGGAAGGTGGAGACAATGCCGCGCCGGTTGTTGTAGGTCTTGAGCGCCGCGCGCCTGGCCTCGAAATACCCGATGAGGCGTGCGCCGGTAAGCTCGACCACCGTGGCACCCGGGAAATGCTTTTGCAGCCGCTTGAGGTCGCGCTTCATCCGCACGAGATAGGGCTCGGAAAGCATGTCCTGCTCCCGCTCGTGCTCTTTCATGGCGACGTATTCCGCGACCGCCTCGGTCAGCAGTTTTTGGCTCACCGGTTCCCGATAGTTCGCGAGGGCGAAGTCGAGGTAGAAGGCGAGCGGATGGGGTTTTCCCGCAAGGCGTCGAAACGCCGCCTCGGCTTCGTGGAGTTGGTCGTCCGTCAGCCGTGTGGCAGCGGCCCGGATGCCAGTGTCACGCTGGAGAAGCTGGATTTCGAGGGTCTGGCGCTCGGCTTCCGCCTCGGCCCGGCTCGGGAAGTTCTTGCGGACGCGCTTGCCGTCCAGCCAGCCGGAGACGCGATAAACGACATCCCCGGAGGGATTCGTGAATTCTGAGATTTGGAATGTGGCTTGATTCATGACCGATTTGCCACGTCAACTGGCAAATCGGTTGTCGGGATTCTCCCCTCAGAGGGGAAAATTGGCGGAGAGGGAGGGATTCGAACCCTCGGTAGCCTTTCGACTACACATGATTTCCAATCATGCACATTCGACCACTCTGTCACCTCTCCGGGTCGGCGCCGCCGGCGTACGGCGGCGGTAAGGGTCAAGCAGAGTTCGAACGTGAGTGCAGGTCAACGGAAAAGGCGGGGCTGCGGCGCCTGCCTGCGCATTAATTTCCGAAATGCGACTTGCGCGGATTTTTTCGGATCGTACGATCGGGCGGCTCACGGCCCCATCAACCGAACTGATCATGGTTTCAGCAGACACAGACCTGACCTATAACAGCAAGATCGAGGGTGATGTCATCGTTTCCCGGGCCGACGCCGTGATCAACTGGATCCGGACCAACTCAATGTGGCCCATGCCGATGGGGCTGGCGTGCTGCGCAATCGAGCTCATGGCCGTTGCGGCGAGCCGTTTTGACATCGCCCGGTTTGGCGCGGAGGTGATGCGGTTTTCGCCGCGGCAATCCGATGTCATGATCGTCTCCGGTACGGTGACCTACAAGATGGCGACGGCCGTCAGGCGCATCTACGACCAGATGGCCGCGCCAAAATGGGTCATCGCCATGGGGGCCTGCGCCAGCACCGGGGGCATGTACCGCAGCTATGCGGTGCTCCAGGGCGTGGACCGCATCCTTCCCGTTGATGTCTACATCAGCGGATGCCCGCCGCGTCCGGAGGCGCTGCTCGATGCCGTGATCAGGTTGCAGGAAAAGGTCAATCGAGAGCCTTCTGCCCGGAGGCTCTTTAGCACCTGAGGCCCTCCCAATGCCCAGCGAAGAAAATCCCCGCTCGGAATCAGCTGTGACTGCATTCAAGGCGAGGTTTCCGCAGGTCGCTGACCGGCCCAGTCTCGACCATCCCGCCGTCAATGTACCCGCGTCGGACGTTCCTGTGCTGCTCAAGTCCCTGAAGGAGGAGTCGGGATTCGACATGCTGGCCGACCTGACGGCGATCGACTGGGCCGAGGGCGCCTCGCCCCGGTTCACGGTCGTCTATCATCTTTATTCAACGGCGCGCCACGATTACATCCGGGTCGCCGCAGGCTGCCCGGACGACTCGGCGCCGGCCATGCCGTCCATAACGTCGCTTTGGCCGGGCGCCAATTGGCACGAGCGGGAGGTGTTCGACATGTTCGGCATCCGCTTCGAGGGCCATCCCGACCTGCGCCGCATCCTCATGTGGGAGGGCTATCCGTACCACCCGCTCCGCAAGGAGTTTCCGCTGGCCGGGATCGAGACCCCGCTGCCCGACCTCGAGGTTGCGGCGGAAACGGGTGCCGGCCTGGAGCCGGCCCCCATGATGGGTGGACCATTCGTCGCATCGCCCGGGCAGATAAACATGACCGAGGCCGAGCCGAGGGCGAAGGACGAGAGCTGGACCGAACGCCACGAAAAGCCCAACCCGTGACGCACCCGCCGATGGCAACCGACTTCACATTCCCCGATTCAGCGGCCACGCGCGCGGCCGGCGAAGCTGAACCCGAGAAGATGTCGCTCTCGATGGGGCCTTCGCATCCCTCCACCCACGGCGTCCTGCGGCTGCAAATGGAACTGGATGGCGAGATCGTCACCAAGGCGGACCCCGTCGTCGGCTACCTGCACCGGGGCGACGAGAAGATCGCGGAGAACATGACCTACAACCAGTTCGTGCCGTACACCGACCGGCTGGACTACCTGGCGCCGCTTGCGAACAACATGGCCTACGCGATCGCTGTCGAGCGGCTGGCGAAGCTGGAGGTGCCCCCCCGCTGCCAGGCGATTCGGGTGATCACCGCCGAGCTCGCCCGGATCTCCTCGCACCTGATGGGGCTCGGCGCCTATGCGATCGACGTCGGCGCATGGACCGTTTTCCTTTACACCTTTGGCGAGAGGGAGAAGCTCTACCGGCTGTTCGAGGAGCTGACGGGAGCCCGCTTCACGACCAGCTACACCCGGATCGGGGGCCTGGCGCGCGACGTTCCCGACGGGTGGCTCAGGCATGTCGCGCAGTTCTGCGAGCAGTTTCCGCCGATCCTCGAGGAGAGCATGAAGCTCCTGACGCGAAACAAGATCTTCATGGACCGGACGGTCGGAATCGGGGTCATTTCCAGGGAGGATGCGATCGCCTACGGCCTGACAGGGCCCAACGCGCGCGGCTCGGGCGTGCCCCTCGACCTGCGCAAGGATATGCCCTACAGCGGTTACGAGCAGTACGATTTCGACGTTCCGGTCGCGACCGGGGGCGACTGCTACGACCGCTATCTGATCCGCGGCGAGGAGATGCGCCAGGCGGTGCGGATCATCCGGCAGGCCGTTGAGAGGTTTCCGGACGGACCGTGGTTCGCCACGGATGCGAGGAAGATTTTTGCTCCGCCGAAGGACAAGGTCCTCACCTCGATGGAGGAATTGATCCAGAATTTCATGCTCGTCACCGAGGGGCCCCAGATGCCGGCCGGCGAGGTCTACTTCGAGGCCGAGAACCCGAAGGGCGTCCTGGGCTTCTACATCGTCAGCAAGGGCGGCGGCGTGCCGTGGCGGCTGAAGATACGCTCCCCCTCGTTCTGCAACCTGTCGATCCTGCCCAAGGTGTGCGTGGGGGCGCTGCTGGCCGACATCGTCGCCATCCTCGGCTCATTCGACTTCGTGATGGGCGAATGCGACCGATGAGCAAGGAAACGCCCGTGAATCTCTCCCCGGAAACGCTTTCCAGGATCGACGAGGTGATCACGCATTACCCGGTGAAGCGGAGCGCTGCGCTGCCGCTGCTCCACCTCGTGCAGGAGGAGAAGGGCTTCATTTCCCAGGAGTCGGCCGAGTGGATCGCGGCGCGGCTCGAGCTGGAGCCGATCAACATCTACGAGCTGGTCACCTTTTACCCGATGCTCCGGCAGAAGCCTATCGGAAGGCGCCACATCAAGGTGTGCCGCACGCTCTCGTGCGCCCTGTCGGGAGCGTACAGGACCTGCGCGGAGTTCGAAAGGCACTTCAACACGTACTGCGGCGAGGTTTCGCCCGGCGGGGAGGTGACGATCGAGTTCGTCGAATGCCTCGCAAGCTGCGGCACCGGACCGGTCGTCATGGTCGACGACGAGCTCCACGAGAAGGTCGACGAGGCCCGCGCCTGCGAGCTGGCGGTCAGGATAAAGGCCGAGGCGGCGAGGGCGCCCGGAACAGGCGGGGAACAGCGCAAGTAGGACGCCATGCCCGAACAACGACGCATCATCTTCCAGCACATCGACGAGCCCGGCTACTCGAACGATCTGGCGTGCTACCTGCGAAACGGCGGGTACACGACCTTGCGCCAGGCGTTCCAGCGCAAGCCCGAGGAACTGATCGAGGAAGTCAAGCGATCGGGCTTGAGGGGCCGCGGCGGAGCCGGATTTTCGTGCGGGCTCAAGTGGTCGCTTGTCGACCGGAAGAGCGGCAAGCCGATCTACCTGATCGTCAACGCCGACGAGTCGGAGCCCGGCACGTTCAAGGACCGCCACATCATCCATCAGGATCCCCACCAGCTCCTGGAGGGGATGATGATCACCTGCTTCGCGAACAACGTGAAACAGGCCTACATCTACATCCGCGGCGAGTTTCCGGAGGGCGCCAGGATCCTCGAAAGGGCGATCGCCGAGGCGCGGGCGGCGAATTTCGTGGGACCCAACATAGCCGGGTCGGGCTACTGCTGCGAGGTGTACGTGCACCGCGGGGCCGGGGCCTACATCTGCGGCGAGGAGACGGGGCTTATCGAGTCGCTGGAGGGCAAGCGGCCGTATCCGCGCATCAAGCCACCCTATTTTCCCGCGGTCCTCGGGCTCTACCAGTGCCCGACCATCGTCAACAATGTGGAGACCCTTTGCCACGTCAGACACATCGCGGCCGTGGGCGGCGCCGCCTTTGCGAAGACCGGCACGCCGGGAAACACGGGGACGCGCATCTACTGCGTTTCGGGGCACGTGCAAAAGCCGGGATGCTATGAATTCGAAGTGGGCAGGATCACGATGGGCCAGCTCCTCTACGAGGCGTGCGGCGGGCCCCTTCCGGGAAGGAAGTTCAAGGCGGTGATCCCCGGCGGCTCGTCGGCGAAGGTCCTCAAATTCGGCGAGCGCTTCAATGGCAGGCGCAAGGTCGGGACCACGCTCGAGGAGTACAACTGGGCCCTGGAGGATGTCCCGATGGATTTCGATTCGCTGGCCCTCGTCGGATCCATGGGCGGCTCGGGGGGGGTCATCGTGATGGACGACTCGGTGAACATGGTCGAGGCGCTCGGCAACATCAACGCGTTCTACGCCCACGAAAGCTGCGGCCAGTGCACGCCCTGCCGCGAGGGATCGCTATGGATGAAGCGGATCACGGCGCGGATGGCGGGCGGCGGGGCAAGGCACGGGGACGGCGCCCTGCTGAAGAGCGTCGCCGACCAGATCGCGGGCCGCACGATTTGCGCCTTTGGCGAGGCCTGCGCGTGGCCCACACAGAGTTTTGTGCAGAAGTTTGGCGACGAATTTGGTGCAGCCGGGTCGGCTGCACCATCCGCCGAAGCCTTGGCAAAGGCGGAGGCGCCTCGTGCCGAAAGGACAAGGCTCGTATGATCTCCCCTCCCAAACCCGACCTTATCACGGTCAATGTCGATGGCCGGGAAGTGGCCGTGCCGAAGGGGACCAACATGATCGAGGCGGCGCGGGCCGCCGGAGTCGACGTGCCCCACTATTGCTACCACCCGAAGCTGACGGTGGCCGGCAACTGCCGCATGTGCCTCGTCGAGACGGGCCAGCTCGCCGTCGATCCCGCGACAAGGGCGCCGATAATGGACCCGGCGACCGGCACGCAGCGGATCAACTGGGCCCCGCGGCCGGCGATCGCGTGCGCGACCAACGCATCGCCGGGGCTTCAAATCCGGACGACCTCGCCATTGGTGAAGGACTGCCGCGAGGGCGTGATGGAGTTTCTTCTGATCAACCACCCCCTCGACTGCCCGATCTGCGACCAGGCGGGCGAATGCAAGCTCCAGGAGCAGGCGACCGGCTACGGGCGGGGCTATTCGCGCTACATTGAGCCGAAGAACGTGAAGCCGAAGCGCACGGCGCTGGGGCCGCGGGTGACTCTCGACGATGAGCGATGCATCCTTTGCTCAAGGTGCATCCGGTTCTGCAAGGAGGTCGTCGGTGACGATGTCCTCGGGTTCATCGACCGGGGCAGCCATTCGACGCTGACCTGCTATCCCGGAAGGAGGCTCGAAAACAACTATTCACTGAACACGGTCGACATCTGCCCCGTGGGCGCCCTGACGAGCACGGATTTCCGGTTCAAGATGCGCGTCTGGTTCCTGAAGCAGACGGACAGCATCGACGCCGAGAGCAGCGCGGGCGCAAACACGGTCGTGTGGTCGCGCGAGGGGGTCATCTACCGGATAACGCCGCGCCGCAACGACGCCGTGAACGACACGTGGATGGCCGACAGCGGAAGGGAATTGTACAAGGCTGTACGGACTGAAGGCCGGCTGGCGGACATCCGGACAGGCTCGGGCGGGCCGGGCGGCCTTGACGCGGCAATCCAGGCGGCGGCGGAAGTTTTCAAGGCAAACGCCGGCGCTTGCGCGGTTGTCGGATCGGGCCGCAGTTCGGTCGAGGAGCAATTTCTGACCCGGAGCCTGGCCGAAGGCCTGAAGGCGCCGGCCTATCTCGTGAGCCGGGTGGGGAAGGGCGACGGGATTCTCGTCTCCGCCGATCGGAACCCGAATGTGCGCGGGGCGCTTGTCACGGGACTGGTCGCCTCGCTTCCCGACCGGAATTTGAGCGGGCTCGCTTCGGCCGTCGACGCCGGGCGCATCAAGGCTGTCGTGTCGGTCGGGGAGGATCTGTCGGAGGCGGGCCTGACGGGGGCGCAATTGGCCGGGATTTCGATCATCTACCTGGGGACGCACCGCAATGGGACCAGCGACGCCGCGAAGGTGGTGATTCCGACCTTGAGCGTATTTGAGAAGGCGGGCACTTTTGTCAACCAACAGTTCCGGATCCAGAAATTCTCGGCCGCGGTGCCGGGTCCGGAGGGGGCTGCGGACGATCTGGTCGTCCTGGCGCGGCTGATCGAGGCTGCGGGCGTCCGGCGCGGGCAAGCAGGCGGGCTCGCAGCGGTGTGGTCTGAAATGGAGGCCGCCGTGCCGGCGCTTGCGGGCATCTCCTACGGAAACATCCCGGATTCGGGCCTGCTCCTCGATGGCACGCCCTGGGCGGGGCTGCCCTTCGTCGAAGGCGAAAGCCTTCATTTTCAGCGCGTGCCATGAACTTTTTCACCCAGTTCCATTCGATGCCGCTGGACGTGCTGAAGGGCCTCGCCGTCATCTGCGTCATGTTTCCGCTTGCCGGGGCCTGCTCGATGGCGGAGCGCAAGGTCTGCGCCTGGATTCAGGACCGGCCCGGCCCCAACCGCGCCATTCCGTTCTGGTTTGCCTGGGTGCCCGTGCTCGGACCGTTCATGCAGAAGATCGGAGCCTTCCATTTGCTGGCGGATGGACTGAAATTTCTCTTCAAGGAAGAGATCACCCCAGGCCAGGTGAACAGGCGCTATTTTGTCCTGGCTCCCATCCTGGCCATGATTCCCGCGCTGACCACCGTGGCGGTCGTGCCATTCGGCGCGTTCATCGGTGCGGACGGCAGCCTGGTCCCGCTCATGCTTGCCAATGTCGACATCGGCCTTCTCGCGGTTTTCGCGATAGCATCCCTGGGTGTCTATTCGGTGATCCTCGCCGGGTGGGCGTCGAATTCAAAGTACTCGTTCCTCGGGGGAGTGCGGGCCTCGGCGCAGCTGATCTCCTACGAACTCTCCCTGACGCTGTCCGTCCTGCCTGTATTTCTGTGGATCAACGCCCCGGGCGGCCCGGGCACGCTGGGTCTTGCCAACGCCGTGGAATTTCAGAGCCTGCCGGGATTCTGGGGAGGCACCTGGTTTTTGTTCCTCATGCCGGTTTCGGCTCTCGTGTTCCTCATTGCTCTGTTTGCCGAGACCAACCGACAGCCCTTCGACATGGCCGAGTCGGAGGCGGACCTGGTCGGGGGTTTCCACACGGAGTACGGCGCGTTCAAGTGGTCGCTTTTCTTTGTCGCCGAGTACTGCCACATGATAATCGGCTCCGGGGTGTTCATTCTTCTCTTCCTGGGCGGCTGGAATCCCCTGCCTTGGGTGCCCCTGGCCCGGTTCGCGGGCTGGCTGGGCATCGCCGGCCTGCCGCTTCTGGTGGGCACTGTGTCGGTCGTCATCTTCCTCGCGAAGATTCTCCTCATGATCTTCTTCTTCATGTGGGTGCGCTGGACGGTGCCGCGCTTCAGATACGACCAGGTGATGAGGATCGGATGGCGGATCCTGCTGCCGCTGGCCGTAGCGAACCTCCTTTTCTACGTGATTGGCATCGCGCTTCTTCAGAGGTAATTCAATCCCGCTGCCATGGCCGTCGTAACCCTAGAACGCAAACCGTTGAGCTTCGCTGAGCGGAGCTATCTGCCGCAGGTGGCGGCCGGCCTGCGGATCACGATCAAGCACCTGTTCAGCCCGAACAAGACCCTCCAGTATCCGGAGGAGCGGCCGGCGATTCCCCCGGGTTACCGGGGGGTTCCGACACTGGTCAAGGATCCCAACGGACGCGAGAAATGCGTGTCCTGCCAGTTGTGCGAATTCGTCTGCCCCCCGAAGGCGATCCGCATCGTTCCGGGGGGGATTCCCGAATCGGCGGCCAACGCCAACGTGGAAAAGGCGCCGCAGGCATTCGACATCGACATGCTCCGCTGCATCTACTGCGGCCTCTGCCAGGAGGTGTGCCCGGAGGAGGCGATCTTCCTCCAGAATCTGTACTCGACCTCGGGCTACAGCCGCGGGGAAATGGTCAACCACAAGGAGCGGCTCTACGAACTCGGCGGGACGCTGCCCGACACGCACTTCAAGTGGGACCGGAAAAGGAAGGCCGCAGAGGAGGCGGCTGGCCGCCATGTTTAACGCCCTCTTTGTCTTCATTGCGGTCTTCACGGTTGTCTGCGCCCTGGGCGCTATGCTCAGCCGCAACACGGTGGACGCGGCGATGTGCCTTCTTCTGTGCCTTGCGGGCGTTGCGGGTCTTTTCGTGGCACTGCACGCCTTCCTCCTGGCGTTCCTTCTGCTGCTGGTCTACGCGGGCGCCGTGGTCACCCTGTTCCTTTTCATAATCATGCTGATCGACGTCCGGGGTGCTGCGGTCCCGCCGAGGCGGCGCATCGCGACCGCGGCCGGAGCCGCCGCCCTGGTGCTGGTCGTCGCCGGCTTGGCAAGCCTTGCCACGCGAGGCCGCCTCTCCCTGCCGCCGCCCCCGCCGGGGCTGCCGGTCGGCGAATCGCTCAAGGCCTACGCGGAGCTTCTTTTCACGACTTACCTGCTCCCGGTCCAGCTTATCGGATTCCTGCTTCTCATCGCCATGCTCGGAGTGATCGCGCTGTCGCGCAAAGCGCCATGATAACCGCCAGCCTGAACGCATACATCGGCCTGAGCGCCATTCTCTTTGCCATCGGCTTTTTGGGCGTGCTCTTGCGACGCAACGCGCTCGTGATCTTCATGGGCCTTGAACTCATGCTCGTGGCGGCGACGCTGGCGCTGGTCGCCTTCTCCCGGTTCAATGCCACGATGGACGGCGATGTCTTCGTCTTCTTCATTCTGACGGTGGCCGCCGCCGAGGTCGCCGTCGGACTGGCGATCGTCGTCGCCCTTTTCCGCCGCCGCGGGACGATCCAGGTGGACGAACTCGATTCGCTGAAGAACTGACTGCGATGAGCCCCGCTCGCCTTGCATTCCTGCTTCTCGCGGCCCCGCTGGCATCGGCCGCCTTCACCGCGTGCTTCCTTCGGCGGCGCGGCGGGGCTGCGGCGGCCCTTTCGGTCGGTGTCGCGGCCCTGATTCTCGCCGGGGCCCTGTGGCTCGGGTTTTCGGGCGTCCGATTCGAGGCCGCCCGCGAGTGGCTCAGCCTCGGCGGACTGATCGTCTCCTTTGGGTTCAAGTTCGACGACCTGGCTGCCCTGATGCTCGTCATCGTGGCCCTGGTGGGCTTTTGCGTGCACGTGTTCTCGCTGGACTACATGAGCGAGGATGGCGCCAAGGGGCGCTATTTTGCCGGGCTGTCGATCTTCATGTTCTCGATGATGGGCATCGTGCTGGCCAACAACCTGTTCATGATGTTCATCTTCTGGGAGTTTGTCGGATTCAGCTCCTGGCTTTTGATCAACCACTGGCATGAGCGCCCCGCGCCCTGTGCGGCGGCGAAGAAAGCCTTCATCACGAACCGGGTCGGCGACTTCGGATTCCTTCTGGGCATCATCATGTGCTACTGGATACGCGGCACGGTGAACCTGACCGATCTGGCCGTGCAGAGCTCCTCCGGGTTTGCAATCTACAGCCGGGCGATCCCGCTGCTCCTATTCTGCGGTGCAATCGGCAAGTCGGCGCAGTTGCCGCTGCAGGTCTGGCTTCCGGACGCCATGGAGGGCCCGACCCCCGTGTCGGCCCTTATCCATGCGGCGACCATGGTGGCGGCCGGCATCTACATGCTCTGCCGCATCCAGATGCTGATGGTGCCGCAGGCGCTCGAGGTGATCGCCTGGGTCGGGACGGCGACCGCCCTTTATGCGGCCCTCTGCGCGGTCACCCAGCGGGACATAAAGAAGGTCCTGGCGTATTCCACGCTGTCACAACTCGGCTACATGGTCGCCGCATTCGGGCTCGGCTCGGTCGAACACCGTCTGGACAACGGCGAGACCATCCTTGTCGCGGCCGGAGTCGGTGCCGCGATGTTCCATCTGACGACGCACGCCTTCTTCAAGGCGCTGCTCTTCCTCGGCTCGGGCTCCGTGATTCACGGGTGCCGCCACGAGCAGGATATTTTCAGGATGGGTGGTCTTGCGAGGCGGATGAGTTTTACCTATGTGACCTTCACGTTCGCGGTCGCCGCCATCGTCGGGTTGCCTTTCTTCGCCGGGTTCTTCTCGAAGGAGGCGATTCTCGCCCTGGCCTTCTCCGAGAACCGCGCAATATTCGCCATCCTCGCGTTCACGGCGGCCCTGACGGCTTTTTATATGCTGCGACTCTGGCGCCTGGTCTTCCTTGGGAAACCGCGCAGCGCTTCGGCGGAACACGCGCACGAGAGCGGCTTTTCGATGAAGGCGCCGCTGGCCGTCCTCGCCGGGCTGGCCGTGTTCGGCGGAATGAGGAGACTTTACCCGAGCGGGTTTGCCGGCGTTCTCGGCTGGGCGCTCGAGCCGGAGGGCTCGGCCCGCGCCGCCGTCCTTTCGACAAGCCTGGTCGTCCTGGTGGGCGGAGCCGCGCTGGCCCTGATCCTCTACAGCTCCTCCGCCATCGGTCGGGCGGGGGCGACGGCGGCGGACAATTACCTGCGCGATCCGCTCGAGTCGGGCTTCCCGAGGCTTTTTGGGGCTCTGGTCACCCTGCGCGATTCGTTCGACACGGCCTACGAATACTACATCGAGAAGATCCAGCAGCGCCTGGCGATGCTCCTGAACTTCGTCGATCTGCTCGGCATCGGCGGTCTGGTGCGCTCGGTGGCGGGCATGGTCGGCCTGGCGGGCCTGCAGGCGAGGGCTCTGCACGTCGGCCGCCTCAACGTTTATGTCTATTGGTTCCTGGCCGGCGTGGCCGTCCTCTGGGCCTTTGCCGCCGGCATTCTCTGAGCCGCTTCAATGAGTTTCCTCACAGACCCCCTTCTGATGTCGATCGCCGCACCCCTCGCCGTGGCGCTTGCGATCGGTCTCGGCCTGCCCAAGCGATGGTCCGTGCGGCTGGCCTACGCGGGCTTCGGCGTCCCGCTGCTTTGCGCCCTGCACGTCTGGTGGCACTTCGGGAAGCTCCCCAGGGAATCCGGCTATGTCTTCCTGCGCGACTACTCCACCGGGCTCGACAACCTTGGCATCGGGCTGAAGCTCGGGGTGAACGGGATCGCGATGCCGCTTTTTGTGCTGGCCGGTCTGGTCGGCTTTGCCGCAGGCCTGTACGCCATCCGCTCGGGCGCGGAACGCCTCAAGATCTACCTCATGCTCCTGCTTGTCATGCAGGCGGGGCTGATGGGTATTTTCGCGAGCGTCGATGTCTTCTTCCTCTATTTCTTTCATGAGCTGGCGCTGATACCGACCTTCATCATGGTCGGAGTCTGGGGCGGCCGAGACCGGACGTACGCGGCGATGACGATGACGATCTACCTCACGCTGGGGGCGATGCTGTCGCTGATCGGCCTGATCGCGATCTACGTCAAGAGCGGGGCGCACAGCTTCGACCTGATCGCCCTGCGCTCGGCGCTCGACGCCCAGCCCCTGGGCGCCCTGGCCCAGCGCCACCTCTTTGGCCTCCTCCTCTTCGGGTTTGGGATCCTGGTTTCCCTCTGGCCGTTCCACTCGTGGGCGCCGTTGGGTTACGGCGCGGCGCCCAGTTCGGCGGCGATGCTCCACGCCGGGGTCCTCAAGAAGTTCGGCCTGTACGGCCTTATCCAGGTCGCCCTGCCCCTGCTTCCCGATGGGGCCCCCGCCTGGAGCCACTCCCTCGCCGTCCTGGCCGTCTTCGGCAATGTCGTCGTGATCGGCCTCGTGACGATGGCCCAGAAGGACCTGAAGCAGATGATCGGATTCAGCTCGGTCATGCACATGGGCTATGCGTTCCTGGGGCTGGCGGCCGGCTCGGCCTTCGGGATCGGGGGCGTCGTGTTCTTCATGGTGGCCCACGGGCTGTCGGTGGCCCTTCTCTTCCTCCTGGCCACCTGCGTCCACCACCGAACGCAGACTTTCGCGATGGACGAAATGGGGGGCCTTGCGCAGAAGGCGCCCGTCCTTGCTGCATTTTTCACCGCGGCCGTGTTCGCCTCGATCGGCCTCCCCGGGTTCGCCAATTTCTGGGGCGAACTGGCGATCTTTGTGGCGCTGTGGCACTACTCCGCGGCCCTGACGGTGGCCGCCGTGACAGGGGTCGTCATTTCCGCGGTCTACGGCCTTCGGGCGGCGGCGCGGGTGCTTTTCGGCGAGCCGACTGCGGCGTTCCTTCAGGTGGCGGCCAGGAATCCGGTCGAAGACCTGCGCTGGAGCGAGCGGATTCCCGCCCTGGTTCTGCTCGTCGCCCTTCTTTTCATCGGTTTCTTCCCGCGCTCGATCGCAAGGCCGATCAACTTGGCGGTGAGCGCCCCTTCGGCGGCCGCCGCCTACGCCGGCCGCTAGAATTTCATGGACGTCTCGACTCTCCAACACCTTGCCGCCGGCAATACCTGGGGGGCCATCTGGCCCGAGATGGCGCTTGGCTGCCTGGCGCTCGCGTTGCTGGCCCTCGAGATCGTGCTGCCCCGCCCGGCGCACCGGCACATTCCGACAATTGCAATCGCCGGCCAGATCGCCGTTCTTCTCGCCCTTCTGCTCGGTTTCCACGGAGGGTATGTCGGGCGCGAGAGTTTCAACGGCTTGCTGAGGCATTCGACCGCCGGACAGGGGATGCGCGTGTACTTCGTCGTCTCCTCGATCCTGGTGTGCCTGCTTGCGCGCGTTAGCCTGGCGAAGCAGGCGATGCCGAGGGTGGAGTTCTACCACATCGTCCTTGTCGTGGCCGCGGCGATGATGCTCCTGGCGCAAAGCAATCATTTCATAATGCTCTTCGTTGCCCTTGAGACTGTGACGGTCGGGCTCTACATCCTCGTGAGCTACGGCAGGCAAAGCGCCCCGACCCTGGAAGCCGGGTTCAAGTACCTCGTCATGGGTGCGCTAAGTTCGGCGCTTCTGCTTTTCGGGATTGTCCTGCTTTACGGCGTCGCGGGCAATCCGGCTCTGCCCGGCCACTCCGTCTCCGCCTTCAGCTATGACGGGATGGCGGCGTTCCTCGCCGCCAATCCGCACAATTTCCTCGCGAGCGTCGGGATCGTCCTGGTTTTGGCCGGGGTCGCGTTCAAGATCGGCGCATTTCCGTTCCAGATCTGGATTCCGGACGTTTACCAGGGTGCTCCGACGCCGGTCACCGCTTTTCTCGCAGTCGCGTCAAAAGCTGCCGGCTTCGCCGTTTTGCTCGGGCTCTTCCACAGGGTCTTTTTCCCGTGCGCATGGCTTGTCGTTCCTGTCCTCTCGCTCATGGCGGCGGCGACCATTGTTTTCGGAAACCTGGCCGCGCTCACCCAGCACAATGTGAAGCGCCTGATCGGCCTGTCCGGCGTCTCGCACGCGGGCTTCCTTCTCCTTGGCGTCGTCGCCTCCGCCTCGTCGGCGCTCGCCGTCGGCGCCGTCTATTTCTACCTTCTCGCCTATCTGCTCGCCTCGTTCGCCGTGTTCGGGGTGATGACCCACATGGCCGGGGCTGACGACTCGGACCAGGAGCTGGAACACTACGCGGGCCTTGCCATGGACAATCCGTTCCTCGGCGCCGTCCTCGCGGTCGGGCTGGGCTCGCTCGCCGGAATCCCGCCGCTCGCGGGCTTCATGGGCAAGTTCCTCGTGTTTGTCTCAGCCTTCCAGGCGCATCTCTACTGGCTCCTCGCGATTGCGATAGGCGGGGTCGTCGTCTCGATCTACTATTACTTCGGCTGGATCCGGGCGGCCTTCTTCGATGCGGCCAGGCCGGCCGGCGAGGGCGCTAACCGGCCGGAACGCACGCCAGTCGGGGCGGCGGCGGGCATCGCACTGGGCGCGCTCGCGCTCGCTTCGATCGTCCTCGGGTTTTACCAGGGGCCGCTCGGGCGCTGGCTGACCTGGTAGGTTTTAGCGGTGCTTTGGAGTTGACGGACACGCACCCTGCCGCGTCGGGAGGTGCCAAGGCCAAGATCGCCGTCAACAACGGCCGCCAATGCAGCCGTCAGGTCTGACGGCCGGATGGTGGCCCGGAGACGGCGAATGAGGCACCTACTCCTTGGCAGGGTGCGTGTCCGTCAATCCAAAGAGTTGGGGCGAGAAAGGGCGGTACAAAAGATCAGTACCAGTGGCCCTCGACCCAGACGCGGCCCCCGCCGCGCATGTCCCAATGGCCCTCGGCCCAGCCTCCGCCCTCATGCCAGTGGGGATGGCGCCGCCACTCGCCGCGGACCCAGACCCAGCGGCCGTTCCATGACCAGCGGCCTGGAATCCATGCAAATTCGCGTCCCGGAGGGCGGCCCCGATCCTCGACCATGATCGGGGGCGGCGCGGCGGTGACGACCACTTCGGCCATGGGTGTGGGAGGACCGGCGACGACGGCCATGGGCGCCGCGGGAACGACCCACCGGCCTTCCACCCAGAACCATCCGTCACCCCGGCGATCCCAATGGCCGGCGACCCACGCATAGCCGGGCCGGCGGTCCCACCGTCCGGGAACCCACTCCCAGCCCCCGTGGCGCCTCCAATGGCCCTCGATCCAGACAAAATCCGGCCCGGGCGCGATGGGCCTGCGCTCGACCATCGGCGCCGGAGGATTCTCCCGGACGATAATCTCCTCGGGTCGCGGGACCCCTATGTTGATTCCTATGCCGATGTCGGCTGCGGCTGCGAGCACCGGCAGGCCGGCGACGATTGCTGCGAAAAGAAGTCTGTTTGGTTTCATGGAAAATTAAGTCGAGATTCTGCGGTTTCTTGGAAAGGAGGGCTGCATTGGAATGACGTGTGAACCATCGCCGCGTTACATGACCCCGGCGGCCTACTGGCCGGAACCGCCAACTTGGACCCCAGACGGAGGATTTTGTTTCGCCCTTTGCCGCCATGCGGCATGCCCCCTGCCGCCGTTTTTTATTGCGCGGGCCCGCCGGTAGTTTGAGGTGGGCGCGCACCGACCATGAAAGTTACCGGACTCGCCCTGGTTCCGCCCCCATCCGCCTCCGACCTTCCCAAGGTGACGCCCGAGCTGCTGGCCTCGGTCCTGGCGCGCTACTCGCGGAGCAACGACGGGCTATCGGCTATCCTGGAGAAGGTCGATGTCGCCAACCCAGACGCCTCGATCGACCGCATCCTGAAATTCGTC
>Ga0302320_10005555_pt1 | contig 28240 bp, 21 predicted proteins | sample Bog_T0_3_FD_202130 | JGI IMG/M metagenome (GOLD analysis project Ga0302320, IMG submission 202130) | Peat permafrost microbial communities from Stordalen Mire near Abisko, Sweden - Bog_T0_3 | ecosystem: Environmental > Terrestrial > Soil > Wetlands > Peat | place: Sweden: Abisko, Stordalen Mire...
GGCGGCGCGGGCCGCCTGAACATATTCCATTTCGCGCAGCACGATCACTGAGGAGCGGACGATGCGCGCCGTGCGCGGTGTATAGACGATCGACAAGGCGATGATGACGTCATTGACCGATGGGCCCAGCACGGCGGTGACACCAATCGCGAGCAAGACGGCTGGAAATGCCATCAGCGCGTCGTTGATGCGCATCAATCCGTTGTCCAGGGGTTTGAAATAGCCGGCAACGGTGCCGATCGCGGTGCCGAACACGGCGTTAACCGCCACGACTGTTGCACCGATAAACATTGAGAGTTGTGCACCCCATACGACCCGCGACCACAACGACCGGCCGAAATTATCCGTTCCGAAGATGAAATCGGTACCGGGCGGGCGAAATTTGGAGCGCATCGAGAGCTTGTTCGGGTCAACTCGTGCGATCAGCGGCGCGAGAATCGCGAGCAAAACAATCAGGCCAAACAACACGCAGCCCAGCATGAACAACCGGTGATGCAACAGGCGAAGCATCGTGGCCCGGAACGGGGACGCACGCTTAGGCTCCGTCATAATGCACCCGTGGATCGAGCCATGCGTAGCAGAGGTCGACGCCGATGTTCACCAGAACGAGAAGCGCGGTGGTGATCAGCAAGCCACCTTGCACCATCGGATAGTCTCGGTTCAGCACCGCCTGGGTCAACAGCTGGCCGATGCCGGGGATCGAAAAGAGTGTCTCGATCACCACGGACCCCGATATCAAGAGGCTGACGATTATACCAACGACGGTGGTGATCGGGATCAGCGCATTGGCCAGTGCGTGTTTGACCACGACGGTCCGGCCTGGCAGTCCCTTGGCTCGGGCGGTGCGGATGTAGTCCTGGCGCAAGACCTCCAGCATGGTGGAGCGGGTGATGCGGGCGAGCAATCCAGCCAGGAGCAGGGCCAGGGAAACGGCCGGCATTGTCGAGGTTGCGAGCCAACCCAGCGGATCTTCGGTCAGCGCGATATAGCCCCCGGTGGGCAGTAGCCGGAGGCCCACCGCGAAGACGATGATCATCAGCAAACCGAGGTAGAAACTGGGTAACGAGATACCGATCATCGCCAGAACCATCGCGGCCTGGTCGATCCAGGTGTTCTGCCGCAAGGCCGCGACGATGCCAGTGACCAGGCCAATCAGCAGCGTCAGCAGGAGTGCGTAGGCGGACAATGCGAGTGTCACGGGTAATCGAAGCATCGTGGCCTGAACAACCGGCTGGCCCAGCAGCAGCGACCGGCCAAGGTCGCCTCGAAAGAGATTGGCATACCAGTCCCAAAGCTGCCTCAGGAGGGGCTGATCAAGCCCGAGGTCGCGCCGGATATTGGCAATCTGCTCCGGCGTGGCTGACATACCCGCAATGGCGACGGCGGGGTCGCCCGGGATCATATGGATCATGCCGAACGTGATCAGGCTGACCAGCAACAGAATTGGGATGGCACCCAGCAGTCGCCGAACCAGGATGCCGCCCATCAGGCGAGGGTCAATGACTGAACCAGACGTTGGACATGCGCGGGATGCGGAATGGCACGAACCCGTCCACGTTGGAACGAACGGCCTGGACTTTGGTGAAGGCTCCGAACGGAACCGCGTAGACCCGTTCCAACACCAGCTTCTGCATCAGGGCGAACGCGTTTTGCCGGCCCTCTGGTGTCGGAAGCGTATTCATGTCGTTCCAGGCGGCCAGGATGTCCGGATCGTCTTTGCCGCCCACCGGCTTGTAGCTGGCGTTCGGCTGGACCAGAAACTGCATGGTGGCGAGAGCACCCAGCGCTGGTTGCGTCCCCCAGCCGGTATAGAAGAAGTTCCACCCCTCGGTGGTGTTCTGCGACATCTGAACGGACGTTGGCCAGTCCACGACCTTCATCTGCGCATTGATACCGACAGCCTGCAGTTGCTGCTGCATCACCAGCGCCGAGTTGTACATCGGCGGGTAGTCCTTATTGGTGAGAAGGACCACCGGCTCACCCTGGTAGCCGGCCTGAGCCAGGTATTTTTTGGCCAGTTCCGGATCGTGAATATTATAGGTTTCCTTGCCGGCATCGGTGTAGTCGGGCTGATTGGGGTACTGGAATCCCACGTTCAACTGGTAGTTGCCATCTGACGCGGCGTCCATGATCTCATCCATGTCGAGCGCAGCCTGGATGGCTTTTCGAACCAGCAACTTGTCCGTGGGCGGATTGGAGACGTTGGGGGACGCGATCTGGATCCACCAATTTTTCAATGGCAGAATGGTGATGCCGGCGTCCTGCTTCAGGTCTGCAACTGACTTGGATGGCACGTCCTCGACACCCTGAAGTTCACCCGTGCGGAGACCGGCGACGCGGGCGCCGGGTTCGGTGACGATGCGGAAGGTCACCGTGTCAAAGCATGCCTGTTTGTAGCCGCCGAAACCGGTGCGCTCCTGGAAACTGGTGTTGGGTTGATAGCCGTCGAAGCGCTTCAGCTTGACGGCGCTGCCGGGGATCGCTTCGACAAGCTGATAGGGACCTGTGCCAATGGGTTGGGTGAGTTGCTGAGCAGGGACGTCCCGGTTTTCGGCAGGAATGATGACGATCGGCACGCTGAACGACGACAGCGCCTCGATGAATGTGGGTTGGATTCTTTTCATGTGGATCACGAAGGTGGCAGGGTCGGGCGCATCCCAGCGGTCCACGTTGTCCAGCGTGCTGCGCTGATTGCCGACCTTGGCGTAACGGTCGAACGAAGCGACGACATCGGCCGAGGTCAGGGGTTTGCCGTTTTGGAAATGGACACCCTGGCGCAGCTTGAACGTGTAGGTCAGATGGTCCGGCGCCTCGTTCATCGCTTGCGCGAGTTCGAGGATCGGATGGTTGTTTTCATCGCGGGTCATGAGCGATTCGTAGATGTTCATCGCGATATTGCGGGTCGAGATCGTGCTGGACGTCATCTGATCCAGCGTGTTGATATTCGCCTCCTGCCCGAAGACGAAGTTACCGCCGGTGCGTGGGCACTTGAATTGTTCCGCCTGTGCGGTCGCCAAAGACATGGCAGCGCTCAGGACGACTCCGACTGGCGCTAGAATTCCGCGACTCATTGAAAAGATCTCCCGAAGGCAGGAACGCTCCGTCCATTTGCGGGCTCCCACGTCAAAGGCGGCAGCGTGACCATGCCAATCGGGGTCGTCAAGGTTCAATTCGGCGATGTCAACCGGGCAATTCGAGCACGTTCTTGGCCAGGATGTTGCGCTGAATTTCGTTCGATCCCGCATAAATGGACGCTGGACGCGATTGCAGAAAGAGTCCGGCGGGGTTGAGGTCGCGGTTGCCTTCCATCGGGCCGAGGCCGGCACCGTATTCGCCGGCGATTTCCAGCATCGTCTCGGTGATGCGCTGGAACAGTTCGGTCTGATGGATCTTCAGCATCGAGACATCCTGTCCGAGGGTCTCGCGCCGGCGGACCTTTTCGACGAAGGTTTCATAGAGGTCTTTGTGATCCTCCAGATCGAGCCGCAGCCGCGTGTAGCGGTCCTGGAACTGGTCGTCGTCCCATACACCCATCCGCTCCGCCAGAACTTTCAGGCGCTTCAGCGCGTAGCCGGACTGCCGGGGCGATCCGGAACCGATCCGCTCGAAGCTCAGCAGGGCCTTGGCCATTGTCCAGCCCTGGTTGATCTGCCCGACCAGATTGTCCTTTGGCACGCGGACATTGTCGAAGAAGGTCTCGCAGAACTCGTCCGCCATGTCGATGTTGGTGATCGGACGGACGGTGATGCCAGGCGTGTCCATCGGCACGAGCAGGAAGCTAATCCCGTCCTGCTTCTTGGCCTGCTTGTCAGTGCGGACGAGCAGGAAAATCCAGTTCGCATCCATTGCCAGCGAGGTCCAGATCTTCTGGCCGTTCACCACCCAGTGCTCGCCGTCAAGCACGGCTTCGGTGCGGAGCGACGCCAGATCGGAGCCGGCGTTGGGCTCGCTGTAGCCCTGGCACCAGATATGCTCGCCGGACAGTATCCTGGGCAGGAAGAATTGCTGCTGATCGGGCCGGCCGAACTTTATCAACAGCGGGCCGATCATGGTCATTCCCATGTCGTTCAGGCGCGCGCAGCCGTGGCGTTCCTTTTCCTCCAGGAAAATGAGCTGCTTGCTGGCGGAAATGCCCATCCCGCCGAATTCCTTCGGCCAGTTCGGCGCCAGCCAGCCCTGCTGCGCCAACTTCATATACCAGGGCTTGTTGTCCTTGAAGTGCAGCCGACTCGGCGGATTGCGGATCTCCGCCGGGTAGTTCGCCTCGATCCAGCCGCGGACATGGGTACGAAACTGGTCGTCGGAGAGTGCGTCGAGGTCCTGTTCAGCCGTGGTCAAGGCGGTCATCGATGGGTTCCCCCGGGCCGTGAGCGGTTTATTTGCAGGCACACAAGCACGATCTTCCGTCAGGGGCCAGATCCGCGTGCGGGCGCGTTGGTGGGCCCGATCAGATCAGTAGCGTTGCACGCTGCGGCGCTTCCTGCTGAACAGGCGACTGTTCCAGGCGGCGCACGCCACACGCAAGCAAGAAATTCGCGGTCGCATCGTAGATGGCGGGCTTACGCGTTCGATCGTCATCATCGCCTAACGGTATGAAGATGACCGTCTCATACCGCGCGCGCGTCAGCAATACACGATAGGTATTGATCTGGTTTGCGATTGCTTCCGGTTGACGGGATAGCTGCCAATCGGTACCGCGAAAATTGCGCACACGCCAGTCTGCTCGGCCGGCCTCACGGATGAGATCGGCGTCCCAACACAGGCCGACGTAGTCAAGCTCCAGACCCTGACAGCTAAATTCCGTCGCCAGCATCTCCAGTGCATCCGATGCGCGGACGTCCTCAGGGTATCGATCCAGAAACCAGTGAGCGACTGCAGATGCGTCCATATGGGGCAGTTCGATACCCAATCCTTCGGCTCGCAACCGCGCGGCGCCTGAACTGGCCAGCAGGCCGGCCCGCCGCAATCCCCTGGCATGTGCCCGCAGCCAGCCGCGCATGGCGACGGCATCCCGGGTGAGGAGGAAGGGGACGCCGCCGGCGTCCGTTGCCATCGTTCGTGCCTGGTCGGCGCAGCCTGCCAAAACCAGATCTACCCAGCCGGCCGCCGCCGGGCTGCGGATCTGGCGTAGAGGAACGTCCAGGTGGAGTGCGGCAACGGCCTGTAAGTCTGTCAGTGCGCCCAGGCGCTGGCGTATATCCGTCGTTTGCAAAAGGTCGGACGCTGCCCGGATGCGCCAGGCGATCCCATCGGCCTCACACTGACGAAGGGCATTGCCCCACTCGGCAAGGCCACCTTCGCCCGAATGAATTTCCTGGCCGCCACCCACCAGGCAAACGACGGCGCTGAATCCGTCGTGCCGCGCCATTGCCTCCAGAATGTGAGCCGGTTCGGACCGTGTGAGGTTGATTGCCTTGTCGCGCGTCTTCGCAACAGCCCAGGCTGCTGACCAGCAACGCTGCGCCTCATCGACCACCACGATACGCTCTGCCGGCGCGTGCATTGGGTTCGCCACATAATGATCGCGGAACTTTGGCAGGCCTTGAATGGCGGTCAGCATTTTCCGTCTGGCATCGCCGCGGTTGCCGCCTGCATCGACGGCGTCCCGCGTCAGCGCTTCGCGCAATACGTGAACCAGGGTTGGATTGCCGGTCAGGTAAGTGCCACGACCAGCTTGCTCGCCGCCAAAGATCGTATTGAGGCCGCAAAGGGTTTTCCCGGCGCCCGGGATTCCGGTGACAAACAGGACCAAACGCTCGTTCTGAGCACGGGCCTGCTCGATTTCTGCGAGTATTGCGTCTGTTGTCGCAGTCAAATTGCTCGCGTCGCTGCGCGCGGCACGCATGTCGGCCACGTTGTGCTTCGCGTATAACATGCAGGCTGCGTCGACGATCGTCGGCACTGGTTTGTAGGGGGCGCGGAGCCAAGCATCAGCGTCGAGCGGCTGCGCAATTCTTGTCGTCAAAACCGTGAGATCTTGCAACAAAGACGGTAGAGTCTGTGGGGTTGCATCCAACGGTGGGGAAACGCCATGGCCCAGAATGAGGGGCAGATGTGTCGGCCCCGCGGGCGCGTGTTCCGTGAGCAGAATGGGTATGATAGGATTCCGGCGGGAGCCGGCGTGGAAATCATGCAGGTCGATCGCGTAATCCTCGACCTGACGGCGGTCAGCCGGACTGTGCGCGGTGCTGCTGGCCTTGATTTCGAGAACAAAGATAGCGTTTGCGGTCAGCAGGATCACATCCGGCCGGCGACCCAGACGCAGCATCGGATATTCTAGTAAAACACGCCATCCGGCCGCTGCCGGTAACGCGGCCAAGGCCGGCCGGAGCATCAAAATCGTTTCGGCCCACGCTCGGATTTGTTGCGCCTCGTTGATACGGAAATGCCGAACCTGAGCGACCGCGAGCGTGCCAATTATGTCAGCCGGTGGGGTGGTCAGGAACGCGTCAACTGAGCCAGACCAAAATGAGCTCATCACGGATCCGGAATCACAACAGATTTCCTCACGGCATAATACCGATCACTCGGCGGGGTGACGTCGTCTGCGCGGAAGGCCGTTTTTATTCCGTAACGGATAGATCCCGGGTGTCGACGCCCTGAGTATTCCTTCACAGCTAGCGTGATGGGCTTATGCCCGCAGCACCCGGTAAGGTGACGCTCCGCCATGAATTGTTGACAGACGCGCGTTTGGTCAGGCCTGTGCCGCACTCGTGACTCGATGCCTATACAAACGGCGCCGGCTTCGCCTCCCGGAACGGCGTGTTGGTTTCGGCCAGTTGGCGCAGCAGGCGGGATGGCGCCCAGCGTTCACCGTATTGCTGATGCCAGGAGGCTATCTGGGCATAAACGTTCTTCACGCCGATACCGTCGGCCCAGTACATCAGGCCGCCACGGTAGCGGGGGAAGCCGAAACCGTGCAGCCACATGACGTCGATGTCGCTGGCCCGGTATGCCTTGCCCTCTTCAAGGATGCGGCAGGCTTCGTTGACCGAGGAGAACAGCAGACGCTGCAGGATTTCCGTTTCGGTGAAGGATTTCTGCGGGATTCCCAGTTCGGCGGCCGTCGCCTTGATAATGGCGGCAACCTCGGGATCGGGATGCGGTGTGCGATCGCCTTTTTCGTAGCGATACCATCCGGCCCCGGTCTTCTGACCATAACGCCCCAGTTCGACCAGTTTGTCGGCGATCGGCAGTTTTCGATAGTTCGGGTTTGCCGCCGCCCGCCGCTTGCGTCCTTCGGCGCCGATGTCGAGGCCGGCGAGGTCGCCGACAGCGAATGGTCCCATCGGGTAGCCGAAGTCGACCATCACCTTGTCGACCTGTTCGGGGAGGCAACCTTCCTCCAGAAGGATAACCATTTCGCTATTGAACGGAGCGCGCGAACGGTTGGCAACGAAACCATCAGTGTTGCCGGCCATAGCCGAGATTTTTCCAATTCGCCGTCCGAGCGCCATGGCGGTCAACAGGGTTTCCGGGGAGGCTTTTGTTGGACGGACGACCTCCAGCAGCTTCATGACGTTGGCGGGCGAGAAGAAGTGGGTACCGGCGATTTTTTCCGGGCGCGCGGTGACCGATGCCAGTTCGTCCATGTCGAGCGCCGAGGTGTTTGAGAACAGGAACGCACCCGCGTTCATGACCTGGTCGAGCTTTTCGAACACCGGTTTTTTCACGTCCATCCGCTCGAACACCGCTTCGACGACCACATCGCAGTCCTTGATGTCGTCATAGCCGGCGACCGGATTGATGCGGGCGAGCCGCCGTTGCATTTCGTCTTCGGCCAGGCTGCCGCGCTTGACCGAGGTGGCATAGTTGTTGCGGATACGCTCCATACCGCGATCCAGCGCTTCCTGGGTCGCATCCATGATTTTCACGTCGTAACCGAAATCGGCGAACGACATGGCGATGCCGCCGCCCATCGTGCCGGCGCCGACCACGGCCGGAGCCTTGAAGTCATAGGGGGCCAGGGTGGCAGGAAGGTCCGGCAGCTTGGCGACCTCCCGTTCAGCGAAGAACACATAGCGCAGCGCCTTCGCCTCATCCGCGTTTTCGAGTTCCGCAAACAGTTCGGCTTCCCGCTGCATGCCCTGATCGAATGGCAGGGTGCAGGCGGCCTCCACCGCCGCGATGCAGTTATACGGCGCATTCTGGTTACGTGCCCGGCGGGCTATGGATTTGCGGATGGCGTCGAACACGCCCGGTTCGGCCGTGACTGTTTTGTCGCGGACCCGCGGCAGCGGCCGGACGTCGGCGATCTTGCGCGCGAACGCCACTGCCGCCTCGCGCAGACTGGCGCCTTCGGGGAGAACTTCGTCGATGATGCCAAGTTTGCCCGCTTCGGCGGCCGGAACGTGGCGACCGGAGGTGATCATCTCGACAGCGGTTTGTGCGCCAACGAGGCGAGGCAGCCGCTGAGTCCCGCCGCCGCCCGGCAGGATGCCGATCAAGACCTCGGGGAGGCCGACCTTCGCGGAGGGAACGGCGATCCGATAATGGCAGGCCATGGCGTTTTCCAGGCCGCCGCCGAGGGCGTAACCATGGATGGCGGCGACGACGGGCTTGGGGCTGGCATCGAGCACATCGTAGGTGCGTTCACCGATCGGTGCACGCTTGCGGTTGGTGCCGAAGCCGCGGATATCGGCGCCGGCGATGAAGCTGCGGCCATCCCCCATCAGCACCATGGCCTTGATCGCCGGGTCCGCATTGGCTTTGTTGAGGCTGTCGATGATGCCTTCGGACACGCCCGGTCCAAGCGCATTGACCGGCGGATAGTTGACGATGATGACGCCGATATCGCCGTCTTTTTCGAGCCGGACGACCGGGGAGTCTGACATGGCACGCGTTCCTCTCGTGGTTGCGCACACGATAAGCCCGGTCGCACGGCGCGTCCACGCAGCGACCCGTGCAGGCACACACGTGTCGGACTCTCTCGTCCCTGGATCATCAGTTTGGAACACCATACGGACTCGCCGTATGGTCGGGAACGCGCGGTCGTGGGCCGCGTTCACGAAACGGCGGCGGTATGGCCCCAGAGGCCCGTTCAGGCCAGGAACGTGCGTTGCGATGACACGGTGTTGCCGAACCGTTCCTGTCTAAACCCTGAAGAGCATCGACTCATCGACACCCCGCGCCCCAGATCGCGCTCTACGTCATTTCGTGTTCCAAAAACGGGTCGGGTTGGACATCGTGCAGCGGCGTGTCCGCGACACCCCATTCCCGCGCCAAGTTATGCGTATGCACGGACGTGCCACCGCAGCGCCGCAGCACCTCTAGCGCACTCTCTTCCGCCGCTGCGCTCGGTGTACAGACCCATAGCACGAGTCCACCCGACGCGAGTTCAGTTTCGATTCTGGCGGCATGATGGTGTGCGACCGCACCAAACAGCAGCACGCCCAGGCCGGCGCCGATCGCGCCGCCAAGGACGGTGACACCGATCGCGGTGGCAAGGGCACCCCCGGCTGCCGCTGCGGCCCATGCGCCGGCAAAACCGCCGATTTCCAGTGGCACCGAGATCGCAACGACTTCTGCTTCGATCAGCGAGCCGTGCGCAGCGAAGGCGGACCGTAGCGCCGATGGGTCGTCTGCGATCATTTCAGCCGAACGATGAGGTGCACCAGTTTCGCCTGGCTGCGCCTTTTCAACACGCAGCACGGAGATCGCGGCACGATTTACTCCGGAAAGTTCCAACTGTTCCACCGCGATTTCCAGCGCACCCTCGGTAAGGAAAACGCCCACCGCCTCGCGCACGGTGTAATGCCTTGTGCCAATCGCGTCCGTGCTGTCGTCCATCGGGATACGACCTTTCGTTCAACCAATTCGTCACGCCGCTTTCCAGCGCGTCTGCTGAATGGCCCCACCAAAACCAAGCCAGCGGATAAAACCGACAGTTGCTTCCGTCAGGTTTTATCCACCAGGGCGGGCCGGACCGCCTGTTGACTACTTGTTGGGCTGAACGCCGGGCGACACGCCCTCGCTCTTTTCGTCCTTCTTCGCCGGGATCGACGCTCCGGATTCATTCAACGCCGTCACTTCGGTGATCGAATACGGGCCGATCATCATCTCGGTATCGTGCCCCTTCTTATCCTTCGCGCGAACCAGAAACGAACCAGGCGTGATATGGATGTCGGTGTAGCCGGCCTTTGTCAGGTCCTGATGCAGGTCCTGCTCGACCTGCGCCGCGTCGGGCGCCGTCTTGGCAGCAGCGCCGGTCGTGGTGGTCGCTGCGAGTGCCGGAACAGCGAACAGGCAAGCTGCGGCGATCGCCGGGATAGAGAATTTGCGCATGAATGTCTCCTGGAGTCAGGTCGTTACGAAGTCAGATGGGTTTCACAACCCGGAACGGCCGCTTGACCATCCGCTTCAGGGTATTCGGGCCTTCGTTTGTCTGATCCAAAGTCAGGCCGTTCCCGAGCGAGCGTGATCTGACTGCAGAACACACATCGGGACAACAGTTCCCCAATTACGCAAACGCGCGGTAACGCCGGACTTCGGTAGACGATCGAAAGCTGGTGCTGCCGTGCATCCCGCGACAGGATCGGAAACTACTCATTGGGCAGCGTGAGCACTGCGGCGCCCGGCGCACCGGGGATACCGGCGACCGGGATCACCCTTTCAACGCCCTTAAAGCACCGCCTCCGCCACCACCCGCAGCACGTCGATGCCGGACCCTTTCAGCACCATCGTCCCGACATGGCCAGCCTTCGCCACATCCTTCCACGCTTCCAGCCGGTCCCTGATCCGCTCCGCCGGTCCGCACAGCGAAATCGCATCAATCAGCGAATCCGGCACCGCCGCGGCCGCCTCGTTCTTCTTGCCATCCAGGTAGAGATCTTGAATCGCCTTGGCTTCGCCTTCGAAGCCCATCTTGCTGATCATATCGTTATAAAAATTTTTTGACCGCGCCCCCATCCCGCCAATATACAGCGCCAGTTCCGGCCTTATCGCATCGCGGCACGCCGCCACATCCGGCCCCATCTTGGCCCGCACGAACGGCGCGGTATCGAACCCCTCCATCGTCTTGCCCACCTTCTTCCGGCCCTCCAGCGTCGGACCCGTCACCACATCCGGCGCATCCGGCGAGAAGAAGATCGGCAGGTTGCCGTCCGCCACCTCGCCCGCCACGCGCAGCCCGGCCGGTGTGATCGACGCCGTGTAGAACGGCACGTCCGGATCGCCATGCGCGATGCTGCGCAGCGGCTTGCCTAGGCCACTGGCATCCGGTCCGTCATACGGGATGGAATACTGCTCGCCGTGGAACTCCAGCGGCTTCTCGCGCGCCAGAATCTGCTTGATGATCGCAATATACTCGCGGGTGCGCTGCATCGGCTTGCCGAACGGCACGCCGTGCCAGCCCTCGATCACCTGCGGACCGGACGGCCCGATCCCGCACAGGAACCGGTTGCCCGACAGCGCCTGCAACGACAGCACCGTCATTGCCGCACACGCCGGCGTCCGCGCCGGCATCTGCATGATCCCCGTCCCTGCCTTCATCTTTGTCGTGCGGGCCAGAATCCAGGCGACGGGAGACACCGCATCGGTGCTGTACGCCTCCCCCGTCCAGGCCTGGCTGAAGCCCATCTGTTCGGCTTCCAGGATCATGTTCATGTCGAGTTTCGGGTGCGGCCCCGACATGCCTACCGTCATTCCAAGCTGCATGGTCAACGAACCTTTGCTATGACGCTGTCACGGAACCGTCGCAGATTGCCGACGGTCGCCTCGGCATCCGCGCCGAACAGGCCGAAATCGAAGAAACCGACGCCGACATCCTGCAGCGCCTTGATATCGCCAACGTAATCAGCCGCCCCACCGGTGAACAGCTTGCGCTCCCCGTCTACGGTGCCCTTCGGCTGAGCCTCCGGATTCGACGAAACACGATACGCCAGGCCGACGGCCGCTGGATCACGCCCGGCCTTCTCCGTTAGCCCGTGCAGTTTCGCCACCCCCGCCTTGAACCGCGTCAGCGTGTCCATCGGGAACTGTGGGTTCGTGCCGATCGGGTACCAGGCGTCGCCATAGGCCGCCGTCCGCCGCAGCGCCGGCCCGCTCTCACCGCCGACCCAGATCGGGATCGATCCCTGCGGCGGTTTCGGCGGAAACAGCACGTCCTTGAACTGCACGTATTTGCCGTTGAACGCAGGCTTGTCCGCCGTCCACAGTTCCTTGCAAACCGCCATGAACTCGTCGGTCACGGCGCCCCGTTCGGCGAACGGCAGTGCGCCGATCGCAACGAACTCCTCCTCGCACCAGCCGGCACCGATCCCCAGTGTCAGCCGTCCCTTCGACAGGAAGTCGATGGTCGCCAGAATCTTCGCCGTCAGCACCGCCGGCCGATGCGGCACGACCATCACCGACGTGACGATCCGCAGCTTCGACGTCGCCGCCGCGATGAACGTCGCCGCCGTCAGTTGCTCCAGCCTAGGCGCCGCCGCCCCGGACGGAAACTCGCCCGAATCGGAATACGGGTACCGCGACGCAATGCTGGTCGGGATCATCACGTGATCGCTGACAGTGACGTAGTCGAACCCCAGAGCCTCGGCTTCCGTGGCGATTTTCAGCAGGCTGTCCGGCTCGATCAACGGTCCGCTGGTTGGGGCGCTGCAACCGATCTGCATTCGTTCCTCCTGCCTGGATTGTGTTATGAAACCCGATAGCACACGATAAGCTGGCAAGAGGCAACCGGGAGCGTTCCAACGATGGATTTCGGCCTGCACATCGGCACCCGCGGCTGTATGACCACGCGCGACAACATCATGGCGATGGCTACCAGCGCCGAGGCCGCCGGCTACGCCATCATCGGCGTCGCCGACCACCTCATCGTTCCGGTTCAAACCGGCGTCCGCTACCCATATTCCACCACCGGCGAGTGGCCGGGCGCGCAAACCGGGGAGTGCTTCGACGCCATCGCCACGCTGACCTTCCTCGCCGGTTTCACCAACAAAGTTAGGCTGCTGACTTCGGTCCTGGTGGTCCCGTACCGCCCCGCCGTGCTGACCGCCAAACTGTTCGCCACCGCCGACGTGCTGTCCGGCGGCCGGGTCATCGCCGGTGTCGGATCGGGCTGGATGAAGGAGGAATTCGAAGCGCTTGACACGGCACCCTTCGCCGCCCGCGGCGCGGTGACCGACGAGTACATCCAGGCCTGGAAGGCGCTCTGGACGCAGGACAGGCCTGCTATTGACGGCACCCATGTCCGCTTCAGCAACGTGCTGGCGAACCCGAAGCCGGTTTCAAAACCTTACCCGCCGATCTGGGTCGGCGGTGAAAGCGCACCCGCCATCCGCCGCGCCGTTGCTGTCGGTAACGCCTGGTATCCCGGATCAGGACAGAACAATTCCCAGGTCATGCTGAACAGTCCCGCTCTGCTGAAGGCCGGCATCGATAAGCTCAGTCGTGCGGCCGAGGCGAACGGTCGCGACCCCGCCACGATCGACATCGCCTATCTCTGGTTCATGCCGCCGGAATGGGTCGCGAAAACCAACAACGAGGGCGGCCGCCAGCTCTTCACCGGCACCGCCGACGACATGCTGCAAGACGCCGCCGCCTTCGCCGCAATCGGTGTCAAGCACTTGATCATCTACGCCCAGCAGCCCACCATCAAGGCAACACTCGACGTCCAGCAACGCTTTGCCGAGGACGTAGTACGGAAGTTCGCATGATTGATCTGACCTGGCTGGAATCCGCGCCGCTGTCCGAGTTGATGGCGCGGGCTGCGGTGAAGCGCGACGAGGCATTTGGCCGCGCTGTCTCGTACTCGCGGAAAGTGTTCATCCCGCTGACCAAACTGTGCCGCGACGTCTGCCACTACTGCACCTTCGCCGAACGGCCGCGCGCCGGGCATGCCGCCTACCTGTCGGCGGATGAGGTCCTGGCAATTGCCCGCGCCGGTGAGGCCGCGGGTTGCACTGAGGCGCTGTTCACGCTCGGAGACAAGCCCGAACTCCGCTATCGCGCCGCTCGGGAAACGCTCGCCGAACTCGGCCACGAAACCACCATCAGCTATCTGCGGGCGATGTGCGCGTTGGTGCTGAAGGACACCACACTGCTGCCGCACGTGAACCCCGGCGTCATGACGCGCGCGGAAATCGCCAGCCTGCGCGAGGTGTCCGCCAGCCAGGGGATCATGCTCGAATCCACCAGTGAACGGTTGTGTGAGCCGGGTGGTGTTCATTACGGCTCCCCCGACAAACGGCCGGCGGTTCGGCTGGAAACCTTGCGGCTGGCCGGCGAACTGGCGGTACCGTTCACCACCGGCATCCTGATCGGCATCGGTGAAACGCGCGCGGAACGGTTGGACGCGCTGACGGCGATCCGCGATCTGCACGCGGAATTCGGCCACATCCAGGAAGTGATCGTACAGAATTTTCGGGCAAAGCCCGATACGAAACTGGCCAACGCTGATGAACCCGACCTGCTCGACCTGCTGTGGACGATCTCCGCCGCGCGCCTGATCCTGCCGGCGGATGTGCATGTTCAGGCGCCGCCAAACCTGTCACCCGGCGTCTATCAGAAGCTGATCGGCGCCGGCATCGATGACTGGGGCGGCGTCTCGCCGGTCACGCCCGATCACGTCAATCCTGAAGCGCCCTGGCCGGAACTGGAGGCTTTGGGTCTGCGAACGGCGGAGATGGACAAGATCCTGGTGCCGCGGCTGCCCGTCTACCCGGCCTGGATGGCCGACACCAAACGATGGCTGCACCCCAAGGTCGCCACCAGGGTGCTGCAATCCGCCGACGCCGAGGGCTGGGCGCGCGACGACGACTGGGCGCCCGGCCTGACCTTCGCGCCGAAGCCGCGCAGCGTTCTGCTTTCACATGTCGACCCGGCACTGGCCAGAATCGTCGATCGCGCCACGTCCGGCAAACGCCTCGACGAACCTGAAATCGTCCGTCTGTTCGGCGCCCGCGACGCCGACTACGAACATGTCACCACTGTCGCCGACGAACTGCGCAAAGCTGTCAGCGGCACCACGGTTCGTTACGTCGTCAATCGCAATATCAACTACACCAACATCTGTTATTACCGCTGCACGTTCTGCGCGTTCTCCAAAGGCAAGACGCACGAGGCGCTGCGCGGCACCCCCTACGACCTCGAAATGACGGAAATCGTCCGCCGCAGCCAGGAAGCGTGGGACCGAGGCGCCACCGAGGTCTGTCTACAGGGCGGTATTCATCCGGATTACACCGGCGAGACTTATGTTTCGATTTGCAAGGCGATCAAGGCCGCGGTGCCGGGGATGCACATCCATGCCTTCTCGCCGCTGGAGGTGACGCAGGGCGCGGCGACGCTGGGACTGAGCTTGACCGACTTCCTGGTGCGGCTGAAAGAGGCCGGGCTGGGGACGTTACCGGGCACGGCGGCAGAAATACTGGATGATGAAATCCGGGCAATTATTTGTCCGGACAAGATCAATACGCAGCAATGGATCGATGTGGCGAGGGCAGCGCATGCGCTGGGGCTGCGGACGACGTCTACCATCATGTATGGGCATGTCGAAAGTCCGCTGAACTGGGCACGGCATTTGCTCGTCTTGCGTGACCTGCAGGCGGAGACCGGCGGCTTCACCGAGTTCGTTCCGCTGCCGTTCGTGCACATGGAAGCGCCGATGTATCTGCGCGGCATGGCGAGGAAGGGGCCGACGCTGCGCGAGGCGGTTCTGATGCATGCGGTGTCGCGGCTGGTGCTGCATCCGCTGATCACGAATATCCAGACCTCCTGGGTGAAGATGGGGCCGGAGGGTGCGGCGATGTGCCTGAACGCCGGGGCCAACGACCTGGGCGGCACGCTGATGAACGAGAGCATTTCGCGGGCTGCCGGGACTCAGCATGGGCAGGAATTCCCGCCCGAGGCGATGGAGCAGCTGATCGGCTCGCTCGCTCGCTCACCGGTGCAGCGGGACACGCTGTATCGCCCGGTTGGCAATGAGCGGCGGGTGGTGTCGTTCAACGCGGCCGAGTTGGCGCCGGTCGTGCAGACACCGCCGCGCAAAGTGCTGGCTGAATAGTCGGTATTAAAGGCCAAACTGCTCCAGCAGAACCAGCGTTCGTGTCGGCATCCGCGGCCGCCCCGTTACAAACGCCCGCAGGTCCGCCGGATGGTCGATATCCAGACCGATCCCCGGCAGCCGCACGATCACCGGCTCGATCCCCTGCGCGCGCGCTGCCATCAGATGCGGAAAGTAGCTGTCGTCGCCAAACCGCAGCGGCACTGAGAATGGCGGCGCGCAAAGCACCGCGTTAGAGCCGAGTTCGTCATGCGCCGGCACGATGGTGAACGACGGCGCCGCCGCGCACGACGACACCACGGCATCAATCTCGGCGGACGTCACGCGCGGAATATCGCCGGGCACCGTGAGCAACGCGCCCCTTCCCTCCGCCGCCAGCACGCGAGCCATGCCGTTGACGGCTCCGGTGTGGCCATCGAGCGCCCCGTCGGTCACGACCCGAGCCCCGTATCGCAACGCCAAATCGGCCGCCACCGGATCGACGGTGTTAACCAGGATTCCCGCCAGCCGCGAAGCGCCCGCCAGCGCCGCCAGCACATCCTCCAGCATCGTCGCCGCGAGCACTTCGCGCTGCCCCGGGGTCAGTATTGACCCCGTCCGGCTTTTCGCGCCCGTGAACGCCTTGACCGGCACGCACGCCCAAACATCCGTCATCGACTGGTGTCGTTCATCGATGGCCGCGATGGCGCAGACCACGCATCTCACGCCGCCGCAGGGTTGCCGCCGCCTCCAAAACGATTTTTGCCAGCGCCTCGCGATCCTCGATCGTTGTCATAAGAGTTTGCGCCAGGGTGACCCGCGCATCAATCGAGACCACTTCCGCCATATCTGCATGATCAATCACATAGCCATCCAATAGACTGGCATAGCGCTGCGCAACGGTACCGGCGGATGGGTCCAGTCCCAGTTCGGCCATCATTTTCGCCGTCGGCCCTTTCACCGCTCGGCCGGCGATAATCGGGGAAACCGCAATGATCGGCGCCTTGCACGCTGTCAGTGCCTCGCGTACGCCGGGAATAGCCAGGATCGGCTCGACGCTGATGAACGGATTGGATGGACAGATGACAACCGCCTCGAGCGCAGGGTCCGCCAGTGCGGCGATGAATGTCGGGTGAGGCCTGGCCGCCCCGGCGCCCTGAAACTGCAACTGGCTCACCACGGGTTCACACCTGCGACGGACGAAATATTCCTGGAAGTCCAGCCACCCCAAATCCGTCAGAAGGCGGGTCCGCACCCGATCGTCCGTCATCGGCACGACCGCAGGCGCCACGCCCATGCGGCGGCACAGGTCGGCGGTTACGGCGGACAGACCCTCCCCCGCCTTCAGGCGTCGCGTCCGCTCGACATGCAGCGCAAGATCGCGATCGCCGAGGCGGAACCAGGTTTCGCCTCCCAATGCTTCGAGCGTTTCCATGAACGACCAGGTCTCATCATGGCGACCCCATCCCACTTCACGATTGGCCACTCCGGCCAGCGTATACGTGACGGTGTCGATATCGGGGGAAATCGACAAGCCCAGGTGTTCGAAGTCGTCGCCGGTATTGACGACCACCAGCAGGTTCTCAGCCGGCATGATCCGAGACAGCCCAAGGGCCAGCTTGGCGCCCCCTACCCCGCCGGACAAGGCGATGATCACTGGAACAGATCCTCCTCAGGCGGCCGTATCAGGTCCGCGACAGGCATATTCGGCGCGTTCCAGGTCAGGCCACGCACGACGACAACAGGCTGGGCCTCCGCAGCCTGACCCTGCAGCAGGGACGCGGCAGCGGCAATCTCATCCGCGAAGCCAATGATACTGACTTCAAGGATGCGGCCGAACAGATCCGGTTGGCCGCGCAGGTCGAGCAGCGACGGGATTCCGGCGGAACCGATCGCGACGCCGGCGGTACCGCGGCGCCACGGACGGCCGAAGCTGTCGCTGATCACGACGCCCACGTTCGCGAGGCGGGCGAGTTCGCGGCGTATTGCCTCGGCTGAGCCGTCCGGGTCAAGCGGCAGCAGCAAGGCGCGATGGCGTCCGTCGGCTTCGGCCACATTGGACTGATCGACGCCCGCATTGGCCATAACGAACCCGAGACGATGCTGCATGATCATCAGGTTCGGCCGGCTGCGGACGACTTTGGTGGATTCCGAAAGGACGACTTCGACGATCCTCGCGTCTTTGCCAACTTCAGCGGCCAACCTGATGGCTCGTTCGGACGGCACGACATCAGCGAGATCAACCGTGCGGTTTTCGGCTTTCGAGACGATTTTTTGCGCGATGACCACGACGTCGCCGTCTCTCAGGGTCTGACCGGCCCGCTCCAATCCGGTCAGGATCAGCGCGGGCAGATCATCTCCGGCCCGCACCATGGGCAGGCCTTGTATCGCGAAAAGCTCCAGACGAGCGGTCATGTTATCCGAAACGTTGGCGCAGCTTCGGCAGCACCAGGTCGCCATAGATCTTCAGAAACCGAGCCTGGTCGTTTCCAGGTGCATGGAACACCAGATGCCGGAAGCCCATATCGATGTAGGGTTTAATCTTCTCGATGTGTTCGTCTGGATCGGACGACACGATCCAGCGGCTGGCCGCCCGGTCGATGGGCAAGGCGTCGGCCAGTCGCTCCATTTCCTGCGGATTATGGACCGTCACCTTTTCTTCAGGGGTCAATGCCAGAGCCGCCCAGATACGGGTGTCCTCGAGTGCCCGTTGTTTATCGGTATCAAAGGAGACTTTCATCTCGATCATACGATCAAAGTCCGGTTTCGGCTTTGAAGACAGCGCGAGGCCTTCAGCCACATTCGGGAGCAGCGTTTCGGTGTAAAGGTCCCACTTCTTGCCGCTGGTGCAGATGAACCCGTCGGCCATCCGGCCGGCATATTTGGCGATCTGCGGACCCGCGGCGGCAACGTAGATCGGCAGAAAAGCGCCGGGTTTGTCATAGATCGTGGCGCTCTGGGTCTTATAGTACTCGCCCTCGAACGTCAGGTGATCCTCGGCCCACAGCTTGCGGATCAGGGTGATTGCCTCGCGCAGGCGGGCGAAGCGTTCCTTCATTTCGGGCCATACCATTCCGGTTGACGGGACCTCGTTGAGGCCCTCTCCGGTGCCGACGCCGAGAATGACGCGGCCGGGGAACATCGACCCCAATGTGCCGAAAACCTGGGCAACCACCGAGGGATGGTACCGAAATGTTGGGGTGAGAACGCTGGTACCCATGACGATCCGCTGCGTACTCGCTCCCAGGGCACCGAGCCAGGCCAGAGCGGACGGCGCATGCCCATCCGTATGTCGCCATGGCTGGAAGTGGTCGCTGACGAAAACGGAGTCAAACCCCGCATGCTCCGCAGCGACCGAAAAATCCAGCAGCAATCGGGGTGCGAACTGCTCTGCCGACGCTTTGTACCCGAGCTTCAAGGTCATGGACCGAATCTCCTACTGTTGGTGCTACGCTACCGCCGACGCCGTGTCGCGGCAATCCGCGGCGGGTGCGCGCCTGCCGTGCGGGGAATATGCGCATGTGGTGACAGTTGTTTAGGCGAGCCGGGTGCGGCGCCTAATGGCGGCGCCCGTGCGACGGCGATGTTGCGATGCGGCATAGCACTTGCGTTGACGGTCGTTATGCTGCCCAGCCAGGAATCTGCGTGAAAGTTCTGTTAGCCGACGACGACGCTGAACGGTCAGGCGCGGTTGCGCACGTCCTGGCGGCAGATCCCGATCTGACGGTCGTTCGGCTGAGATTGAACCAATCGCTAGCTGAGGCGGTTGACGCGTTGGCACCGGACGTGGTGCTCGTGGATATGGCGCGCCCGGACCGCGATGCGCTGGATGGCATTCGCCAGGTTGCAGCGCATAATGCGCGGCCGGTCGTTTTGTTCGTTGACGAGGATGATCCCGCTTTCATGGAGGAGGCAATCAGCGCTGGCGTATCGTCCTACAACGCGATCGGCATGCCTCCGCCGGATGTGAAACCGATCCTGCGGGCCGCTGTGGCGCTGTTTCGGCGCCATCGGCAAGCGCGAGACGATCTGAGGCAGGCCGAGGATCGCCTGAACGAACGGTCTATCATCGACCGGGCGAAGGCCGTCCTGATCAAGCAGCGTCGGATGAGCGAACCCGACGCTTATAAGTGGCTGCGGCGCAAAGCGATGAGTGGCAGCCGGCGTATCGTCGACGTTGCCAGCGAACTCATCAAGGATATGAAAGGGGACGCCGGGTGAGCGAACCGATTCGGGTGGGCCTGTTGAGGCTGGTGGACAGCGCGCCGATTATCGTCGCGCAAGCCAATGGCTTGTTCCGCAACCAAGGCCTCGATGTGCAAATCCACATCGAGCCGTCGTGGTCGAACATCGTGGACAAGCTGTCTTATGGTGTGCTGGATGCTGCCGTGATGTTGCCGCCACTGGCGCTCGCCGCGTGCGCGGGGCTGCGTGGCCCAAAAGCCCGCCTGGTTGTGCCATTGTCGTTGAGCCAGGGGGGCAACGCCATCGTGGCGAGCAACGAGGCTGCCGTGAGCCTGACGGAGAATGGGGCGGCACCCCGACTTCGATTGCAGGAGTGGCTTCATCTTCAGCAGAACCGCCCGCGCTTCGCGGTGGTGCACGCTTTCTCCACCCACAATCTGCTGCTGCGCTACTGGCTGGCGTCCGGCGGCGTGGACCCGGACCGCGATATCGAAACCGTCGTGATCCCGCCTGAGAATGTCGTCGAGGCGCTGGCCGCGGGTGACATAACGGGATTCTGCGCCGGCGCGCCCTGGGGTGACGTGGCCGAACGCCAGGGGGTCGGACGCATCCTGATTGGCACGTCGTTGATCTGGCCGTTCCACCCGGAAAAATGCCTGTGCGCCAGCGAGGCCTGGGCCGACGCCAATCCGGAGCAGTTGAATCACCTGCTGCGCGCCGTGTTGCGCGCCCAGATAAGCTGCGACCGGCCCGAGGAAGCCCCCGCGATCGCCGCCCTGCTGGCCGATCCGAACGGACTCGGTCTGCCGGAGGAAGCAAGCCGCGCAGCGCTGCCCGGCGGATCGGGCGCCGAACTGATCCGCTTCTATACCCGCGAGGCCTGGTTCCCGGCCCGAGCGCACGCGAGATGGTTCCTCGGCCAGATGCAGCGCTGGGGCTGGCTGGAAGACCAGACCGACATAAACGCGCTGGCCGCCCAGGTATACCGCCCGGACCTGCTCGCGCCCGCGGTCGAGGGCGAGGGGCTTTATCCGGCCGCCGACCTGCCGGCGCTGGAGGGAACCGCGATGTTGCCGATGCCCGATGACGAGGCATTCGCACCTCGGGGACGCAACCGCAGCTGATCGCCGCGGTTGTGGCCGTTTATTTCAGCAATATGACAAATTTTTATCCATAAACTGTCTAATTTTTCGCCATAAATTAATAAAGTGATGGCGCCCCGCCCGATCGTCCGCCGTGACGGGCTTGGCACCATTCTTGCTTCGGTCGCTAACAGAGTTTCGTGAAGACTCTGCGGTCTGCCCAACGAAGAGCATGCACCGACCTTGAAGCGCTCGTGCTTCACGCTATCAACCGGCACGCCAAGGACGGCTTGCCCTCGCGAGTGTCAATCCTATGCACAAGGGCTTTCTCAAGGCCGGCCATTTGCCGACCCTGTTTGCGTCGTTCCTCTATTTCGATCTCAGTTTCATGGTTTGGGTGCTGCTTGGCCCCCTTGGTGTCGCCATCGCCAAGGCACTTCATCTCGACCCAGCCCACAAAGGCCTGATGGTCGCCACCCCGGTCCTGGCCGGCGCCGCCCTGCGGGTCGTTCTGGGCCTGCTGGTTGACCGGTTCAAGGCCAAGCGGGTCGGCATTGGCGCCCAGATCACCGTCATCGCCGGGCTGTTTACCGCCTGGCTCATCGGCATCGACAGCTTCGCCGCCACCCTCCTGCTCGGTTGCGTCCTTGGCCTCGCCGGCGCCTCGTTCGCCGTCGCGCTGCCGCTGGCCTCCGCCTGGTATCCGCCGGAATTCCAGGGCACCGCGCTGGGCATTGCCGGCGCCGGCAATTCGGGCACTGTGCTGGCCGCGCTGTTCGCCCCGGCGCTGGCCATCGCCTTTGGCTGGCAGAACGTTATCGGCCTGGCCGCGATCCCGCTGCTACTGACCCTGTGCATCTTCATCTTCGCTGCCAAGGACAGCCCGAACACCCCGGCTCCCAAGCCGCTGGCCGCCTATTTTGCCCTGCTCAAGGTCGGCGACTGCTGGTGGTTCATGTTCTTCTACAGCGTCACCTTCGGCGGCTTCGTCGGACTGGCCTCCTCGCTGACTATCTACTTCAATGACGCCTACGGCCTGCCGCCGGTCGTCGCCGGCTACTGCACCGCCGCCGTCGTGTTCGTCGGCTCGCTGGTTCGGCCGATGGGTGGCGCTGTCGCCGACCGTGTCGGCGGGGTCCGAGCACTGGTGGTGCTCTATGCGGTGGCCTCCGCCGCCTTCGCGACGATCTCGACCGGCCTGCCAACGATCTACCTGGCGATGCCGGTGTTCCTGATCGGCATGCTCGCCCTCGGCATGGGCAACGGGTCGGTGTTCCAACTCGTCCCGCAGCGCTTCAAGCGGGAGATTGGCGTGATGACCGGCCTGGTGGGCATGAGCGGCGGTGTCGGCGGGTTCTACCTCGCCTCCAGTCTTGGCTACGCCAAGCAGATCACCGGCAGCTACGGCCCCGGCTTCCTGGTCTTCGCCATGCTCGCCGCGCTGGCCCTGGTCGGCATCAGCGGGGTCCGCCGCCGCTGGCGCACCACCTGGGGCGAGCTTTACGGCGCGGCCCGCGTTTAACGGAGGACAGACCGATGAACATGATCTCTCCTCGCCGTTCCCGCCTGGTCCTGGTCGGCAACGGGATGGCCGGGGTGCGCGCCTTGGAGGAAATCCTCACTCGCGCCCCGCATGAGTTCGCGATTACCGTGTTCGGCGCCGAACCGTTCGGCAACTACAACCGCATCATGCTGTCGCCGGTGCTGGCCGGCGAGAAAACCTTTGAGGCGATCACCACCCACCCAAGATCGTGGTACGAAGAAAACGGTATCGAACTGATCGCGGGTGAGGCCGTGGCTGGCATCGACCGCGCCGCGAAGACGGTCACCGGCGGGCAGGGCACCACGCGTCGTTACGACGTGCTGCTGCTGGCGACCGGATCGAACCCGGTGATCATTCCGCTGCCGGGGCACAAACTGCCGGGGGTGATCGGCTTCCGCGACATCGCCGATGTCGAAACGATGCTGGCCGCCAGCAAGTCCCACAGCCACGCCGTCGTCATCGGCGGCGGCCTGCTCGGGCTTGAAGCCGCCAACGGCTTGGCACGCAACGGCATGGACACCACCGTCCTGCACATCATGCCGACGCTGATGGAACGCCAGCTCGATCCGGTCTCGGCCGGACTGCTGAAGGCGGACCTCATCAGCCGCGGCATCAAGGTCGTCACCGAAGCGAACACGAAAATAATCCACGGCGAACACCGGGTCGAGGCGGTGGAACTTGCCGACGGCACGCATTTGCCGGCCGATATTGTGGTGATGGCGGCGGGCATCCGGCCCAACGTCGCGCTGGCGAAGGAGGCGGGACTCGCCTGCGGCCGCGGCGTCCAGGTCGATGACGGCATGCGCACCAGCGACCCGGCGATCTTCGCGGTGGGCGAGTGCGTCGAGCACCGCGGCGCGCTGTTCGGCCTGGTGGCCCCGCTGTACGACATGGCGAAGATCCTCGCCGACCGGGTCACCCGGACCGCCGAAAGCGACTACCTGCCGTCGGTGACCGGGACGCGGCTGAAAGTCACCGGTATCGACATGTTCTCGGCCGGCGATTTCACTGGCGACGAAACGACCGACGACATCGTGTTCCGCGACGCCGCCCGCGGCGTGCACAAGAAACTGGTGATCCGCGACGACCGACTGATCGGCGCCGTGCTGTACGGCGAGGCCAGCGACAGTGCCTGGTATTTTGACCACATCCGCAACGGCACCGATATCTCGGCGATTCGCGACACGCTGGTGTTCGGGCCCTCGGTCGGCGGCGCCGGCACCCCCGGTGTCGAAGCCTTGCCTGACACGGCGGAAATCTGCGGCTGCAACGGGATCAGCAAAGGCGCCATCCTCGCCGCTATCGGCAAGCACAAACTTACCACGTTGGACGAGGTGCGCGCCCGCACCAAGGCCTCGGCGTCGTGCGGAACCTGCACCTGCAAGGTGGAATCACTGCTCGCGTACGCCCTTGGCGGTGCGTACGACGCCACGCCGAAGGTCAAGGCAGTCTGCAAGTGCACCACCACCGGCCACGACGCCGTCCGCCAGGCGATCCGAGCGCAGCGGCTGAAGACCATTCCGGCGGTGATGCGGGCGGTGGGCTGGACCACCCCGGACGGCTGCGCCAGTTGCCGGCCGGCGCTGAATTACTACCTGTTGTGCGAATGGCCAGGCGAATACATCGACGACTCGCGGTCCCGTTTCGTGAACGAACGAATGCACGCCAACATCCAGAAGGACGGCACCTACTCGGTCATCCCCCGCATGTGGGGCGGCGTCACCTCGTCATTCGAACTGCGGGCGATCGCGGACGTGGTGGACAGGTATCAAATCCCGACAGTGAAAGTGACCGGCGGCCAGCGCATCGATCTGCTGGGGGTGCGCAAGGAACAACTGCCCGATGTCTGGCGCGACCTGAACGCGGCCGGAATGGTCTCCGGCCACGCCTACGGCAAGGCGCTGCGCACGGTGAAGACCTGCGTCGGATCGGAGTGGTGCCGCTTCGGCACGCAGGATTCCACCGCCATGGGCATCGCACTGGAGAAAATGACCTGGGGATCGTGGACTCCGCACAAGACCAAGATGGCGGTGTCCGGCTGCCCGCGGAACTGCGCCGAGGCGACCATCAAGGACTTCGGCGTCGTCGCCACCGAAAGCGGCTGGGACCTGCATGCCGGCGGCAACGGCGGCATCAAGGTCCGCGTCACCGACCTGCTGGCGAAAGTCACCACCGAGGACGAGGTGCTGGAATACGCCGCCGCCTACATGCAGCTTTACCGGGAGGAAGCCTGGTATCTGGAACGCACCGCGCCCTGGATCGAACGTGTCGGCATCGACAGCGTGCGCACCCGCCTCAGCGACCCGGCGCTGCGCAAATCGTTGCAGCACCGCTTCATGGAAAGCCAGCGCCACGCGCAGACCGACCCGTGGGAGCAGCGCGCCGCCGGCGTGGACGCGCATGAATTCCGCGCTTTGGCGGCGGTGGAGTGACGGCGATGGATGGACAGATTTCGGTATGGACGGATGTCGGACAGCTCGACGATATTCCCAGGCTGGGTTCGCGCGTCGTCACCACGCCGGCGTTCGACATCGCGGTGTTCCGCACCGGTGACGACCGTATCTTTGCCTTGCATGACAGATGTCCGCACAAAGCCGGCAAACTGTCGCAGGGGATCGTGCACGACGAGTCGGTGACCTGCCCGCTGCACAACTGGGTCATCCGCCTCAGCGACGGGCTGGCGAAGGACCCGGACGAGGGCTGTTCCCGCACCGTTCCGGTCCGCCTTCGGAACGGACGCATTCTGCTGGCGGTGGGCGGGACATGACCGCGCCCGCCGCGGCGTCCGTTCACACCACCTGCCCGTATTGCGGGGTCGGCTGCGGCGTTGTGGCGCAGGCGGACGACACGATCAGGGCTGATACGCTGCATCCGTCCAATCGCGGCCGCCTCTGCTCCAAGGGCGCGGCCCTCGGCGCCACGCTCGACAACAGCACGCGGCTGACCGTCCCGACGATCGGCGGCCAGGCGGCGGGCTGGGACGAGGCGATGCAGCTTGTCGCCGACCGGTTCTGCGAGACGATCGCGCGGCACGGGCCGGACAGCGTCGCGTTCTATGTCTCCGGCCAGTGCCTGACGGAGGATTATTACGTTGCCAACAAGCTGATGAAAGGCTTCATCGGCAGCGCCAACATCGACACCAATTCGCGGCTTTGCATGGCGTCCTCGGTCGCCGGCCATGTCCGGGCGTTCGGCGAGGACGTGGTTCCCGGCATTTACGACGACTGGGAGGAAGCCGACCTTGTGGTGCTGGTGGGCAGCAATGCGGCGTGGTGCCATCCGGTGCTGCACCAGCGGCTGCAGGCATCCCGAACGGCGCACGGCACCAAGGTTGTGGTGCTGGACCCGCGGCGCACGGCGACTGCCGAGGCCGCCGATCTGCACATCCCGCTCGCGGCCGGCAGCGACGTGGCGCTGTTCAACGGCCTGCTGGCGCATCTGGATCGGGCGGGGAAGATCGACCATGAATGGGTCGAGCGCCACACAGCTGGGCTGGCCGAGGCGCTGGACGCCGCTTCGGGGTGCGGCACGGAAGCGGTGGCCGCCGCATGCGGTGTCGATCCGGAATTGCTGGAAGCATTTTTCGAAATGTTTGCCGGGACTGAACGGGTGATGACGGTGTTCTCGCAGGGGGTGAACCAGTCGTCTTCCGGCACCGACAAGGTCAACGCGATCATCAACTGCCATCTCGCCACGGGGCGCATCGGTCGGCCGGGTTCGGGACCATTCTCGGTCACCGGGCAGCCGAATGCGATGGGCGGGCGCGAGGTCGGCGGTCTGGCCAATCAACTGGCGGCGCATATGCGGTTCGACGATCCGGCCGACCGAGCGGCGTTGCAGGCGTTCTGGCGGGCGCCGGCGCTGGCGCCGAAACCGGGCCTGAAGGCGGTCGAGTTGTTCGACGCTATGCTCGACGGCCGTATCAAGGCGTTGTGGATCGTCGCCACCAACCCCGCCGCCAGCATGCCACGGGCGGGAAGGGTGCGGGCGGCACTTGAGGCGTGCCCGTTCGTGGCGGTGTCGGACTGCTGGCCGACCGATACGACCGCGCTCGCCCATGTCGTGCTGCCGGCCGCGGGATGGGGCGAGAAGGACGGCACGATCACCAACTCGGAACGCCGGATTTCGCGCCAGCGCCCGTTTCGTGCGGCGCCGGGGCAGGCGCGCCCCGACTGGTGGCAGTTTGCCGAGGTTGGCCGCCGGATGGGCTGGCCGGAGGCGTTCGCATGGCAGACCCCGGCGGCGGTGTTCCGCGAGCACGCCGCCTTGTCGGGCCATGCCAACGACGGACGGCGCCTGTTCGACATCGGCGCGATGGCCGATCTGGACGATGCCGGATACGAGGCGATGCAGCCGTTCCGCTGGCCGCTGCCTGCCGGCGCGTCCAGCGAGGGCGGCCGGCTGTTCGCAGCGGGCGGTTTCTCCACCGACGATGGCCGCGCCCGCTTCGTTCCGACGCAGTACCGGCCATTGCGGCCGACGGCGTTGCTGCTGAACACCGGCCGTGTCCGCGACCAGTGGCACACGATGACCCGAACCGGCCTGGCGCCGGCGCTGATGAGCCATACGCCGGAGCCGTTGCTTTCGATCCATCCGGTCGACGCCGCTGCCGCCGGCATCCGGCAGGGCACGCTGACCCGGCTCGCCACCGCCGAGGGTGAGGTGCTACTGCGGGCAGATCTTCTCCACACGCAGCGGCACGGCGAACTGTTCGCGCCGATGCACTGGACCGACCGTTTCGCATCCGCCGGCCCGGTCGGCCGCGTGGTCAGTGCGGTTGTCGATCCGGTGTCCGGCCAGCCCGAACTGAAGGCGACGCCAGCGACCGTCACGCCGGTTGCGGTACATTTCCACGGCCTGCTGCTGCGGCGGACCGGGGGTGCCCTGCCGGAGTGCTGTCACTGGGTGCGCGTGCCCGTGGCCGAGGGCCAGATGTACCGGCTCGCCGGGCTGGGTCCGCTGCCGGCGGGCGACGACCTGCACAGTCTGGCGGCATCGCTGCTGGATCAGCCGGCCGGCGCCGACTGGCTGACCGTGTCCGACAAGCGTCGCGGCGTGCTGCGTGTCGCGGTGGTGTTCGACGGCGCCCTGGAGGCGTGCCTGTTCCTGGCGCGCGACCCCGCCTCGCTGCCGGCCGAGGCGGCGCTGATCCCGATGCTGGGGGCACCGGTCCCGGACGCAGCCCGGACGCAGCTTCTGGCCGGCCGGATGTACGGCGCCACCGCCGCCGAGGGACCGCGGATCTGTGCCTGCTTCGGCATCACCCGCGACGCGATCCGGCACGCCATCGCCACGCATCGCCTGGACTCGGTGAAACAGATCGGCGTGCTGCTGAACGCGGGCACCAATTGCGGCTCCTGCATCCCCGAACTCGAGGAGATTCTGCGCGATGTGCGTATGCCTGCCGAATGAGACGACTTTGCCGGCAATGGGTTCATCCGCCACGCCGTT
>Ga0302320_10005558_pt1 | contig 28233 bp, 21 predicted proteins | sample Bog_T0_3_FD_202130 | JGI IMG/M metagenome (GOLD analysis project Ga0302320, IMG submission 202130) | Peat permafrost microbial communities from Stordalen Mire near Abisko, Sweden - Bog_T0_3 | ecosystem: Environmental > Terrestrial > Soil > Wetlands > Peat | place: Sweden: Abisko, Stordalen Mire...
GCCGATGTTGCGTTCCACCATGGCACGCACCGTTTCTAAGACCGTCTGGCCCATTTCCGCCTGGTAGGTTTCCTGGTTCTTGATGAGGTCGCAGATACGCATTGGATCCTCCCGGGATATTCGGCTCCCCGTAGCCCGAAAGCTATACAGGGGGCCGAGTATATTCCGAAACCGGATTCAAGGAAAGGGTTAAAAAGTGGGAATTGAGAAAATTCGACTCCAGGAAATCATTTCGGGAAGAACGACGTCAGGTCAGGACAGATCTGTCGCCCGCCGAACACGGCCTACCGCCCTGGGATGAGCCCCGGCCTGCTCCCCCAGAAATACGAAGTACGAGCAGTTCCACCAGGCCGTGGGCAAGCTTCCGTGCGGCCGCGCCGTGAGGACGATGTTGTATTCGCCGGTGCCTCCCAAGTTCAGGTCGCGCAGCGCATCCTCTCGCGTCCCATCTCGGAACATACCAGATGGCGACTCCTGTGCCGCCGGTTGCTTCGCCTGCGGCTCGATCACCGCCAATCGCGCCAGGAACTCGTGCAGGTCCACGCCGCGCCCGTGCCCTGCCACTACAAACGAAACCTCCGCATCCTGCTCGGAGAAGTGCCAGGCCAGCGACGCCGCCAAGTTCACGGCGCGCTCATACGCCCCCTCGGAAATCACTCCGGCAGCAGGATTGTCGAAGACTATGCACAGCTTGCGCTCATCCTCCCGGCTGAACTCGCGCACTTTCAAGGAACCGGATTTCGCCGTCGCCTTCCAGTCCACGTGGCGCGCCGAATCTTCCGGCATGTACTCGCGAATCAGGTGCAGGTCGGAGCCGCGTCCTCGCGCAAAACTCTCCCACTCTCCGCGCACCAGGGGCAGGATTTCAAACAGCTCGTCCGGCGGTTCAACCGGCGGATAGACCAGAATCTCACGCTCCAGGGCAACATCCCGCGTCTTGGTTAGGAAGGCAAACGGAAACCGCGTGGCTACGCCAAAACTCGATTCGCGATAACACCCCCGGCGGTCGAAACACAGCTCAAGGTCCGCAGACAATTCGGCTTTGGGCGGCAAGTATGGGAAGTAGACCATCCCCTCGAAAATTCCCGGCGCGGTCGGCACCACTTCCACTCGCCGCACTCGCCAATCGCGCAGCCGCAGCCACTGATTTCCGGCAGGCCGGTTCAGCGGAAAAACAAATGTCGTTCGTTCCCAGCGCCATTGCTTGCGGGCTTTCTTTATTTTGCGTGCGGTCACCACGCGAATCGAGAACGAGGGCAGGAAACGCCGCGGATTGCGCAGCACGATTCGTCCCACCACCGGGCGCCCGGCAAACACATGCTCGGGCAGCCGCACCTCCAGCTCCAGCCCGCGCAACACCATCGCGGAAACCACGCCCGACACCAGCATCGCCGCCAGCATCGCCGCCACCACAATGTACAGCAGATTGTTTCCCGTGTTCAGCGCTGCAATGCCGATCACCAGTGTGACCAGCACATAGACCACGCCCGCCCTGGTAGCTTCGTAGTGAAACGTCTGCCGCAGCCGCTCCAACGCCACCCGCTGCGCCAGATACGGCACCGTAACCAGCCCCACGAACGCCGCCATTAGCAGCGCCACCGACGCCAGAATCACCGACGCCCAAAGATGTCCCGCCTCGCCCGCCGCCGTGGAAAACAGCGCCGCGCCGAAAGCCATTCCTAATCCCACCAGCGCCAGCAGGAACTTGAGCCACACCTCCGCCGATCCCGATTGCAGCCAAGCCATCGCGCCGCGCGGAGATCGGCCAGGATTCATGGAATTGATGGATGCGGAGCCCACTGCTTCGAGCCTAGCATCGCAAAGGGGAACGATCAACGAGAAGCGTCTTGCGCGGAAAGCCTTCGTAACCACGAAAGCTCGGAAGGGCTCGGCTTCAGTTATGGATGCTCTGGAAGAAAGTCGTTCGCGGGGCATCCTTGAGGTGGGCTTGCGCCCCAACCCACCATTGCCAGAGCGAGGGCTCCCACGGCAGCTCCTCCAAACAAATCGATCGCGTAATGCCATTCCAAGGTCACAATCGCGAAGACCACAACGCAGTTATAGGCGGCTAGAAACCAGAACAGAGTGCGCCAGCGCCGCATGAACCACATCGCGATCACAGGTAGTCCAACGTGCAAAGCCGGAAAGGCAATGTAATACCCGCTCGCGAGGTACCGGATCTTGTGCTGCGATACGGCTTGCAGACTTTGCATTCCGGACGTCTGAAAACGATACGCCGTGAGATAAGCGGGAAATTGTGCCGCATGTGTGCTGCAGAAAACATACGGACCATAGGTTGGCCAAGCGTAAAAAATCAGCAAAGCCAGATAGTAGGCGGTAAGGCACGTCCCCGCGAATTGCATGCCCCGCCTGTACGAACCGTAGGAGCTCACCAAAAGGCCCGCTCCAACGACCGCAAACATTTGAAAGTAAGCAAAATCCAGGAATGTCAGCAATCTGGCCGGCAGGACCGTCCACACCGCATGAGCGATCGACGAAATACTTTGTCCCCACAAAATGCGGGCGTCGACCCGACTCAGGAAGGCGTCGTAGGAAAGCGGAAACCTGTCGGCAACAATGATGTCATTGTAAATAATCACCAGGGTGAGACCGGCGAACATGTAGGCTGCCGCGGCGAATACGGTCATCGCTTTCCGGGGAAATGAACCCGCTTCCGACTTGCTTCTTTCCAGCAATTCGATCACAAACAACGCTTTGGCGCAGGACAGAATTGCGGTTGTGAACGGAAGCACGCGACACAATAAGACCAAGAATACCAACGCGAAAAGAATCCGCAGCTTTTCTTTTCTGTAACGCTCCCAAAAGGGACCAAGACTCTGGCGGAGCGGGAAAGCCAATCCGCAGAACACCATCGCATACAGCAGCGATCCGGATCCGAGGGTCACCCAGTAAAAAACTAAGTTGCCGCGCCAGTCGAGGTGCGTGGGTAAGTGGAGGTATCGAATCGCGGGAACTGCCACCATTGCGAGAAGAACTGTGCAAGCGTAATGGAGATTAGGAACAATCTTTCGCAACGTGGCGAGCATGACGGGAAAACCGGCTTCAAGGCCCGTATTTCAAGTGCATAAGGGCAATACGAAGATCGGGCTAGCCGGCACCTCGGCCCGAGTATAAACCGGGCCCCATCTCTTTGGCCTCGCCCCGCGCTTCGCGTCCCGTCTAAGCTCTTGCTACTTTGCCTGCTTCTTCAACGCCTGCGCTGTCAGGCCGTAAATCTGCAGTTCCTTGTAGCTGGCGACATACACCTTACCGTTGGCCACCGTGGGAACCTGGTTTGAGTCGCCACCCTGGTTGGGCCAAAGGCCGGCGGGGCTCTTGAAGAGTAGGCTCATTCTGCTTCCACTCGTCTCCGGGTTGAAAGCGTAAAGTCCAATGCCGGTCTGTTGCGATGTCGGCCGCGACAGCGCCCAGATGATCGGAGAGGCGTTCCCATTGGACGATACGCTGGTAAAGAACCCACCATTCTGCCCGCTAGAGACCGACGCTTGAGCCACTTCCTTTAACTGCGGCGTGGGCGAGGTTTGCAGCCTCCACACCTGAACCCGGTTGCCGCCGCTGCTCACCACGCGGGCAGCGCCGTCTTTCGGATCTACAAAATAGGACTCTCCGCACCAGCAACCGCCGGCGATTCCGTAGGTGCCGAGGACATTGTTCTTGGTCGGGGAATATCCGCCTAGATGGTCCTCATTCATGAAATACATATTGCCGTCTTTGCCTGCCGCCACCGCGAGGTGCGGCGTCGATCCTAGCTGATCCGGCAGAACCAGCACGCCGCCGGAGCCAAAATCCGAGTCCCATTGATCGAGGTTGCCCTGGTCCGAGGGCGTGAAGAGGTCCACCACATTGGTCAGGTTCGCCGACACCTTAATCACGCTCTCTTGAATGTTGGTAACTCCATCGTAGGTGTTTCCCGAGGGGTCGGAGTTTCCCGTGACGAATACCACGTTGCCGGAGTCGTCAGCCGCCGGCGCATATCCCGACATCCAGATCGACGAAAGGAAGAAGCTGTTGGGAGAAGTGGCTTGCGTATCGTTGACCTGGTTGGCCGAAAGGGGTGCGAGCGACGACGCATTCCAGCCCAGCAACCAGCCCCGCGAAAGGTTAGCGCCATAGTCGCAAAAGCTGCCGAATCCGGCGTAGATGTTGCCATTCGCCTCCAGCAGGCCGGGACGTTGGCGCTGGTAGGTGGCGTTGAAAACGAAGCTGGTTCCGTCGGCAAGCGTATGCGATGCCGTCACAACCACCGGGGTCGTCTTATCCGCCAGGCTGCCTAGATCGAGCGCGTGGAGCCGATAGGCGGGGCCGCTGCTGTCCTGCGTGTAGGCGATTAGATACAGCGTGTTGCTGCTGGTATCGATCACCGGCGTAGAGGTGATGCCGACATTCGGACCGTTGTTGTTGCAGCCAAGCGGCCACTGTACGGGTTTGCCGAGATTCTGACTGAGGAGCACGGTGCCGGCGCTGGCGTCGATGGCGTAGACCGTATCGTTTTCCGTGACCACATACACCACACTATGCGTCCCCTGGTGGCCTCCCGCTGTGATGTTCACGCTGGGGACCAGAAGCGGTTGCGCGTCCACCTGGTCGTCCAGCTTCACTCTGGTCAGCAGCCCGAAACTGGAAGCATTCACGTTGGCTGGCGTAAGCACGGTTTCACTCGAATTCCAACCCGTGCGGTAATTGTCGTTGTGGTAGGTGGTGACGGAGGTCTGCGCCACAACTGTGAAGGCAGTGGAAAGAAGGCAGATGAGGATCAGGCTGGCAGTTCCGGCCAGCTCATGGATGTGAGCGTTGCGACGAAGCGGCGTCATTGGATTCCCCCGAAAGCGGCGTCCGATTGTAGGGGGATGGCAAACGTGCGGTCAATCGTGGAAGGAACTCTCAGAGATGTAAGGCTCTAGCCGGGAAGCCGCAGTGCGCCAAGGGTTTCACTGACCACCGGCCACTTGGCAATTGTTCTAGTATTCCGCCAGCTCTTTCATTGCGCGGAAAAGATCGTTGGCCTGAGGCAAGATGGCATCTTCGAGGATGGGCTGGTAGGCCACAAATGTGTCGGCCGCGGCGACGCGGCGCACGGGCGCATCCAGATGGTCGAAGAGTTGATCCGCAATGCGTGCGGCGATCTCCGCGCCATAGCCCCAGCTCAAGGTATCTTCATAGGCGACGAGCGCGCGGTTCGTTTTCCCGACCGACGCGGCGATCGTCTCCCAGTCAAACGGATTCAGGCAGCGCAGATCGATCAACTCTACTTTCACGCCGTGCTCGCGCTCGAGCTTCTGCGCCGCTTGCAGCGCGCGCGGCACCACGGCGCCGTAAGTAATCACGGTCAAGTCTGTCCCTGGATGCACGATTCTGGCCTTGCCAAACGGAATCATGTAATCCGGTCCAGGATAAGGCGCACGTCCGTAAGTCTCGCGGTACAACCGCTTGTGTTCCAGGAACAAGACGGGGTCGTCGCAGCGAATCGCGGTGCGCAACAGTCCCGCGGCATCCAGGGCGTTCGAGGGGAATACCACGCGCAGTCCCGGAATATGCGTGAACACGCTCTCTCCGCACTGCGAATGGTAAATCGCGCCGCCGGTGAGATACCCCCCGATAGCCACGCGAATTACCACCGGGCAGGAGAACACATTGTTCGAGCGCCAGCGGATCACCGAGAGCTCGTCGCGAATCTGCATCATCGCGGGCCAGATGTAGTCGAAGAACTGGATCTCCACCACCGGCTTCAGCCCGCGCGTAGCCATGCCGGTAGCGCGGCCCACGATGGCAGCCTCGGCGAGAGGCGAATTGAATACGCGGTCGGTGCCAAACTCGTTCTGCAATCCGAACGTCAGCTTGAAGACTCCGCCCTTGCCTTTCACCAGCTTGCGCTTCAGGTACTCCTCGCGGCTGCAATCGGCCACGTCTTCGCCGAAGATCACCATGCGTTCGTCGCGCCTCATCTCGTCGCGCAGCGTGGTATTGATCAGGTCGGCCATGGTTTTCGGCACCGGCTTTTTGCCGTCGGCGGAATCGGGTCCGACCACCGGCTGAGTTTCAAACGTGGAAGACGTCGGATCAATATCCGGCGAATACACATACTGCAGCACGCTCTCGGGTGCGGGAGGCAAGGCCTCCAGAGCCAGATCCACCGCAACCTGCAGTTCCTCATCGACCTTCTTTTCCAGTTCGTTGATGCCCTTCTCGTCGAGAATTCCCTCGCGCAACAGGAACATCTGCGTACGGGAAACCGGATCGCGGGCCGCATCGCGTTCCCGCTCGGCATCCGGACGGTACAAGCGCTCATCGTCGGAGAGCGAATGCGAATAGGGACGGATCACGTGGGCATGCACAAACGCCGGCCCATGGCCTTCGCGGCAATAGCTCACAGCACGCTGAAACGCAGCGCAACTTGCCACCGGATCCGTGCCATCGATTTCTTCGAAATGGAAATTCGGGAAGCCCGAGACCAGCCGCGAAATACTGCCTCCCGCAGTCTGTATTTCCACCGGCACCGAGATCGCGTAGCCGTTATCCTGCACACAGAAAATCACGGGCAGCTTGCTGAGAGCAGTGGCGTTCATCGCCTCCCAGAACTCGCCTTCGCTGGTGGTTCCATCTCCGAGAGAAACATAGGAGACTTCGTCGCCCTGGAACTTCACTTGTTTGAACTGGCGATAATCCACTGAACTGGGTGCCCCATTTCTCGCGTCTTTTGCGAAGGAGCCTGCCCTGAGCTTGTCGAAGGGTGGGATCTCTGCCGCTTGGGGACGCTGCGCAAAATAGCGTCCGGCTTCGGCGCATCCCACCGCCTGCAGAATCTGCGACCCTGTCGGGGACGATTGAGTCACGATATTCAGCCGCTTGTAGCCCCAGTGCGAAGGCATCTGGCGTCCGCCGGAACTGGGATCGTCGGCCGCTCCCACCGCTTGCAGAAACATCTCCAGGGGCTTGACGCCCAGCGCCAGGCACAACGCGCGGTCGCGATAATAAGGGTAGAACCAGTCGTAGCCCGGCTTCAGCGCCATCCCGGCAGCCATGCCGATGGCCTCATGCCCCGCTCCCGACATCTGGAAGAAGATCTTCTGCTGCCGCTTGAGCAGGATTTCCCGGTCGTCGATGCGCCGGGAGGTATACATGATGCGGTAGGCTTCAATCAGCTGTTCGCGCGTGAGTCCCTCGTAGGTCTGGGACTTCTTGCCGCTACTACCCGTAAGGGACAGCTTGGGGTCGGTTTTTGTCGTTGCCATCCGGTTCCCTGATCAAGTGCTCGTGAACTTCCCCAGCCTACAAAGTACGGTGCCCTTAGTGATGGGCAGGTTGCATTGTAAATGGGAATCGGGGATTGGAAAACATGCAAGTTCCTGCCGAGGGCAGCGCGGGAACTTTGGTCACCGGATGGAGGAGTGCATTCCTCCTGCACCAGTACCGATGTCTTAGAGGCTTCCCAGGCAGCGCTCCAGATCTTCAAGTAAGTCCTCGGTGTCTTCCAGTCCAATGTTCAGGCGCACGATGCGGTGTCCATAGTCCGGCCGTCCCTTGGATGCGTGGAAATCATAGGCCACGGCCAGACTGGTCACGCCTCCCCAGCTATAGCCGATCTCGAACAACTCCAACCTGTCGACAAATTGCAGTATCTGAGCCTTCGAAGACTCCGGTTTAAAGACGATGGAAAAAACGCCTGCCGAGCCGGTGAAGTCCCGCTGCCAGAATTCGTGTCCCGGCGAGCCTTCGAGCGCGGGATGCAGCACGCGCTCAATCTCCGGACGCGCGGCCAGCCAACGCGCAATCCGCAGCGCCGATACCTCGATGTGCTTCAAGCGCACCGCCATGGTCCGCATGCCGCGCAAAGCCAGGCTGCAATCGTCCGGTGAAGCTGCGCAGCCCAGGAGTTGATGGGTCGCCCCCAGTTGCTGATGCAGCGTCCTCTCTTTCACCGTTACCGAACCCAGCAGCAGATCGCTATGCCCGCCAACATATTTCGTAAGCGCTTGCATGGTGATATCGACGCCGTGCGCGAATGCGTCGAAATACACTCCCGCGGACCAGGTGTTATCCAGCGCTACCAGCACTCCGTTCGCATGGGAAGCTTCGGCGATCGCGGGCACATCCTGCACTTCCATGGTGATCGAGCCCGGGCTCTCGCACCAGACCAGCCGCGTGTTCTGGCGCAGCAGGTCTTTGATTCCGCCGCCAATCTCAGGGGGATAAAAGCTCGCCTCCACGCCAAACCGCCGCAGGACGTGATAAGCCAGCTTTCGGTTCGGAGTGTAGACGCTCTCCGGAATCAGAATGTGATCGCCGCTCTTCAGGAATGCCAGGTTGATCAGAGCAATCGCGCCCTGTCCGCCGGGCGTGACGATGGTCCGGTAGCCCTCTTCCAGTTCGCAAATCTTTGCCGCGAGTTCGAGCGTGGTGGGAGTTCCATAAAGGCCGTAAGTGTAGCCCGCGTTGTGTTGATCCCAACTGTCGTCGACCGAAGCAGCGTCGGGAAATAGCGTGGTCGAGCCGCGGTAAACCGGACTTGCCAACGACCGGTAACCCTCTGGAACCTGCACATCGGAATGAATCAAGCGCGTCTTCCAGCTCTTCGCCATGGCGGAATTATACGGGCGCGGCTACGGCAGCAGAGCACTCGCCGTGTCGGGCCGTTGCAAGTAACGTCTCTGCGGGGCTCTGATCATTTATCCTGAGAGTGGATGATTCATACCCGCCGCGCCTTCGACCCGCATACGATCAAGCTGGTGATCTTCGATCTTGACGGCACGCTGATTGACTCGCGCCTCGATCTGGTGCATTCCGTGAACGCTGCGCTGCGTCACATCGGCCGCACCGAGTTGCCCGACGACGTCATCGCCAGCTACGTGGGCGACGGCGCGCCAATCCTGATTCAGCGCGCGCTCGGCGGCGAGGCGGTGGACGAGGCGATTGTGCGCCAGGGCCTGCAGTTTTTTCTGTCTTACTACCGCGAACACAAGCTCGACCACACCACGGTGTACGCGGGCGTGAAGGAAGCGCTCGAGTCCGTTCAAAGTGCATCCAACGGCGTTCCGCGGCAGATGGCCGTGCTCACCAATAAGCCCGTCGTCCCTTCGCGTGCTATCGTCGACGCACTCAGCCTGGGTCCATTCTTCACGCAGATCTATGGCGGAAACAGTTTTGCCACCAAGAAGCCCGATCCCGAGGGTGCGCTTAAGTTGTTGGAAGAGGCCGCCGTGCGCCCGCAAGAAGCCGCAATCGTTGGCGACTCCCACGTCGACGTCGAAACCGGACGCAACGCCGGTCTGTGGACCGTGGGCGTGAGTTATGGATTCGCTCCGCACACGCTCGAGGCGCACCCGCCAGACGTGCTCGTCGACACACCTCAGGAACTAGCCGAGGTATTCGCTTAACAGTGCCGAGTACCTAGTACCAAGTGCCGAGTAAGGTCAAAAACGAGACTTGCAACTTGGTACTCGGTACTGATTTCTCATGTAAACTCATCCGACAATGAGCGATTCAACGGGTAGTTTCACTGCTTCGGAGCTGCGCAAGCTGCGCAGCATGAAAGATCCTTACGGCATCCAGAAGTTTCTCGACGATGCTCCGTATCACTTGGCAGATACGGCGTGGTCTCCGCGGCGCGTGCTGGCCGAGCAGACGGCGCACTGCCTCGAAGGCGCCATCTTTGCGGCGGCGGCGCTGCGCGCCAACGGATATCCTCCGCTGCTGCTGGATTTTGAAGCCGAGCACGACACCGACCACGTCATCGCGATTTTTCGCGAGAACGGATGCTGGGGCGCCGTGGCCAAATCGAACTACACGGGATGCCGCTGGCGAGAGCCCATCCATTGCACGCTGCGCGAGCTGGCGCTAACTTATTTCAACGGGTATTTCAACCTGCGGCACGAACGCACGTTGCGGCGATTCTCAGTCCCCGTCAACCTGAAGCGCTTCGACCGCCAGAATTGGATGACCACGGACCAGCCCGTGTGGTTCATCGTGTATCACTTGTTCGATATCAAGCATTATCCGCTGATCACGCCAGCCATGGCGAAGCGTCTGCATCGAGTGGATGAGCGTCTGTTTCAGGCAGAATGTTTGGGGAAGGCGCTAAAGAGCAAGGATTAGCGGACGGCATCAGGGCCTAACATCGGCGCGGCGGGACGACTCGTTGGGAGAATCGTCCCACCGGACGACGGATCAATCAAAACTGGGTTACTTGACGGCGACAATACCGCCAAGAGTTCCTCCCAAATTGTTGTTCGGACCGGCGGTAAAGAAGAGTTCGTTTGCGGGGCCGTTGTTTGCAGTTCCACCACCAAACTCAATCCCCCAAAGCTGGTCGATGATGATGTCCTTGCCAGCAGTGTCTGTCATCGCTCCTACCAGCTGACCGGTTACGCTGTTGAAAGCGTTAATACTGCCACTATTGGTATTGTTCGAGACCAGCAGCGTATTGCTTAGTGATCCAAAATTCTTGGGAGCCACCGCAAAGCCCCAAGGCTGGTTCAGAGGTGCGCCTTGCGTAAGACGCTTCAAGAAGATTCCGGCTTCGCTGTAGATATCGATATAGCCGCCCGCAGCCCCCGACGAACTGGCAAACGAAACGTAGACCAAGCCACCAAAGTCCTGGATGCCAAAGGGAGCGAAGCCTGCGGGAAGTGTCGTGTCGGTGAATGAGGTCACCAGATTGAAGTTGCCGTCAAAAACGTCCACCTTGTTGTTGGCGTTATCGGCGGCGAACAGGAAATTGCCGGACGGGTTGCCGGTGATCGCCAAGCCGGTGTAGACCGCGCCCGGAGTGGTGACCGCCACGATTGCCTGATTGGGATTCGACTGCGGCGCCCAGCCGCTGATGGTGCCATCCAGTGTCGCGAAGAGAAAGATCGACGCCCATCCCTGGACCTGGAACTGTTGCGATCCGTTGAAAACAATCCCCGTGGGCGAGCCCGGTCCGTCGCCGCCCGCGGTGGGAATCACCACCTCCAGGCCCTGCTTCACTCCGGCACCGTTGTAGAGCGTTGACCAGCCGGAGCCATTGTCGCTAACCCAGAATGGTCCGCCCGGTCCATACGCCAGTCCCCAGGGGTTCACGAGCAGCGGGTCCACATGGTTTGCCCCTCCTTTTTGATTCGAAACCAGGTTGGTGAGTTGGTATTGTGCCGCGGCGGTGCTGCAAACAAGCATCAGCATCCCTCCGAGGAAGAATGTTAGCGCCACAGCACGAGCGACTAAACGGGACGTGTTTAAACGGGGCATGGTCAGTTCTCCTTCGTGGTTGAAGTTGGTCGACGTCCGGCGCAAGCTGGGGCTGCGCCGTCTCGGCCCGCGCCGCAAAGGAAGATTAAGACTGCCGCGACCTGACGATGTCACCGCTGCGTAATCAGTTTGTACAATGTTTGTCTCTACCTGGCGCAGGAACCTCCCATGCTTTAGAACTTCGACTCCTGCACTGCCTAAGCTAAAATGTGCGCGTGGGTTCTCGCGTTCTCATCTTCCTCTTTTGTCTCGCCTCCGTGGCGGCTTGTGGTCAGCAGAATCAGCCTCCGCCCGCGGGGGATCATGCTGATAACACCGTCGCAGCGACACCGGACAACTCTTCCCTGTCCGACTTGAAGCCCGATGTGAATGGCGCCCTTTCGCAGGAACAGATGCAGCATTTGTTGCGCGTGGTCGCCGACAAGGACATCGAGAACGACAAGCTGCTTCGCGACTACACCTACATTGAGCGCGACGAGGAGCACAAGCTCGACGGCAAGGGGCAGGTGAAGTCCACTGAAGTGAAGACCTACGAAGTGATGGATATCTACGGCGAGCAGGTACAGCGGCTGATTGAGAAGGACGACAAGGCGCTCGACGCCAGGGATGCGGCCAAAGAAGAGGAAAAGATCCAGAAGATCATCGACAAGCGCAAGAACGAATCGGAAGGCGATCGCAAGAAGCGCGAGCAAAAAGAGGAAAAGGACCGCGAAGAGGGACGCCTGTTCGTGCGCGAGATCGCCGACGCCTACGACTTCAAACTCGTGGGGACGGAATCGGTGGGCGGGCGCGAGGCCTGGGTGATCGATGGCGAGCCGCGACCGGGCTTTGAGCCGCACATGAAAGAATCCAAGTTCCTGTCAAAGTTCCGCGGGCGCGTCTGGATCGACAAGAGCGATCTGCAACTGGCCAAGATGGACGTGGAATGCCTGGACACGATTTCCTGGGGACTGTTCCTGGCACGCTTTCATCGGGGTTCACGCTTCACGCTCGAGCAGACGCGTGTGAACGACGAGGTGTGGTTGCCGCTCCATGTCGCGGCAAAGATCGATGTGCGTCTCGCGTTGCTCAAGAACTTCGACGTGAACGTGGAGCAGTCCTTCCGCGATTACAAGAAGTTTCGTGCCACCGCGAGGATTGTAAGCGGCGACGCGAAGCCGTAGGCGAAGGCCTTGCAGCCTACACCGGGTTTGCGTCATCTAAGGAGTTCCGCGGCGGTTTGCGACCGCGGCTGTGTATACTCGGCTTTCTTGCAGGTGAATCATGGCTTCCCCCGTCGACTCTGTTCCAGCATCGCCCGTCGCTTTGCCCGCCGCCCTTGACCTTCGCCCAGCCCTCTCCGCGGGGCCGGTGGACCGCACGCAGGCTTTCCCGGCTCTTACACCGGAGCAGATCGATCGCATCCGGCCCTTCGGCAAACTGCGCCAGATGCAACCGGGAGAGATTTTGTTCGAGCCGGGCGACGTGAGCGTGCCTTTCTTCGTGCTGCTTTCTGGAGGCATGGAGATTGTGCAGCCCAGCCTGAACGGCGAACGCCAAATCGTGACCCACCAGGCGGGTGGATTCACCGGCGAAATGACCATGATCTCGCGCCGCGGGGCGCTGGTGCGCGGCCGTGTGACTGAACCTGGAGAGTTTCTGGAACTCAGTCCGGAAAATCTTAAGAATTTGGTGGCGCGGGACGCGGACCTGAGCGAGATTTTCATGCGCGCGTTCATTCTGCGGCGCCTGCTGCTGATTTCTTACGGCCAGGGCAACGTAGTTTTGCTGGGCTCGCGGCATTCGGCGAACACGTTGCGGCTTCGCGAGTTTCTCAGCCGCAACGGGCATCCCCACGCCTACATCGACCTGGACACCGACGTGGGAGCGCAGGATCTGCTGGACCGGTTTTCCGTAACCATCGCGGAAATTCCCGTGGTGATTTGCAACGGGGAGACCGTGCTGCGTAATCCCTCGACCCATGAATTGGCCAAGTGTCTGGGCCTGAACGCCAACATCACCGCGACTGAGATTCGCGATCTGGTGATCGTGGGAGCCGGGCCCTCCGGCCTGGCGGCGGCCGTTTACGGCGCGTCGGAAGGTCTGGACGTATTGATGATCGAGACCGAATCTCCCGGCGGACAGGCGGGATCGAGTTCCAAGATCGAAAACTATCTCGGCTTCCCCACTGGAGTTTCCGGGCTGGAACTGGCGGGCCGCGCGACCGCGCAGGCGCAGAAGTTTGGCGCCAAGATGCTGATCGCTAGCAGCGTGACCCGATTGAACTGCGAGCGGCGCCCTTACGAGTTGAGCGTGAGCTGCGGCCAAACCATTCGCGCCCGCACCGTGGTGATCGCCAGCGGCGCACAATACAACAAGCCAAACATCGAAGCTCTTGCGAAATTCGAGGGCCAGGGCGTTTATTACGGAGCAACCTTCATCGAAGCACAGTTGTGCGGGAATGAGGATGTGATTGTGGTGGGCGGCGGAAACTCGGCGGGACAAGCGGCGGTATATTTGTCGCAGACGGCGGGCAAGGTGCACATGCTGGTAAGGTCCAGCCAGTTGTCGGATACGATGTCGCGCTATCTCATTCAGCGCATCGAAGAAAATTCCAAGATCGAAATGCACTACTACACGGAGATTGTCGCGCTCGATGGCGATTCGCAACTGGAGCGGGTCACCTGGCAGGATAAAAACACGGGCGAGACTTCAACCCACGACATCCGGCACGTTTTCATTATGACTGGAGGCGCGCCCCGAACCGAGTGGCTGCACGGCTGCGTGGCGATGGACAGCAAAGGCTTCATTCTGACCGGGCGCGATCTGGATCCGGTTTTGCACGACTACCACTGGCCGCTGCCGCGTGCGCCGCTAATGCTTGAGACCAGCCTGCCCGGAGTGTTTGCCGTGGGCGACGTTCGCTCTGGAAATGTGAAGCGCGTGGCCTCCGCCGTGGGCGAAGGCTCGATCGCGATTTCTCTCGTGCACCGGGCGCTGGCGGAGCTGTAGTTGAACTGCAGATGGAGCTTTTTTCCCGGCGTTATAATAGAGAGATTCTCACTCCGCGAAATTGCCTTCTGTGAAGGCAGCATCTAGCTTCTGAGAAACCGGGCCGAGCCTTGCTCGGCATGAACAGCCGATGGCGGCTGTCCTCACATAGGACAGTAGCTAAAGGGTAAGAGCTAACAGCTAAGAGCTTCTTCCATGGACTTCAAACTCGTTTCCGATTACAAACCGCAAGGCGATCAGGGCCGCGCTATTGAGGCGCTGCTGCGTGGCGTGTATGACCGCGAGCAGCATCAGGTGTTGCTTGGCGTCACCGGCTCCGGCAAGACCTACACCATGGCCAAGGTGATCGAGGCGGTGAACCGTCCCGCGCTCGTGATGGCTCATAACAAAACACTGGCGGCGCAACTCTATCATGAGTTCAAGAATTTCTTTCCGCACAACGCCGTCGAGTATTTCGTTTCCTATTACGACTATTACCAGCCCGAAGCCTACGTTCCCGCCGCCGACCTGTTCATCGAGAAAGAAGCGACCATCAACGACGAACTCGACAAGCTGCGGCTTTCGGCCACGAAGTCTCTATTCGAGCGCCGCGACGCGCTGATTGTGGCCTCGGTGAGCTGCATCTATGGCCTGGGATCGCCCGAGGCCTACTACGGCATGATGCTGTTTCTGGAAAAAGGCCAGAAGATTACGCGCGAGGACATCACACGCAAGCTGGTCGACATTCTCTACGAACGCACGAACGGCGAGTTCAAACGCGGCACGTTTCGCGTGCGCGGCGATGTGATCGAAGTCTTCCCTACTTACGACGACATGGCTTATCGCATCGAGCTCTGGGGAGATCAAGTAGAGTCGCTGGCGCAGGTCGATCCGCTATTTGGCACGGTGAAGCAGAAGTACATGCGGCTGCCAATTTATCCCAAGACGCATTATGTGATGAAAGACGAAACCCGGGCGTCGGCGGTGGAGTCGATCAAGAAAGAGCTGGCGTGGTGGGAAGTGGAACTGGAGAAGCAAGGGCGGGTAGTCGAGTCGCAGCGCATTCATCAGCGGGTGAAGTTCGATCTGGAAATGATTAAGGTGATGGGCTATTGTCACGGCATTGAAAATTATTCGCGGCATTTTACGGGGCGAATGCCGGGCGAGCCTCCGCCGACGCTGCTGGATTATTTTCCGCGTGATTTCTTGATGTTTATTGACGAGTCGCATCAAACCGTGCCGCAGTTACGCGGCATGTACGCCGGTGACCGCTCGCGCAAGGAAACCCTGGTGGAATATGGCTTCCGCATGCCATCGGCGCTGGACAACCGTCCGCTGACGTTTGAGGAATTCGAGCACCGCACGAACCAGCTGGTTTATGTTTCAGCGACGCCGGGGCCGTATGAACTGACCAAGTCGGCGGGCGTGGTGGTCGAACAGATCATTCGGCCGACAGGACTGATCGATCCGGAAGTTGAAGTGCGTCCCGTCAAGGGGCAGATCGACGACCTGCTGCACGAGATTCGCGCGCGTGTAGAAAAAGGCGAGCGCGTGCTTGTAACAACGTTGACCAAGCGTATGTCCGAAGACCTGGCCGAGTATTACGCCGAGGTGGGCGTGAAGTGCCGCTACATGCATTCGGAGATCGAAACGCTGGAGCGAGTAAAGATCCTGCGCGATCTGCGCAAGGGCGAGTTCGATGTATTGATCGGCATCAATCTGCTACGCGAAGGCCTGGACCTGCCGGAAGTTTCGCTGGTGGCGATTCTCGATGCGGATAAGGAAGGCTTCCTGCGGTCGTGGGGGTCGTTGATTCAGACGATCGGCCGCTGCGCCCGCCATCTGCACGGCCGGGCAATTCTTTACGCCGACCGCATGACGGATTCGATGAAGCGCGCCATGGATGAAACTCTGCGGCGGCGCGCTATTCAAACGGCATACAACGAAGAGAATGGGATCACGCCGGAATCGATCGTCCGCCCGCTGGACATGACGCTGGCTGGAATCGTCGCTGCCGATTACACCGACCTGACCGGCGGCGAAGCCGAAGGCATGCCGGAGTTCAAGTCGCAGCCGGAGTTAGACGCGTATGTCGTCAAACTAGAAAGCGACATGCGCGAAGCGGCCAAGCGGTTTGAGTTTGAGAAGGCCGCGAAGTTGCGGGATACGATTAAGGAGTTGAGAACGAAGGAATTTTTGTTCGCCTAAGTAAGCAGAGCGCGGCTCCCATTCAGAGATATCCCTTCAGCGGTTAATTCTTCATTCAGGCTTTTGTTCAGAATCTCTTTCGCAAGGCCGCGCGCCTGGGCCTCCGCCCCGATGTGATCGAGCGTGGCTTCTAACTCTGCAACTCTTAATCTGCGAATCTGTTCCTCTTGGGTTGTCAGAAAAGGTCCGCCGGGATCGATGGAGGATTCCTCGCGCATCTCTCCATTGATATCGGGCTGATCGGGGATTCCAGCAGCGGAAAGCGGGCAGAACTCACCCGGCTGAAAGCCGGGATTCGGAATGACAAGACTTCCACGAAAACAGGGGTCTTGTGTTACACTGTTTTCGTGTCCTCCACCAACCGCCTCCGGAACGTAACTGTGACCCTTGAAGAAGACGTGGCGCAATGGGCCCGAATCGAGGCCGCCCGCCGGGACACGAGCGTTTCCCGGCTACTCGGAGAACTGCTCAAAGAGCGCATGGGAAAGCCTTGTGGCAAGAGTCCGGTCTCCGACGCGGCGGAGCGACTGGCTGGTTTTGGCAAGCGGCATAGGCTGTCGTTGCGCGGGCTCAGGATCAAAGACCTGATCAACGAAGGACGCCGGTGAGCCGGTTTGTGGTGGATGCGTCGGTGGTTCTGACCTGGTGCTTCCCCGATGAGCACTCCGCCCTCGCCCAGAGAGTCGCCCAAATGTTCCAACGCGGCGACTCTGCGATCGCACCCTCTTTCTGGCCGCACGAAGTCCTGAACGCGTTGCTCGTTGGGGAAAAGCGGAAGCGGATTTCCCGTGACCTCATCCGCACTTTCCTAGGCGACCTGGCAACGCTTCCGATTGTGCTGGAGGGATTACAAGCCAACCTGGTGTTCGACCGGATCCAGTTCCTCAGCCGCGAGTACGGCTTGACCCCTTACGATGCCGCCTATCTTGACCTCGCCAAGGCCAACGGCTTACCGTTGGCGACATTGGACCAGGACTTGATCAACGCATGCGGAAAAGTGAGCGTAGAAATCTTCTGAGTCGGTTTACCTTCCGTAAGCTGCGCTGGCGGCCAGCGGCTTGCGGTGGAACGTGTAGCCGTCGAAGGTTTCGGAGCGGAAATTCAGGTTCGAAGTAACGAGCTTTTCGGTCTGGCTCAGGAAAAGATATCCGCCGGGCTCGAGATAGAGATGCAGGCGCTCAAGCAGCGCGATGCGCTGGGCGCGTGAGAAGTGGGGCATCACGTCCATACAGAAGATGCAGTCGAAACGTCCAATGTAGCCGGGGCGGGCCAGGTTCATGCAGTTGAAAGTAACCAGGCTGCGCAGGCGGGGTTTCACCAGCAGATGCGCGCCGTTGGACGCACTCTGTGATCCGTTGGAACTGCCGTTCTTTGTGCCATTTCTAGTCTCGTTCCGAGTTTCGTCCTGAGTATCGCCGAGGACTTCGGTGGGGACAATCACGGGCGAGCCGATCTTCGAAAAATAGTTGCGGATCGTCGCTGGGGGCAGGCCGTCCAATGAGGACTGCAGATACACGCCGCGGTCCGCGACTTCGATATTGCACGGCAGCAAGTCGCTGCCTACGATGTGAATCGAGCATCCCGAATTGAGATGGCCGGGTTGCGCCGCTAAGCTCTGCAAATTGTCGGCGATGCCTCCGCTGCGTCCGGCAGCCTTGCCGTTTCCATTTCCGTTGCTATTGCCATTGCCGGAACCGTTGCCGCTGATCGCAGCACCCACATTGGCCGGGGTCATCGCATCGCAGACTGCCATGGCGATGGAATAAGTTTCTTCTCCGGTGCCGCAGCCCGCACTCCAGATGCGGACCGGGCTGGGACCGTCTGCGGACTTGCGAGCGCAGAGCTGAGGCAACACCTGCCGCGTCAGAGCATTCAGCGCTCCGGGATGACGGAAGAAACCGGTGTTGGTATTGAGCAAACCGTCGAGTAAGGATGGCAGGCTGGAAGGATCCTGCTCGCAGGAACGAAGTCGTTCCAACAGTAAGGTCGATGATCCTAAATCCTGGGCCTCGACAAACTCCGCGACGTGCGCGGCCAGAGCGCTGTTGGGACAATCGAGAACCACTCCCGTTTGGCGTTCGACGAGCAGGCGCAGTTCCGAGAGCTCGTGCTCAAGGATCGTGCTGGTCGCGGCTAACTTGTGCATAGAGCCTTTCCCCACAGCGCAACGTGAACCTGGTACGCCCGCCAATAAATCCCAATAAATCCCAATAAATCTAAGATCGGCATATCGCCAGGGGAGAATGAATAAATGCGCTCACCCCCCTTGATGCCGGCCTGCCCAACCGCCAGTACGTGGCGGAGGGCAAGTACATTTTCAGTCGCCCGCGGCGGCAGCGGCGACGCGGCATTTGCCCGAGTCCCGTTCCACCTGCTGAGCCACCACGTTCATTTCCTTTTCCAGCGACGAAAACCGTTGCAGCACCTCATGGATGCGCAGCGTCATGTTGCGAATGGTTTCAATCTGCGCCCGCGCCTGCGCCGATAGGCTCCCTGGCTCGATCAGCAGCAGGTCCGAGTTGCCCAAGAGCGACGTCAGCGCATTGTTCAGGCCATGACGCATCTCCAGCATGTAGCGGCCGAGCATGGCGTGGCATTCCAAGGTGGAGCACATCTGTTCGGCGGCTCGCGCGCGGGCTTCGGCCGCAGCGCGGCGCACGGCTTCGCTCGCGGCCACGATCAAGACATCCAGCCAATTCTCGTCACAGCGCAACACAGAGGTACGCGGCCAACGCTCGCGGACCAGTTGCGCGGTGCGGGCGTCCTGGCAAACACAGAACAGAGGTTGCAAGGTCGAGTGCAGTGGCTCCAGTACCACCGAAAGCAGTTCGCGGCGCAAGGGACCGACAATGGCGACCTCAAAGCTATCGACGCTGCGTGGCCATAGATCTCCGCTCAGCATCGTAAACGTGGGGACGTTGCGCTCTGTCTGCCAGCGCGCGGTGACGCTCCGGGAAAATTCCACGTCGTCGGAGATAACCAGTACGGTCGGATGTTCCACTTGCACGATTCCTTCGTCTGAAGTCCGCATCGTTCGCGGAAGTCTTTAATGCTCAACCCTGACTGTCAATCCTGACTGTCAATCCTGGAATCTCCGCCCAGACTGTTCTAGCGGTTTCCTTCTGGTGCGGCCTTCTGTGAAATGCTGCAACTATTTCTTTCTGCCCGGTTGCGAATCCTCATCCGGGTTCCACTCCGGCACATCTGCGGAGATGTCGAATTCAGGAGCATCCGCTTTCGCCACGGCGGACTTGGCTTCCGGCTGCGCGTGTGCTACCGGAGCCGGCTTCGGTGAGGTTGTGGGTTTCGCGCCTTTCGCGCTGGCCGCAGCGCCAACAGCCCGTGGCGCGGTTGCCGTCTTGGCGGGCGCGGCTTTCGCAGCGGCAGGGGCTACAGCTTTCCCGGCATCTGCGGTGGCCGAACCGAGGCCCAGCGCAGCATCAACCGAGGCTCGCAGGTCCACCAGCATGCGCAGCGGCTGACCGGAAGAATACTCAGCCTGGAACATAACCTTCCACGACTGGCAGATCATGCGCAGCCGCACAATCGGCTCCTGCGCCGAGAACTGGGCTCGCCGGCAGTCGATGGTCTTGACTCCTTTTTCTTCCAGTTCGGTAAGCCCGTCGAGAATGTCGTTGAGATCGGTGAGCATGAGGCGGAAGAAGACGCGCCGCATGAGGTATCCAAAACGAGTGAACGCCACCAGCGCAATGGGCAGGTAGAACAGATCGCCGGCCTGCGCCTTGGCTTTGCGTCCTTGCTCGAGCACACCGCCGTGCAGCAGTTCGTCGAGCGAACGGCAACGCCGCGCGGCCTCGAGAACGCGATCCAAAGCGTTCAACCACACCGGAGTCTTCAGCTCTACGGGGCCGAGTACGGACTCCAGGCCTTGCGCCACGTAAGATATATCGGCGCTGTTGTCGTCAAGTTCGGTAGGCGCGCCCTGGCTGAAATACTGCACCAGCAGGAAATCAATTTTGTCGCGCGAGGCGTCGGTATGAGCCGCCTTCGCCAGGAAGTGCCGCAGCAGAACGATCATGCCGTCAGCATCCACCAGCGTGCTGGTCTGCAGAAACTGGCGCAACTGGTGAACTTGGATGCGATCATCCATATCGTTCAGCCACTGCCCGGCCTGTTCCACGGATTCGCGCCCCGGCGTGTCCACTTGGGCTTCGAGATCGTGACAGGCGGGTAAGTCGATTACGAACTCGCGCGCCAGTTCTGTATAGATAGGATGAAGGCGACGTGCACTGGACCATAGCGCCGCGAAGTCTGGAGTGGGTGCCGAAGGATGCGACGAAGTCGGTTCTGATGGAGTCATGGTTTCACGATCCAGTTAGGAACTGAGTTGAGAAAGCGGGCGGCCACGATGGTCGCACCTGGCTGGTACTGCACGGCAACCACGGACGCGTCCGTGTCGAGTGAGCCGTCGGAATTGCGCAGGCGCAATACGTCGGCGAATTCTAACGGCGCAGTGCAGGAGAACAGGACTTCGCGGGAGGTGCCGAACTCAATGACCGTTCTCTCCTCGATGCCTGGAATGCCCGCCTCGCCCCCGGCTCGGGTGAATTGAACCGGAATCCGTACGGGCGTGGCTTCTGGGAAAAACCGAGCCAATTCGGCGACCGTACTGGTTTGTGCCGCTCGCGCCTTCTCTGTGCCTGTTTGCCCCAAAGCGATCCTGGCCCTTTCCCTACTCTTTAAGCCTGCCGATTCAGTCCGGACTGGTTCAGCCCCGACTTTGTAAGTGCGGTTGGGCTCCCCCTCTTCCCGGTTAGGAAGAGCTTTGGGGAGCCAGAACACGCGGTTATGCAGATAGAGAAGCACGAGCGAGACCACAGTCCGGAACGGAAGGATTAGCACTCAGGAGCTAGATTTTTCAGCGAGTTAGGAGTGTTGCGGACTCTGCGCACCGGGGGTTGTCGAGACCGCGTCTCAGGCTGAGACAGTATCTCAACCGCACGCTGGACATTCATTTGAGACTAGGGTCATAGAACAGATTCAGCCGATGCTGCTTAAGATAATCGAGCTTCTGCTGCAGTTGCAAATCAGGTCCATGGCCAAAATCCCCGATCTGTTCGGGATTCGGGTGTATCGAAAAGTTGGCGGTCTGGTCGCAGTAGAGGATGTTCTCCGTACGCACGTAGCAGTTCGCCCAATCGCGCTTGCCGTTGGAATACCACCGGATATCCTCCCACGGTTTGTGCACGGCGGCAGGCAGGAGCAGCAAAACCCATAATCCCAGGACGAGATTCCGCTTGCCACGCCACGACCGCGACAGCAGATAGAAGTAGATGGCCAGGAAGGCTGGGATGAGCAGAGTGACGTAGCGCGAGGCAAATGCCGCTTGCATGCCCAGGCAGAGGCGTCCGATCGGGGCAATCGCGCAGAACAGCAGGGAATAGCTTAGGAGCACAGCGCCGATCAGCGCTTCGTGGCGACGCGCATCCTTCAGCACGCGGAGCAGATACCAGCCCAGCACAGTTACCACAACCAACAGAATTGCCACCCCGAGGACTGTCATTCCCCACGAGACATGAAGAGGCCTAGGAACCAAAAACTCCGAGAACATCAGCGCTGTGAACCAGGGATATTGCAGCAAATGATGATGAGGAATCTCGAAACAGTCCACACCGGGAGAAAAAGTGTAATGGATAAAGAAAGACGCCAAGGAAGCCGCGGCCACTAAGAGTCCGGTCAAGGCATAGGCGAATGGAACGGACGTCATGTGGCGCCGGCTCCAGTAGCATTCGAGCAGGAAAACTCCTGCAGTGACCGCACCCATGAAAAGGCCATACCCGGTGTAGATGAGCAGGAAATTCAGCGCCAAGACCAATGAATATCTCAGCAGCCGGTTGCGGCCGAGAAGCGCGAGGCAGTACAGCATCATCATCCCGAGCGGCAGGCCGCTGCAGGCGGGGTTCGACGCGCCGACCAGCATCTCATATTGCGCGAGAGACAAGAAGATGAGGGGAATCGCGAGATCCGAATACGAAAGCGCACCGTACAGCTTGCACTTGAGCCGCAGCGCGAGCAGCATCGCGGCAAAAATACTACCCCCAATGAGGAACGAATCTACGCGCGCGTTCCAGTGGGTCAGGGGATAGAGAAACTTGTCGGCAAAAAGGCCGATGCCCTCGCGGTGCGGCCCGTGCTGCAAGAAGAAGAGTTCGGCAAAGCTCGGCTGGTGGCGGAAGAACGGGGTCAGGTACTCCCACTGATCGTAGAAGAAAACGTTGATCGAGTACTTCCAGATAATCAGGAAAAAGCGTGCTCCGAGCGCCAGGCTGACGGCGGCAATTGCCAGCACAGGTCCGATGCGCGGCCGGCTGTCGGGGACGCCTCCACTACGCTCCGGGACAACAGAGATCTCCATAGTTGTCATGGTTGAAGACATGTTGCCTGTCCGGCGATGGTCTGTCAAAAGACCCTTTGCGAATTGATTGAATGTTCCAACTGGAACATTTCAAAATCACAAAATTCTGGGAGGGAAGTTGTTGATTCATCGAGTGTGGCTTAAGTCGCACCCATAGAATCAAGGGGTTAGGGTGTGGAAGAAACGCCTACTTTCGAGGACGTCGGATGACCACGGAAGTGGACTTGACTTTCGGGTCGTGTACTTTTCGTAGTACATCGATTGGGGAGTATTGAAGGCAGGCATAGCCCTCAGCGCGTCTCAAGCTAAAGAGGAGATTTGTCCTGAGCGCGGTCCTGCCTCCACTCTCTTGAGCATTTTCGTCCGCTGAAGACCACGGGCGAGGGAGGCTTCCGCCCCGGCTGATCTGTTATCCTTAATATTCCTAGAAACACTCCACTCAGCGTGTCAGCCGAGCGCATTGGCCGGTTTGTGGCGCTCGCTCTTAGGTCGCTGTCAGGCACGCTCTGAGAAACCCTGTTCGCAGCGACCATCTTCGTCATCAAAAGGTCGACGTGAATTCCGCGAGGCTCGGGTCTCGCGAAGAAAGCTTGGGAGATATACCTTCTATGAAAACAACTCTGAAGTTAGGCTGGTGGAGTATTGTGCTTGGGATTACGCTCGCCACCATTGCTTTACCGACAAGATCAGCCGCTCAAGATCAGGATCAGGACGACCCGCCCAGCCGCGTGGCTCGCCTCGGTTACCTGCAAGGTTCGGTTTCATTTCAGCCCGCCGGCGAAAGCGACTGGGTGGGAGCGGTTCCTAACCGTCCCATGACTACGGGCGACCAGCTTTGGACCGATGAGGACTCGCGCGCCGAAGTGCAACTGGGATCGGCCGTGATCCGCCTGGCGGCGAATACTGGCTTCTCGTTCCTGAACCTGGACGACGATACGGTTCAAATCCAGCTCACCTCGGGCGCGATCAACATTACGGTGCGCCGACTGGGCGAGGACGATGACTTCGAGGTCGATACGCCGAACCAGGCGTTCACGATCACCCAGCCCGGTCACTATCGCGTGCAGGCGAGTGCCGATGGCAGCAACACGGTGATCAGCGTCCGCGCAGGCGAAGGCGAGGCAATTGGCGCGGGCCAGAGCTACGATTTGCGCGGCGGACAAACCGGCACGTTCAGCGGAACGGACACGCTCTATGCCGACGTCGAGCCGCTTTACGGCCCCGACGAATTCGATACCTGGTCCGAAGGTCGCGACCACCGTTACGACTTCTCGCGTTCGGCGCAGTATCTCTCGCACGATGTGGTCGGCTATGAAGATCTGGATGACTATGGCGACTGGCGTGACGATTCGAACTACGGGCACGTCTGGTTCCCCAATCGAGTCGAAGCCGGTTGGGCGCCCTATCACGAAGGCCACTGGGATTGGATTTCTCCCTGGGGCTGGACTTGGGTGGACGACTCCTCGTGGGGCTACGCGCCGTTTCACTACGGACGCTGGGTGAGTGTAGGCGGACGCTGGGGCTGGGTGGCAGGGCCAGTGGCGGTGCAGGCGGTCTACGCGCCCGCGCTGGTCGTGTTCATTGGCGGAGGGCCTGGCGGCTTTGGTGGCAATGTTGGATGGTTTGCGCTCGGTCCGCGGGAAGTTTATGTGCCGTCGTATCACGTGAGCGAGGCGTATGTGACCCGGGTCAACATCAGCAGTACCACGGTGAACGTCACTCAGGTGACCAACGTTTACCACACGACCATCATCAACAACACCACGAATATCACCAACATCACCTACGCCAACCGAAGCGTTCAGGGCGCGGTGATGGTGGTTCCGCAGCACGCATTCGTCAGCGCGCAACCGGTGGCGAAAGTGTCGGTTACGGTGAGCGCACAGCAGATCGCGGCTGCGCCACTGAGCGGGCGCGTGGCCGTGGCTCCGACGCGCGAAAGCGTGTTGGGCGCGAAGGCTGCGAGTGCGGGTCATGTGGCCGCTCCTCCAGCAGCGATCGCGAGCCGGCAGGTAGTGGCCAAGAAGACGCCGCCTGCGCCACCAGTACCGTTTGCGAAACAGCAACAGGCTCTGGCAGCACATCCCGGACAACCGTTAGCGAGAAGCGAAGTGCAAACGCTGCGGCCGGCGAACACAGCGGCGGCGCGGCCCATGGTGAAGCAAGCGCCTCCGGCCAAAGCGGCAACGCCGAATGTGGGACATCCGGCCAATCAGCCGGGAAACGCCGCGCGGCCGGGACAACCGGCACCGACGGCGAATCAACCGATGAATCGTCCGGGGAATCCACCGACTGCGAACGAGCGGCCGGCTGCGGCTGCGCCGGTGGAACCGAACCGTGCGCCCGCGGCACAGCCGAAGGAGCCAGCGCAACCGAATCGTCCGGCAATGAATCAGCCAGACAATCGACCGGAAACAAACCGTCCGCCCGCGACGGAGCCGAATCGTCCTCAGCCTAACCAGCCTGAGGTGAACCATCCGTCAGCGGCCCAGCCGAACAATCATCCCGAACCCGCGCGTACTGAACCCGCGCGTCCGGAACCCGTGCGTCCGGAACCTACTCGTCCGGAAGCCGATCGGCCCCAACCAAAGCCGAGCGAACCGGCTGCAAGGCCGCAAACGCCTCCGGCAAATGAGCGTCCGCAGCAACGTACACCTCCTCCGGCAGCGGCGAAGCCTGCTCCGCCGAAGCCGCAAACCAAGCCGCTAACACCTGAGCAGAAAAAGCAGGAAGAGGAACGGCAGAAGAAGGAACAGCAGAAGCCTTCCGGCGAGTAGAGGCTGAGTTGCAGTTGGATGATAGACAGGCACCCTGAGTTTCTCAGGGTGCTTTTTCTTTGCTTTTATTGCAGCGTTTGGCTCGACGGAGCGGAGCTTGGGCTTCCGCTGATGTTGTAGCGTTTGAGTTTGCGGTAGAGCGTGGCGCGGCTGATGCCGAGCATGCGTCCGGCGAGGGCTTTATCGCCTTTCACTTGCTCGAAGACGCGCTGGATGGTGGCGCGTTCGATGTCTTCGAGATCGGTAGTGGAGAGTGGAGCTGCGACAGCGCTCTGGCCGGAACTCGCTTCGGCCGAGGCGGCGAGATCGGAGACGAACTCAGGCGCGGATGGTGAGGCCGACCGGGACGAGGACGAATCCAAGGCAGCGATGGAAGGCGGCAGATCGCTGAGGTCGATGACGTTTCCGTTGCCTAGAGCGACGGCGCGTTCCACGCAGTTTTCCAGTTCGCGCACATTGCCCGGCCAATCGTAGTTCATGAGGGCCTTCATGGCGGCGTTGGAGACGTGGAGATCGGTTCCGGGAGCGTAACGCTCGCAAAACCAGTTCACCAGCATCGGGATATCGCTGCGGCGCTCGCGCAACGCGGGAACATGGACGGTGATGACGTTGAGGCGGAAGTAAAGATCCTTGCGGAAAGTGCCGTTCTTGTAAGCGGCTTCTAAATCGCGGTTGGTGGCGGCGATGATGCGCACATCCACTTTGACGCGCTGGTTGCTGCCCACGGGACGCACTTCTTTTTCCTGGAGCACGCGCAGCAGCTTGGCCTGCAGTTCGAGCGGCAGTTCGCCGATTTCATCCAGAAAAACGGAGCCGGTATCGGCGGACTGAAAGAGTCCCTGCTTGGATTTCAGAGCGCCGGTGAAGGCTCCTTTTTCGTAGCCGAAGAGTTCGCTCTCAATCAGCGTAGGGACGAGCGAACCGCAATCGACGGCGACGAAGGGACGGTTGGCGAAAACGCCGCGGAAATGAATGGCGCGGGCGATCAGCTCTTTGCCGGTACCGCTTTCACCGGAGATAAGAACGGAGGTGCGCGTGTCCTTGAGGCGTGAGGCCACACGCAGCACTTCCTGAATCTTAGCGGAGGAGCCGATGATGCCATGGACGGCGGTTTCGGAATCGGTGCGCTGGCGCAGGAATTCGTTTTCCTCAACCAGGCGGACTTTCTCGGCCATGCGGCGCAAGAACAGGCGCAGTTCTTCGAGGGGAGAGAATGGCTTGGTGATGTAGTCGTAAGCGCCCAGCTTCATGGACTGCACGGCGGTTTCGATGGAGCCGTGTCCGGTCATGAGCGCGACTTCGGTGCGCGGGACAAGCTTCTTCACTTTTTCCAAGAATTCGAGGCCCGACATGTGAGGCATGACCATGTCGCTGAGAATCATGTGGACGGGCTGCTCTTCGAGGAGAGCGAGAGCCGATTCACCGCTATCGGCTTCGAGGCAGATGAAACCCAAAGCCTCGCCCACGGTCATGCAGAGCTTGCGAATGCTCTGCTCGTCGTCGACGATCAACAGACGGACGCGAAGGGCTTCTTTCGCGAGAGGCGGTTTGCCAAGCGCTGGACTCACCGGGCTTTCCCCATGGTTTTTTCGACAGCCGAAATGAGATCCTGCACGCGGAACGGCTTCTCCAGATAAAGAGCGCCGATCTGGCGCAAGGTGGTGACGGTTTCTTCGTTCGCATAGTCGCCGGTAATGATGACGACTTTGTTCACGAGATCCGGGCGATTGGCGGAAATCCAGTTATGCACCTGGGCGCCGTCGACGCCGCCGGGCGTGCGCATGTCGGAGACTACGCCCAGGAATTGCCCTTTTTCGAGCAGGCGCAGGGCTTCGGCGCCGGACTCGATGCAGACGACTTCGTAGCCGCTGCGCTCGAGGGTGGCGCTGACCAGAGCCATGATGGAAGGCTCGTCTTCGATAAGCAGAACTGGCAAGAGGGCTCGCTGAATGGCTGGGGTTGTCATGGTTGATTTACTCCTGCGGCCACACTGAGGGAGGCAGTGTGGGACGCTGCGGGAAAGCGGACGATGAAGGTGGCTCCCTGCCCGTCGATGTTGTTGTGGCAGAGAATCTCGCCTCCGTGTTCCTTCACAATGCCATAGCAGATGCTGAGGCCAAGGCCGGTTCCCTTGCCGACCTCCTTGGTAGTGAAGAAAGGATCGAAAATGCGATCGGGGTTAGAAATGCCGTAGCCGTTGTCGCGGAAGGACACTTCGACGGCTTCGCCGGCCTTGGTGGTCATGATTTCGATGCGTGCGGCGCGGCCCACTTCATGGACGGCGTCGTAGGAGTTGTTCAGGATGTTGAGGAAAACCTGCTGCAGTTGGTGAGCATCGCCGATCACCTCGGGCAGTCCTTCGTCGAGGTGTTCGACGATATCGACTCCGTGACTGTTGAAGTCGTAGGAACGCAACTGGATGGTGCGGCGCAGGATGACGTTGAGCTGGACGGCGTTGCGCTGCGGCGGCATCTGGCGGGCGAAGCTGAGCAGGTTCTGCACGATCTGCTTCGTGCGCTGGGCTTCCTGCAAGATGACGCGAAGATCCTTGCGGGCAGTGTCTGGAAGGTCGGGATTCTCGAGGAGCAGGTCGGCGAAGCCGAGAATCGCCGTCAAGGGATTATTTACTTCGTGAGCGACGCCGGAGACGAGTTGTCCGAC